>Ga0265780_10006030_pt1 | contig 15179 bp, 9 predicted proteins | sample P1T30metagenome_FD_192432 | JGI IMG/M metagenome (GOLD analysis project Ga0265780, IMG submission 192432) | Plant litter microbial communities from East Loma Ridge, Irvine, California - P1 T30 | ecosystem: Environmental > Terrestrial > Plant litter > Unclassified | place: USA: California... | reverse complement strand
CAGACCTGCTGTCCTTGTTGACTAGTCTCGCGTGGCCGCTGGCGATCGCGCTCGCCTGGCTGGCCGGCGAATTCGGCCAGCGCTGGACCGGCCTGCCGCGCATCAGCTTCTATGGCGTGGTCGGCTTCGCCCTCGGCAGCACCCAGATCGGCGCCCTGCCCGCCCCCGACATGGGGCCGGTCTCGCTGCTGGCCAACGTCGCCTTCGGCCTGATCCTGTTTGAACTGGGCAACCGCATCAACCTGCGCTGGCTGGTCAACAATCCGTGGATCGGCGTGGCCGGCCTGGTCGAGGCGGCGCTGACCTTCATCCTCGTCTATGTCGTCGCCAGCGCCTTCGACATCGGCCGCCTGACGGCCCTCCTGATGGCGGCGCTGTCGATGGCAACCTCGCCCGCCACCGTGGTGCGGGTGATCAACGAACAGAAAAGCTCGGGCCAGATGACGGAACGGGTGCTGCACCTGTCGGCCCTGAATTGCGTGCTGTCGGTGTTCGCCTTCAACGCCATCATCGGCATCTGGCTGTTCCGCACCTATGACGCCGTCGGCGAGGCGCTGTGGCAAAGCCTGGTGATGCTGGCCGGCTCGATCCTGATCGGGGCCATCTTCGGCGTGGTCGTGCCGGCCCTGCTGCGCGCGATCGGCAACGTGCAGCAGGACGCCACCGTCGCGTTTGCATTAGCCGTCATCTTGCTGGTGGCCGTGTGCGACAGCGCCGGCCTGACGCCGGTGGTGGCGGCGCTCGCTTTCGGCCTGACCGTGCGCTACCGGCGCGTCGCCTTTACCCAGACCCAGCGCAACTTTGGCGCGCTGGGCGAAGTACTGACTGTACTGCTGTTCGTGTACGCCGCCTCGACCCTCGACTGGCGCCTGGTCACCGCCGGCTTCGCGCTGGCCATCAGCGTAGTGCTGGTGCGCATGCTGGCCAAGGTGGCCGGCGTGACGGCGTTCGCCCATCTGTCGGGCGTCACCTGGCGCAAGGGCGCGCTCACCGGCCTCGGGCTGGCGCCGCTGGCGGTGTTCGTGATCCTGCTGCTCGAGCACGCGCGCTATGCCGGCCTGAAAGTGGTCGAAGAACTGTATGCGATGGCGGCTGTGACGATGCTGCTCGAAGTCTTCGGCCCGATCATCATCCAGCGCGCGCTGATCTGGGCGCGCGAAGCACCGGAGTCGACCCATGCCGCTTGAAGCCTTCAACCCCTCGCAGCCGCTCACCTTCGGGGTCGAGCTGGAACTGCAACTGGTCAGCCTGTCGGATTTCAACCTGACCGCGGCCAGCCCCGACCTGATGCATCTCTTGAAGCGCAAACCCTTCCCGGGCAACGTCACGCCCGAGATTACCGAGAGCATGATCGAGATTAACTCGAGCGTGCACACCGAGTATGCACCGTTGCTGGCCGAGCTGGTCGAGATCCGCGACACGCTGGTAGCCGCCAGCGATGTGCTCAATATCGGCATCGCCGGCGGCGGCACGCATCCGTTCCAGCACTGGTCCGACCAGCGGATTTCGGCCAAGCCGCGCTACGAATACCTGTCGCAGCTGTACGGCTACCTGGCCAAGCAGTTCACGGTATTCGGCCAGCACGTGCACATCGGCTGCGCCAACGGCGACGATGCGATGTACCTGCTGCACGCGCTCAACCGCTACCTGCCGCACTTCATCGCGCTGTCGGCATCCTCGCCCTTCGTGCAGGGCCACGACAGCCTGTTCGAATCGGCGCGCCTGAATTCCGTGTTTGCCTTCCCGATGAGCGGCCGCGCGCCGTTCACGCTGAGCTGGCAGGAGTTCACCGACATCTACTTCGCCAAGATGGAACGCACCAACATCATCAAGAGCATGAAGGATTTTTATTGGGACCTGCGGCCCAAGCCAGAATTCGGCACCATCGAGCTGCGCGTGTGCGACACGCCGCTCACGGTGGAGCGCGCGGCGGCGCTGGCCGGCTACCTGCAGGCGCTGTGCCGGCACCTGCTGGAGCGGAAAGAAGAAGCGCCGGTCGAGGACGACTATTTGGTGTACAACTACAACCGCTTCCAGGCCTGCCGCTTCGGCCTGGACGGCAGCATCACGCATCCAAAGACCTACGAGAATGTGCCGATGCGCGAAGATATTTTGGCCACGCTCGAAAAAATGCTGCCGCATGCCGAGGCGCTGGGCAGCGTGGACGCCCTGAAGCACCTGGCGGCGGCGGTGCACGACGGCAGCGACGCGGCCATCCTGCGCCGCCACGTGGAGCGCGAAGGCAGCGTCGAGGGCATGGTCAATGCCGCGATCGGGCACTTCCGCGGCGGCCACGCGCGCTGACATAATTTTCTCGACATCCGGTATCCAAATTGCATGATAATGAAAAATTGCCTACCTGCAGTTTTTCATTATTCATGCTCACATGGTTAAACTGACCGCCACCCTCCTGTTGTTGCCCGCCCTGCTGTGCGCGAGTCCGCTAGTGCATGCGGCCCCATGGACCGAGCCCGCCTCGACCATCCCCCTGCCGCGCGACCGCGCCTTCCCCGGCACCCTGAGGCTCGATGTCGATGCCAGCGACACTGCGCAGCGCATTGTCCGCGTCAAGCAGCGCATCCCGGTGCAATCCGCGGGCCGCCTGACCTTGCTGTACCCGAAATGGGACGCCGGCAGCCACGGCCCGACGATCCAGGTGCAGCGCCTGGCCGGCCTGGTGATCGAGGGCGGCGGACAGCGCCTGGCGTGGCGCCGCGATCCCCTCGACGCCCACGCCTTCCATGTGCAGGTGCCGGCCGGCGTGCGCGAGCTTGAACTGGCATTCCAGTTCCTGGCGCCGCTCGGCCGCATGAGCCACATCGCCTCGGACATGATCAACCTCCAGTGGCAGAACGTGCTCCTGTACCCGGCCGGCTGGTTTGCCGGCCGCATCCAGGTGGCAGCCTCGCTGACCCTGCCCGAAGGACTGACGCCCGGCACCTCGCTGGTCGAGCAGGGCCGCGCCGGCGCGACCATCAGCTTCGCGCCGGTGCCGCTCGACCTGCTGCTCGATTCGCCCGTGCTGGCCGCGCCCCATGTGGAGCGACGCAGCCTGACGGACGGGCCGGCGCCGGTACGCGTGACCTACTTCGCCGGCGAGGCCGCGCAGCTTGCCGGCGCGGCGGCGATGGATGCGCCGCTGCGCGCCATCGTCCAGCAGACCGCGGCGGTGTTCGGCAAGCCGCCCTTCCCCCATTTCGATTACCTGGTGCCGCTGACGGAGCGCCTGCCGGCGCCGGGAGGACTGGAGCACATCCGCTCCGCCGAAGTCACGCTGCCGCCGGACTTCCTGGCCAACCGGGATGCGTCCGCTGCCGAGATCGACCTGTTCGCCCACGAATACATCCATGCCTGGAACGGCAAGTTCGCCCAGCCCGCGGACCACTGGACGCCGACGCCGAACATGCCGATGCAAAGCACGCTGTTGTGGGTGTACGAGGGCCAATCGGAATTCTGGGGTCGGGTGATCGGCGCGCGCGCGGGCCTGCGCAGCGTGCAGGACACGCTCGACGCCCTGGCCCTGGACGCCGCCAGCATGTCGAACCGCCCTGGCCGCGCCTGGAAAGCGCTGGGCGACAGCGCGCTCGATTCGATCACGATGCCTGGCGGCGTGGGCGTCAGCTGGACCGACTGGCAGCGCCGCAAGGATTATTACCTCGAGGGCGTGTTGCTGTGGCTGGACATCGACGGCATCCTGCGCGAACGCAGCAAGGGCAAATATGGCATGGACGACTTCGCCGCCAGGTTCTTTGCGGTGCAGGACAAGACCAGCAAGGTGTACACCTTCGACGACGTGTGCGCCACCTTGTCGAAGCTCGCGCCCTTCGACTGGCGCGGCTATCTCGAACGACGCGTGCACGGCAACAGCGACGCCGGCCTGCTCGACGGCCTGGAACGCGCCGGCTACCGGCTGGTCTACACGTCTACGCCAAGCCCTTACGTCGAACGCGCCCTGCAAGGCGAAGGAATGCCCGATTTCAGCTACGGTGTCGGCATCGGGGTGAACGCCAAGGGCGTGGTGCGTTCGGTCAGCTGGAACAGCCCTGCCTTCAAGGCCGGTCTGGCGCCGGGCGCGACGCTGTTGGAAGTAGAAGGCGAGCCGTTCAGCATGGCGCGCCTGGCGGCGGCGGTATCGCGCCGCAATCCGGCCGGGATCACCCTCACCATGGAATTGGATCGGCAAAAGCGCGCGGTGACGATCGACTACGATGGCGGCTTGCGTTATCCGGCCCTGGAACGCATTCCGGACCGGATCGATCGCCTCAAGCAGCTGCTGCAGCCTCGTTAGCCGGCCAGCGGCGCGGCCTTGCCGGCCCAGCTGCCTTTCATGAAGCGCGCAAGCAGGGGCTGGCGTGTTGGCGCCGGCGGTGGCAGCTTGGCGTCGACCACCACCGCCCACTGATCGGACAGCTGTTCGCAGGTGGCGCGCAGCACTGGATCGATGTTGGGCAGGCGCGACAGCGCGCACAGGTGGCGCTCGATCACCGAGGCCAGCTTGACGCAAGGCTGCTCACCGTCGCCACGCGTCGTGTAGTTGGACATCAGGTGCAATAGCGAAGCGACCAGCAACGCGTCCTGGCTGCGCGGCGCCGATGACGTTGTGTCTGCGGTGGAAATGGTCATGCAAGCGTCTCCCAAAATGCGGTTGCGGTCGGCAACGATCGAGCGTGAGGATACCGATATTCGCACAAGATGCGAATGATTCTCATTTCATTATTCACGCGTCGCGCGGCGAAAGCAAGCGTTTTCGGCAATCGAATCGCAGTGTGGATGACGCGCTATGCCGACCGATTCTTGGCGGCAATTAAAGCAGGAAATTACAGCCTGGTTTCACGCGCCGCGCGCAGGAATTCGTCGAGCACTGGTGTGCAATCGAGCAGGTCGACGCCGCCGGCGCGGTGGAATTCGGGGTGCCACTGCAGGCCCATGACGAAGTTGGCGCGCTGGTAGCGGATCGCCTCGATGACGCCGTCCGGCTCGGACATGGCCTCGACGCGGATGTCGCGTCCGAGATCCTTGACCGCCTGGTGGTGGATCGAATTGACCATCGCCCGCTCGACCTTGGGGAACATGCGGCCCAGCGACGACCCCTTGGGGAAGACAATGGCATGGCGGTGCGCATCGTAGACGTCGTGCACGTGGGCCAGGGCTTCGGGCATGTCGGTGGCGACGTCCTGGTGCAGGGTGCCGCCGAAGGCGACGTTGATCAGCTGGCAACCGCGGCACACGCCCAGCACCGGCTTGCCGGCGTCGACGAATTCGTGCAGCAGTTCGAGTTCATAGACGTCGCGCGCGCGGTCGCCGCTCCATTCGGGGCGGGTGGGCGTTTCGGAATAGGTTTGCGGCGCCACGTCGGCCCCGCCCTGCAGCACCAGGCCGTCGAGGTGGCGCGCATAGTGGCGCAGCGTGATGTTGCTGGGGTGGAGCAGGCCGTTGGTGTTCACGGTGGGGATCATGAACACCAGCACGTCGCGCGACATCACCCACTGGGCGATCGATTCCTCGAGATACTGCAGGTTCTTGCTGAGCAGCCCCTTGGCGCCGGCGGCCGGATGGAAAATGCGGGCCGAGACGCCGATGTGCAGCGTGCGCTGCATGAAGTCGCGGTTGAACCGTTCGCGCAGCGAGCGAAAGCGCGAGGTGATGACCCGGCCGGCCAGGGCGACGGCATTGTCGCCGTCGCGCAGGTAGCGCGCCGGCCCGCGGGTGGTCTGGCCGCCGCTGGCACGGCGATCGGGTACGCGCACGCGGGTTTCGCGGCGCTCGTCGACGTCCGCGGTTGGATCGTCCTTGCGCTTGATTTGGTCGTCTTCAGCCATGGTATTAATATAACTTCACCACTGCGTCGCACGATATGAAGTTGTTACAAAACGTCGCTAACTCCCTACACTGGCAGATCCAGGAGCTTCTGGAAGGTCAGCATCCAATGGCGACCGGCGACTGGCGTCGTGAGCAGGCCGCGCGCCCCGGCGCGGCGCGCGCGCACGCTGTCATAGTGAAACGACTGCTCGACGAGGAAGACGACCGGCGTGCGCTGCGCCCCGTCCTGCGACTTGATCGAGCTGCATACCTCATACGGCTCGATGCCCACCGCCGCCGTGTTGATCAGCACCAGCGACACCTTCGTTTCGTCGCACAGGCGCACCGCCGCGCACAGGCTGTCGGTCCATTCCACCGGTACCCGGCGCGGACCGAGCACGCGCGCCACCTGGTTGCGCAGCTTGCACTCCTTGTCGACGATCAGGACGGCCCCATCTACGGGACCGCGGCGCTGGCGCGTGTAGAATGCCTGCGTTTCGCAGTCCGGCGCCAGGCGCGGACGGCGCCGCCGCTCGGCCAGCACGCTCCGGATGCTGCGGGTGCTCTGCTGCACCAGCACCTGGACCCGGGTATCGAGCAGTTCGGCCAGCGCTTCATACAATTGCAGGGGATCGACCGGCCGCGCCAGGGTGCGCCAGGGTCCGGCGTCGGGGTTGTCGGGATTGCCGATCACGAGCGCCGGCTGCAGCGATCCCGGCGGCAAACAGCCGAGCCGGGTCAGTGCGGTCGGACTGTCGCCGTTGGCGATATACAGGTCCGGCTCTTGCAAACTATCGTCATGCAGGCAAGAATACGACGGCCCCACGCCTGGCGCCCGCGCCAGCAGGGCTTCGAGCCACGCGCTTTCGCCCGAGGTAAACCCGGTCAGGCGAACGGTAAACGGATAGCTGGACAAGTGCATCGGTAACGCGCCTCCCTGGCATTGCCGTGATTATCCAGCTTAATCTAGCACAAACGTGCGAAGCGAAAAGCACGTCACAGCGCAAACTACTGTATATTTAAACAGTAAAAAAGGCTAACCTTTTCCTCCCGACAAGTTAGAATGCCGGAGCATTCGACAAACAATCTTCAAGATGGCCTCCAAGAAAACCGCTCCAGACTACAGCGAATCATCCATCCGCGTCCTCAAGGGACTCGAACCTGTGAAACAGCGCCCGGGCATGTACACCCGGACGGAGAATCCGCTCCACATCATCCAGGAGGTGATCGACAACGCCTCCGACGAGGCGCTGGGCGGTCACTGCAAGAACATCGGCGTGACCCTGAACCCGGACGGCTCGATCACGGTCGAGGACGACGGCCGCGGCATCCCGGTGGGCATCCACCCGGAAGAAGGCGTCTCCACGGTCGAGATCGTGTTCACGCGCCTGCACGCCGGCGGCAAGTTCGACAAGGGCTCGGGCGGCGCCTATGCCTTCTCGGGCGGCCTGCACGGCGTTGGCGTCTCGGTGACCAATGCGCTGTCGAAGCGCCTGGAGATCGAGGTATGGCGCAAGGACGACCAGGGCAACGGCCAGCACAAGCTGGTATTTGCCAATGGCGACGTGATCGAGCCGCTGACCTCTTCGCCGGCCGAACGCGGCGGCAAGAAGAACGGCACCCGCGTCACCGCCTGGCCGGACGCGAAATATTTCGACTCCCCGAACATCCCGCTGGGCGACCTGCAGCGCCTGCTGCGCTCGAAGGCCGTGCTGCTGCCGGGCGTGACCGTCACCTTCACCAACGCCAAGGGCGAGGTGCAAACCTGGCGCTACGATGAAGGCCTGCGCGGCTACCTGAACGAAGCGCTGGCCCAGAGCTCGAGCGGCGAGACCCTGATCCCGCTGTTCGAAGGCGCGCAGTTCGCAGCCGCCGGCGACGACAGCTTCGCCGAGGGCGAAGGCGCCGACTGGGTGGTGGCCTGGACCGAGGAAGGCGGCGTGGTGCGCGAGTCCTACGTCAACCTGATCCCGACCGTCAGCGGCGGCACCCACGAAGCCGGCCTGCGCGACGGCCTGTTCGGCGCGGTGAAAAACTTCGTCGAGCTGCACGGCCTGCTGCCGAAGGGCGTCAAGCTGCTGCCCGAAGACGTGTTCGCGCGCGTCTCGTTCGTGCTGTCGGCCAAGGTTCTGGACCCGCAATTCCAGGGCCAGACCAAGGAACGCCTGAACTCGCGCGATGCGCTCAAGCTGGTGTCGACGTTTACAAAACCGCCGCTCGAGCTGTGGCTGAACCAGCACGTCGAATACGGCAAGAAGCTGGCCGAACTCGTGATCAAGCAGGCCCAGTCGCGCCTGCGTTCGCTGCAAAAAGTCGAGAAGAAGAAGTCGTCCGGCGTGGCCGTGTTGCCGGGCAAGCTGACCGATTGCGAATCGACCGACATCACGCGCAACGAGCTGTTCCTGGTCGAGGGCGACTCGGCCGGCGGCTCGGCCAAGATGGGCCGCGACAAGGAATTCCAGGCCATCCTGCCGCTGCGCGGCAAGGTGCTCAACTCGTGGGAGACCGACCGCGATCGCCTGTTTGCCAACAACGAGATCCACGATATCTCGGTGGCGATCGGCGTCGATCCACACGGTGTCGGCGACTCGCCCGACCTGTCAGGTCTACGCTACGGCAAGATCTGCATCCTGTCGGATGCGGACGTCGATGGCTCGCACATCCAGGTGCTGCTCTTGACGCTGTTCTTCAAGCACTTCCCTGCCCTGTTCGGCAACGGCAATATCTGCATCGCCCGTCCGCCGCTGTACCGGGTCGACGTGCCGGCGCGCGGCAAGAAGCCGATCCAGAAGCTGTATGCGCTGGACGACGGCGAACTGCTGGCGATCGAGGACAAGCTGAAGAAAGAAGGCTTGAAGGAAGGCGTGTGGAGCATCTCGCGCTTCAAGGGCCTGGGCGAGATGAACGCCGAGCAGCTGTGGGAAACCACCATGAACCCCGATACCCGGCGCTTGCTGCCGGTGGCCTTTGGCCAGTACGACCACGCCGAATCGGCATCGCGTTTCAATATGCTGATGGGTAAGGGTGAAGCCGCGGCGCGCCGTGCGTGGATCGAGGAACACGGCAATGAGACGGAGGCGGATATCTAATGAGGCTAACGGTTGGTTAGCTGAACTTGGGTTCCCGCCTGCGCGGGAACGACGGTCTTTCGGCCTCTGGCCCATGCACGTCGTCCCCGCGCAGGCGGGGACCCAAGTCTCTCCGCACACCCAAGAACGTCCGCAGAACACCGAACACATACCATGACGAATCAACCAAGTCTCTTTGAACAACAACACGAGCCCTCGGACGTCGAGACGCTCACCCTGTCCACCTTCGCCGAGCGCGCCTACCTGGACTACGCCATCTCGGTGGTCAAGGGCCGCGCGCTGCCGGACGTGTCGGACGGCCAGAAGCCGGTCCAGCGCCGCATCCTGTACGCAATGAACGAACTGGGACTGGGCCCGACCGCCAAGCCGCGCAAGTCGGCCGCGGTGGTCGGCGACGTGCTCGGTAAACTGCACCCGCACGGCGACCAGTCGGTGTACGACGCGCTGGTGCGCATGGCGCAGGACTTTTCGCTGCGCTATCCGCTGATCGACGGCCAGGGCAACTTCGGCTCGCGCGACGGCGATGGCGCCGCGGCAATGCGATATACCGAAGCCCGCCTGACCCCGATCTCGCGCCTGCTGATGGACGAGATCGACATGGGCACGGTCGACTCGCAGCCGAACTACGACGGTTCGACCACCGAACCGCGCACGCTGCCGGCGCGCCTGCCGATGGTGCTGCTCAACGGCGCCTCGGGCATCGCGGTCGGCCTGGCCACCGAGATCCCGTCGCACAATCTGCGCGAGGTGGCGGCGGCGGCGGTGGCGATGATCCGCAATCCCAAGATGACCCACGCCGAACTGATGACCTTCATCCCCGGCCCGGACTTCCCAGGCGGCGGCCAGATCATCACCCCGGCATCAACGATCGCCGACATGTACGCGGTCGGCCGCGGCTCGATGAAGGTGCGCGCGCGCTGGAAGATCGAAGAGCTGGCGCGCGGCCAGTGGCAGGCGGTGGTGTATGAGCTGCCACCGGGCTGCTCGTCGCAGCGCGTGCTGGAAGAAATCGAAGAGTTGACCAACCCGAAGGTCAAGGCCGGCAAGAAGGCGCTTCTGCCGGAACAGCTGGCGCTGAAGAACACGATCCTCGGCGCGCTCGACGCGGTGCGCGACGAATCGGGCCGCGAAGCCGCGGTGCGCCTGGTGTTCGAGCCGAAGTCGAAGAACGTCGACCAGAACGAATTCATGCTGATGCTGCTCGCGCATACCTCGCTCGAGAGTTCGGCCCCGATTAATATGGTGATGATCGGCGGCGACGGCCGTCCGCGCCAGAAGGGCCTGGGCACGATCATCCAGGAGTGGATCGACTATCGCTTCGTGACGGTTCGCCGCCGCACCGAGTTCAAGCTGGGCAAGGTCAACGACCGCATCCACATCCTGGAAGGCCGCGAGACCGTCCTGCTGAACATCGACAAGGTGATCGCCATCATCCGCAATTCGGATGAGCCGAAGGCGGCGCTGATCGAAGAATTCCGCCTGAGCGAACGCCAGGCCGAAGACATCCTGGAAATCCGCCTGCGCCAGCTGGCGCGCCTGGAAGCGATCAAGATCCAGCAGGAGCTGGCCGAACTGCGCAGCGATAAAGAAAAGCTGGAGGACATCCTCGAGAACCCGTCGTCGATGAAGCGCCTGATCATCCGCGAGATCGAAGCCGACGCCAAGCAGTACGGCGACGACCGCCGCACCATCATCGAAGAAGCGCAGCGCGCGGTGGCCGAGCAGAAGGTCATCGACGAGCCGGTGACCGTGATCGTGTCTGAAAAAGGCTGGGTGCGCGCGCGCACCGGCATCGGCCACGATCCGGCGCAGTTCACCTTCAAGTCCGGCGACTCGCTGTACAAAGCCTTCGAGTGCCGCACGGTGGACCATCTGCTGGGCATCGGCGACAACGGCAAGGTGTATTCGGTGCCGGTGAACGCGCTGCCTGGCGCGCGCGGCGACGGCGTGCCGATCACGACGCTGGTCGATTTGTCGGGCGGCGTGCGGATCCTGCACTACTTCGCGGGCAATCCGGAGACGCGCCTGTTGATCTCGACCTCGGATGCGTTCGGGTTCCTGACCAAGGCGGGGGACATGGTCAGCCGTCTGAAGGGTGGCAAGTCGTTCATTACGCTCAATGAAGGCGCGGTACCGCTGCCACCTCGGGTCGTCGCGGAGACTGCCGGCGCAATCGCCTGCCTGTCCGAGAAGGGCCGGGTGCTGGTGTTCGGCATCGACGAGATGAAGGTACTGACCAATGGCGGCCGCGGCGTGATCCTGATGGAACTGGAGCCGAAAGAGAAGATGCTGGCGGCGCAACCGATTACCCAGAAGGGTGTGAACGTGGTTGGCACCTGGTCGGGTGACAAGGCGCGGACGGTGGAGCTGTTTGCGTCGGGGCTGGAGCCGCACTATGGCAAGCGGGCGCGCAAGGGCAAGGCGCTGTTGGCGAGGTTGAAGGCGCAGGATTTGGCGATGCGGGCGGCTGAGGGAACCTGATTCAGATTTCCGCGTATTCATAAAAGAACGCCAGCGTTATCGCTGGCGTTTTTGTTTTTGAGATGATCGCAAGCCAAAGCATCACGCCGAATGGATCCCTACACCTATAAGCATGCGCAGATGACTTAATGACGGGCACACTTGCAATCAACCAACCGCCTTGTATTTAAACTCCCAAAAACCATTAGCTTATTTTCTTTCGCACTCTTTTTCTCGCCTCACCTTCCCCGGATTTTTGACAAAGAAGAGCTTTGCACTCATGCTCCAAAGCCCTTACCCTTCGAGCTTGAGCCAAATTGAAACCTATTTGCTGAAAGAAATATGATATGGCTATCGCCGCCGGGACCCCCACAAGAAAAACGCTAACCTCGGGAAATATATTTCTCAAGGAAAACCCCGTCAGCATGGACAAGACCATGATGACAGAAAGAAACGCCGACAGGCTTTTAGGAAGGAAGGGGACATAGAGATCAGGGGAAAACTTCATCCATAAAATCAGATTATCCCAGTCAAGAAAACCATCCTTTCTTTTCAATATCGTGACTCGGAGACTATCTTCCAACGCGCTCCACTTCCTATCAAATATCCTAAACGATTCGGCGACATTAGACGCAATCAACCCGATCAACAGCAATACCATCATCAACTTAGTCTCCCAACCAACAATATCCACCCATAACAACGGGATAAATAATGCAGCCATAAACCAGCATAGAGACAAACCGAACGTAGCGAGAAATAATAAACCGAGGAATACCCTTCCCCTCATGCGGATATATATCCCGCATTGAACGCAGAAAATTACCGCCGTGACCGTAGCACCAAAATACAGAAACTCAAGATCTTCCTCTGCTCCATTTAATTTTTCGACAATTGCCCATCCACTTACTGTTCCAACAAATAATAAGGACAAGGAGAGGAAAAGCAGTCTAAGCGAAATATTGGAGATCATTTTGCCCACTCTGCAACGGTTTTCTTTGCCCCAATAGCATTGTCGGCCATGTCTACCAAGGTTGCTGCAAAATAAAAGCCGGCGACCACAATGAGTGCGCCCACCAAAACTGGAACTCCCGCAGTAAAGAGGACAGCAGCACCAGCCAATCCAATTGCTGCAACGAGGCTGCCTATTGCGGCGGTCGCACCAGCCTTTACGATTGACACTCCTGCTCTTCCAAGAAATTCCGAAAAATCTTTACTTCCGCCTTCTTTCAAGTAAACATCGTTCACATCAAGCATGATGTCGATGACTGTGCCAATCATCTGAATTTTCGCTCCTCCGCGAAAATTTTCGGCAGCGGTCAATATCATTCTTTTGGCACCTCCATATCCAGACTTACCATCGCGCGCAAATCCCCCATCGAGAAATGCACTACTTTTACTCCCCATCGGAAATCTCTGATGAATTGTTTTCGCCTGAGCGCCAGCCATAATCACTTGGGCGGCAACCTTACTCAGAGGCTTCCCTTTGAAAACAACCTTATACTTGCCTTTAGGTTTTTTCTCGACTCGCACTCGCATCAATATCTTATCCAGGGATCGCCAATTCTCCTGAAGATATCCTGCAGATTCCTTGAACCAGTTCGATGCAATAATTTCATTGCCAGAAATATATGCAATTGACGAAGCAAGAGCAATATATAATCTGGACGGGTTTCGTTCACTCGAAGGAATGTTAAAGATATCACTAACATTACCTTCCACGGCAACTCGACTATCCAACTGCCTTAGAATACTCTCCTGTAAGTCACTGCTGACTGCTTCTGTAACGCACACATACTCGTTGATCTCAGGATCTCCGCGCTCACAGCTAAAATCTTGCCTTGCTCCATAATCCCGCAGTATCGCTATCTTTGGGTCGTAATCAGGGTTGAAATAATTCTGGGTTCTTAATACTCCATATGGATCATCAGGCTCCAGCGAGATTGGAGACGATATTTTCCGACTGCCCAGAATTATCATCAAAGGCTCTGGCTTCACCGCAGCATCCGAACCATATTTCTCCGCATCAAGTATCGCAACGGCATAATTCCCAATGATCGACGACCCTTGCCTTAGAATTAAACTCCCACTAAATTCGCGTCCAATCCAAATATGCAGCCGCTCACCATCCTCGAACTGCACCCTTCTCATTACTTTTTTAAAACGAGGAACGTAGAAATCAGACCTGGATTCCACCGTGTATGTTGTCCCAGCCATGAGATTAATCTCAAAGAACACATCTCGATGCTTCCTCAAGATTATTCTTATCTTTTCACTGGACCGCCAACAGCTCACTGCCTCCCCTGGAAGATCAATGCATATGTCCTGTTGAGCCGGTCGTTGTATGACACTACGCACAGTATTCATTAGAGTTCCCGCTTGCGTCGTGGTTGATCTGCGCGAAGCGGGCCAAGGGGCGCATCCCTGACGATTGCTTGCCCATTCGCGTTTAAAGTAACGGCTTTAGGTGACTTGTGCTGGAAATGCAGGCTAATAGGCTCATCCTTGAGGGCATTCCCGTCCGCATCTACATATTCAATGACAAGATCGCGCTTGAGATTCAACTCATGAACCTTATTAGCGATCTCCTTGCTTGAAACGCTGACAGGCCCGCCTAACTCCTTCTTGCCAGCCTTGAACTCGACCGTGCCCGGCGCATGCAGCATGATGTTGCCACCTTCGAGTTTCAGAACCGCCCCCTGCGCGGTCATCAGCAAGTGCGTCTTCGCCGAAGCCAATACCGTTTTCGTGATGCTCGCGACGGTAATTGCCTTATCAGCCGTAATCCGCGTCGCATCCGACTGACTCTGACTACTCACCTTGCCGCTGGCGGCATGCAACTTGATCCCGGTTTCCTGGTTAGGCTTGCTGCCATTGCTCGCCTTCCCATAGGTAAACAGACTGATGCCGTTCGCCGTGACGTGATGCCAAGCGCCCTGCGCCGCGAAATTGATGTCCTGTCCAGCGCTGATGTTCGAAGTCAGGCCTGCAGAAAACACGGCGTTCGCCGACGTCACTGCAACAATCCCCTTGGGACTCGACAACTGAAGATGCGGCTCCCGATACGCTACCGCCTGCCCCCGCCCCGCCTCATCGCCGGCCGAACCATCGAGGACCTCGACGGTATGCGCCAGCTGCGCGATAGCCGGCAGTTCCTCTTGCCCAGCCTGAGCGCTGTCGCCGTCCTGCTTGAGTACAGCAAGATGCTGTTGCGCAGTCGACGCCAACGCCCGCTGCAGACTTTCACTCTCCCTGACCTGCGCCAGCGCGGCACTGGAATCCATCTGCGCCATGCGCGAAACATCCGTCGACAACAGCATCCCGCCGCCAGCGCGCAACGCCGCCCCATGCCCGGTTTTCAGTTCGCCACCAAGCCCCACAGGCTGCAGGCGCTGGTTATCGGTCTGATGCCGCAGATGCCCCAGACTGAACTCGTCGCTGTCCCTATGGGCAGCGCCTTGCCGCTGCAAAGTCAACCGCGCCTGCGAAGCGCTGTCGTCGAACACGAGCTGGCTGTAGGCGCCATGGCCATCCTGGCTCGCCCCCATCGCCTGGCTTTTCAGGCCCGACAGAACAGCCGGATGCCCATGCGCACCTTCGTCTCCAGAAAACCAGGCCGGCGCATTCCCGGTCGACGCCCCCGGCCCGTGAACGGCCTGGTTATGCTGGGCGTCCACCGCTCCACGGCCGTTGTACAGCGCCCCCACGACGACCGGCCGGTCGATATCGCCATCGAGGAAATCGACCAGCACCTCCTGCCCCACACGCGGCACGGCATGCCCGCCCCAGTTCGCGCCGGCCAGCGGCGCCAGCCCGGCAAGCCCGCGCACC
>Ga0265780_10006029_pt1 | contig 15179 bp, 15 predicted proteins | sample P1T30metagenome_FD_192432 | JGI IMG/M metagenome (GOLD analysis project Ga0265780, IMG submission 192432) | Plant litter microbial communities from East Loma Ridge, Irvine, California - P1 T30 | ecosystem: Environmental > Terrestrial > Plant litter > Unclassified | place: USA: California... | reverse complement strand
CGTATATATAAGACTAATACTATTAATATAGAGTAATTTACTATATTAATATCTAGCAATAATATTATCGCGTTGTTGAGATGCATCGCTTTCAAGTTGCAAAAGTTGGTGGGGTGCGCCGCTCGCCCGTGTGCGCCGCTCGCCCGTGGATCATGTTATCAAATATTAAACTGAGAGAAAAAAATATAGAACATAGAATATAGAAAAAAAAAGAGTCAGAGTGTGTCCTCTCTCTTGCGTCTAATAGTACTTGAGGTTAAAGTAGGGCGAGACCCACTTCTCATAATCCGCATCGTCGTCCTGGTTGCCAAAAATCTTCAATGCCTTCATGATGAGCTTGTACGTGCCCGCCGGTACGGGCGTCTGGCCATCCGCCAGCGTGCCGTTCCAGGTGATGTTGAAAACATAGTCTCGCGACATTTCTGTAAAAGGCATGTCAGGCATGGGTCCGAGGATGCGATCGCCATTGTCGTCTGTCGTCGAGTTGCGCAGGCCGATGTTGGTCGCGTTCTTGGCCTTTGACGCAATGTCCACGGACATGACGCGAGAGCCCAAGGCCAGATTGAACATGATGGTCGGGTAGCTGGTGTTGTCGGTGCGGAGCTTGTAGTTGATGGGAAGAGGAAACAAGTCGCTGCCGTTGAGCCGCACGTTGGTGTCTGTGCTGCGGGCGAGGTAAGGGTAGCCTTCTTGGGTGTCGATGATCTTTTGGTCAATCATGTTGGCGCTAGCTCCCATATAAGGCACCGTGAGTGAATCGCCCCATGTGCCGTTGATGGCAACGTAGCCGTTGTACAATGGCAGTCGAGAGGCGTCAAGGCCCGTAGGTGGCGAGAAGTACATGGTCAGTTTTCCAATCGAGCCAGCCTCGACGGTGAGGGTTTCAGGGTCGAAGCGGATGGATGCACTGGCTTGGCTGGTTTCGTCAAACTGGAGAGCAGGTCCGTCAGGGATAATGGAGCCGTTACTGAACGTGTATACCGTGGGTCCTTTGAGGTGGCCGAACGTGTATGTCTGGGCTTGCTTGAATTTGTTTTTGATGTTGATGACATGCATGGACGCAAAGTGGGCAGTGTCGTTCAAAGCAATGTAGCCAACGTCTACCGTGGTTGTGGTGTAAGCAGCTTTGTATGCATTGATCCCTCCACCACCTTGCTGCATGACTGGTGCCAAATGGGTGCTGTTATAAAAACGCCGATTTTGTGGGTTTGCAGTCGTGGTCAGGAGAGTCTTGATCTCGGACGGCGTCGCAAACTTCTTGCCTCTGGCTTCCATCAACAGAGCAACAACGCCAGCAACATAAGGTGTCGCCATAGAGGTTCCGTGCATCTCTGCATAGCCACCCTTGGCGAGTGGCCATGTGGAGAGGACTGGGGCACCGGGTGCCGCTATCTCAGGCTTCATCCACAGCTCGTTGGTGGGCCCCCAACTGCTGAAATATGACATCGGTGTGATGTTTGCCATACCACTATTGTTAAGATATGAGCCATCAGTGAACGTGATATTGACCGCTTTCCCTGCCCGAAGACCATCGATGAGTTTTCCAGCGAATGAGTCCAACACTAGGCCGACTGCAACCTCGGATGAGTTGGCTATGATGTAGCCAACGTCGGGGTTGAAGAATAGAGCGCGTTTTGCACCTTTTGCAGCCAGGTTCTCCGCTTGTTGGGCCGGGGCGCACACACCATGAAGCTGACTTACCCTAAGCAGAACGAGGTATGCTCCAAGATCAGGGGTTGAATCTGGGAGGGGCTTACAGGCCGTATCTATAGCCGTTTTGTTGTAATCGAGTGCATATACAGGGAACGTCGCACGTTCAAAGGTGATGTTTTGTTCTGGCCCTCTAGTGTATCCGAAGCCAGTAGAATTGGTGCCATCGATCGTATACGTGGCGTTGTGCAAAACGGAGGGGTAAAGGAGACCGTCCATCGAAGCGACTGATATCGCTCCAAAAGATGAGGAAGGAGCATTGCCATCGAACAGGCCTATAGAGGCATTGTTACCTGCGGCAACAACGACTACAACTCCCTTTTCGGAGATGCGCTGGACAACCGCCGACGTCGGACCTTGTTATCAATTTAGTCTCCGTGTTGATCGCGTCATTTCATTGTACGTACTTTCTGACCACCCGCTCGCACCACCGATGGACATGGAGATTATATCTACGCCTGCCTCATACGCACGGTTGAGTCCTCGGATCATAAGATCATCCGACGTAGAATCTTCGCACCCAAAAACTTTCCAAATGCCCAGCGAGGCCTCGGGCGCAACACCAGTGAATCCATACGGGTTGGAGTTGGCGCCAACAATGCCAGCAACATGAGTGCCATGTCCAGTACAATCAGTCTATTTCTAAGAGTTAGCAAACGCATAGGAATCAGGCCAAGTACATGAGCGTATAATAGTTGTGCCACAAAATACCCCACTCCAAAAAAAGAAACGTTCCAGGTTACTTACAAGGTCACCATTTGGGACGGCTGCTGGTGTTGTTTTGTAGGCGTCGGTGACAAGACTCTCACCAGCGATAACCTTGAAGCCAGGTCCAAAGCCCTTGCCAAGAGCAGGATGCATAAAGTCGATTCCACTATCAACCACACCAATGAATATCCCCTTTCCAGTAAACCCGTTAGCACGAAGCTTGTCTACGCCTCCCATGACATGCAGAGGATATGAATCTTGCATACCACGCCTCTGGTGAGGGAGTTGTGCAGTTGGTGGAGCATATCCTCCAACGGACAACAAGGCAGGGGCAGGTCTGGAAACCTTCTGGATGCGCCAAACCTTCTTGACACTGGAGAATGATTGGATCAGACTCAGCGTAGAATCGCTGTCATGTTCATCACCAATTTTGAAGGAAGCGCCCTGGAAGAGCTCATGGTTTAGATCGAGACGCGGCTGGGCAGCGATGCTGCAACTCGTAAGATTTTTGTAGAATGCATCCTGGATAGAGTGTTAGCTAGCGCTCCCAAGGCTATTACGACATTACCCACACAATTAGCGGAAAATGTGGCGGAATCTGAGCCCTCGAACTCTACCATAAAGGCTCCTCGTACGTAAGGCTGGGCATAGGATGAGGGGTTCGAGACTGCAACAGTGGAGACAGCAAGAGAAGCGAACAATGCGGCCACACGAAACATGGCTAAAGACATAATTGCAAGTAGTGAATGTGGGGTAATGAGCGGCGCGCCGATTTCGCAAAACGGCGTAAGATCGAAATGCTCAGTAGGCCACATGGTGCGATATATACCTACAGATGTCGCAAGCCTATGTCTACTGCCGGCGATACCGAGAAAGTTCAACATTTCTGACGTGAGATGGTTATATTGTGATCGGCCTACTGAACCACCTGAACTGTTCACTGCTATAAATACAACCTTTCGGACCGTTCCGGGGAAGAAGATTGAACTTCAAAGTAGGCGGAATGAGAGGGTTGCTTCTCATAGAGCTGACGCCGGTGAAGTTGGGGGAAAGTTTACATCTTGGATATGCTTCCAGAAACCAAATGAAGACTCTGTATGCTCGACAATCATGGTGCAAATGGAGTGTAAGCTTGGATGCCGCATAGGCCCGCCTACGGGGGATGTGACCGAGTGCCCCGCCCCTATACGATTTCCTGGTGATGTACAGCCGCCCGACGTTGGAAATTCACAGTACGAGACTCCTATAGGTGTCACAGAGAGCGCGCAGGTGTTGGTGTTGGTGTTGGTGTTGGAGTGTGTCGTAGATGTGGGGTAGTAGTGGTAGTGGTAGTGTAGTACAGGTCTAGCGGGTTGCAATGGCCACGCCTCCAAAACTAAATAAATACCTTGGGCGACGCAACCGCACTTGAAGTAGAAAAGCGCAAGGTACCGTCCGTATTTAAGGGAAATTCGTAACGGCACGACGCGTCCAGCAAATCTCACCGCGGCAATTTTGCTGTTCCACCTCCCGAACCCCGAGAGCGCGAGTTCACACGTGAGCTTACCAATACCCGCCTTTTCTCCCTTCCCGAGCAAGATGGACATGACATCATGTCCCCTGTCGATTGCAGATCAGTAAGCACGCATGTGCGCTGACAAGGCTTTACAGGCCAAATCTGCGGGCGGAACTGTGCCGTCCACACTCGGTACGAACCGACGGGGTGATTACGGAAGCATCGTCGAGGGGATCACGAATGACGGCTTACCGCTTGATTGCGTTTTCTCGCTGCGCGCTTAGGATACCGGCTGTCGGAAGAGAGCGAACGTGTGTGTGTTGTATTTTCAATCACTTACTAAAGCCTCATGTAATCCTGGAACAACGCCGCTACTGCAAACGGGGGAATAGGTGGATCGCGGCTAAACTGCAAGCGGCAAGGTGAGGAGGGGCAAGGCACGCCCATGGCACGCATTCCATCGTCTGCTGCTTTGGGATCGGAGCAAAGCTTTTGAAGCGTCGAGTGCTGAGCTTGTGGAGTCTCGATTTGCTCGGCACCATTGGTCCGGTTTGTGGGAAGATGTTGCATGATGTTTTCAGACAAGAAATCGGGACGAGGCAATCGTCCCGGTGGTGGGGGTGCGTCAAAAGCTATAAAGATGGGGACCTCTTCCCGTCCCTCCCTCTACTCGCCAGCTCCGTCTTTGTTTTTGTATCTCGATACACTCAATCTCACTCACTACCTGAACATTGTCTTTCCCGCAAGTTTTTGATACCCCCTCCAAAGCGTTCAACATGGCCCCCAAGATTGCCATTGTCTACTATTCCATGTATGGCCACATCAAGCAATTGGTAGGTTCATGGTCTGGGCGAGGTGCCTTGCCGTACCCCGCCAATCCCAATTATCCCGAAATAGCCTAAGCTAACAGAGATATCAGGCCGATGCTGAGCTGAAGGGTATCCAGGAGGCTGGCGGTGATGCCAAGCTCTTCCAGTATGCACCTCTGCCCCTCCTTTGTTGCGCATGCTAACAACCCCTCCAGAGTCAAGGAGACCCTCCCTGAGGAAGTCCTCCAGAAGATGTACGCGCCTGCCAAGGCTGCCGATGTCCCCGTCGTCGAAGACCCCTCCGTCCTCGAGGAGTTTGACGGCATCCTCTTCGGTATCCCAACCAGGTACTAGAACTCTAGAAGCTCCTATCATTCACATCAATGCTGATTCAAGATGAAGATATGGAAATTTTCCCGCACAGTTCAAGACATTTTGGGATATGACTGGCAAGCAATGGCAACAGGGTGCCTTCTGGGGCAAGTATGCTGGTCTCTTCGTCTCCACCGGCACCCTCGGTGGAGGTCAGGAGAGCACGGCCATTGCTAGCATGAGCACGCTTGTGCACCACGGATTCATCTACGTACCCCTGGGTTACAAGACTGCTTTCGGTATGTTTACTGTCTTTGCAGAGTTTGGATTCGTGGTTTACTAACATGCTTGCAGCCCAGCTTGCAAACCTCGACGAGGTCCACGGTGGCTCCCCCTGGGGCGCTGGTACCTTCTCGGCCGGCGATGGCTCGCGCCAGCCCACTCCTCTCGAGCTCAGCATTGCTACCGCTCAGGGCAAGGCCTTCTACGAGGCTGTCGCCAAGGCTCACCCGTGACTAGATGGTGGTGCGGCCGAGAAGAAGGCGGTAGAGACCAACGGCGCTGCAAATGGGACAGCGGCTACCAACACCGCTACCAGTACTGCTCCTGCTCCTGCTGCGTCTTCGGCTGCCCCTCAGCAAAAGACGGAAAAGGATAAGGAGGGTCCGTGTGGCTTGCCATCAAAGTGCGATATCATGTAGACGAGCCTATATTCCCGAAATAAAAATATAATGAGATACCAACACACAAACTTGCTTCATATACTGAGAATTGTGAAGAACAGCGAAAACAACAATACACATGGATTTTTTTGTTTTCATCACAAAATGCTTTGATTGGAAAACATCAAGCATGGGTATCGATTAATGAAGAAAACAAAACGCCTCCCCGAATCTATCTCTAACACCCACAACACCTCTGAGCCGCCAAGATTTGGCAAAATTCCTTATAGCCTTGTAAACTGTAGAAAGGACCCTTTGTAGTGGGATGAGGAGGAAAGAAAATGTAATCGTGGTAGTTTTCTACCCTGACCCTGACCCCCCAGGAACATGATCCTCGACAAACTGATCTACCCAATCTTTTATCCCATCAGCCTTGTGTGTCAACCACTCCCACCAACTCATCCCCTCCTTCGGCCCATCGCCCTCCTTTCCGCCTTCCTCGTTGGCCGTACCCGTAGGTTTCGTGCTCGGAGGCGTAGGTCTAACAGGCGCCTCGTCGACCGTCGGCGACGTATCTTCAAGCCCCGACGCAGACGCCACAAGGCTGGATAGCGAGCCGAAAGACGAGGACATGGAAGCTAGATCCGCAGAAAATGGCAGAGTGGCGGAAGAGGATGACGGGTAGGGCGGGACAGGATCTTCTGGGCTATGTTCCGACTCCGCGGTATGGGTATCATTGTGGAGACCGGTGGGGCGGAGGGGGAGACGCAGGGTACCGTTGTTGGGAGCGGGTACAAGGTTAATCGAGTCACAGATTATGTTGTACAGTTCAATGTTTTCTGCCATGTTTGTTAGCATGTTACTCATCAAAACAGTCGTGGGTTCTGATGGGGAATCAAGGGGGGTTGGCGGATGGTTACTTACGAAAAGGCTTCATCATGCTACCCGGTGTATGGGGAAACGCGGGGCCTCTGGCTATGAAAATCGCTCGCATGAGCGGATGCTCGTGGTCATAACCGTGTAGGCCCCTGGGATGATACACGTCGCCCTTCTTCTTCCCCTCTTCAATGTCGAATTCTTTCTTCGTGACAATGGCCCAGCCTGCTTTTGGTATGATCCATAGTGGGGCTATGCGGTCATTCTTAGAGAAGTGGTATCGTTCTGGCATGTTCTCGTCGCGGAGGTATACTTCGACGTTGGGGTTGTCTGCAGTGCGGTCTTTGAGCTGCTTGTAGAGGCGTTGAAGCGAAGACGGGTCTTTGGGACGGAGGCCGTAGAGGGGCCAGCCGTCGGTGTGGGAGAGTTCGCTGGGGTCGATAAGGTCTTCGAGTTGAATGAGGCGCGAGACGTCGGTTGTGGCCATGCCGTGGTCGGATACCACTACGACGTTGACGATGCCAGTGAGATTTCGCTGCTTCAACCCGTTCAAGATGTCGCCCAGCATGGTGTCTACCGATGTGATCGTCTCTCGGATTATGGTACTGTTGGGACCATATCGGTGGCCGTCGCCATCTACATCGGGGACATATGCGGCGATGAGCTGGGGTCGGGGTGTGAGTGCGCTTGCGCCCACGTCTTTGGAACCGGGGAGATCGAGTAGACCCAAAATACGGTCTACCTTCCTATCAAGCACTTCGGAGCCATTGTACTTGTCAACGTAAGCAATCTCTTGCTCCAGGATATTCGCCTCGGAGCCAGGCCACATGTGCACTGCTGCCCTGACCTTCTGCTTCTCGGCCGTTACCCACAAGGGCTCGCCTCCCCACCAGTGCGGTTGCAGACTTCGAGTGGGATCTGTGTAATAGAATTCTTGCTCAAGCTTTGGGTCCCAGAAGGTGTTTGATACTATCCCATGCGCCTCGGGGTACATGCCTGTGGCCATTGTGTAATGGTTCGGGAACGTTACGCTCGGGAAGCTCGGGAGCATGTACTTTGGCGATATGCCCTCTTGTATCAGTTGGTTTAGCGTAGGCGTGAGGTTGCGATATACAAAGTCGGCGCGGAAGCCGTCAAGCGATATGAGAATGGTTGTCGGGGCGAAAAGGGAGGTGCCATTGGAAACCATGGCAGCAAGGTCTTTGACATCTTTCGGGGTGGAGAGGTTGTAGGCGGCAGCAAGCAAGACGACGAAAAGGATGATTATGAGGATGTATATGGCTATCCGCCGATATACACTCTTCCGGCGCGCCTTAGGACCATTGTCAGCTTCGTTTGCGCATACGTAGGATTCGACTGACCTTCTGCTGCAATGCGCTTGTAAGCAATCGCTGCTCGTCGTTCTCAGAACTTCTCCTCGACCGCAAGCTTTGAGAAGAAGCGCCCATACCCTCCTCCATTTCGTACATGAGCGCGCTCGATTCTGCATCACCGCCTTTCCTGCGTGTTCTCGGCTTCTTCTTGTCCCATTTCCCAACCTTGATGCCTGAGCCCCGGCGGCTCAACAGGTTCTTTAGCCCATCTTTCTGTGTGAGCAGTTCTTCGCGCTCGTCTTCCGAGTCTAGAATTTCGTGGTCGCGCGTCGAAAGTTCGCCCGAGGGCCTGCCGTCGTAGCTTTCATCGTCGCTGTGTTCGTAGAGGGTCCGCTCGTCGTCGCCTGCGTCCGAACTAGCGACTCGGTGTAGTTTCTCCTGCGCTGCTGAAGACATGGTCGCGTCTCCAGTTCTCAAATGGCATTATTAGGAGAGAAGGGAACAGTTGTGCGCAACCACGGCGTTCGAGAGTATGTTGGGGATCAGCAACCCCAGACAGTTCTCTTGGCACCAATGTTTCACGCGCGCAGGAATGTCATCTAGCCTCGCGCAAGGGAGTTGATGTTATGAATACGTGTTTACATTGCATTAATCACGCGGAAAAGCTGCCGTATGGCTGGGGCGAAAAACGCGCCGAATGCCAATTTGCGTTGTACACCTGCTAGATACGAGTTGGCGCATGTGACAGATCCAAACCTCCAGTTTTTCCAAATAAAACTTAAACCATCTCAAATATCGCAATTCCATCCGCATCGATCCATTTCAACTTGGAGCCAATCACTTTCGCTCTGGAGCAGAGCCATAGCACCAACCACATGTGCTCTACAACCTCCCCCCAGCAGTACAATCTGACTCTGCCAAGTGACTGCGAAGTACCACCCTCTCTATGCAACGTCGCACCCCAACCGAGTCTTTTGCTTGCAATTTGCTCGCACATGTTCATCCAGAACTCTTGTTGAAGGGGCAGAGGCCAGTGAGCGCAATCGACAAACCAGTATCCACGATCATCGGCTTTCGGAGTACCCCGCCTCTTGATTGGTCTAAAGCGGGTTGGATTTTGCTCCTTGAGCGCTTCCAAAGCCTTGGTGATTTGAGAGGGGAGACTACCTGGGCATACTATCGATACCTTGGGCTCTGGTGGATAAGCGTCGATGCAAAGCTTGGAGAAGTCAATTGGCTCGGCTAGTTCCCTACTCGCGTCCACGCTCGTATTATCACTTTGCTTGAGTTGAGGGGTCGATGTCAATAAGTTTGAGGCGTCGTTTTGGTGTAAGCTTTCTCGAGCTGTTAAAATGATGCTGTCGGACTTGAAAGATAGGCTTAGGGAAACAGGGATGGGCGATTCCGCTACGCTGTCAGCTTCTTTCAGGCGCAGACTTTCCCTGGAATTCGAAACAACACTGCCGTACTTGGGCGTCTCTGGTACTAATACTCTAGGTGCATTCCTGACGTTGCGCTTAGGGGGTTCAGCACGAGACACTGGGGTCTCTTGCGTATCCTCTTCCTCTGAGTCTTCTTCAGATGTATCCACAGAAGTGGAGGAGTAGCAGTCTGGCAATTGACTTTGAAGCTGCTTTACTGCTTCCTGCGTATTCTCTATGAAGGCCGTGTTGGCCTCATCAGGGCTACTGGAAACATGCTTTGCTGGTGGTTCTCCGCCAGTGAAGCCTGCCTTTGGCGTTGTTTGTTTCTTCCAGCTCTCATGGATGCGGTCTAGTTGATCAAGTCGACTAGATGTTGGTGCATTGTCTTCTCCCCCTGCGCCATGGTAAAATGGATTTCTAGCGCCTGCGAAAATCTTGGTATGGTCGTCAGATGATAGATAGGATGGAAAGCTGCCATAGGAATCTTTGCTGGTCGACAGGAACGATGGGGTAGCAGGGTCCTCCTGATTTGATGGCGTCGGGGCATTCAGACTATATTCAGCAGATGGGCTTGGAACGATATCTTCTCGTGATTCATCTCTGTGCGTTCTTTGGGCCTCAAATTCAAGATAATCGTCAGCCAAGGAACGGTAAAGTTCGTCCGTCTGTCGAGTAGTTGGTGCAGAGATGTGGACCAATAGTTCATCGATCATGGTTTGAGGACGAAGAATTGTAGTTGATATTGCTGAATGGCCATCGTAAGTGATATTAAGGCCCGATCCAAACAGTTCTTTGCCTATGGGCCCAAGCCAAACGAAGTAGATTATATAAGGGATGTATGCGTGGAAGAAAGAATGCAAGCGAATGAGACTGAGATTGGCGCAGCTTGGCAAGTCTGTGCACGCCACTGACGTCCATGCATCCTTACTAGTCATACACGGCTATCAAATGGTAGGTAATTGAACTGAAGATATATCAGGTGCATCGTGGGGAATGCAGCTACTGTAGCTACTGTCCCCTTAATAATTCTACTTGCGCTTGTATTTAATCCGATGGTTGATCATGTGATAGCGTCAGAATCACCCACAGATACGTAGCACAAGCTCTGTTTAACGAAGTAAGGTTTTCTTGTTAGACCTCACATTGCTTTGATAAAAGAAACCCCTATCATGTTGAATGGACAATGTCCGTCGAGTTTCATCATTCAATGGTACGTCATCTATCATGCATGTGCTCGTAGAACCAAACAAACCCTACGGATATCGTTGAAAGAAAAGAATTGCTACCCGTTTTCCTGACCGACAATTACTCCTCGTCGTCCTCCGCTGGTGCTTGCATCTCCTCGACGTCTTCTTCCTCAAAAGTATGCATAGGCACCGAGTACAAGCGGAGAAGGGACTTGTTAGGGTCCTTGACAAGGACGTACTTGCCCTCTTCCATGCGGAGTACCATGTCGACGATAGTACGGACAATAGCCCATCCGTTGTTAAGGTTGAGCGCCATTTGAGCGGCAAAGTCACGGGGCTTGTTGGTAAGAACACCGAGGATGACGTGGTCGTTGTTGTTCTTCGGGTTGGCACGGGATACGAAACTGGCGGATTGTTAGCTAAAGCTCAGAATAAATGATCACAACACATACCCGAGCTTCATAGTATCAGCCTTGGCCAATATACTCTGCACAGTCCATCGAGCAAGCTTGCAAGAGTTGTTCTTCATCTCGGTAGCAAGAACAGCACCTCGCTGGCTTGCTAACTTGGTCCTCCAGTCCAGAGCACCACCAGCACCTTGGGCCTTGTTGTCGAACTCGTTCAGTGCCTTGATGGTCAGGTATTGGTCTTCACCGTTGATGTTGTTCTTGACAACGGCATCAAGCTCTGTTCGGACAATCAAGTGCAGGGGCTCCTCATCCTTCTCCAGGGAGAGATCGAATCGGCGGTACCTGTAAGCCTTGGACGCAGGCGGGTCGGTCTCAACTTCTTCGTTGTAGAATGGGTGCTCGTGGGGCATGTTGACCTTGTTGGTCTCTGATTCGGAAACGACCTGAAGTGGGAAAACGTTATTAATGTGAGTGGCCTCAAGCATAAGAGCACCTGGGCTGTTAATCGAGTCCTTGTTGCCTTCAGAGATTTCAAGCGGAGCATCGGCGGCGTTCTCGTTGACGGTGACCATGTCCAGACTTGATCCGTCGCGCTTGTCGATAAAGACTTTGTTGTTCCTCTTGGTAAAGACCAAGTCCCAGGAGTAGACGGACTTTGTGGCGCACATGAGCATCGATAGAACACCGTCAGTGGCAAACACAGTAGCCTCATCTTTGTCTGCAAGCTCCTGCATGATGGGATCGCTCGAAGTGGTGACATTGTAGGCAGCACGGTCGAGGACGTTGAGTCTACGCTCCGAGGTCTTAGCACCGGGCTGCTTGTCGTAGCTGCGGTCATAGTAGTACAGAAAGCCGTAGCTGTCGATGTCCTCGCCTTCGTGGGTATCCAGGTTGAGCTTGCTGAGGCGCGAAAAGTCAATCTCCTCCTTGACGTTCCATTCAGGCTTGACCTGGACTGAGGCGTCACGGTTACGTTGGGGCTTGTCGTCTCTCCAGCCAAAGCGACGTCCTCCCCTGCCGCCACGGCCGCCTCGCTGGTTGTCGTACTGCTGTCCACCGCGGCCACCAACGCGCTGGAAAGTGCCTCGCCCTCCACGCTGCGCCTGACCGCCGCGCTGTCCTCCTCGCCCACGGAAAACAGTGCCGCCCCCTCGTCCAAATCCTCGGCCGCGGGCTGATGTTCGCGTGTTGTCTACAACGGAGAAGGTAGCTTCTTCCTCTGCAGCCTGGATGGCGAAGGGGTTCGTCTGCTGGTTCGCGCCGTATACTTGCTGGTCTACAGTGTCTTGTCAGCCAATATACCCCTTTCCTATACTGTTCACTCAACGTACCTCTGTAGTTGCGGTTGCCGTACTGTTGGCGTCCTCCCCGCTCGCGGTCTTTGCCCTCAGTCCAGTCGGCCATGCGACCCAGCTTGTCGGCCTTTGAGTAGGGCGCAAAGGGCACGCCGTCGAGCATTGTCTCGTCCGAGACTGGCGGTCCCCATCCTTGAGTGTCGGGTAGCGCGGACACAAGGTCCAATAATGATGCGGGCGCCATTATGTTTTAGTGATTGAAGCGCTGTTACGAGCAAGTCGTTGTTGCCGCACAACCTCGAAATTGTTCCAGGTGGGCTGCCAAGATTACGGCGCTAACGAAAAGCGAAAGCCCTACCCCGCGCTAGCACCTTCACCCCCTCACCAGTAATGTATAGCTTCAAGTCATGCTCGCCTCCAAACTACATGTAAGCTCTACAGGTTTGGGATACACTCACAAAGTTATGTTCTCTAGTTTTTTTTTTTTGAGATAAGAAGAGCTGTCTTACTGTACTTGTATCTTCTTCTTCTTATCCACCGTATCGTACGCGATAACTATAGCATCAATCAACGCCCATCGAAGAGATGGACACGCACTGTGCACCATTGACGCAGCAGGTAGGATAATGGATTGGTGTTCAAAAGAATGAAATTGGCTTTACCTCAAAATCCTATCATCGTGTCTTCAGGTGATAATCCATATCGCATTTGATATGCCAGTGAAGTCATCACTTGTGTATCTACTCGTGAAATCAGTGACCTAGACTCACCTCCATGCAAAAAATCCGTGTGGCGTATCCCAACAAACCAAGTTCTTACTCTTCAACTTCCATTCTGCTCGACGACCGCAGAGGTATAGCCCGAGTGCAGCGCGCCCCCCAAGCCACGCCAACATCTTGGAGCACAATGGAACTTCACCAGCGTCAGTCGTGCGCCGCTCTATCTAAAGACGAAGCGGACAAGCTGTAGATACCTAAACATAAGAGGCGATATCATCTAACAATCTCCAGCACCCTGCGCAACGAACAAAAATCTGCCCTTCTCCGGCTTCCCGGCGAGCTGAGAAACCGCATCTACGAGTACGCATTTTCAGAACAGTGCATACTGGTCGGCCGTTCCCTATACCCGCGCTTGCAACTCGCCGTAGAGCCCCACGGTTTCTCGCCTAAAGATCAGTACAAAATCCCTCGCTACAGTTTCACTCGTCTTCTTGCAATTGCCATGACCTGTCGACAAATCTGCACGGAGGCGTCCCTTCTGATTTTCAAGCTAAACGACTTCCGTTTCCATCATATCGAGACTATCGAGCAGTTCCGAGATAGTCTCCCAGCTACGCAGCGCGCGGCTATTACGTGTTTGCGTCTCGCCTTGTACTCGCCTGCTACGAAAGACAACTTGTTCATGTTGGAGGACTGTGGCATGAATAGATTCCGTGGACTGCGCAAGATTGTTGTGGAGATGGACGAGTGGCCAAACGGAGTCCGGAACGATGCCGTGTTACGGGAAGCTTTTCAGCGATTGTATTCAAAGGTGTTGGCGTGCAGCGCGGTGGATAATGATGTTGAGATTGTGTTTGAGTAACGGAAAAGCCTCGCACCTACCTAGGAAGATGCTATTTTTGAGGGATGCATCTGATAGACTCAAGATGTGAAAGGAACATCACATCCAATAGGAGGAACTACGTGGCGGCTAGTAGAGTGGGTACGGTGCAGATTAGATGATCAGGCTCATGTGATAGTCTCGTTCTCCACCTGGGCGACATCCTATTTCAGTCGCGACGTGATGATTTTACTACTCCGACATGCCCAACACCGCTGAGCTACACTCTACGACGTACTCACTGTCTCCCAGATCTGCTCAGCGATTTGTATATCCGAGGTGACAATATAAAACTCTAAGGATACTGGTATCCAAGTGTACCCTGCGCTGCCATTGTACCTCGGCAACTCCAACCAACGCCTCACGCTCACCATGACTCTCCTCACGCAACAGCGAGCAACATACCGATCCATGTAAACAGACTCCTTAACCCGTGATCTTTCCTGGGGAAAAGATATCACAAAAACAAAACTCTCTCCTGCAAAGTACGCCGAAACACTTTTTACACCATGGCACCCTGCACGCCCATCATCATCGGCATAGGCGACATCAAGAATCGATCCACCGCCATCGCCGATGCAAAAGAGCCCGCAACACTAATGCTCGAAGCCATCCAAGCAGCCATTAGTGATGCTTCCGCACCATCTTCAGCAGATCTCCAGGCAGCGATTGACAGCATCGACGTAGTCAGGACGTGGACATGGCCGTATTCTGACCTACCAAGCCTCTTAGCAGAGAAACTAGCCGTTCAAAACACGTTAAGCTGGAAACGGTATTCTGACCACGGCGGCGATAAACCAGGGAAGCTATTCGATGAGGCAGCCAAGAGGATAGCAAAGGGCGAGTGCAAGGTCGCTATTGTTACTGGGGGTGAGGCATTGGCATCACGTGCGTATCCCTTCATATCCCACCCGATGCGATTATATAATTCAAACCCGATCATTGCTAAAAGAGAAGAACCCCTCAGTATCCGCATGTGCCGCAGCCAAAAAGCTCCCTCCACCAGGCTGGACACCTCCTTCAGAAACTGTAGACTCAGTCTTCTCGCCCACGGACCGCGGTCTAGGAAATAGTGCGATCTCTTCTCTCTCTCTATGGTACCCCATAACGTCTTCTAACAGAACCCAAAGATATCGGTGCCATCCATAAAATTGGCGCACCCATACATGTCTATCCGTTGTACGAAAACGCATTCCGAGCACACCGTGGAGAGAGCCCACAAGCGAACCACGAAGAGAGTGCGCAACTATATGCAGAATTTGCAAACATAGCACAAAAGAATGAACGAGGGTGGAGTTATGGGACTTGCAAGAGTGAAGAGGAGATTAAGACGGTGGGGAAGAAGAATCGAATGATATGTTATCCATGTACGTTGTTTG
>Ga0265780_10006028_pt1 | contig 15181 bp, 8 predicted proteins | sample P1T30metagenome_FD_192432 | JGI IMG/M metagenome (GOLD analysis project Ga0265780, IMG submission 192432) | Plant litter microbial communities from East Loma Ridge, Irvine, California - P1 T30 | ecosystem: Environmental > Terrestrial > Plant litter > Unclassified | place: USA: California... | reverse complement strand
GAATGTTGCGGTGGTTGAGTCGACGTTTGTCAAGCTGAGAGTGGTTGAGGGCCAGCCCGGCCAGGCAACTTTGAGCTCACAGCATGGGAAAAGATCTAGACTAGCTTGCAGTGACGAGGGTCGCAAGACGCAAGGCTTGGTGAAACGCTTGGGTCTACGAACGACGAACGAGCGCATCCCGGAGGGGTAAAAAGCTCTAGATATCAGGAGCGAGCTACGTTCATGTACCACACTTCCTTTAGTCACTGCCGCATATCACTGCATCGCACGCTGAGGCATCAATCACATCGAAACATGGGGTTGAGTATCAGCTTTAGTTCAAATGTATTCATCCATTCGTACATCGCATCACATTTTTCCACCCAATGTAGCCCCAAACCAAACTGTGAATCTCTCGAAACCCCTCCTCCACAAAACGCATCTGACTCACAGACTCCGAAACAAGAAACTGCAAGACGCAAGCTAAGCAGCGTTAAGAAGCGAACAAATACCAAAACCAAAGATATGTAACAAGAAGTGAAGTGAAAGGTCGCCTAGCCAGCTAGTAGGTAGCACAGCTCAAGCCCCATACATACCACACTGCATCAACTTAAGCGGATACTCGCCATCACCCTGAACAACACCACACTTGACGTCCCAGCTAATCTCAAAATCATCGCTCTCGGGCATATTGATCTTCGCGTTTGGTGCGCACTTGGCGTCGGAGGTGTAGTACGAGGTCTCCATGGCCGGGGCAGAGGCCCAGTCACAGCTGTCGACGCGCTTGTAGAGAGAGCGACGGTGCATACGGAGTGCTTTCTTTTCGACTGTGGCGCGCTTCTCGGGTGGGGCGTCGACTTCGTCACCCCAGCAGAAGCAGCGTGAGTTGGTTGGGCCTTGGCCGCAGATGCAGGTCCAGTCGTCGACGTTGTATTTGCGATCGCCGGAGTTGACGTCGGGGTGGGGGCGCTCGCCGTACTTTGGGTTATCGTTGGTTGGTTGCTTGGAGGGAGACGGGGCTGGTGGGCTTGGCTTGGTTGAAGACTGGGGAGCTGGGGCAGGAAAATTTGGCTTGCTGGATGACTGAGCTGGTGGCTGTGGCATTGCGGGATACTGAGATGGCTTCGGCTGAGCTGGAGTCGACGGCTGAGCAGGAGGCGATCTTCCCGAGCCAGATACAATGTTGACCTTGGCGCAATTGGAGAACGCTTCATGTTCACGATTAAGCCAGATCCACAAAAAGATTGCCGGACCCTCCGGAATACCAGTAGGGATCTTGAAGTCGAAGGTTTGAGCCTCTGGTGAGCCATCCTCAGTATGCTTCGGACAAGCACCATGGTAGGACGCGGCGACCTTCCAAGTGATGCCCTTATCGACTGAGAATCCAACCTGGCAAGAACCGCCGCTGTGCGTAGAGCCGACCGCATCGGGGTCGTAAGTAAAGTCCGTTAGCTGGAAGTGGGCGTCTTCACCAGACTTCCATGTGACTTGTGCGGTCTCTGTGTCGAATTTGTCGAGGTGACCACGGCATATGCCAGGGCTAGGCTTCGTTGGACCGCCAGAGGAACCACAGCAACCGAGAGGGAAGTTGAATTCCTTGTCGAGACTACCAGTAGATTGTGTGTTGATGGAGGGAGCACCACCGAGAGGAGGAGGATAGAAGAGACTCATGTGTGCTTGCGCTGCGCCGACCAGGGCGAGCAGGAAGATAGCGTTGGTGAACATTGTATGTCGTGGCTGTGATATTCGTAAAGAGCGTGATCGGGTCGTAATGAACAAGAGAATGTGTGGGTTATCAAGGTAAGGACAGGCAGAATCTCGGGACTGCTGAAGTGACCAGAAACAATTTTTCTCACTTGATCAGTGATGTTCGCACTGTTTTGGCACAGTGTATGCTCGATTCGGACAATGGCGCTGTGAGGTCAACTCAAAGACGTCACAAGGGAGCTTGAAAGAAGAAAAGTGACCCTGCACGATGTACACAAAGGAGTGAGTAGAAAAGGAACGTCGACCAAGTCTGGCTTGTCACGAGTGAGTGAGTGAGAGAGTGTGTGTCACTGTGAGTGATGGCGGCTCTGGACCTGCGCGGCTCTCACCTTTAAGGCCCATTCCAAGGCCTTCGATCGCGTCCAGCTGCGTTTGCAAGACAGTACTCGCAGTCGCGCCTGTCCAGATCCCAGCCGTTGTGCAACCCGGAGGTTAGTTTGAAGTGTCCAGTGAGTGGAGCAGAGCAAAGTGGCCCCTGACCGCGCCCCAGCCAATGTCGGCACGCAGCCATCGCGTAACTGCAGGAGTGACTGCCCTCACTGTTTCGAAACTGAGAGCCGTGAAAGTGTGTGGCGGAAGAAGGGTGGTGGTTCTAGAGGTTGGCTCTCGATGCTCAACGCCTTGTTTCGCGCTTGCTTGATGGGGCTTAGACAAGCGCTTTCTTAGCGACGGCGGGGAATTTTCAAGTGAAAGACGTCCGTCCCAAGATTGACCCCGTCACAAGCCAAAAAGCCTATCGTCTGATCGTCGAAACGGCTATCCGCAACCCAGATCATCAACACTTCTTGGCCTTCACTCCCGCTTCCTGCGACGATCCCCACGTGATGTACAGCAAGGGTTGATTCCTGCATCGATCTGACCCTTCTGTCACCATGCCACCTTCAATTTCACGCAATCTTCATGAATGAGATGTGTCCATTATCATAACTTAAGCCGTGACACACACGCTTTTCATTTCTGCACGCCATAGCCGTTTTGTCAATACTACAGCCTCATAAACGCCGGGAAGACATGTAGTCATCAGGCTCTACGTCAGTGTCCGTGAACTTTCCGCGCTCTCAAACACTCGTCATAGGGAAATAACCTCCAGTGGTACCAAGGCCCAGGCGCGACCTGCAAGGCAGCGAACCGTCCGTTCCTGAATTACTTACCTCGTGTGAAGTGCGCACCGTAAACGCAATCAAGATCGATAGGAGTCAATGAACCCACTCAGTATGTTCACATGCAACCGGTCAGATTGACTACCCTGGGCATGTTCCGACTATCTTTGGACAGAGGGTACACACGTTCGCAGCAATGAACCAAGGGCGATTCTCTTCTCAGGTGATTTTTGATTCTCCACGAAAACTGCTTATTTTCCGTGATCAGTACCTGATCCCATTCATTTCCCATAGGTACATCACTCCCTCATGTTTCAACGCAGAACCCATTTCAACTCCCATCATATCACCGGGACCAAAAGTCAGATTCACATCGCTACACAGCCAAGCGCCCAATGCCGCCCTACGGTTTCACCAAACCAAACGGCCGCTCCAGTAATTGGGAAAGCAAGGATACACGTCGGCATCCCTGTCGATGATGGCTCCCCGCAATGATCCGCGAAGGGAGGTTTCAGTGGCCCGAGATTCAACGTCAGAGGAATGTCCTGTGATATTGAGCTCTGCGACTGAACTCGCTCTTGTGGCCAGCCGTACGGAATCACGGATCCGACTGGCTAAATGGCGTAGGCTTACTGTCTATTGATCATCTGCAGCATGCTAGCTGCGAGAGTGCAGACTGGCGAATGGCAGTGTGGGTCTGGCGCGCTGTTCGGACCCTGCGTTAGGAGTGCAGTATTGCACGACGGGACAAGAACATGGAATTATCAATGAATGGATGGATATGTCATAAGTTGTTTGTCAGGGAAAAGAGCGATAAGCAGCATGTCAGAATGCACAAGACTCACAGAAGTAGTGGAATATATTCAACTTCACGCATCTAATTCAAAAGACCAAGACTATCCATCTCCCCTCACCGTCCCCCCATAAACTCAGGCTTATACGCCCTAACCCCCTCAGCCTTCATAAGTTCCCTCAACGCCATAGTCGCATACTGACTACTCGCAAGCTGCAACCTAACCACAACGGCAATCTTCTTCTCCCCCTCGTCCACTTCCTTTTCCTCGCCTTCCTCCACCACCATTTCCACATCATTACCCCCCTTCTCATCCGCCTTCCCCTTCTTCATCCTCCCCAAATCCGTCTCAACAAACTGCTTTGTATCTCTAACATACTCATGCACCTCAAAAGACACGGGCTGAAGCGGTCGAGACATGAACTTTCTGTACCCGCCGCTCAGACTGACTTCGCGCCATCCGCGGCGCATGTTATGCGGATCCAGGCCGCCGCCCTTTTCACTGCCCATGAACTCTTTGTAGAATGCACCGATCTCGTTGGCGGGGTACTCGACGTCGTAGCCTGGTTGCGGGAGCACAACGTCCCAAATAGTGTACTTTCCAGACGCGGCTTCTTCGGCTGATAGCGCGCGCGCACGCTCGAATTGCTCGGCGCCGGCGTTAGCGTTCTCGCTGCCTGTCGGGTTGATGACGACTTCGCCGTTGTCGTCGATGTCGCGGGGCGCGATGACGGGTTCGGCTTTTGGCTCCTTGTCGCGGTGCTCGTTGACGAGGACGAGATCGCCGGCAACGACGATGTCGCGGTGCGAGGCCCAGCGCTTGCCGGCTACGACGTTCCAGACGAGCGACTGGTAGGCGTGCACGTACATGAGGCGCAGGTTGCGCGGGATGGTCATGAGCGCGCCCTGCCAGTCTGATGTGCGGTCGTGCTGGCCGTTGCGCGAGTTGCGGCTGCTCAGGTGCTGGATCATGTTGCGCTCTGCGGTGAATTTGCGGGGCAGGAGATCGAGGGCTGCGGAGCCTTTGCCTGTGGTGCGCCATGCGTGCAGGGCTTTGGCGCGGTTGCGGTCGTCTTGGGAGACCATGAGGGTGGAGTCTGCCGGGAGAGTGCCTTCTGCGGCGGCGAGGGCGGTGTCGCTATACTCGAGTAGGTCGGCGACGGCGCCGGCGAGGTCATCTTGGAGCATCTTGCGGCCGATGACGTCGGTGCTGTTGGCGAAGGAGCCGAAGCGCTGGAGGCCGTAGTAGTTGATGAAGCCCTTTTCAGAAAAGTCGCTGATGGCTTTGGCGACGATGGTGTTGGCGAGGTCACGTCGTTGGGCTATCGTCAGGCCTTCTTCGCCCTGGAAATGGCAGTCTCGGAGCGTGATGGTGAACTCGTTGCCCACCAGGTCGCCTAGCTTGAGGTTGTGCGGGCTGTACTTCCAGTCTCCAATTGAAGAGTTGAATAGCGTCTTGTTGAATTGGACCATGCGCTCTGCAGTCTGTCGCTTGACACAGATGCGCTGGACGGTGCATGCTCTCCGGTCTTTTGTGCCTGCAAATCCGAATGACTTGGTGCCCCCTCCCAGCTTGCTGCCCAAGAATCCGACCACCTCCATCGTGTCCTTGTTCTCCTTGTACAGGCTGAAGTGCAGGTACTCTCCTCCCAGCTCTTCCCATCTTGACTGGCCTCCGCCCTGACCCCGTTGCTGGCCTCCGCCTTTGCCCTTGTTGCCCTTTCGCTCAGCTGGTGGGACCGCCTTGACACGTAACGTCTGGTCTTCCTCCATAGAGCTCTCGAGAAGGTTCGGGAATATGCGGCGCAAAGAGTGGTGGGCTTGTGCGCGCTTCTCTTTGTCGGTTATGGGCGGCGTGAAGACGGCGTTGAAGTCTTTCGCCTTTCGATGCTCTTTCTTGCGTATTTGGCCGACGAGTTTGACGATCTGCTTGGTGACGTCTTCGCCGAATATCGAGTGCAGTGTCTCGCGATCTTCGTCGGCGAGCTATGGGTGGTCAGTACTGCTACAGAAGGTATCCTATAGCACAAGCTCACCTCCTCCTCAGCTTCAGGCTTTGGCTGGTCTTCCTTCTTCTCAGCAGTCTCACCACCGTTCTGCTTTTCTGCTGTGCCATCTTGCGCAGGCACATCACCAGCCTCTGCCGGCGCCTTCTGCTCTCCATCCACCCCATTCCGCACATCCCCCATCTTCACATCCCCATCCCCATCCCCTTCCCTCACCCCAACCACCTCCGCACTCTTCTTCTCCACAGCCGCACCACTCCCCTGCGCACCCTTCTTCCTCCTCGGCACCTCCGTACTCTTCAAATGCAGCACCCGCCCATCCAGCCCAATCTCATTCACCAGAAAGTCCGTATACCGCTGCTTGAGCGTGCCCGTGAAGCCCAGATTGTCCGGGCACACGTATTCGGTTATACCGGCGCGTACTTCGCGCTCGACGTCTTCGTCAATGGCTGGTGAGGACGGAGCTTGGAGAGTTGGTGCGGAGAGCGACGGCGCGGTGCCGTCGTCGAGGCGCGCGCGTTTTGCGGGTCGCGCCGAGGAGTCGGCGTGGTCTGACATGTTTGAAGGCTTGCAATTGGTGTGTGGAGGGTGGTGGAGAGAGCGGTAGGTGATATGCGTATTCGCGATTGAATTTCTTAGCGGGGAAACTTTTCGCGAACTTTGGAGTCGACTCGCGTGCACGACCCTGGAGGGGTGAGAGAAGCGTAGTAGACCGTCTCACTTACCATTAGCACGAGAAGTCACCAATGATCACCAAAGATATGTCACGATTGTTCAGAGGAATTGGTTGTTGAAGCTCAAAGTGAATTCGTTATTTACCTATCCACGCCATCCGTCGTTCATACAAGGTCCAGACACGAAGCCTGTGTACCAAGGGGTATATCGTATGCTCAAGCTATGCTATGGGAAAAGGTGTACATGCTGTAAAAAAGGCCCAAAAAATGGGAAAGAATTGAAGCGCTACGTGATTGTCCTCATCGAGGAGTCATGCTCTGACTACCCAGGGACAGGTGTCAACAGAGTGTATAGAGAGACCGCTTACGGCTGAGCGAAGATCGCCAGCGTAGCGCAGAAGTTAGACCGGTTGTCCACGTCCTTGACAAGGCCCTTGCCACCAGATGTAATCATGTTGACAGACGCCTTGGTAGACAGGCCGAACCAATTGATGTTGGTTGACGTTTCAATCTGGTTCATGTGCTGCTGGCAGTCCTGCGTCTTGACACAGTCCTGCGCGTAGTTGTCGAAGAACGAGTATGTGCCGGCGCCGTAGCTCCAGAGGCTCTCGCTGTCGATGACACGGACGGCCCATGCAGACTTTTGTTGGCTCATGTCGGGGTCGAAGTACTTGTCGTTCTTCTTGAAGGGCACGTCGGCTGCGGGGTTGGGCTGGTAGTAAGGAGTCTCGGTTTGGATTGCGCCGTACCAGATATCCTTGGCACCTGAGAACTGGTACTGATACATTTGGGAATGCTCAGATGCGGTGCCGACGAGCCAGACAGGTCCCTGGGACTCGACTAGCATGCCACGACCATTGTAGATGTCGATCTGGTTGTGGTCCTTGAGGTCGAGCTCGTGGTCTGCGGTCCAGAGCCAGACGTTCTCGAAGTAGCCGTTGGAGCTCTTGGTGATGTGAAGCTGCATGAAGGAGCCAATGCACTCCGGGTTGGGCGCGTGGGTTGCGTTGGGATTCTTCGAGCACCTGTCAGACTGGAGGTTGGTACCGGCGAAGCCACCGACACGGAAGTGAACGTCCCAAAGACCAGCCTTGCCAGCCTCGGCGTTGATGTTCCACTCCATCAAAATACCGCCGGGAGCAGGGCCCTGGGTGCTGATGATGGCGTCGGACATCTCGAAGGAACCCTTGTCGCCAGACTGCTTGCCGACACGGAAACCAGGCTTGGGGTCGTCCATGTTAGAGAAGAATTCACCCGTGATGAGGAACATGCTGTAGATCTCGCCGACGATCTTGACGTTCTTCTCGGCGGGAATGTCGATGGTCTTCTTGATGAGGTAGGCACCGTGGTCAGCGTGGAGGATCTCGCCTTCCTGGAGACCGTCAATCGCAGCTTGTATCGCAGCAGTGTCGTCGGTCTTGCCGTCGCCCTTGGCACCCTTGGATTTGAGGCTGACGAATTTGGAGACGTCGACGTTCTCGTATTGGGGCTTGCTGCGCTCGAACCAGCCGTTGTCACCCTGAAGGCTTTGGGGCTTGACAGGAGCACCGGTAACGTCGCCTTGGACACGGCCGGCCTGAGCTTGGCCAGCTGCTAGAGCGTTACCCTGGGCCCAAGTGGCAACCTTGCGACCGCCAGTAAGGAGGGCCTCGCCAGCGGGATTTTGAACAGCCGTCGTGGTACCTGTGAAGTCAACGTTGTCGATCAGTAAAGTACCCCCCGCGTTAGGGATGCTCTCATGAGTGAAAGAGGAATTGACGCCGATGGGGGTGTTGGTAAACTTGCTGTCGAGCAGGAGGACGGAGCCGACGGTTTGGTTGAGAGGGCTGTTGGCCATGTCGAGACCGACCTTGCAGTCGTTGATGAAGATGCTCTTGAGTGTCCAAAGCCAGTTCCAGTTCATGTAGATTGCAGTATCACAGCCGTTGAAGGTGAGGTTGCGAGTAGTGAACTGCTGGGAGCCAAGGAAAGCGCCAATGGCACCGCCGTTGAAGACAAGGTCGGACATGAAGCCACCGGAGCCGTTGTCCTGGAAGATGCCCTTTTGCTGCTTGCCAGCTTCGCCCTTGGCCATCTCAAAACGGATGTTTTGGAGAGAGGTGGCCTGGCTGACCTGCCAGTGAATTCCAGCAGCGGCCTTGGTTTGCGAGATGTCAATGACGAAGTTGCGGACCTGGCGGTAGAAATTGTTTTGGTTGGTGTACCAGTTGAGCGCGTAATCCACGCCTGGGACATAGGGATCCGCATCGATGACACCCATGCCGTCAAAGCCGGCTGAGGCTTTCAGGACTGGCGGGTTGTTGGCATCGCCGACGAACTGGGTGTAGTAGTACTGGATGATAGGCTTGCTGACAACGTAGGTACCGGCGGGGAAGTAGATGATCGCAGGGCTGGTGGTGGTGGAGTCACAGCCCTGACCACAACGGTTACCATCTGCAATGATCTTGTTGATGATCTCGGTGTCATCGGTGACGCCGTCGCCCTTGGCTCCGAGTGCCTTGACGTTGCGGAAGACCTGGTAGCCAGCGGGGTCGCCATTGAATGGGGCCTGGCCTTGACGCTTGATGGTTTCGAACCAGTAGCTAGAGGTACCGGCCTGCGGTACATTTGCTGCCTGTGCGACGGGTGCGGCGGATGTGGGAGATGCGGAAAGGAAGACGCGCAGCGTCAGAAGGAGCGCACCAGCGCTAAAAGCGACCATGATGGCGATAAGTGTGTTGAAGTTCGGAGTTGTTAAAGGTTGGTATCGCTGAAATAAATTTCGTCAGTTGGCCGGCAAAGACGATATGCTGTAGTGGTTTGGTGTTGTTGTGGTGATGCTGAAGAATGCAGATGTGGTTGCTGAGATTTCTGGTTGCGTGGGCAACTAAGGTTTGGGTGGAGAGAGTAAGAAAGTAATGAGCAAGCTCTTTTTAACAGCAAAAGAATGACTGTGAACAATAGAAAAGTGAACAACACACAATGCGTTGTGAGCTGACAGAGAGCCTGCGTGACGGACAATAGAAGGCGACGGCTTGTATATGTACTGAATAGCGTAGAAAGAACCTTACTCACAATGGTCACGTCTCGCCAATCAAGTTTATCGGACCCCTGTGTTTCGAATTTTGGGTAGCCAGGGTGCGCTCTTCGCTCTACAGGTCTCGCTCTATTGTACTCATACTTGAATAGATCTCTTTTGCTCCCTTTCACGTCCTCGTGAGGTGAACGCTGGCCGTTGACCATTCCATCATTCCCAACCGCATCTTCCATTTCACACAGCAACCCGTCATTCTCCCCGTCCTCATGAGGCCCATCGGCCGCGTCTGTAGGCCACATTCCTCGCTGTGACAGGTGCCGAGGGATGGGCGCGGGAATGCGACCAAGTGGCACCCACCCGTGGCAGTCGACTTCTTCCAAGATTACCTAGGGATGCGCTATACAGGGAACGTCAGACCTGTCTTCACAGTTCTCCTTCCGCGCGTGAAACAACGGGGTGGCGTTGACCAGTGGGTGGTCGTCGTGTTCTGAGGTTGCCGCAAGGCGAGCGTTTGTGCCTGGGATTTACAGGGATCTGAGTGGTCGACGCCACAGCCGAGAGCAAGCCGTTTGAAACGTGAACGAAACAGCCATCTTCAGGCTCTGATTGGCCAGAGCGGAAATATCATTATCGCCAGCGCTTCATCGTGCGAGCACGCTGCTGGCTAAGAGCGAGCGTCACAAGTCGACGCGACGGACCGCGGGAGATGGTGCTAGGGTACACTGCGATGCGCTGGCTGCACCATGTGCTTCTAAAAAGGTCTTCACAGGGCCTCTTGGCCGACCCTTCATTCGACCTGGAGGCGTTGTGATATGGATACGTGACTCGCTTCAACTGCCGGCATGACCGAATCACAGGTGAGTCAAGTAGATGACAATGTCGAAAGACAAGAACACTCGTAATTGAAGTGTTGCAAAGACATTGTTGAAACTCCCTCATATCCCCGCGGATCGCCCATGATCTGCCAATCATCACGGGAGATCTCCTTTCCCAGCACTTTGTGGAAGAGGCTTGCAGTGCAGTGGAGATGTTTAATTCCAGGGTCATTTTGAGGCGTTGATCCTTTATGCTTAAAACCACGTCAATTACTGGCGCGACCAATCAAAGATCAGAACACCATTGATTTATACTAGTCTTGCGGGTATATCTGCGACATTGGACCCTCGCTCCGTGGTCACTACCTGAAGTCGGAGGTGGCAACGTGAAGAGCTTATGTGACTGGCATCGTCGGTGATTGGTTGCACGCACACACTGCTTGCTCCGACTTACAATGCCTTTCATCGCCAACGTCTACGGTCCAGAGAGAAAATGGTTTTACCAGAAATCTTGCGCCTGCCCTCCCGTCGCAACAGATCGCTGGCCTTGGACCCCCGTCTCCCCTTGCATTCTGCGAATGACTTTACCAAAGCGCGAGATACCCTCTGCTAGCATGTCTTCATCTTCCCACTACTCGCACATCAGCAAGTACTTCAGGCTGGATTGAAAACACTTACGGCGAAGCATATTCTAATGTTGTTGGAAAATGAGGTTTTGGGATGTTCAGTGTCACCAGGAACCTGGAAGCATTAGCCAAGAGCTCGTCCAAAGATAGCCTGAGCTTACTTCAAAGATTTCGCCCTGTGGCACGACGTTGTCAGCTCTGCCTACGTCCAGGATGTAGTGTCGCGTTTCGTACTCACCTGTGCTACTACAACGTTCTCTTCTTCCTTTGCACGTTGCGCAAGAACTGCACCTTTCAGCGGCTCCGGTAGGGTAAGCCAGATGAAGTAGCCTCCCACTACATCTCTATCTGCTTGAGGCATGCGAACACCTAGCGGGACAAGTTCTTTCTCAATGGCTTCAACCATTTTGTGATATCTCTTCCGGTACGTGGGCTGCAGAGTGTCGTACACAAATCGCTGCAGTTCACCGGTTTCCAGGATCTCGGCTATGAAGCATGATGACAGCTGGCTAGGTGCGCCGCCTGAGCCAGTCGAGCCACTGTTATCTTGTCAGTCGCCAAGTTTTACGGATAGAGTAAGTAGGGGCTGAAGCGATTCGGTCTATAGGGCCTATAACAATCGCGTTCTTGCGATGGCTGCCACCATGCCGCCCAAAAGACATTGTCAGGAGGTGCGGCTATTAGGCGCAGTACGGATAAGTTGAGAGAATGAGATGCTCACGTTTGCGCCACTCCATACGCCAGCTTCGTCGTCCCTTCACACCAGCCAGTCCGTAGACCAGGTCCACTAATCTTCGAGAAGCTGCCATTCGACACTGCGTTTCCGAAGCCATCAGCGCCCTCCCTTTCCGCGCCGCCATCGAGATAACGGTCGATGTCAACTATACGGGGTAGCACGGCCTTTTCAAGCGACATGAACTGGGAAGAGACCTCTAAAGGCCATTGCAAGAAGTCGTAGACGTCGTCTGTGATGACCAGAGCGTCGTACTCCCGCGCTAAACTTACCAGCTCTTGCCGCCTTCGTAGACTCATGGTCTTGGAACTAGGATTGGAGAATACAGGAACAGCATAGATGATGTGCTTGTAGATCTTACCCCATGGTCGTGCAGGTTTGAAATGCTAGAGCAGATGTCAGCAACATATTCACGAGAGGTGTGACACGACCGCAACTTTGACACTGAGAAGAAGGTCTTCAAGCTCGCAAGTCGATCATCGCATTTGGCATGACTTACCGGCTTGTTGTTACCAGCGATCTTCGCTTTGTGCTCACTCTTTCTGATCTCCCAACGAAGATATTCAATGTCCAAGCCTTCAGGATCTTCTGGGACAGCACGGAGCTTGTCGTTGAAGCCTGAATCTTTGAATATGTTGAAAGATAGCATGTATGCCGGCGCGACGATCCATACATTCCTGGTATATGCGGGATCTGTGAAGACTTGAAGCAAGCAAGCCAAATTCTGCGATGCGCCTCCTGTAATGCACACGCGGTCCTCAGAGATGGGATCTGCTGTCCCGTAGAACTTGCTCAGCCATGAAGCTACATTTTTACGCAGTCTTGGGTCTCCTTGCTCTGGTCCGTACTCTAGAGCTGGAAAAGCGATGTCCTTGTTCTTAAGCACATTATGAGTCGCTTTGCTGAGCAACTCAGTAGGCAAAAGCGATGTATTGGGCCACCTAAGGCAGTTAGTACATGATGACCGGGTGGCCTCTTGAGCGAGATATGTTGTACCCTCGGAGTAGATTGATGAGCTGCTTCGTATTCGCAGCTGAAGCTGCAACGTCCGAAAATGCACCCATTCCAATGCTGTACTTTGGTAGTACGACGCAGATATTGGATGCTGAAGAATCGCGTGCTCCGAACGTGACTAGTGGATATTCGATGTGATTATTGATGCGGGCGTGACTCGTGTGGCTCGTGTATGCTCGTGTGGCAGTCGAAGCCTCAACAATATTTGCCTTGCTTATATCAGATTGCTCTGATGTTGAGACATTACTGTGTATTTGGTCCTTCGATGTTGGATGTTGGATAGACGGCTGTCAGTCTTACGCGTGCATTGCAGTCCCACATAGCATTTCAAGGTTACGTCACGCCTCGCGAACAACAAAAATGGGAACAACACCTCGTACAACCACCATTATTGGCAGAACCAGTCAGCTTCTTACCGCATACCACGCGCAATTCAAATAATGGGAGCTTTAAAACAGGCGGCGACATGCCTGACGCCAGCGCCAGAAGCACTGCACGGAAAATGGGAGCCTTCGACCCTTCTCGGCAACGCGGCCTTGAAACACTGCGCCTCAGAAACCCGATTTCGGGCGAACTTCTCACGAATGAAATCGTCAGGACAAACTGCGGAAGATCACGGTAACGCCCCATTAGGAAAACCCTGTCTAGGGTCGTGGGGCGTCAAACGCTAAATCGCGGCTCGCCTGTTCTGATGCACGTCTGCATCACTGCCCGGATCTGCGTCGCTGCAAGTCAATAATAGACCCTCGGCCATCTGCTAGTATTCTAGTCGCAAACCTCTGCACTGGTGCTTTGTCTGCTACCGAAGTACCGCATGGCTTCCTGTTTGCTACCTTGCGTTGCCGCGTAGAAGTTGGAACCCTCAAACACCCAGCTTCACGCACAAGCCTGACATATGCACGAGTTATAACATTACGTCCTCCACATACTCCTCAGCAGATCTTACAAACTAGCGAACTCTTGACAATGAGTGACAAGAAGAAATCGAGTAACAGACTATCGAGTCTGTTTTCTAAACCACCACCCGATGCCGACGCGAAACCTCAATCCAATAACTCTTCGGAGTCAAGTGGTCGACTCACGAAAACGCCGCGAGCGCAGCGAGCATTATCGGGTCTCTTCTCGAAACCAGCTCCCGAGTCTGCGGGACTCCTTGCCCCAGAATATGCCCCGCCTACAGCTCCAGCTGCCCCTCGCCAAGTTTCTCTCATGAATTCCTCTATCCAGCCAGTCGAGTCGATAGATAGCCTCCAACCTCTGGAGCCGCCGCCTACACTATCAGTCCCAGGCTCTCGAAATGCCTCACCTTCTGGGAACAGAAGTCGTCCAGGTACACCAAGTGACTCTGCCACCGAGAGCAATCTGAAGAAATTGAGACGGAGGAGCAGGATGTTTGGCGGCAATGGACCAGGCGATACGGGCGCTGGCGCTGAACAGGGCCACAACAGTCCGCTCGCCTGGATCGCAGGACACAGGGGAAAGGTGGAATACGATTTGGCGTTGTTACTCAATGGCGAGAAGGTATTTGGATCATAGTTGGGACGTTGTGAGAGAAGACTGACGCGTGTCAAGGTACCAGAACTGTGGGATGATTCTGGGGATACTCTAATCTATCTCTTTCCACGAACATCGAACAAGGGCCCTTCCTTCCGCATCGACTCCTCGGTATACGCAGCATCGCATCTGCTTACTCGCCTGATACACGGTTCATTATACAGCGATGGCACTGCAACACCGCCAGTAGAGAGACAATCGCGCCAAGTCTCGCGCGAGACACATGGGCAGTCGCGCACAGCCTCGCCAGACCAGAGTCAGATAGGCAGCTCAAACGGGTCGAAAGGGTCGAGAGCGTTGAGCGATGCAACGGAGGATGATCACACTGAAAGGCATCTCTACATGCCAATCGCCCTGAGCACAGACAAAGCTATCACTCCTCACGAAGCGCCACTCAGCATGCAAGACACCGACACTCTTGTCACCTACCGCAACTTCTTCGCCTTCCTCATCGGACAGTCACTTATCGCTACCGAGCGGCACTCTGACATATTTGACATATTCCTTCGGATATCTGACATACTCCAGCACTACGCATTCTCGAATGTCGATGGTTCAACTTTTGGAGAGGTCGCCGCAGCAAGCTTCGACTGCTACGTGGAAGAACTAAATCTGGGCGATGTGAGGAACAGCCGTGAAAAGACTATCGAAGCAATCGTGCTCGGAGAGCGGTTGCGATCCCTGGCACTGTATACCGAAGGCTTCGTGCATGCCGCTGGAAAATTCAACAGCATCAAAGAACTGCAATCACCGAAGTTCGAGATGATCAGTCACAAGACGGCCACTAGGCTTGCCCGGGCAGCTATGGATCTAGACAGCCGCGAGTCAAGTATCAACTTAAAACTCACAGACTTTGAGTTCCCAGCTATCTTCTCTGGCCTCATGAATAGTGCAATGGCGGAAGAACGAAAGATGATGGGCTTCAAAAAGTGGAGGGCAGCTTTCAACACCACGCGTTCTTTCGTTGTCGACTACTACAAGACGAAATACGGCTCGTGGCTACCAAAGGCAAGGTCGAAGAAGAATACACTGACGACAAGTGGACTGAACCGATTGGTGCTTCTGGATGTCTACAAAGACATGGCTAGCCTGTACGACCTTCTC
>Ga0265780_10006027_pt1 | contig 15181 bp, 16 predicted proteins | sample P1T30metagenome_FD_192432 | JGI IMG/M metagenome (GOLD analysis project Ga0265780, IMG submission 192432) | Plant litter microbial communities from East Loma Ridge, Irvine, California - P1 T30 | ecosystem: Environmental > Terrestrial > Plant litter > Unclassified | place: USA: California... | reverse complement strand
CGACCTGATCGCGGTGTCGGCGCACAAGATCCACGGCCCCAAGGGTGTCGGCGCCTTGTGGGTGCGCGACGGGCTTGCACTGGCGCCGCTGTTGCATGGCGGCTGGCAGGAAACGGGTGGGCGATCGGGTACGCTGTCGCCGGCGTTGTGCGTCGGCTTCGGCATGGCCGCGCAGGTCGCGCGCGAACGGCACGCGACCGATGCCGCGCATGTCGAGCGGCTGTTCGGGCTGGCGCTGGATCGGTTCAGGGCGGCGGGGTGGCTGCTCAACGGTTCCGGCGAGCGTCGTTACAAGGGCAATCTCAACGTGCGACGTGACGGCCTCGACGTGGCGCGACTGATGTCGGATCTGCGTGACATCGCATTCTCTGCGGGCTCGGCTTGCGCGAGCGGCTCGGGCCGGCCGAGCCATGTGCTGCGTGCGATCGGGCTTGCCGACGCTCAGGCGCGCGCCAGTATCCGCCTCGGTTTCGGCCGGTACACCCGTGAGGAAGACCTGATCGAAGCAGCCGATCGAATGATCATCGCTGCAGACGCGCAGCGGTTCGCCGCATGATCTGCGTCACTTTCATCGGGGCCGACGGCATCCACAGCACCGCCGAGGCTCGGTCGGGCGACCGGCTGCTGGAAGTCGCGCAGAATGCCGGCCAGCCACTCGAGGGCACTTGCGAGGGGCAGATGGCTTGCTCGACGTGTCACGTTATCGTCGATGCGGCCGATTTCGCGCTTCTGCCGCCGGCAAGCGAGGATGAGGAGGATCTGCTCGATCTTGCCAGTGGCGCAACGCGGCACAGCCGGCTGGCATGCCAGATCCGGCTGGAGCGGGCGATCACCGTCAGAATTCCGACCGAGGCGCGGAACATGCAAGGCCGCTAGTCATTTCGCTTCCGTACCTCAACGACCAAGGAGCGAATGCTATGAAACTTAAGCTGATCCTGTCGGCGTGCCTCGCCGCCGCCACGCTCGCCCCGGTCGCTGCGTCCGCGCAGGACCGTCATGATCGCGTCGAGCGCCATCAGGTCATACGGCACGAAGAGCATCGCGGCCCCGGCTGGAACCGCCATAACAACCGCCGTGTCTGTCGCTGGACGTGGCGTGGCCACCACAAGGTTCGCGTTTGCCGCTCCTCACGCTGGTAATCGCCTGAGGTGTCTGCGCCGCCGGACAAAGCCGTCCGGCGGCGCTTTCGCGCTCGGGGGCGAACAGGAAAATCAAAGGAACGTTTATGAAAATTGCTGCTCTCGCCGCCGCTGTGTGTGTCACGGCTGCTTCGCTCGCGCCGCTGCCAGCTTTGGCTGCACCCCATGGCTGGCATTCGAAGAAGGTCTGCAAGATGGTCCATCAGGGCCACCACGCCAAGCGCGTCTGCAAGATGGTGCGTGTTCGCCGCTGACGCGGGCTAGATCTCTCCGCCCGACCCAGCCATATGCGCCGCGGGAGTCGGGCGGACGCGGTCGTCGCCAACTTGGTCAGGGCCGGAAGGCAGCAGCCACAACGATTTCGCCGCGGGTCGTTCCGGCTCCCACCCTTGCTGCGGCAGACCCCGTAAGCCGCTGTCAGGCGACGGCCGTGTTGGCCGAACGCTGGCGGATTGGGCGTGATGTTCGTCACGCGTTAGGCGCAGCGATGGCAGCCAGTTCGCCGCAGCCCGCGCTTCGGCTTTTGCGCGGCCCGAGTAATGACCTCTCCGTGTGAAACATGATGCGGCGCTACGCGACGAGAGTTGCGGCTGTTGGGGAGCATCTTTGGTGTTGTGAGCGTCGCATCAGGAAGCGCGGCGGGTCGCAGCGAACCCCACTCTTGCTTGCCGTACACAGCATCGACCACGTCGAGGTATCTATCTAGCGATGGTCGTGCGCGGCCGGAGCGCGATCTCGACGCGATGCGACGTGCTAAGTTCCAGGACAATCTCTTTCAAAGCCGCAGATGCCGCGATTATGCCGGCGGTTGCCCGGCGTGAGCTGGTCGGGGCACTTCTACGGACGCGCGTACAAATAACGCACTTTTAAACGGCTTCGCTAAGGCCGGCTCTTGGTAGTGCCCGCTCAACGCGAGCACCCGCGCATTATCGCAAGACCTCGCTGGCTCCCTGAGTAGGATTCGAACCTACGGCCGCTCGATTAACAGTCGAGAGCTCTACCGCTGAGCTATCAGGGAACAGCGTGGAGGGGCTCTATAACCGGCTGAAACGACGATGCAAGCCCTTCATGCAATGAATTGCTCCATCGTTATGCGATCATCGAGCGCGTGCTCGGGATCGAACAGCAGTATCAACTCGCGCGAGCGATCGACGGCGATCTCCACGCTGGCGACGTCCCGCACCTCGCGCTGGTCGGCAACGGCGCTGACCGGGCGTTTGCCGGGATCGAGCACACGCACCACAATCCGCGCCTTGTCGGGCAGGATGGCACCGCGCCAGCGTCGGGGCCGAAACGCGCTGATCGGTGTGAGCGCCAGCAACGCCGAGCCGAGCGGCAGGATCGGCCCTTGCGCGGAGAGGTTGTACGCGGTCGATCCGGCCGGCGTAGCGACGAGAATCCCGTCGCAGGCCAGTTCCGGCAACACCACGCGATCGTTGACGGTGACCTCGAGATTGGCGGTCTGCCGCGTCTCGCGCAGCATCGACACCTCGTTGATGGCGGGCAAAGTGTGGACCGCGCCGTCGATCGTGGTTGCCGTCATCGTCAGTGCCGTCACCTTGAACGGCTTGGTACGGGCAAGGCGCCCGTCGAGATCGAAGTGGCGCCACTCGTTCATCAGGAAGCCTACCGTGCCGAGGTTCATGCCGAACACCGGGATCGGCGGCTTGCGGCGCTCCAGGATCGAATGCAGCGTCTGGAGCATGAAGCCGTCGCCGCCCAGTGCTACGACGAGGTCTGCCTCTTCGGGGGCTACCCAATCGTACGCGTCGGCAAGCGTTGCGGCGGCGGCCTGCGCAGGTGGCGTGGGCGAGGCGACGAGCGCCCGCTTCTGCGGTGCGGCGGCGTGATCCATGTCAGCCGCCCGTTACGCTCATGTGGCGTGTAACCGCGGGTGCTGCGGCGGCGATGTCGAAGTCGTGGCGCGCCGGCTTGCTCGCCATCGCCGCGTCGAGCGCGGCGTCGAGACCGGCAACGCCTTCGTTGCGCAAGACGCGCTTCAGGTCGACGCAATCGTCGTGGCCGAGGCAGGTGTAGAGCAGCCCCTCGGTGGTCAGGCGCACGCGGTTGCAGGTGTCGCAGAAATTGCCGGTCAGCGGGGAGATCAGGCCGAGTTTGGTGGTGCTCTCACCCACGCGCCAGTAGCGTGCCGGGCCGCCGCTGCGGTGTGCATCGCGCACCAGCGGGAAGCGAGCGGCGAGATTGTCGAACACAGCAGTGAGCGGCAGGAAACGGTCGGTGCGGTCCTCGTCGATCGCGCCGAGCGGCATCGTCTCGATCAATGTGAGGTCGAGCCGTTCGGCGACGCACCACTCCAGCATCGGCGCGATCTCGTCCTGGTTCAGCCCTTTCAGAGCGACCATGTTGATCTTGATCGCAAGCCCGGCATCGCGAGCCGACAGGATGCCGCCGATCACCTGCGACACGTCGCCGTGGCGGGTAATATGCCGGAATACCTCGGGATTCCGGCTGTCGAGGCTGACGTTGATACGCCGCACGCCGGCACTCACCAGCGCGGGTGCGTGTTCGGCAAGGCGGGTGCCGTTGGTCGTCATGGTGAGTTCGTCGAGGCCGGTGCCGACATGGCGGCCGAGCCGCTGCACGAGCTGGCCGACATCGCGGCGGACGAGCGGTTCTCCGCCGCTAAGGCGAATCTTGCGGATGCCGCGCGCGATGCAATGTTCCGCGATTACCGCGATTTCCTCAAGACTTAGCAGTGCGGCCTTGGGCAGGAAGGTCATCACCTCGGACATGCAGTAGCGGCAGCGCAGGTCGCACCGGTCAGTCACTGAAATGCGCAAATAGCTGATCGTCCGTCCGTGCCGATCTATCAGGTGCGGTGCGGAGTCCATCACCATGAACTAAGCCTTCGTACCCTTGCGAACAAGGGGCGAACGCGTCGCAAAACGAGATGCTACGTGCAGGCTATTGCAACGCTATACACCACGGCGCCCGCATTTCGCACTTCTTCTTTAACCTATGACGATGCAAAAGAGGCCCATCGCGGCTGATGGGGCGGCGCGAGCGGGGAGTGAGCGTGGGCGAAGAGGGGTTGCGCACCGGCACCGGAGCCACGCCATTGTTCATCCTGTCGTTTCGCCAACGTGACGAGTTGGCGGCGCTGGCCGGTGGCGCCGGCTGGCAGGTGGTGGCGGCGCGGCGGGCGGCCGGGGTTGAGCGGCGTTTCCTTGCGAGCGGATCGGCGGTGGCGGTGATCGATGCGCGCGGGGCGCTGGCGGACGGGTTGGCCGGCGCGCGGACGCTGGGCGGCGCGATCGAGGCGAATGGCGGCGCGATGCTGGTGCTGGTGTCGCGCGGCGACCATGAGGCGATTGGCGCGCTGTATGACGCGGGGGCGACGCATTTCCTGTCGAGCCCGTTTGGTGAAACCGAATTCGTGCAGGCGCTGCGCTACGCCGCCCGGCATGCGGAACGGATGGCGGGCGAATGGCGGGCAACCGGGATCGCCGAGCCGCTCGGCTGGCGGTTCGACCTTGCGGAGCCGACGATGCTGCTGACGCCGGCATTCGCGCGCTTGCTTGGTATCGACGAACAGCCGGGGTGGAGCGCGCTGCTGCGACGGATCGACCCGGCCGAGCGTGCGTCCGCGCTGGCGGCGCTGCGGCGGCTGTCGCCGGCCCGGCCGACCACCGCGTTCGCGCATGACGTGGCCGGTATCGGCCGGGTAGTGCAGCATCTCCACTACGACGCGGTCACGCGGCGGATCGACGCGCTGGTCGAACCGCTCGGCAGCGCGCCCGAGCCGACTGCGGAGTTGCGAGAGGCGCTGGCGGGCGGGCGCGATGCCGGCTCTGCCAGACGGTGGATCGGGCGACGGTTGCGCGAGGACGCGGACATGCCGCTGTACGCGATGCTGGTGGCGCTCAACCGTTTCGACATGATCAACACCGCTTATGGCCGCAGCGCCGGCGATGCGCTGTTGCGCGGCGCGCTCAAGCGGATCGAGGATGCGGTACGCGACGTGCTGGGCCGCGAGGCGCTGGTGTCGCGGTTGGGCGGATCGTCGTTCCTGGTCGCCGCCCGAGCCACGCGCGCGCGGATCGAACTGGCGGCGGAACGGATCGCGGGTGAACTGGCGAGGCCGTTCGTCGCGGGCGAGACGATCGCGGTGCTGGGTTGCCGGATCGGCGTGGCGCAGGGCACCAGCGGCGACGAGGCGGCCGGCCTGCTGCGCCGCGCGAGCGAAGCATTGGCCGAGGCACGCGAATCGGACAGCGCCACGCTACGCGTCGCCGAGCCGGACGATGGCGAGGCGCCGATCGAATCGCTCGCGGTCGCGCTGCACCACGCGATCAAAGGTGGCGAGATTGAAATCCTGTTCCAGCCGCAGGTGTCGGTCTCGACCGGGGTGATCGTTGGGGTGGAGGCGCTGGCGCGGTGGGAGCATGGAACGCTCGGCACGATCGGCGCGGAGACGCTTTTTGCCGCCGCCGCGAGGGCCGATCTGGAGATTGCGCTGTCCGACCATATCCAGCGCATCACGCTGGAGCGTGCCGCCGCCTGGCCGGCGGCGCTGCGAGGGCTGCGGCTCTCGCTCAATCTTACCGCCGGCGATATCGCGCGGCCTGGCTTTGCCGACCTGTTCCTCGACCGGGTGGATAGCAGCGGCTTCCCGCGCGGGCGGCTGACGCTGGAGATTACCGAAAGCGGGCTGATCGAGGATCTCGGTATCGCCGCCGGCTTGCTTTCGGCGCTGCGCCATGCCGGATGCCGTATCGCCATCGACGATTTCGGCACCGGCTATTCGAGCCTCGCCTATCTCAAGGCGCTGCCGCTGGATTACCTCAAGATCGACAAGAAACTGGCGCAGGACATCACCGGCACCCCGCGCGACCGCATCGTCGTGCGCGGGGTGATCGACATGGCGCGCTCGCTCGGCCTGACCGTGATTGCCGAAGGGGTGGAGAGGGGCGAACAGCTCGAACTGCTCGCGAAGGAGGGGTGTCAGCTCTATCAAGGCTTCCTGTGTTCGGAGGCGGTGAGCGCGGCCGCGTTGGCGGCGCTGCTGGTCGGCTGAGGCGACTTGAACGGTACGCCGGATGTGGCATGACACCGGTTGCAGAAAAGAAGCGCAGGAGAGCGAATGATGCCGATCCCGAACCTCACCCGTCGCGGCTTCACGCTGTCGATGCTATCGACGCCGTTCCTCGCAACAACGGCGCGCGCGCAAACCGCCGGGTCGGCGCAGGCGGTGATTACCACGTTCGGCGCCAAGGCGGACGCCGCGACGATCAACACCAAGGCGATACAGTCCGCGATCGACCATCTCGCCGGCGGAAGCGGCGGTACGGTGGTGGTGCCGCGCGGCGTGTTCGTGACCGGCGCCCTGTTCTTGAAACCGCGCGTCAACCTGCATCTCGATGCTGGCGCGGTGCTGAAATGCACCAATGCGATGGAGAACTTCCCGCCGCGCCGGACGCGCATCGAAGGGCATTTCGAGCCGAGCTTCACGCCCGCGCTGATCAACGCCGATGGCTGCCACGGGCTGAAGATCACCGGCGAGGGGACACTCGACGGATCGGGGCGGCCGGTTTGGGATCTGTTCTGGAAGATGCGTGCTGCCGCGACCGATCCGAACGCGTTCAAGAACGTCGGCCTACCGCGTGCCCGCCTCGCGCTGATCGAGAACAGCAAGGACGTTACAATCGAGGGCGTGACGTTCAAGGATTCGCAATTCTGGAACCTGCACCTGTATCGCTGTGACGGAGTGGTGGTGCATCAGGCGCATTTCCAGGTGCCCGACGATTACAAGCAGGCGCCGAGCACCGATGGCATCGATCTCGACTCGTGTCGCAACGTGCTGGTCGACGGCTGCACCTTCTCCGTCACCGACGATTGCATCGCCGCCAAGGGATCGAAGGGGCCGCACGCACTGGAGGACAAGGACAGCCCGCCGGTCGAGCATATCCGGGTGCGCAACTGCCATTTCCGGCGCGGGCACCAGGCGTTCACCTGCGGCAGCGAGGCGACGCTGGTACGCGACGTGGTGGTGGAGAATTGCCGGCTGACCGGCGCGATCAACCTGCTGATGCTCAAGCTGCGCGCCGATACGCCGCAGCATTACGAGGATATCCACTTGCACAACATCACGCTCGATTCGGATGGCGGGCGGCTGCTGCTGGTTGAGCCTTGGGCGCAATATGCCAACCTGCAAGGCATGGCGCCGCCCAAGTCGCTGGTGCGGAACGTGTCGTTGAGCGACATCTCCGGACGGTTCGGATCGTTCGGGATCATCCGCCCTAATCCGGGGCAGACCGATATCGGGGGCATTCTGGTGCAGCGCGTGCATGTCGATCTGAAGGAGCCGCAGCTTGCCGTGTCGGGGATGCACGACCTGCGCTTCGACGATGTGGTGGTGAACGGCAAGCCGGTGCCGACACCTGTACCGGGGGTGGCCGCACCGGCGCCTGCGGGAGGCTACCGGGCGAGCGGCGCTTAGGCGCTGTTCGAGAACGCGCCGGAGCGCGTTTGCGGTGCCGGCCCGCGCGCCCACCCATCAGAATACCATGTGGGTGGCTGCGTGGGGGAGCGGGCCGGCACCGCCTATAAGCAAACGCCTAGGCCCAGCCCTCCAGCACCTGATCGGGTGGGCGGTGGCCGTCCGCCCAGGCACGGATGTTGCGGATCACTTTCTCGCCGGTCGCGCTGCGGCTCTCGAAGGTGGCGGAGCCCATGTGCGGGGTCATAACCACATTGGGAAGGGCGAGCAGGCGCGGGTCGATCTCGGGCTCGTGCTGCCACACGTCGAGGCCGGCGCCGGCCAGCCGCCCGGCTTCGAGCGCGGCGATCAGCGCGTTCTCATCGACGATGCCGCCGCGCGAGGCGTTGATGAGGTAGACATGCGGGCGCAGCAGCGAGAGCCGATATTCGTCGAGCATCCCCTCGCTGTCGGCGTTCAGGGGCGTGTGGATGGTGAGGATGTCGACGCTCTGCAGCATCGCGTCGAGGTTGCTGTGCCACTGCGCGCCGAGTTCGCCCTCCAGCACCTTGGGCAGGCGCGAGCGGTTGTGATAGTGGATCGCCAGCCCGAACACGCGCGCGCGCCGCGCCACCGCCTGGCCGATCCGACCCATGCCGATGATGCCGAGCGCCTTGCCGCCGATGCGATGGCCGAGCATCCCGCCCGGGCTCCACCCGGTCCACTGGCCGGCGCGGACCAGCTTTTCGCCTTCCGCCAGCCGGCGGGGGACGGAGACGATCAGCGCCATCGTCAGATCGGCGGTATCCTCGGTCAGCACGCCCGGCGTATTGGTGACGATGATGCCGCGTGCGCGGGCGGCTTTCAGGTCGATATGGTTCACGCCCGCGCCGAAATTGGCGATGAGTTTGAGGTTCGTACCCGCACTGGCGATCAGTTCCGCGTCGATCGTGTCGGTGACGGAGGGGACCAGCACGTCGCACGTCGCCATCGCGCCCGTGAGCGCTTCGCGGCCGAGCGGCTGGTCTTCGTGGTTGATGGTCGCGTCGAACAACTGCTCCATCCGCTGCATCACCGCATCGGTGAGCTTGCGCGTGACGGTGACCTTCGGGTGAGCGACGCGTCTCGTTTCGGGCATACCCTAGGCTTGGCGAAGCGTCGTCCCCGCGTCAACGCTGTTGAAGCGGCCTTGCTGCACGCGCTAAGCGGGGGTGACCAGTAAGGAATGTGTATGCGTTGGCGCGATAGGGCGGTTTTGGCGATGATGGCGGCGACGGTGTCGGTGACAGCGGCGGTGGCTGCGGGCAAGCAGACGCCCTATTACGGATCGATTGCGGCGGCGAAGGCGCGGATGCGAGCCGGGCCGGGGCGCACCTATCCCGCGATCTGGCTGTACCAGCGCGCCAGCCTGCCGGTGAAGGTGCTCGACACTTACGACCACGGCACCTGGGTGAAGGTGGAGGACCCGGGCGGCACGCAGGGGTGGATGCTCGGCGCGCTGGTGAAGGAGACGCGCACCGGCTTCGTGATGGGCACGCCGGTCGACATGCTCGACCAGCCCGAGGCGGGTAGCCGCGTGCGCTGGCGTGCGGCGGCGGGCGTGGTCGGCAAACTTAGCAAATGCTCCAACGGCTGGTGCTATTTCGACGTGCACGGGCAGGGCGGCTATGTCGAGGCGATCCACCTGTGGGGGATCGAACCCAATGAGGCGGTGCCCTGAGCAAGCCCGCGATCCGCTTCGAGCGTGACGATCTGACGCGCCCGGCGGTGATCGATCTCGTCGAACTGCACCTGCGCGCGGCGTTCGAGAACTCGCCGCCGGGATCGGTGTTCGCGCTCGATCTTGGCGGGCTTCGCGACGCGGCGGTGACGATGTGGACCGCGTGGGAGGATGAAGCGCTGCTCGGCATGGGCGCGCTGAAGCGGCTCGATGCCGAGCACGGCGAGCTTAAATCGATGCGGACCGCGCCCGCGCATTTGCGGCGGGGCGTAGCGGCGGCGATGCTCGCGCATCTGATTAGGGAGGCGCGCGCAAGCGGGTATCGGTGGGTCAGCCTCGAGACGGGCGGGAACGCGCCGTTCGCAGCGGCGCGTGCGCTCTACAACCGTGCCGGGTTCGTGCCGTGCGCGCCGTTCGCCGGCTATACCGACACCGCGTTCAATCGTTATTTCACGCGCGACCTCACCGGCTGATCTTGCCCTGTATCAAGCTGGCGCGTGGCGCTTCGCGCCTTTAGGGCTGGGCGATGGATACACTCACCACCGCGTTGAAATGGACCGCCTCGGGCGGGGGGATGATCGCGGCAGGGATGGTCTCGCTCGATCTCGGACGGCGGCTGACTGGGTGGGGGCAGGTGCTGTTCGCGGTGTCGGCGATATGCTGGATCGGCGGCGCGGCGTTGACCCGCGATTTCGCGCTGGGCACGCAGAACGTCGTGCTGCTGGTGATCGATGTCTTCGGCGCATATCGCTACCTGATCCGCAAGAAACCGAATGGCTGAGCTGCTGGCGTGGCCGGTGCTGCTCGCGCTGCTCGGTGCCGTGATCGGCAGTTTTATCGCCGCACTGGTGATCCGTTGGCCGCAGGGGCGATCGGTGCTGCGTGGGCGCTCGCATTGTGATGGGTGCGACGTGGTGCTCGGCCCGCGCGATCTCGTGCCGTTGCTGAGCGCGGCGATCGCGCGCGGGCGGTGTCGCCGGTGTGGGGCGGAGATCGATCCGATGCACTGGCGAATCGAGGCCGTGGCGTTGGTGATCGGCGCGGTCGCGGGCGTGGTAGTGCCGGGGCCGGTCGGGGGGGCGGGGGCGGTGTTCGGCTGGCTGCTGCTCGCGCTCGCCGCGCTGGACGTAACCGAGTTTTGGTTGCCCGACCCGCTGACGTTGACGCTCGCGCTGGCCGGGTTGACGGCCGGAGCGCTGGGCGTCGATCCCCCGCTTGGCGATCGGCTGATCGGTGGCGCGGCGGGCTTCGGGGCGCTGTGGCTGATCGCGTTCGGCTATCGCCATCTGCGCGGACGCGAGGGGTTGGGCGGGGGCGACCCCAAGCTGTTCGGCGCGATCGGGCTGTGGCTGGGGTGGCGGATGCTGCCGGTGGTGCTGTTCCTCGCCGCGCTGACCGGCCTCGCGATCGTGCTGTTCGGCATGGTGCGCGGGCGGGCGGCGCGGCTTGACGATCGCGCGCCGTTTGGGGCGCTGCTCGCGGTCGCGGCTTACCCGGCATGGCTGTTCCTGCTAGGCACGGCGGCATGATGCTCCCCCTTCTGCTGGCCGCCGCCGCGATGCGCGAGGTGCCCAAACCCGTACCGCCGCCAGCGCCCGCGCAGATCGACGGGCTGCCGATCGGGGGTCTGGCGCGTCAGGCGCTGCCCGCGACCGGCTGCGCTGCGTATCTTTGGACCGCGACTGCGGAGAAGCGCGTGCTGGTGGCGATGGCCTCCGCCGACGCGGGGCAGTTGCGACTGGCGCTCGACGGGGCGGTCGTCGACCTGCCGCGAACCGTGCAGAGCGGCGCGAGCAGCTTTGGCTTAGCCGAGTCGACCGGGTATGCGGTCGGCGGCACGCACGCCACGCTCGACCTGCACGTCGAAACGCGCGGTGATCTGGTTAAGGGCGGGGTGGTGTCCGACGGCTCGCTGCGGCTCGACCGCGACGGCAAGGACGGCGTGGTGGTGCCCGTTACCGGCCTGATCGGCTGCGCGGGCTGACCGGCGGCAGCGGCCGTTTCGATCCGTTGTCGTTGAGGAAGCGGATCACGTCGGCGCGATCCATGCCGTCGTGCAGGCCCGCGAACATCATGCTGGTGCCGGGCGCGAAGTGCTGCGGGTTGGTGAGCCACGCATCGAGCCGCTCAAACGTCCACACGCCACCGATCGTGCGGAGCGCAGCGGTATAGTTGAAGTTGGCGCTGCCCTGCGCGACCGCGCGGCCGGGCACCGCATAGAGGTTCGGCCCAGCGCGGTCACCTGTTCCGGGCGAGATGCTGTGGCAGGCGGCGCATTGTGCGAAGATCGCCGCGCCGGCGCGTGGGTCCGCCGCCGCCAGCCGCGCCGCCAGCGGAGCGTTGGCCAGCCGAGGATCGTGGCGGGCGCGCGGCGTGCAGGCGGCGACTGACACGGCCAGCGCAAGAAGTGTCGACGTGCGCCTCATCGTGGCGACCAGTCGGGCGCAGCGAGTTCGAAACCGGCAAAGTCGAACCCCGGCGTCACGACGCAACTGACCAGCGCCCAGCCATGCCGCGCCTCGGCGGATTGCCAGGCATGTGGCGGCACCAGCGCCTGCGGGGCGTCGCCGCTCAACAGCAAGTCCTCCCGGTCGATTAACAAGGCGAGCGGCGAGCCGGCGTGCCATAGCCAGAGTTCGGCGGCGTCGACCCGGTGCCAGTGCGAGCGCTCACCGGTGTCGAGCAGGAACAGGATTGCCGTGGCCAGCGCGCGGCCGCCGTCGGGGGAGGGCTGGCGCAGCGTCTCCCGATACCAGCCGCCCTCCGGATGCGGCGCGAGATCGAGCTTTGTGACGAGCGGATGCGGCATGGTCGGTCCATTCTGCACAGGGGCGAACTCCGGCGATATGGGGGTGTGCGGCATTTGTCCAACGGGCGATCACAGTTGCGTCAGACGCACGCCAAGCCCTGAATCGTGCGCCTTCGACACTTGCTGCGGCGCGAAAGTTCGCGCTAAGGGCAGCCGATCGTACACTCGAAGAAATGCCGTGAACAACACTCCCGCAGCCGACGTACCGACCGTTTTCGAGGGCATCGTGCGCCAGCGCTGTCTCTCCGCGACGTATAACCGGACCGAGGTGACACTCGCGCCCCACGTGATCTACACGCGCCACGGTGATCTGTTCATCGACGGCGTGGTGCTGGAACGCGATGGGCGACCGCCGAAGGAGCTGAAGCTCGGCACGTTCAAGCTCGCCGGCCTCAGCAGCCTGCGGCTTACGCCACGCGCGTTCAAGGCGAACCCGCTGTTTTCGCCGAGCGATCCGAAATATGGCGACTCGGCGTTGATGACGGTCGAACTGACCTGAACGATCAGGGCAGCGGCCTGCCCTTTGAGATCAGATCGCCGACCTGACGGGCGCTGGGCGTGTCCGGATAGAATTTCGCTTGCGGCGCGCCGGTTCCGCGCTGGGGGCAAGTGTGGATAGAGCCCGCTTTCCGCCGCCTGGACACAGCGCCACACGCGTAGCATCAGCCTGCGCGCCGAATGCAGATACTTCGGTCCTCGTCCGCACTGGCGAACGGGCCCCAGCGGGGAACATGCTCCTTGAAGTCGGCGATCAGCCGTCGATGCTTGGCGAGCAGACGCGCCGCTTCCGCCGCAACATGCATGCGACGACGGCGATAAGCCGGCGCAGCGCTAAGGCGTCCTCGTGGGCGCAATGTTGCAGCAACTCTCGCGCGAACGCCCAGCGCCCTGAAGCTGTCCGGCTGCGGCTCGCGCGATCGACGTTCGTTGCCGTCGACCGCGTCGATCAGGCGGCGGTGCTCCGCCAACAGGCCAGGCGGCGGGTCGGACGGTGTCAAGATTGGATACTCCCGCGCGGGCGGGCTCCTTAAGGGGCTGGCAGCGCTGGCGCCGTGGTGGCAAGCCGGAGCGATGGACGACACACTCGAAACGCCGGGCGCAGTCCCGCGCGCGCTGGCATGGCTGTGGCCGCTGGTTGCGCTGTTCGCGGCTTCCGCGCTGCTGCTGGGCGGGATTATCGCGGGCGACCTGATCGCGGGGCGCAGCTTCGGATTCGACGCGCCGATTCTGCTCTCGCTTCGCGTGCCCGGCCATCTCGACGTGCCGGTCGGGCCGTTGTGGTTGCGGCAATCCGCGATCGACCTGTCGGCGCTGGGTGGGTTCACGTTGATGTGGCTGTTCGGCGGATCAGGCATCCTTGCACTGATCTTCCTGCACCGCCGTGCCGAGGCGGCGTGGATCGCGACGTCGTTGATCGGCAGCTCGCTGCTGTCGTCCGCGCTGAAGGACGTGATCCACCGCCCGCGCCCTGCGCTCGTGCCGCATCTGGCGTGGGTCGACAATGCCAGCTTCCCGAGCGGGCACGCGCTGATCTCGGCGGCGACCTATCTGACGATCGCGCTGATGCTCGCCGGCCTTGAGCAAAGGCGCGCGGCGCGGGTGACGATCGTGGGGTTCTTCAGCCTGATCGTGGTGTTGATCGGGTGCAGCCGGGTGTATCTTGGCGTCCACTGGCCAAGCGACGTACTGGGCGGGTGGTGCTTCGGGACGGTATGGGCGCTGCTGGTGTTCTGGGCGAATCGGCGGCTGCGCACGCGAGGCTGAGGCCGCTCACCCCATCGTGACGAACGTGTCGATCACGCGCTTGCGGCCGGCTTCGTCGAAATCGATCTCGAGCTTGTTGCCCTCGATCTCGGCGATCGCGCCGTAGCCGAACTTCTGGTGGAATACGCGCTGGCCTACGGTCAGATCGCCGCGCCCCTTGTTGCCGAGGCTCACCGCGCTTGCCTTCGCCTCCACCACGCGGGCGGGCTCGCGCGAGAAGGTGCGGCTGGTGAAAGTGCCGCCGTCACGCACCACGTCGCGCACGCCCGCCGCGCGCTGCCAGCCGGGGCCGCGCCCGGTGCCGCGTGCGACATCGGCGAACGGGTCGGCGCGTTCGGACCAGTTCGCGCGCCACAGGCTTTCGCCGCCGCTCATGCTGTTTTCGCTCTCGATGTTGGCGCCCGGCAGTTCGCCGACGAAGCGGCTCGGGATGCTCGACGTCCACTGGCCATAGATGCGGCGGTTAGCGGCGTGGAGGATCACCGCTTTCCGCCGCGCGCGCGTGATCGCGACGTAGGCGAGGCGGCGTTCCTCCTCAAGGCTGGCGTTGCCGCCCTCGTCGATCGCGCGTTGCGAGGGGAACAGCCCTTCCTCCCAGCCGACGAGGAAGACGGTCTCATATTCGAGACCCTTGGCGGCGTGGATCGTCATGATCGTCACCTTGGCCTCGTCGGCTTGCGCCTCGTTGTCCATGACCAGGCTGACGTGTTCGAGGAACGCGCCGAGACTTTCGTATTCTTCCATCGCGCGGACGAGTTCGTTGAGGTTCTCGAGCCGGCCCGACGCCTCGACCGATTTCTCGACCTGAAGTGCACCGGTATAGCCGCTCTCGTCGAGGATCTGGCGGGCGAGTTCGGCGTGGGGGAGTTCGTTCGCCATCTTCCGCCAGCGCGCGAGGTCGATCACGAAATTGCCGAGCGACTTGCGTGCCGCGCCGGTGAGTTCGTCGGTATCGAGGATGCGGGCCGCCGCGACGCTCAAGGGGATGTTCTGTGCACGGGCGAGCATGTGCAGCTTCTGCACCGCCTTGTCGCCAAGCCCGCGCTTGGGCACGTTGACGATGCGTTCGAACGCGAGATCGTCGGCGGATTGATGCACCACACGCAGATAGGCGAGCGCGTCGCGGATTTCGGCGCGTTCGTAGAAGCGGAAGCCGCCGATGATGCGGTAGTTCATGCCGATCGCGATGAAGCGATCCTCGAACTCGCGGGTCTGGTGCTGCGCGCGCACGAGGATGGCGATGCGGTCGAGCGACTGGCCATTCCGCTGCGCCGCCTCGATCTCGTCGCCGACACGGCGGGCTTCCTCAG
>Ga0265780_10006026_pt1 | contig 15181 bp, 6 predicted proteins | sample P1T30metagenome_FD_192432 | JGI IMG/M metagenome (GOLD analysis project Ga0265780, IMG submission 192432) | Plant litter microbial communities from East Loma Ridge, Irvine, California - P1 T30 | ecosystem: Environmental > Terrestrial > Plant litter > Unclassified | place: USA: California... | reverse complement strand
ATCTGCTTAATAGAATCTTCTAAAAATTTAGCATATTATTTTTATATATATAAGCTATTGGATCTTAAGACTGCTAAGCTCTATCTAATCTAGGCTTTGAGATACAGAAAAATGGGGCAGAGTAATCCCTGTAATTCAGGTTTTACTTAATAACTTGCTAATTACGTAAGCCAAAGCTTAGCAATTCTAGGAAATTAAAGATTATATAGATGCAGGTCTATGGTAAAAATTTTAGAGAATTCTATTAAGGCGTTGTTAAGATAAAAACTTAGCTTTTTAGTGTGTTTTTGAGGTGGCCAGCCCACCCGTGAGGTACGTTAACTATTGAATAAAACTTTTACTGTAGACCCCTACTCTGTTCGCTCGTACGCTGCAACCAGCAGTAGCTGGCTAGGAAGGCTTCAGCGGACATTCTCACCTGATGAGGGAAGCCTGACTAAACGGGCTCAAAGCTGAATATATCCGCTGTGCATCGATGCACAGTGTGTTCGTGGCAGTGCGATAGAACACGACACGAGCGCGCGCGAAAGCGAGAATACGCATCTCGCTGTTGGAGGTTGTTGCTCATGATCTTGATGAGGAGCAGCGACTACCAGAAGTCTTTGCGACGAACAGCTGGACTGACCATCATGGTGAAGGTTGAAGTCCTCTTTCGAGAATGTGGAGAGACTTTGCGCCACGACGCCCGCACCTCTGGATGCCAATAGCTCCACGTTGTGCTCTCATGCCCCAGGGAATGCATCTTGCAACAACAATCATTGCGCAAGGTTGTTGAGACCTGATTGAAAGTTCAAGTCATTGATGCCATCGTTAAATCCTTTCGGCCGTCGTCCTCCCCCAATACCTGCGCCTTGCCGCTCGGTACGATTTCGTCCCACAAATGTGGCTGTTCGTGGAGCTGGAGGCTGGGGTCTTTTGGGGACTTTGGTCTTGCTGTTGACCACCTCATTACCGAATGACAATATCGTCGACGTCATGGATCGAATTGCTCCGAATGTACGTGGGCCAAACTGCCACTAGATAGTTACGCCGCATGCGCTATTGAAGTAGGCCCCTTGCGCTGGAAAGTGCGCGCTGGTTAGCAGATGTTAGACAGAGCTCGCCCGACTACCGTACCCACGTTGAAAACACTCGCATGGCTGTCGCTCTGAATTAGGGTCCAGCGCTCGGTGACAGATGCTGAAATAGCCATGAAACGAAACAATAGATCATCATGATGGGAACGGCTCAGGTGGATCTTCAAACACTCGCCTTGCGTTTTGGGCAAGGAACTAGTGTCGCAAATGAAATAACGGTTCGGCGCGTAAAGCCGCTACTAGCTCGTGTGCCAAGGCACTTACTCTACCCGCCGATCTTCCCGAGATCTAGGTCTAGGGAAATCGATTTAGCCCGTTACCAGTTTGCTTTTGGCTTCCCGGCGCCACAATCGCACTGCAAAGCCACATGTCTTCCAAACTAGCACCGTAGGATTCTGTGTGTTGTAACGTGGTACATCGACATCCATCAAGCTCATTGTGTGAGTTTGGAGATGCACCTGGCAGTCTCAAGAGTTCACTGCAACCTTACCTAGGTAATCAAGTCATTTCAAGTAGTAGTTTTTGCATTGAGCTAGTGGTGAAGTAAAACGGTCTCCTTTGCTTAAATTTTGGGTGCTCTGATCCGTCGAGGTTGTATGGCATCGTCCATGGAAGCGTTCGTTTGTGTGTGCATGTTTAGTTGTGATGGACCTGTTCATCAAGATTCTGTGAGCCCGAGGGCCTCAAAGGTAATGACTTCAGCTTGCATGCTTGTATAGGCTGGTGATGAAGGTCGTGGTTATCAGATGTTTCGCACCAGCTATAACTCCATCCTCAGATGAATGAGAGTTCTGAGCCTAACTCTGACTTATCAATGCTAGTCAGCCATTGTTACGCTATAGGCATTCGATACGTCCCCATTGGATAAAGTCTGCATAGACACTGCAACCGACATTTGGAAGTGTCTTTTGTTGAGGTTCTACAGGGCATACGCAAACACTCCTAGCTCTTTCCTTTAGACGAAGTGCCTCACAGGATCGCGTAGAACACTGAACCAGCCCATCCGTCACCTGCATGGACATGTAGAGCAGGGTGTACCGACGTCCGCCGAGGTAGCTCCTTGATCATGGCCGGGGCTGTGTGGATGGGTAGCGTCGCCGTCACAGGTACGGTCCATGCGTTATACCTAGCGAATTCCTCACGAGATGCCCAACAAAGGAGCTTTCATGCCTAGTCATGATACCAGTGAGATCAATCACTCCCCGTTCAACATGCTCCAAGATCGGACTAAAGTGGTGCGTTGGAAGAGCAGCGTATTTGGCCCCGCCTTGTCTTCAGCGCTACTGACGAAAGTCATTTCGTACAAAGCAATAGAAGCCGGTAGACAGCTGATCCCTGCAATCACATGCTGAATTCACTGTAAGGCGAATGACAGGCTACCATCGTGCATGGCATTGCCTGAACTCACTCCGATCGGTTCGGAGACGTCGAGTGCCGTTTGACGGCACACATCATCTCCATTTGCAAGGTACATAATACATGGCTCACAACAGTGAGTTCTTTCTGTTCTTGATGGGGTGATGACTGCACGAGCGATCATCGAAGCAGCTTCCCACGTGCAATCACAGAGCCCCGTATTACCATAAGCTTGCTGGACACCAGACTCGTTTCTCGACCCTGTCTCCGACATAGGATTGTACAAATTTCGAATTCTGTGTGTGTGACTTCTCGCGGTCCACTGTCAGGTTCTGACATGTAAGCACCGACTGGTGACTTGGCAACGCTCACGTTCATTGCCCAAATATACTGAAGGCAACGGAAACGCGATCATACGCGTGTGGCAATCTCTTTGGCTTCAGCTAACTGCTGTTGGCAAGTCTGGCACAAGATCGATCATCGATCGTCGACCATATACTGCGGTAGAGGTGCGTTCGTGCGGATTGGTGCCTAAACTTGATACATGTTTCTGGCGTGCTCCGATAAGAAAGATGTTTCGACCAGCTCGTATAATTGGTGTCAAACAATGGACTCTGGGAACTAAATCAGGAACTCGCTTGAGACGAACGTTTCGACTCGCGTGGCTAGAGTGTGGCTGACTCGTGAACCTGGCTTCCAGACACGTTTCAACACGACAGCGAATCGTAGCGCAGCCCAACGTGAAACTCTCGATCACTTGCTCGGATTCGCAGTACATGCAGTTTCCAGAAGTGAGGTCGGGCGGGTCGTGAGAAGTTGTTGACGAGGCTCGCGTGGTAGTAGCCTAATCTGATCCTTAGCGCCCTTTTACATGGCCTCTGCGTGCTTGACGGATTAGCGGGGCCGACATCAACCCATTGTCAACAAAGGCACCGAATCCAACAGCGAGCCCATTTACGCTGCAATCATAGCGACAGGCTGCAAATAATTACGTCTAGATCATGATTCATGGTGAGCTCCCTGTTTGGACTGAAATCGAGGCAGTACGACTGCGTCGTCTGAAGATCCGTCGTCTGCCAGTATGGAACCGCAACGTCAACTGTCAGACCGTCATTGACGGGCTCGAGACCCACGCGAGCGCGTACGGAGATTCTTCAATATGCTCAGATTGATCTTAGCGAGCTCGACCTGCAAACTGCCCACAGACACCCGGTGCAACGCTCCCATCTTCGGACATTGGGGGATGCCGGGAACACGAGCAATTATCATGACAGCCACAGCGTCGATCATTCAGCCTTTCAGTGCTACATTCTACCTACCACGGTTGCGAGATTGACTTAGACGGCTTGACATCTGCCAATTTCAGGTACCTACGGCCAACGGCGCGAGATGAACGCGCCAAACTCATTCACGCTTCATAATCGCAGTTCCTCAAACGGCACGGCTATGTACTCCAGCAACTAAATGTGTTCGAATATCCTTCTACAGGCCGACCCGCATTGCCGGGAATCATTGATTCTTACGATCATTCAGAGATAAGCTACGACCTCCAGATTCCCGATCTGTGGGCCAAACCCCGTGCTAGCTCTTAGCATCGGACAGGCTCGTGGGAGCACGCCCTCGGAGCAGGGTCTCTAGATCATCGACGCCCGTTGATGTTGTGCGTTATCAATGCAACTCAAAGCATGGGAGGCTGACCGTTTCCTGCTGCAATGAAGAGCTGATCGGTGCATCGCTTTTAGTCTGCGCTGCGTTGTCTACGATGATATGGCAGGGGAATGACACTTTCCACGGACACACGAATTCGCTTCCACTGTTTTGGATTGACCACAAAAGTACCATATCCAGCTCTACGGTGATAGCTCATGCTGCTCAACGTGTGCTAGCGTCTGGTGTGTAATACTTTCGACACGATATTTATGAAGCGGCTCGGACTGGTTAGGCGAGCCCATCACAATGTATTCGAGATGACTGCAGCAATCTATGCCTCAAACCGCCTGGCAGATAGTGCAAATAATGGTAAAAGCCACGGAGGCTGAGTTGACGTGCCCGGGCTCATGAGAGGGGATCCGATCCACTAACCCGACTTTGAGACAGCGCCCTTACGGTTCAGGTCCCCACGTCTCATCTCAGATAACAATTGTAACGTATCGGTTCGACACCTGAGGTGGTCTACAAGCCTAGCTCGCGACAGCTATCAATAGCATGTATGATTACTCGGAAACGCGCCCGGACCATGCACGCCAATACCTCCCGGAATCAAGGCAGCACGATCCCAAGAGCAAGCATAGTACACGCTCCACTCTTTTTTTATGTCAATATGTGGGTGCAGTACATCGTTCCGCAGTACATGGGCTGACACAGATCCGGCGCGTAGTGTGCTTGTCATCGTGCGATCCATGTCCTGACCGCGTTCTAATGTCTCATGCATATTTTTGCCTCTTTACCTCTCTACATATATGGTAACGCTGTTCCCTTATGACTTGCGTTCCCATACTTCTTCATCCACCTCCTTGGTTGACTCCATTTTCTCACATTAGCTCCCCAGCCACCCCATCACTGAGTGCTCAGATACTACGACGAAGACCAACACCTTCGCTCTTAGTCTAGACTCTCCAATACGATCGGAGCTACTTCCACACAACCCAGCCTCCGAATTTGGTTATCCCACCAATAGTCACCCAAGTTTTCACCAGCCTTTATCTTTCAAGTGAACACACTTCAAATCGACATCATGAATCTCCTCATCTTTGGAGATCAGGTCGTAGACCAGTACCCGCTACTCAGAAAGGCGTGTACATGGAAGAACAATGCTACACTCACAACATTCTTGGACCGGGTCAGCGTTGTGATACGCGATGAAGTGCAGAAGCTGCCCAAAACGGAACGCGACCAGATTCCAGATTTTCTTACAACATGGGATCTCGTCGAAGCCTACCACAGCAAAGGGATCAAGATACCTCAAATGGAGAGTTGCCTGGTCACCATTGCTCAATTAGCACACTACATTGGGTATGTACAGTCAAGCCGGCTTGTCGTACGTGAACTAACATAAACTTTGCAGATTCTTTGCAGAAAACCCTACCGAGTCACCAAATCCTGCCAACACCAGGATTATTGGTCTCTGCACTGGTCTGCTTGCAGCATCGGTCGTTGCGTCCGCGCGATCGCTGAGCGAATTGTTGCCCCTGGCGACGGAGGCTGTCCGAATCGCTTTCCGCCTGGGGTCGCGCGTCGGTGCCGCTGCAGACGCGCTGTCGAACACCAGCAACGCAAGAGAAAGCTGGTCCACCATTGTTTCTGGTATTTCAGAGAAAGAAGTCAGGAGTATTCTGGGTGCGTTTCACGATGAGCGACGGGTGCCGTCGTCGGCCCAAGCCTACACTAGCGCAGTTAGCGTCATGGCTCTAACCATCAGCGGGCCACCATCCACCACGAAACGCCTATTCGAGTCTGTGGAGACTTTGAGCTGTAAACAACGCAAGTCTCTGGATATTTTTGCACCTTACCACGCGCCCCACATCTACAGCCAAGCCGACATCGACAGCATTCTGGACAAGGATGCCACTCGCCACCTGCAGCAATTCCGCCCCCGCGCCCTCATACACTCGTCCAACACCGGCAGATGCCACACGGCGACTAGCACGCTCGATCTCGTGCAGCAAGTACTGCGTGAGATCTTGCTTGAGCCTGTGCAATGGAACAACCTTCTCCAAGAAGTTGTCAGTCAAGTGACTGCAGCCGGCAGCCCCGCATGTTCCATTGACGCGATTGGTCTTACCAACCTCGCCAACAGCCTCGCATCAGCATTGAATGAAGGCGGGCAGTCTGGCATCTCCATTCGCGATCAAAGTCTTTGGAGCACTGCAACGGCTGAAAGCCATGGCCGTACCCAGAACGACAAGATCGCTATTGTCGGCATGTCTGGTCGCTTCCCTGGCGCGGCCAGTCCAGACAAACTCTGGGAGCTGCTCGAGAAGGGTTTGGACGTACATCGCGAAGTCCCTGCCGACCGCTTCGACGCGCAGGCTCATTGTGACCCCTCTGGTAAAGGGAAGAACAAGAGTCATACGCCCTATGGCTGCTTCATTGACGAGCCTGGTCTATTCGATCCGCGCTTCTTCAACATGTCTCCCCGTGAAGCTGCGCAGACTGATCCCATGGGTCGTTTAGCACTCACCACTGCCTATGAAGCACTTGAGATGTCCGGCTATGTCCCAAATCGCACACCATCTACGAAACTTCATCGCATCGGAACCTTTTATGGCCAGACCTCTGATGACTGGCGTGAGATCAACGCCGCAGAGAACATCGACACATACTTCATCACGGGTGGTGTTCGTGCATTTGCGCCGGGTCGCATAAACTACTACTTCAAGTTTTCTGGCCCTTCGTTCAGCATCGACACAGCCTGCTCGTCTTCTCTCGCCGCAATCCAGCTCGCTTGTACTTCTCTCTGGGCAGGTGACTGCGACACTGCGTGCGCTGGTGGCCTCAACGTCCTTACCAACCCAGACATTTTCTCTGGTCTTAGCAAGGGCCAGTTCTTATCCAAGACTGGTGGCTGCAAGACTTACGACAATGACGCGGACGGATACTGCCGTGGTGACGGCTGTGGCTCAGTCGTCCTCAAGCGCTACGAGGATGCCATTGCAGACAAGGACAACATACTTGGATGCATTCTCGGCGCTGCCACCAACCATAGTGCGGAAGCAGTCTCCATTACTCATCCTCATGCCGGCGCACAGGAATACCTCTACAACAGAGTCCTTGCCAAGGCAGGTGTTGATGCCCACGACATTAGCTATGTTGAGATGCACGGCACCGGTACTCAAGCCGGCGATGGCATTGAAATGACTTCAGTCACGAACGCTTTTGCTCCTCGCCATCGCCAGCGTCGTCCAGAGCAGACTCTTCACCTTGGTGCCATCAAGGCCAACATTGGCCACGGCGAAGCGGCCTCTGGCATCAATTCCCTCGTCAAGGTCTTGATGATGATGAAGAAGAACGCCATCCCTGCCAACGTTGGTATCAAGGGTGTCATGAACAAGACTTTTCCAAAGGACTTGGGCCAGCGCAACGTCCACATCTCCACCAAGCAGGTCGCTTGGCCTCGCAACGGCGCTGAGAAGCGCAAGATCTTCCTCAACAATTTTTCTGCTGCTGGCGGTAACACATCGCTGATCATGGAGGATGCGCCACTACACGAGGCTCCCAGTGCTGTCGATCCGCGCACCATGCAGGTGGTTTCGGTCACTGCACGATCGATTGCTTCGCTCAAGAAGAACATCAACAATCTTGTTGACTTCCTCGACCAGAACCCCGAGACCACTGTCTCTAGCTTGGCCTACAGCACAACTGCGCGTCGCATCCAGCACAACTACCGTGTTGCCTTCTGTGTTTCCGAGATCTCCAAGGTCAAGGACGCCCTGAAAGCTGAGCTCAAGGACAGCTACAGTCCACTGCCAATGGTCCCGACTAATACGGCCTTTACCTTTACTGGTCAAGGGTCTCAGTACACCGGACTTGGCCAGAAGCTGTACGAGGAGCTGGATACATTCAGGACCGATATTGATCAACTCAACAACGTCGCACGCCTTCATGATTTACCATCTTTCTTGCCTCTGCTCACAGGCACCGATGTCTCGACCTTATCCCCAACTGTTGTCCAACTTGGTATGGCTTGTATTCAGGTCGCATTGGCCCGCATGTGGGCTTCGTGGGGCATCACACCTACTGCTGTCGTTGGACACAGCCTCGGCGAGTACCCTGCGCTGCACGTTGCTGGTGTCATCACCGCAAGCGATATGGTTCTTCTTGTCGGTCGACGAGCCCAGTTGCTCGAACAGGAATGCACAGCCAACTCCCATGGTATGCTTGCAGTCAAGGGTAGCGCTGAGTCAATCAGAGCTGCTCTTGGCGACCAGATGACCGAGATCGCTTGCATGAATGGCCCCGAGGATACTGTTCTGTGCGGCACCGTTGAGGTCGTCGATTCTACAAGTAAGCTGCTTTCTGCTAAGGGCTTCAAGGCTACGAAGCTAGCCGTGTCATTTGCTTTCCACTCTGCACAAGTCGAGCCTATTCTTGAGCAGTTCAAGGCTGTTGCCGCCGCGGTCTCGTTCAGCAAGCCCGAGGTACCGATCATGTCGCCTCTTACCGGCCAGGTCATTCGCGAGGCTGGTATCATCGGGCCCGACTACTTGGCCCGCCACGCCCGCCAGACTGTCAACTTTTGGACTGCTCTCTCGACTGGTCAAGACGAGAATCTCTTTGATGCGAAGACTGCATGGCTCGAGATTGGTGCTCACCCAGTGTGCAGCGGCATGGTCAAATCGACATTGGGCGGAGCTCCGGTGACTGCCGGCTCTCTTCGCCGCAATGAGGACCCTTGGAAGACACTCAGCAACACCATCTCCACACTTTTCCTGGCTGGTGTTTACTTCGACTTCAACGAGTACCACAGGCTCTTCAATAACGCTCAGGAAATGTACACGCTGCCAACCTATGCATTCGACAGCAAGAGGTATTGGCTCGACTACCACAACAACTGGACGCTCACCAAAGGTGAAGAGCAGCAAGCTGCTCCCGTCAAGACGATCGAAACGGCGCCAGTGGAAGTCGAGTCCAAGCTCAAGACAACTTCCTGCCACAAAATTGTTCACGAGGAATTGCATGCCAACGCCGGCACGGTCATTGTCCAGTCCGATCTATCTGATCCCCAGCTCAAGGCCACCATCACTGGTCACCAGGTCAACGGAACACCTCTCACACCATCATCGCTTTATGCGGACCAATGTATGACCGTTGCAGACTACCTGTACCAGCAGCTACGCCCTGGTATGACTACCCCCGGTCTCAATGTCTGCGCCATGGAGGTGACCAAGACCCTGATCCCGCAGTACCCGCCTCCCGCTGGTGGTCAGCACTTGCAGGTTGAGGCTACTGCCGACCTTGAGCTCAGTCAGGTCGAGATCAAGTTCCGCACCGTCACTGCTGATGGCTCCAAGGTCTACGCCGAACACGCAGTGGGCATTGTCAAGTACGAAGATGTCAACGCCTGGAAGGAAGAATGGGGCCGCATTCAGTACATGGTCCAAAGCCAGATCGATGTGCTCAAGCAGAAGCTTGAGACTGGCGCTGCCCACAAGGTGTTACGCGGCATGGCCTACAAGCTCTTCAAGGCCTTGGTCACATATGCCGACAACTACCGTGGCATGGAAGAAGTGATTCTGGACGGCAAGCAGACGGAAGCAACTGCATCAGTTCAGTTCCAGACGACCGCTGCCGACGGCAACTTCTTGTGCTCGCCTTACTGGATCGACAGCTTGGCCCATCTCTCAGGCTTCATCGTCAACGCTTCTGACCACCTCGACTCCGAGAACTCGGTCTACATCTCGCACGGCTGGGGCTCCATCAAAATATCCAAGCAGCTCTCGCCCGAGAAGAAGTACCGCTCATATGTGCGCATGCAGCCTGCGCCCGGCAACATCTCTGTTGGCGATGTGTACATCCTCGAGGGCGAAGAGATCATCGGCATGGTCATGGGACTGAAGTTCCAGAATATCCCACGTCGCGCTCTCAACATCATGATGCCACCAGCTGGCAAAGCCAGCGCAGGCGTTGCCGCTAAATTTGCACCCAAGGCGCTCCCAGCCGCTCCCGTCAAGGCTGTGTCTTTCCCAGTGAAGAAGACTGTTGCTAAGACGACGGCTCCAAAGGCCGTCAAGCAAGTCAGAATCGCTAAGCCAGCCCCGACTGGTGTCACTGCCAAGGTGATGAAGATCGTAGCCGAGGAGATTGATGTCGACATGTCAGAGCTGGTCGAGGAAGCAGCATTCGAGAACCTTGGTGTTGACTCGCTATTGTCGCTCACCATTTCGGCCAGGTTCCGTGAGGATTTGGACATGGACATCCCCTCGTCGCTGTTCACCGACTGCCCGACTGTTGGCGAGCTCAAGAAGCACTTTGCGCAGTATGATGGTGGTGCTGTAGTCGTCGAAGACAACGACGATTCCTCCGACACCACCGACGAGCCATCTGATGACTCTTCGTCACCGTACGAGCATGCTACAGCCACTAGCACTCCAGCCAGCTCTGCGCCCAGCATGGATGGCAACGAGTTGGACACAAAGGAGTCGAGTGCGCCAGCCAATGGCGCGGCCAGCATCGCTCGCAAGCTCGTTGCCGACGAAATGGGCGTCGACGTCTCTGAGATCACCGACGACCTTGACCTCACCGACATTGGCATGGACTCACTCATGAGCCTTACGATCCTCGGATCAATGCGCGAAGCTACTGGTCGCGACCTGTCCCCTGATTTTCTCACCGTCAACGTCACAATCAGGGACATCGAGACTGCTCTTGGTATGCGCCCCAAGCCGGCAATCCAGGTCAAGACTACCACAAAAGTCATGGCTCCAAAGACATCTCCTCGGCTCGCTGAGGTGAACAAGAAGCTAGCCAAGACCATCGATGTATCCTCCATGCCGACCTCCAACTCCGTCCTCCTCCAAGGCAATCCCAAAGTCGCGACCAAGAAATTCTTCCTCGTGCCCGATGGCTCCGGCAGTGCAACCTCATACATTTCCATCCCCAACATCTCGACCGACATGGCCGTCTACGGCCTCAATTGCCCCTTCATGAAGTGCCCCGAAAAATGGACCTGCGGCGTCGAAGGCGTGGCTGCCATCTACCTCAACGAGATCAAGCGCCGCCAACCCGAGGGGCCCTACATCGTCGGCGGCTGGTCTGCAGGCGGCGTCATGGCTTACGAAGTCGCGATGCAGCTCGTCAACGCTGGCGAGAAAGTCGAGTCTCTCGTGCTCATCGACGCGCCTTGTCCCGTTGCGCTCGATCCCTTGCCCGCACGTCTGCACATCTTCTTCGACCAGATAGGCCTGTTGGGTACCGGTAAGCCAGGCGGTACGCCCTCGTGGCTTCTCCCGCACTTTGCGTCGGCAATCCAGAATCTCAAGGACTACGACCCGACGCCCATGGATCCTGAGATTGCGCCGCCGGTGCTGGCGATTTGGTGCACGGACGGCGTGTGTCCGAATGAAGATGACCCGCGGCCGCCACCGGGTGAGGGTGAGGATCCAGCGCCGATGAAGTGGTTGTTGAACAACAGGACGGTGTTTGATGATAATGGGTGGGCGCAGCTGCTGCCCAAGGAGAAGTTTGAGTATGCGGTTATGGGCGGTAATCACTTCACGATGATGAAGGGTGAACATGTAAGTGTTTCCACGATCTTGCCTTTGTATGGCTTGTTGCTAACATTGCGAAGGGTGCCACGCTAGGCAAGCTCATCCAAAAGGGCCTCAAGCTCTAATCACCACACTTCTCCTTGTCACGACTATAGATTGTACACTGCAGTATTGCATACATCTCCTTTTGTTCAAGAGTTGATTCAAGGGATGTGGGCGTTTATATCCGGTTCTGAGCATACACATGATTTCTTTGTGGGAGCGTTTTGTGGTTCATATTTTTGTCACGCTATCACGATTTTCATTTTCCGGGCAAAGGTGTTGCGAAGCGTATTGTGTTGGTATGTCTTTCTTAGCGCCTTTGCCCTTTGTATACTTCATCGAGCTGGCCTTCGTCGACGAGAGCGTTGCGAGCGTGTTGTGTTGGCATGTCTGGCAGCTGCTTTCTCGGCTGAGGCCTGCTTGAATGGTCGTCTTGTCGTTTCACTACTTTGACCTACAGCGTAATACTTCCTCTATAGCAATGACAAGAAAATACAAAATCACCTCAAGTCTGCACTCATGCCTTTCGTGAGTGACATTAGTGAAATCGGTCGCACAATCTTCACCCTGATGACAGAAGGCCTGCTGCTCATCGACACAGCAACATGACTCTGAGTTCATTTGCCAACTTGTCACTCAGACCCAGCTCTTACACTCCTACCAACCATACCCGAGCACATCACCTCGACACCCACCGAATCTTCCCCGCGGTCTCAGTGCCTCCGCACTCCATCCTCGTCCGCCTCCCCGACTCCGTCTCCGAACATACTCAAACATATCCCCAGCCCATCCAGACTCCTCTCCCTGCATTTGTTGAGCGTCGCACAACACACCTCCCCATCCCACACTTTCATCTCTCTCCGCATACCTCCCCCACGCTCTCATCTCCACCCACATCGCCGGTAAAACACCTCGCGGCATCTAATCAGCACGCAGCAATCGCCCCAGACCCTGAAAAGAACACGGACCCTGCCAAAATGTGCCGCCCGTGCACCTATAGAAGGTTCGTCACCCCGTAGCTTCCGTTCCACAAACATGCTGCTTCCGCGCAGATCTGCCGCCTCGCCTTTGCTTGTTCGCTCGAATACGATGAGGTGAGTGGTTTGGGTGCTGCAGGTACCCCATGCCCCCGCGTCGTCATTCACAAGGCTCTAGCGAGAATTGTTTCGCATTGCGGCTAAATGCCTCGCATGCGAGCGTCGACGACCGTTGACCCGTTCGCGGATTGCGGGCGGCAAGGTGGCAGATCTACCCGTTCGCCGGCTTCGGCTGCTGCTGGGAGGGGTATAGAGCGTGTGTAATATAGGGGTGTTGGGTTGATGGAGAAAGTAATTTGTTTTGGGCAGTGGGAGATAGATGAGGAGTCGCTAAAGCATGAGCGCGCAATCAAGGCTCGCGACAAGATGCTTGAGGGAAGGGATTGTTGTGGTGTGGCGCGAGGAGTACCACTGTTTTCGAGTGAGAAGTATCTATTTGTGACATTAGCCAGTGAGTGCCAGGTATTGCGCAGGCGCCTCGCCTTTCGCATCGTGTACTTCTAGAACGAACTGTTAGGGGAGTTGTAGACATGCTCTAGCGAGAGAATAAGAGCGAAAGTTCGCTGATAGTGTAAGTACGTCACATGGGACGCGAGCAGAACGGCTGAATTGAGGTACAGTGAAGATGGCGATATTCTTGTTTGTGTCTGATGTAATACGAGACTGCCGGTCGAAAAGAACGAGCAAGCAAGTAGTGACATGCGAGTATCCATCGTAATGGTTGCTGGACTCTACGTTCCACCATTCCCAGCTCCTTCTCTCAGTGCCAGGTCCTGTATACAGTGCAATGCTGTTACTCACAACGCTGGATCTCCGAGCCTACGCACGTGATCGGGGCCGGACGTGTTGGGCGCCATGGCAATCTGCGTTATCTCAAGGATGCGGACGCAAATCACTCGCTACCACGCTTCCAGAAGCACGGTAGGACCCAAACTCATGGTTCGTATCTCTGACTTCGCTACCGACTATACATGCCAATGGAAGAAGTTGTCGGCTGGAGGTTCCATATTGAAGATGGAGATGATTTCGCTTCATCATGTACCTTTGTAAGCCACAATGATAAGGGAGATCAGCGCAGTACGAGGGCGTGTCTTGGCTGCGTGTTCAAGCAGCCTTCTGCCAGCACTTGGGCTTGCATCGCTTCCTGTCGATCCATTTCGGTGGAGTTCAGCTCTTGGCAGATTCAGTCTATCCTGGACTATAGCAATTCGATGTGGGCACATAATGCAGAACGCTGATCATTCGTAGAGTATACGAATCGTCGGATTGCTCGGGTATGACAACAAGGTACCCATTCAGCGCATCAATATCCAAAGTGCATGGTGGTACTCCCGGAGAGCTTCTTCTGAAGAGAACGGGATTTTGTTGTCAGCTTCTGGTCTGCCCACTTCGGGATGTGCTTGCATATGCATACTATTGCATGTTGAGTACATGACTGGCCATTCCTCAAACTGATTCAGGCAACGGATTCAGCGCTGCAAAGTACAGTCAACCAAGTACAGCGTATACTAGGGCTCACGTCGTCTCTTCTCGAGAAATGCCATTCACTAGCGTCCTCTGAAATCCTCCGAGCGCATGCCATTGCTTGTTCATTGGTGAAGTCGCCGAGGCTGAATAAGTGTGAGATCGGAGCGCCTGGCGAGTTGCGATTCGATCATGCGCTGGCAGTATGGCGTATTTGACGAGGCAGTATGAACGATGGATGATGCGGAAAATAGTGAGGAGTTCCGAGCGTACAGGTGCAGCATGCAGGGCTCTTCCGCGCGCTTCGTGAGATCATCAGTGCCAGATTGGATCGGAGTGTGGCTGCGCGACATGCAGGCGATAATAGGTGCTATATGCGACATAAGTTACTGACCGTTACGGTGGTTTGGATGATTAAGAAAAGTTGCGTATCGATACACCGTTTTCGATGCGAGCAAGTCATTGGCTCAATTGGCGCGGGAGCGGAATTGGCAGAGTCTGTGGCTTTACTCCCATGAGAGGCTCAGCTACGATTTGAAAGTTAGACGAGGAGTCGTGCATCTTCGGGAATCACGCCTCAAACGGCAGAGCTTGGGAACTGTCCGCCGGTGCACTCCAGAGCTAGCAGTGGTGATGCGGTAATCGTGACACAAGGCGTGCTTCTTCTCAGCCCACAGCAACGAGCATTACGATATTGGCGTTTCGCAGCATTTTAGCTCCGTGGCGTGGCGTCGTACAATCTAAAGGTTATCGCGTTATCGTGATATTGTCTTCGTACAGCAAGTGAACCCGACAAACAGTGTCTGCGTGTCATCATGTGTAATCGCGAGACCGAATTCCGAAAAAGTGTTGAGGAGCATGCGGTGACAGGGACATGGGATGGATGCTCGTCAATGTGTCGTTCATGTGATTCCGCGGGGGCTGGTGAGGGCGGAGAAAGGGGAAGGTTGGTAGAAAAGCTTGGCATTGGCGGGGCGGAGTGGAAGCGGGGTCCTACCGT
>Ga0265780_10006025_pt1 | contig 15182 bp, 20 predicted proteins | sample P1T30metagenome_FD_192432 | JGI IMG/M metagenome (GOLD analysis project Ga0265780, IMG submission 192432) | Plant litter microbial communities from East Loma Ridge, Irvine, California - P1 T30 | ecosystem: Environmental > Terrestrial > Plant litter > Unclassified | place: USA: California... | reverse complement strand
CACAATTCTGGCTCAGACACCACATCACTACCTCCAACCCCAGCCGCAGTCGATACATCCCATACTAGCTTTATTCAGCTACAATCATGGTACTCAAAACCATCAACAAGAAGCTCGACAACTGGACCGCCAGCAAACAAGCCAAGTACAAAGGCCTCTCCAACGACGCGCTGCTCAAGAAAGACCTGAAGAAAAACCTCAACACCACCCGCTACTTCAACAGCACCCTTTCTGCCGGTGCCTCCGGCATAGCTGGGCATGGCTTCACTGCCGCCTTCCACGGTCCATATGCCGTTCACCAAGCTGCGAAAAGCACGAAGAACAAAGCGCTGCAGGAGGTGTCGTGCAGCATCATTGAGGAGAGCGGTTTGAAGAGGATCGAGCCGTCTTTTGGACAGAAGGTCAGGGCTGTGGGGAACGGCTGGAAGCAGGGAACGGGGTACGATACGCTTGTTTCTTTGATCGATAAGTGAGAGCTGTTGTAGAAGGGGATCATGATGCTTGTTGGACACTCGTTTTGTTGCACGCTAACAGGGTTATCCCTACACTCTCTCATTCTTCACATATATGTAGCTCCCTTCGTTCATAGCTATTCAATAAACCCAGTCATTCATTCTCCTTCCATATCACATACGTCAGACGTTTTGATATTCGGGTGCGAGGTACTTATACTCGTTTTGTCGGTCGGTCTTCGATTGCTTTAGTCAGTCACCAACAGATTCTTGGGCTTGGTTCTTGGATCAAACTGTTCGTACTTCAACGATACTGGTAGCTTAACGAACTCAATGCGATGATGTTGCTTTCACCTCCCACACTGCTGTGAACACGGGAAAAACTTGTTCAATGGAAATGGAAGACGAATCAGAGCAGTGAGGGTGTAAATCAAGCAATAACCAGAGAGACTGTTATACACACACGTGTGTGAAGCACTCTGTACAATTTTGAAATTGTACACCAAGTAAGTTCCAAAGACACACAGCGGCGCAGAGTCTCTCGCACGCATAACAGGCTTGGCCTCAACATGCAAACACAAGCCGAGTATGAACGCACGCATCCATCAAGCTTCTATCGTACATCATCATAACCGCCAAGGCAACCAAGCCCCTCAACCCCTCCCCTTCTACCACACCTCATCCGTATGATATGCCACTTTCCCAGCCAACGTCTCCCTCACCAGCCCCGCCCCCTCCAACCTCTCCACCAACTCAAACAACTGCAAATCACACCCCTTCGCCACCGCAAATGCCACAGTAACAGGCTGCCACTCCTCCCGCAGCGTATACGGACTCATATACTTGATTTGCCCAATCGGGATCACAATCTCCGGCACGCCCGCGTAGTTCGTGTACACGCCGTTCCAGTAGTAACTCGCAACGCTGGGCTCGCCGTACGTGACTTTCTCCATGCCCGGCGCGATGTGTAAGCTGTGCGCGAAGACGGACTCGCTGCACGTTGCGTTTGACGCCTTCGCGACGTTGGTGTTCCAGAAATTCGCAAAAGCCACACGCCGCGCTTGAGACTCTGGGTAGCGCGCGATCGTTGTCGCGTTCTGTGCGTCGTACCAGGATAGATTCACGGCTGGGTCTGCGGGGAAGTGACTGCCGTTGTTGTACTCGGCGTACTTTGCGTCGAGGTCTTTGCCGATTTGCTCGTAGAATTGAATCGAGTTTTGGTCCGAGTACACGTATTGCATGTAGTTTGCGATTGTCTGGTTGGGCGCGGGGCCAGATTCGGTCCATGCTTTGGTTACGTTTACGGAAGAGGTGGACATGTTGAGTGCGGCAGAGACGTTTGCGAAGAAGGACGATATCATGGATGCGGCTGCGGGTTGAGTGAGGGCTGGTGCGTCGGCGAAGTAGAGGAGGTTGTCTGGTAACGGGGATGATGCTGCGTTTTCGAGGGGCGTGTCTTTTGCCCACCATTTACCGAGCTTGGCGAAGATGGATGGCGAGCGTGTGAGGAAGCCAGGGGTATCTTGCTCGGCGATGGCGACGAGGATGCCGGTTAGGTTGAATATGCCGTGTGTGGGCTTGTAGCCGTAGAGACCTCCGAATCGCGCTGGGAAACGCACACTGCCTCCAGTGTCGGAGCCGATGGTGAAGTCGAGCCAGTCGTAGGCTGTGGCTGCTGAGCCGCTACCACTTGAGCTGCCGCCGGTGGTCTGGTAGCCGTCGCCACGACTGTTCCAAGGATCGAGATAGTCAATCTCCAGGCCGTTCTGGGGAGCGCCTAGGGCGAAAGCGATGGTTCGCGTCTTGCCAATCAAATCTGCGCCTCCAGCAAGTGACTTCTCGACTGTCTGCGTCGTGTAGTTCTGGGGTCCATAGACTTGGTAGTATGCCCGCGATCCACCGGATGTCTTGAGACCTTCAATGTGGAAGATATCTTTGACTGCGAAACGAAGACCTGCAAGAGGTCCCATGCCCTTTACCGAGGACGCGATCTTGGAAGGGACAATCATGGCGGGAGTCCGTGTCCCTGGGATCGATACATGCAGTGTGATGTAGGCTCCAGGTGTGGACGTGCTCGGGAAGGATCCAGACATGAAGGCGTCGAACTGATCTTCATGGAGACTGTATGCCGGCGTAACGTTCATCAGCTCGCCCGAGGAAGTCAAGCTCACAACGACAGGGCCGTTTGGCACCTTCTCCGAGGATGATACCGTGTACACGTTGGTCATGTTTGCAGGGACGTCGAACGTCTCAGCCACGAAGACGTGCGAGAGACCGTATTGCCCAATGAAAGCCATCACCGAAGACGCATCTACTGCACATGACGCATCGGCACTTGACTGTACGTGAAGACATTCCATAAACTTTATATTGATCAGTAAAATGTCCTCGAAAGTACCCGGGAATTACGTACCTGTTCTTCAGACCAGACATCATCCTTCAGCTCGCGGTAACGCTGTAGTTGCGCCTCCAATGCTGCTCCGGAAAGCTCTGCATCAAGAGTAACGACCGTACACGAAAGGTACTCGTCTTTGGCCGAGGATGGATGGCCACGCTTGTCCAAAGCCTCTGGTGCCGCCCCTGCAGGGCTCTCGAAAGCGTATGCAGTCGTGTTCAGGCCCAATGGCGACCAGAAGTTGACATTGCCATCCTTCCACAGCAACGAGTGGTACTCCGGCGATATGGCGGCGCTCGCAAAATGAAAGGCCGCCGCTATGGGCATGATGCTTCTGATGAAATGCATAATGACCAGATTTTTCGTCGGTAGTGCCTATCAGATCGAACAGGTTGAAGGGCATCGTGCCCATTATGTATTTGCACTTTGACCATATCTTCAGCACTATTTGTCGTTTGCCGAAGTCGCATTACATACAGCCCGTTCTGTTATCAACACTACAACACCTGCAAGCTTGTAGCCGTCAAGACGTCGGCCGTCGCTCTCGAGAGTTCCGACTTGGCGTGTTCGTCTCGGCAACGCGCAACCGACGGTTAGATATCACTAAGACCCACTTGTTCCTGCCGCTACACGATTTCGTAGCTTTGTGACGTCGTGAAAGCTCATGAGCCGTTGCTGAATGATGAAAGTCTACCACAAATCTTGATAGGAACGAGTAATGGCCCACAGGCGCCGCATGACGATTGTGCAGCTTGCATCCGCGGCGCTAGAGCTCTTCTTACCTACGGAGTCGCCAGCATCAGCCTTGAAGAACTTGAGCGAAATTGGTAGATGTCAGGTACCCATCTACACGGTTTGACCATGTACGACCCAAGGTTCGGCACCGTTGACAGTCGTCTTGCTGTCAAGCCTCGACGACCTTGACCACAGCCCCTTCAATTTTCTTCACCTTTCTTCCTTCCCACCAGGACATCAAGCCAGCGAGCATGGCCGTTCCGCAACCTAGCGCAATGAAACAGCCTGTCACGTGGTCAGCTTTTGTTGCCCCGCAACATACACGGTCAGTGCTTCAACCTACCAGTCGCCCAAGTCGGCCGATCGATGCGATTAAACGCCCACATGTAATAACTCAGCACCGCCTGCAACGCCGTGTTCGCAACCATCATGTCCACTACAAACGCCAACTTCCACATGGCAGTCGGCGGCGCCCTCTTCCCCGTGAACGTGGTTGTCTCTTTCTCTTCTATCTCACCATACCAAGCCGGTGGACGGAACCACGCCTTGTTCTGCGCCATCAGGCGCGCCATGGACGGCTTGTGGTGGAAGTGCACGACCCGGACTGACCAGTAGAAGTCTCGGAAGCGCCATGGAGCGAGCCCAAAGCCAGTCACACAAAAGAGTGCGTTCAGGATCTGGCTGTCGATTTCGATCCAGATCTTGCGTGGAGATGAGTTGGCGTCGCCACCGTCTGGATGATTCATTGCTGGTGCGGCTTTTAGCAGCAGAAAGAAGAGCATGGCGCCCCAGGCCTGGTCTTGTTAACACGTGCCGCGCTTAGTTTGACTACGCGACGTACCACAATGTTTAGGAAGTAGATGATGATGAAGAAGCCCGATGGCGTCTTGAAGAACTTCCAGAAGGCCGTGAAGCCATGCATGATAGTGAGTCCCCACTTCTCTTTCACATCCGACTTATGCCTCTCGTGCAGCGATCTGAGATGCGCGCGGTGCCGATCCAAATGCGGATGCTTCGAGGTTACGTGTGTTGCATCTTCGTCTTTGGTGCTCCTTGGGGTTTCCTCGAATACTCTCGTTTGCGACCTGACTAGCACGAGGCTGCCGTTGGTATCTGGTTTCGCCAATCGTGCCGAGTGCCCATGGGCGTCGAATTCAATGTTCGATCCTCCAGAATCTGGTTCTCGAAGCTCGGTCAGGTTCGGTGCTTGCGCAATTGCTGTTCCTGCTGCTTGCCACATTCCTAGCTGAGGAGACGCATTTGCTAATGAGGTGGAGGCTGCGCGGGCGCGGCCTACGAATCCTGTGTTTTGAGCCATGGTCGGCCTTGATGAATGAGATGAGATGCAGAGTCGACCAAGTGCAGCGGACTACTGTGTAGTTGAATAAATAAAGCCTGGTTGATGAATTGGAGCGCTGCGGTCAGTGTGTCCACTACACCTGTGGTGCAGACTTCGGACGATGGTTAAAAAGAAGAACAAAAGCGAGTCGAACTTTCGTACGTACGATAGGCCGTGGTAGCACTACGGGATCACCTCGATAAACAAATCGTAGCGAATTGCCCGGACCCGGGCGTTCGTGCGGATCATCCCCCTGCAATTGGAGCTTGCGAGCAAGCTATGGTGGTGCAATTTGGTGCGATACGGTCGGCCGATGCATACACATTTTCGCCAAAATGTCCAGAACACTTGCGCTTTTCGGTCATGTAAGCAGCCCTATGCCGCCGTGGAGATTGTGTAAGGTGTAGAGATTTGTCGCGGTTGGTGGAGGATTGCTTACGAGGCAAGCTTATGTGATCAGCTCTTTCCCCAGGAGGATGCGCCTAGGCCTCGGGTAGAAATCCCAACGTCGGCCGTTCAACAACACCGCACCAGCGGTCAACGGTCCGATGTAAGATCACTATTTCCAAGCGCGGTTGATCAGCTATGCACATGGGCTCCGACGCACCGCGGTGCAGGGCTCCAGAGCCAAACCAACCTCGTTCATCATGTCCCCATCATCTGCATCTCTTGATGAAGTCGCCCGCTCTTTTCTGCTTGATCAGCACATGTGATAGCTTCGCGCACAATGTCATCTTACTTCTCCAAACCTCAGCAGCCAGGGCAGCTTCGCGACGCTAAGTCGAAAAGTATAGGAAGGGTCAACACGTTTGGGCAGATCGCTGTTCGATTCCACAAGACACCGCATGGGCTGGAACATTGGTTTGAGAATGCGCAGAAGGACTTTTCGAACAAGCTGCCAATACGAAAGAAGCATGTTGGTACCAATACGGAGAAACACAACCTTCCTCCACCACGACTTCATATAGCCATCCACATCTGCGGTTCAAGAGGAGATGTGCAGCCATTCGTTCCTATCGCAAAATTATTGCAGGGCCACGGTCATCGTGTGCGCATATGTACGCACCCCGCATTCAAGGACTTCGTTGTACGTACTCGCCTTCCACATCGTCTTCTAGCAGAGCAGGGCTGAACATGTATGCAGGAAAGCAACGGGATCGAATTCTTCTCGATTGGCGGAGATCCTGAGGCGCTAATGGCGTACATGGTCAAGAACCCAGGTCTACTACCCGGTATCGAGAGTCTCAAAGCCGGCGACATCGCTAAGCGGCGGAAAGAGATGGCCGAGATGTTTGAGGGCACCTGGCGAAGCTGCATCGAGGCCGAAGATGGCATGGGCGAGAAGACCACGGCAATCAATGTCGAGAATATCGACGACCTGTTCATCGCAGATCTCATCATCGCTAATCCTCCGTCCATGGGTCATATCCATTGCGCGGAGAAGCTGGGTGTACCTTTGCACATCGTCTTTACAATGCCGTGGTCGCCGACACATGTCTTCCACCATCCGCTGGCAGCTATGGAGTATGGAGAAGTAGATAAGTCTGTGGCGAACTACTTCAGCTTTGCAATGATGGAGCTGCTCACATGGCAAGGGTAGGTCAATACAAAACACTCTGTATCGAAAAATGACCGATGAGCTGATCAAAACAGGCTTGGTGATCTTATCAACAAATTTCGCACGCACACTCTCAAGCTTGATCCTGTATGGTTCACTTTTTTCGGAAAGCACGACTCTCATGCTGACACGGCAATGCAGATTAGTCCGTTGTGGGGCTTCCAGCTATTGCAACGCCTTCGTGTTCCTCATTCCTATCTCTGGTCCCAAAGTCTCATCCCCAAGCCATCGGACTGGCCTGACCATCTCAGCGTGACCGGCTTCTCGTTCCTCAAAATGGCATCGACATACACACCACCGGACGATTTAGCTGCGTTCCTCGAAAACGGTCCTCCTCCAGTGTATATAGGGTTCGGCTCGATTGTAGTAGCGGATCCTCGAGCACTTACAAATCTCATCTTCGAGGCCGCCAAACTCGCCGGAGTCCGAGCCATCGTTTCGAAGGGATGGGGTGGGATGGGCACGGAGAGTGTGCCGGACAATATATTCATGATCGGCAACGTCCCGCACGTAAGTCACAGTGGTACAAGTGGGCGCTCATTAGGCCAACACTAATTGTGCATACCTCCAGGACTGGCTCTTCGAACGTGTCTCATGTGTAGTCCACCATGGCGGCGCCGGCACGACTGCAGCAGGAATTGCACTCGGCAGACCAACAGTCGTCGTCCCTTTCTTCGGCGATCAGCCTTTCTGGGGCCAGATGATCGCCAAAGCTGGCGCAGGGCCGATGCCTGTACCGTTCAAGAAGATGACGCCTCAAAGTCTGGCTGCTAGCATCACTTTTGCGCTCAAAGAAGAGGTGGCCATCGCTGTTCAGACGATGGCTGCTCAGATTGCCGAAGAAGACGGAGCGAAGGATACTGTCCTTGATATGGAACAGGCACTTGATGTAGACGACATGAGATGCCAGATTTGCCCGGAGAAACTGGCAGTGTGGAGAGATAAGAAGACTGGAACACATCTTAGTGGTATGGCGGCGTCAACACTCGCAGAGCAGAAGTTGATACATCCGAAAGATCTGCGGCTGTAAGTAAACATTTTGCCCACCTGACATACTGCACTTGCTCATATTTTCGCAGACTTCGACATCGACACTGGTGTAAGACTCCCCTCGCGAATTGAAACAAGGTTCGCGCTAACAAGCTAGACATACATGAGGGAGCCGAATTTCCAATCGTCGGCGCAATAGCCTCAGCCGCATTCTTCTTCTCGAACGTCAGCACCAACACATCCGACTTCACCGAACGCCTCAAGCGACGTCCCAAGCTCGACCCCGAGCAAGCAATGTCCGACAAGCAAGGCGCAAATACCCCACGAATCAGTGACGAGCCAAGCACAATGCTGACCTCCGCCCAACTCGAGAAACTAGCCCAGCGCATGGCGCACAAAGTTTACGAGAGCAACGAAAACGATAACTTCAATAAAGCACCGGTTCTCCATGGACCAGCGAGACTGCAGCAATTGAGGGCGGCGAGGAAGGCGGAGAGAGGGCGCGCGAGGCAGATTGCGAGTGCGACTGCGCATTACGTGGAGGATTTGGCGAAGACGGGGATGAAGAGTACGCATGTACCAAGCGAGTGCAGAGGGTAATGAATGTTTTGGCTAATTCAAAAGTAGCGCCCGTAGCCTTCTTCTACAACGTCGCCAATGGCTTCCGGAACATGCCTTCGTACCTCATCACCAACGAAGTTCATCGGCAGCGCGATGAGATCATTGGATTCGGCAGCGGTTTGAGCGTGGCGAGCACGGTATGTCCCATCTCACTTTGCAAAGATGTGCTAACGAGGTATCCCAGGAACTCATCCTCGGCCTCTTCGAAGCATTCAGCAGCCTCGTCAAGCACCCTTACCTCGGCGCGAAAAGAGAAGGCCCATTAGGCGTTCCAAAGGGCGTTGGTCGCGGCATCGGTGCGTTTTTGTGTCATCTCATGGCCGGTAAGCCTTCCCACAATATCGACCTCCTCTCCTTCGGAACACTAACGTGCCGATGTGGTAGCGGTTTGGGGCGTACCAGGCTACTCGCTCAAAGGGATCGAGCGCCAGCTTTCGAAACACCGCTTGACGACGCTTCAGGCGGAATTGTATCTTATCAGGCTTAGGCAGGCTATGGGTGACAAGAGGAAGGCGACGGCGGAGGAACGGAGGGAGGTTGTGGAGAGGTGGAGGGTTATGCATGAGATTGAGACGTAGGACCGGTGATATGTAGGGGCTGAAGTCACACTATTTCCCATATAAAGTACACGCATATAAAGGAAAAATTTGGTAACTTACTTGGGAGGAACTTAGGCTTCAATTCATGCACGTAATACATGTGCTCAGGCTGGAGCGTACTTGTTCGCATACTTAGACGTTGGATTCTTCGTTGCGGACGCAGCTAGGCCCGCGTTCTGCGATGCTATAGAGTGCAGGCTGGGCAAGGGCGTGGTACTCTGTTACGTCCGGTATCCTGGCTTCGTGGAGTTAAGAGACTAGGCCGACGTCGCGGAAGGCTTGTGGTGCCTTGCTTTTGCTGGGGATGACGGAGCCACGGCCGGCGGATACGTGGGCTATTGCTATGGAAGGTGAATGCATTATTGGGTTAGGAACGTTTGTTAATGTAGTGGGTGTGCGATGGTTGTAGGTTTGGGATCGTCAGACGGCACACCAGGCATAAGCAGAATAGTCAGGTTAGCGATGCAGTCGCACCTCCTCTGGCTCGACATGTAGACTCAGCTCGTACTTTCTTACCACTTATTGTAGTCCGGGGAATAGTTCGGGGGATAGTTCGGGCAATAGTTCGGGAAATAATTTGGAGTGAGATGGGCTTTGTTTGATGCGATGTGGGGGAGGGCTGTGAGAAAACCAACCTTAGCAATGGCGGCCATGCTTTGTTCATCAGCAGGGACTCATTACCGAATGCGTTGAGTGGATATCACCGCACTGCAACTTATCTCTACGTTGTCGTATCGTCGTTGAACCTTCCACATCAGCATGTGATTCTCGTTTCCAAAGCTTGGCATTCGTCACCGCGCAGGCCGCGGGATCTATCAAGAGCCGCGCTATGCACGACAACGGGCGCATGGTCCTCGTGGTCCGATGCTTACACCGCCGCGCTCCTCACGAGGTATGGAGACCCCACAGATAAACAGTCATCTGGTGCATGTTCAAGCCTGGTGTGGGGAGGACTCTGCAGCGCGTGAGAGAGTGACAAGGCGGTAGCGTCGGTGGCACCTTGGTACTCTTGCGTTGCCCTTTCACACTCACCTTCAAACATTATTTAGACTTCGTTTCGCCATACATCGGCGCCGGAAGGTCTTCCATTCACGTTCGTTGTTTGAGCACAGCATGGTCAACTTCACGCCGTGGCGGAAACAGCCGGCTGGCAGTAACGATGCAGGCGCGACTACAGCGAGGACGGAGAAAGAGGCAGGTGCGCCTAAGAAGTGGAGTCTGGGGATACTCAGTGCGGAGACGGACGAAGTGCCTGGTATGACCCTCACATCGAACCGTCTGATGTCTCTCTACTAACAAACCCCTCCAGGCTCCGTCATCCTCCTCTCGCGCACGCACAACCGCAACGAGCCGCTCGGCCTCCAGCACGCCCACGCACGCACGTCCGCCTCGTCCCTCCCACACGTCGGCCGCAGCCCCTCGCGCAGCTCCCGCCAGCCGCCCGACAAGAAACGCACCAAAGATGGGCGCTTCATCCTCGAACCGCAGCCCGAGGACTCGGCCAATGACCCGCTGAACTGGCGGCAGGTGCGGCGCGATCTCGCCCTCGTGTCGCTGGGTTTCTACTGCATGGTCGGTGGCGGCATGACGCCGTTGCTGGCGGCTGGCTTCAACGATGTAGCGAGGACATATGACGTGACGATACCGCAGGTCGCGCTGACGACGGGACTGTACATGCTGGGCTTGGGCCTGGGGAGCGTGGTGGCATCACCCACTGCTATCTTGTTTGGAAAGAGGCCCGTTTATCTGGTGGCCATTATCCTCTTCACGCTGTCGTCGATATGGTGCGCCCTCTCGCCCAACTACGCGTCGTTGGTGGTGGCGCGTATCGTGCAGGGCTTCTCCGTCTCGCCCGTCGAGTGTCTGCCTAGCGCGACCATTGCTGAGATTTTCTTCTTGCACGAGCGTGCATACCGGCTGGGTATATACACGCTTCTGCTCCTCGGCGGCAAGAACTTGATCCCGCTCGTCAGCGCGGTCATTGTGCAGTCGCTGGGCTGGCGCTGGGTGTTTTGGATCACGGCCATCGTGGTGGGCTTCTGCTTCTTCCTCATCTTCTTCTTCGTGCCTGAGACCTTCTGGGACAGGGCACCGAGGCCACATCGGAGCCATGCGAGTCGAAGTCACAGTCCGAACAGACACCGCGGTCTTCATTTGCACTCAAGACACGCGAAGAAGGATTTGGACGACACGCCGGAGCCGCTGGTAGGACCTCTGCCGGAGTCTCCTCTAGAGCAACGCAAGAAGCCTTCCAAGGCAGCGCATGTTGGCTTCGCAGATGAGCCAGAGCCAGAAGCCGAGACAAACCGCATCGACTTCGCAGAGCATGGAAGCCAAGACAACACAGCACCACTCACACCTCGCTCACCAATGAGCATCCACTCCGACACCGGCCACCCAATCAGCTACTTCCCATCCTCCACCGACCCCGAGAAACAACATGGCTCCACAGATACCCCACACACCGCAGACTCCGACCAAGTCTCCGAGAACTTCTCCATCCACTACACCGACTACTACCGCGATGCCCCCGCCAAATCCTACCGGCACTCCCTGCGCCCCTGGAACGGTCGCCTCGTGAAGGACAAGTGGATCCGCGTCGCCATTCGGCCCTTCATCCTATACGCATACCCCGCCGTTCTGTGGTCTTCACTCGTATACGCACTTGCAGTGGGCTGGCTCATCGTGCTGTCCGAGTCCGTGGCGCACATTTACGAAGACACGTCGTACAACTTCACCCCGCTCCAGGTCGGGCTGGTGTACATCTCGCCATTCGTCGGCGGCGTGTTGGGCACCGCGGTCGCAGGCAAAGTATCCGATCTCGTAGTGCGCTTCATGGCGCGCAAAAACGACGGCGTATATGAGCCCGAGTTCAGGCTCATCATGGCGCTGCCCATCACGCTCGCGACTGTGATCGGCCTCATGGGCTTTGGCTGGAGCGCCGAGGAGCGCAACAATTGGATCGTGCCGACTGTTTTCTTCGGCGTGATTAGTTTCGGATGTTCGCTGGCGAGTACAACGGCCGTGACTTTCGTGGTGGATAGTTACCGCGAGTATGCTGGCGAGGCGCTAGTCACGCTCAACGTGAGCAAGAGTAAGTCGCGCATTGCCGCATTGATTTCGCATTGGAGGTGCTAACGTCGTCGACCTCAGATATCCTCCACGGCTTCATCTTCAGCCTATTCTTCCCACACTGGCTCGAAGCCGCAGGGTCAAAGAATACGTTCCTAGCCATTGGTGGTATCCAGCTTGCGTGCATGCTGTTTTCGATCCCGATGTATATTTATGGCAAGAGGGCGCGTATGTGGACGGTGCGCAAGAATTTGATGGAGAAGTTTTAGATGGAGACGGGGATGTCGAGATGGGCATGGGTGCATTTTTGTAGGCGTTCTCTTGCATTTGGGGGATTTGAGCATAGACGACGATGGAGCGTGTGCTTTGGCTGGCATTTATAGGGAGTTGCATGAAGTGCTGCGACACGGGATGAGTGTATTTCAGACCTACGGAATGATAGGTGTTCTGCGGTGTATCTCGTGTTGTCGTTCTACTACGTGGTAGCTGCATTACGAACGTTTCAGTGCTTGAGTTTAGAACTTTGCAAGCGATTCGCAAAACTGTCAACAACTACCCGACGGTCAACAGGTCAAAAATTACCCGCAACACGGTAGTACGTATCCCGAAAGTCCTGAGGTGTGCAACTACGGAACCGTACACAGTGGGGACGCAATACGCCGTATTCTCTCCACGTATTCTCTCCGCGTATCCTCTCCGCGTAGTACAAAAAAAGGTACCGCCCCGTGCCGGCGTGCGGCCGAGATGCGGAGGCGAATCAGAGCGGGGGAATGAAAGGGCCGCTATCACTAATAGCGGCTAGTAGTCGTGCTTGACTTGTGTAGTATCGGGCGTGTATGTACATTTGTAGGATCGGGCGTGTGTGTAGGATGTAGTTACGTAGTGAAAGTTCAAGGAACCACATATAAGACAGCACCACGGGACGAGACGAGGCATAAACAGAGTACGCGACTTTTATGACTCTGCAGTGCTTGTTTGCAAAGATGATACACGCTTTCCTCGCGATAACATGGGCTTCGAGCGCTCTTGGGCAGTTTGGTATTGTGCATACTCAGTATGATACAAGTCCGCCGGTGTATCCGTCTCGTAAGCTACTTCCCTTATACGAACTTCGCTTAGTTCAAACGATGTATTTTAGCTAACATGTAAATCCCACAGCAAATGCCACAGGCACAGGTGACTGGGCGGCCGCACATGCAAAGGCCAAATCCTTTCTCGAGGAATTGACTCTCGAGGAGAAGGCGGGTATGGTCACAGGTACTATCACCTCCCCAGCACCTTCAATCGAACATACTGTACTGACCTTCTTCCAGGCACGCCAGGCCCCTGCGTCGGAAACATCGCACCCATCCCTCGTCTCAACTTCAGCGGCTTCTGCCTGCTAGATGGCCCGCTCTCAGTGCGCACCGCCAGCTACGCCTCCGTCTTCCCCGCCGAGCTCTCCGTAGCCGCGTCCTGGGACCGCGCTCTCGCGCACAAGCGCGGGCTCTACTTGGGCACCGAGTTCCGGCTCAAAGGCGCGCACATTGGGCTCGCACCCGTGGTTGGTGCTCTGGGCCGCTCGGCGTACGGCGGGAGGAATTGGGAGGGTTTTAGCCCTGATGCGTATCTGTCTGGCGAGCTGGTCGGCGAAAGTGTCAAGGGCATTCAAGACGCTGGCTTGCAGGCGACGACGAAGCACTTGATTGCAAACGAGCAGGAGACGCAGCGCAGCTCGACGACTGTGAATGGGTCAACAGTTGAAGCGTTGAGTTCCAACGTGGACGATAAGACGCTCCATGAGACTTACCTGTGGCCATTTGCGAATGCGGTACGGGCTGGATCCGCGTCGATTATGTGCTCGTACAATCGCATCAACGGGAGTTATGGGTGCCAGAATTCCAAGGTTCTGAATGGCTTGTTGAAAGGCGAATTGGGATTTCAGGGCTATGTGATGAGCGATTGGGGGGCGACGCATTCGGGTGTTGCGGCGATTGAGGCAGGGCTGGTGAGTTGGAGGCTCAGGAATACGTATGGAGGCAAGACACTGACGTGGATAGGATATGGATATGCCTGGAACAATAAGCAGCCCCGGGAGCTCGTTCTTCGGCGGCAATGTCACCGCAGCTGTGTACGTCAAGACCTCAAACCGGCGTCGAATACACGAACACTGGCTAACAAGCATGTAGTAACAACGGCACACTCGCTGTCCAGCGCCTCGACGACATGATCGTCCGCATCATGACTCCCTACTACCACCTCAACCAAGACACCAACGTTCCACCCGTTGACGGCTCTACTGGCGACTTCATGGTCAACCCCCCTTCTACCTGGGTCTCAAACTTCACACTCGGCCCAACCGTCGATGTCCGCACAGCCGCAACCAACTCGCTGATCCGCACTCTCGGCGCTGCCGGTACCGTCCTCCTAAAGAACACCAACAACGCCCTCCCTTTAAAGAAGCCCATGAACGTGGGCGTCTTCGGTAGCGACGCCGCAGACTTCACTCTCGGCAATTATGGCGCAGGCCCCGACAACGCGGAGATGGGTACTCTCGCGGTCGGTGGAGGAAGCGGTTCCGGGCGCTTCACGTACGTGGTTTCACCTCTCGAGGCCATAAAGGCTCGCGCCCAGTCCTACGGCGCGCTCGTACAGTACGTCACGAACAACAGCGCAGTCGCCGGTGGTGGTCTGGTTGGCCTCAAGCCGCTCCCGCTCGACGTGTGCATCGTCTTCCTCAAAGCATGGGCGGCCGAAGGCTTCGACCGCCCTTCACTTCTGCAAAACTGGAACTCAAGCGCCATAGTTGCGGGCGCCGCATCCGCGTGCAACAACACCATCGTCGTCATGCACGGTGCATCCGCAAACGTCATCCCCTTCTCATCCAATCCCAACGTAACCGCCATTCTCGCCGCCCACATGCCAGGCCAAGAAACCGGCAATGCCATCGCAGACATCCTCTTCGGCGACGTCAATCCCGCCGGAAAACTACCGTACACAATTACCGCGTCCGAATCTGACTGGCCCCTGAACCTGGCAAACAGCAGCACGGCGCCCGGCCCTAATGGCTGGCAAGAAGACTTCACAGAGGGCAATCTCATCGACTACAAAGCCTTCGACGCAGCCAACACCTCCGTCCTATACGAATTTGGCTTCGGGCTGAGTTACACGACTTTCTCCCTATCGAACATGAGTACCTCCATCGCCGTCGCAAACGCATCCCGCTTCCCATCGCCAACCGCTCCCATACACCCAGGCGGGAACACAGACCTGTGGGCCTCTCTCGCGAGCGTGCGCGCTACGGTGACGAATACCGGAACTGTGCGCGGCGCGACGGTTGCGCAGCTGTATTTGCAGTTCACGGAGCAGAAAGAGCGCGTAC
>Ga0265780_10006024_pt1 | contig 15184 bp, 17 predicted proteins | sample P1T30metagenome_FD_192432 | JGI IMG/M metagenome (GOLD analysis project Ga0265780, IMG submission 192432) | Plant litter microbial communities from East Loma Ridge, Irvine, California - P1 T30 | ecosystem: Environmental > Terrestrial > Plant litter > Unclassified | place: USA: California... | reverse complement strand
GTGCTCGAGTGCGCCGTCTGCGGGCGCACCGAGCGCGAGCGCCCCAAGAAGTGGTGGCCGGAGTGGACCCACCTCAGCTGCTTCCGGCACGCCCCCGACGAGGCGCCGGCCCCGCAGCCGGGTACGGTGCGGCGCGAGGTCGAGGGCATCGGCAGCCAGTTCGTCGCGCTCGTCGACGAGCCCGCCTGACCCTGCCCGGTCGGCACGGCAGCCCCGGCCCGGTCGGCGCGGCAGCCCCGGCCTGCCCGGGCAGCCCGCCCCGCCGGCTCCACGCGCGCTCGTCCCGCCCGGCCCCCGCGCGCCGGACGCGCCGACCCCGGCAGGCCGACACCGTCCGGCGGCCCGGACACCGTCGCGGGCGGTGGTGTCGGAGCCGCTCGAGGGTGTCGGGGGCACGGCCGCCGGCCGGCGGCGCGGCGTGGCGCGGTCAGGCGTAGCGGACGCTGCGCGGCGGCTCGAGGCCGGCCAGCAGGTGCACGTACGCCTGCCGGGCGTCGTCGGCGAGCATCTGGCGCTGGATGTGCTGGTCGTGCCAGTGCACGAGGTCGCCGGGCGTGACGTCGTCGACGTCGTCCGCGACGAAGTAGGTGAAGGCGCGGGCCAGGCCCTCGTGCTCGATCGTGCGGCGGTAGCCGAGGGGCGCGCGGGTCGCCGCGTCGACGAAGGCCTCCCAGCCGGGGTCGGCCGGGTCGTGCAGCTCGACGTCGACGCGCGGGTGCGGGCCGGAGGCGTCGGGGACGTCCACGCGCGTGCCCAGCCGGGCGCGGACGCGCACGGGCGCCGGCCCTGCCGTGACGGGCGCCGTTCCGCCCGCGAGGGGTGCCGGCCCGGTCGTGTCGGCAGCAGGGGTCGTCGGCACCGGGGGCACGCTCACGTCGCGGCCCTCGACGACGTCGTCGAGCAGCCGGTCGACGGCCGCGTCGACCCAGCCCGAGAAGAGGGTGAGCAGCCGGGCCGTGACGCGCAGCCAGGCCTCGAGGGCGGCCCGGTCGTCGTCCGTGAGGTCGGAGGGTCCGAGCGAGTGCACCGAGAAGTCGGCCGCCTCGACCGACCACTCCCAGGCGAGCGCGACGCGGGTGAGGGCGTCGACCCGGGGGAGCACCGCCAGGGTCCCCCGGCGCAGGCCGGGCGCGAAGTGCAGCTCGGGCTCGTCGAGCAGGTGCCGCACGGCGTCGGCCGCCGAGCGCACCGCAGGAGGCACGAGGAAGACCGCGTCCACGTCTCGCCACGGCGTCGTCCGCCCCGGTACGGCGTCGTCGCCGCGGAGCACCGTCAGCGACCGGGCGAGGTCGCCCGAGGTCGGCGGGGTGAGGTCACGGGCGGGCACGGCGGCACATCTTGCCACACGGCCCGGGGAGGCACCCCGGCCCGTGGTCGCCCTCTCAGAGCGCGATGTCGTCGACGTCGCGCAGGGGCAGCCAGGCACCCGCCGACCCGGCGGGCGGCGCCGCGGTGGGCACCGGCTGCAGCGCGTCGACGGCGGCGAGCTGCGAGAACTCGAGCCCGGTGAGCTCGGCGATGTCGCGGATCGGCACCTGGAAGGTGCGGAACGGCCCGAGCGGCGGCGGGTCGCCGGCCGCCTCGGCGCTCGCCACGCCGCGCTCGAGCTCGGCCCGGTCGAGCTCGGGCGACTGGTCGAGGACGAAGCCGGCCGCGCGCACGTCGGCCCCGCCGCCGAAGGCCCAGACCGCGATCTTGAAGAACAGCAGGGGCACCTGCACGCCCCGGTAGCCGGGGTCGTCCGCCTGGAGCACGGGGCCCGTGAACACGGTCAGCCGCTGCCGGTGGGCCCGGGCGTGCTCCAGCACGTGGTCCTCGAGGCCGAGCCACAGCTCGCCCGACTGGTTGAACCCGGAGGCCTGCGGTGCCGCGTTGGGGTACGCGAAGGTGTCGAGGTTCGCCCGGGAGGCCACCCCCGGCGTGCCCCACACCGGGTCGCGGCGGCGCACGAGGTGGCCGCGGTCGAGGTCGTTGCGGGCGTAGACCTCGGGGCCCGCCTGCTCGTCGGCGGGGACCCGGGGGTCGAGGTGCCAGTCGTCGCCCCGCTCGAGGTCGACGAGGGCGGCGCCGTCGACGTTGACCGCGGTCGTCGCGGCGAGGCGCCGCGCGGGGTCGAGCAGCACCGTGAAGTGCGCGTAGGGGAGCGTGCGCACCGTGCGCCCTCCCGTGTCGGGCAGGGGCACCCGCACGCCCAGGAACCCGGGGTCGTAGCCGTGCTCGGTGACGTCGTCGGGGGAGTCGGTGGCGATGCTCATGGGGCCATGATGCCGACGGGCACCGACGTCGGCACCGGTGGCGCGACTCCGGACGCCGTGGGGTCGACGGTCTACCGTGCCAGGCGACGCGGCCGCCGCCGCGCCGCCCACGCACGAAGGAGGAGATGCATGAGCGACATCGAGGACCCCCGCGACCCCGCCGACGGCGACGTGGTCGACCCGCTCGTCGACCCGGTCGACGACGAGCTCGACGGCGAGGACACCGTCACCGGCATCGACGCGGAGCGAGCCGTGCCCACGGGCGTGGACGACTTCGACATCGACGTCACGGAGTCGGACGGCCCCGACCTCGAGGCCGGCGACGACCTCGACACCGGAGCCGCGACCTCCTGACCGTCGCGCCCCGCGACGAGCGACGGCCGGAGGGGCGCCCCGCGTGGGCGCGCCTCCGGCCGTCTCGTCGTGCCGGGCTCAGCTGGCCGGGCTCAGCTGGCCGGGCTCAGCTGGCGGGCTGCACCCCGAACGCCGTCGCCAGCTTGACGATCTTCTGGGCACGGCCCAGGCGGGGCAGGTCGCTGCCGTCGCGGATGACGCGGCCGCGGCCCTCGAAGTCGGCGAGGAAGTCCTGCGCCCAGGCGACGTCGGAGGGGGTCGGGCTGATGACCTCGTTGATCACGGGCAGCTGCTCGACGTCGAGGCAGAGCTTGCCGGTGAGGCCGAGGGCGACGGCGACCGACGACTGCTCGCGGAGCACGGGGTGGCTGCTGCCGACCGTGGGGCCGTCGATCGGGCCCGGCAGGCCGCCGATCCGGCTCGCCACCACGAGGCGGGAGCGCGGGTACGCCATCGCCAGGTCGTCGGCGCTCGTGCCGGTGTCGCGGCGGTAGTCGCCGCTGCCGAACGCGAGGCGGTAGGCGCCGCGGGCCTTCGCGATCGAGGGGGACTCCTCGATGCCGAGGGCCGACTCGACGAGCGCCAGCACGCGCGTGCCGCCGCCCAGGCGGTCCGCGGTCTCGGTGACGTGCTCGGGCGCCTCGGTCTTGGCGAGCATGACGCCCTGCAGGCCCGGCAGGCCCATGAGCGCGTCGACGTCGTCGGACCAGAAGTCGGTGGACCGGTCGTTGATGCGCACCCACGCCTGGCCGCCGTCCCGGAGCCACGCGACGACGTCGTCCCGGGCGGCCGGCTTGCGGGCGGGGTCGACGGCGTCCTCGATGTCGAGCACGACCTGGTCGGCGCGCGAGGCGGCCGCCCGGTCGAAGCGGTCGGGGGCGGTGCCGGGCACCAGCAGCCAGGAGCGGGCGATGTCGGCGGCGGGCCGCTCCCGCCGTGCGCCGGGGCCGGAGGCCGGGGTGGTCGTGGTCTCGGTGGTGTCCGTCATGCCGTCCTCGCTGCCGCGTCGCTGTGGTCGGCCCCACGCTAGCGTGCGGCCGCGAGTCCGCCGGGAGCGGCGGGCCGTGCGGCCCTCGGCGACCGCGCGGGCGTACCGTTCAGCGAGATCACAGGCGCCGCTCTCGACGTCGGCGCCCGTGCACCGAGCATCGAACCCCAGGAGTGTGCCATGACCGACCCGAACGGACCCACGTCCGACCGTCCCGACGACCGCCGCCCCTTCGGCGACGACCGCGACGGCGACGCCGCCGCCGCCGATCAGCGCGACCTCCCCGCTGACGACCGCCCCGCCGGCGCCCCCACCGACTTCGGCGCCGCCGACGGCCCCGCGATCGACTTCGGCGGCGCCTCGCCCGCCGGCGGCGACCGCGACGGCGACCGTGAGCGCCTGGGCGATCGCGGCGCCTCGTCGGACGGCCCCGCCGTCGACTTCGGCGGCCCGGCTGCCGGTGCCGGCTCCGGTGAGCCCGCCGTGCCCGCCCGCGCGCCCGGCGACGAGGCCGACGGGCCCATCGCGGGCGACCGCCACCGCGACGCCGACCGCGACGGCCGGGGCGGCGCGCTGCCCGAGGCCGACGTCGACGGCGAGGTCGTCTCGACCGAGCGCACCGACGCGGACCGTTCGCACGGTGACCGTGCCGACCGCGACGAGGCCGACCGGGCGTACGCCTACGACCCCGACCGCAGCGGCGCACCCCGCGGCACGGACGCGGACCACGCCGAGACCGAGCGCCTCGACGGCGCGGGAGTCGGCCTCGGCGCCGCCGCGACCGGTGGGGTCGGCGCGGCCGTCGCCGGCGGCGCGGGCGACGACCGTCGTCCGCTGCACGACGACGACGCGCTCCGTGCCGCCGAGGCGCACCAGGCCTCGCCGTCCGACCACGAGAACCGCGTCCCCCCGCTCGCCGAGCGCCACGACGGCGACCGTGACGGGGCGACCCCCGTCGACGGTCGCGACCGCGGCACCGACGACCGTCGTGACGACCGTGACCGCCGCGACGACCGCGACCGCCGCGACGACCGCGACAGGGACGACCGCGAGGCGCCCCGAGTCCCGGCCTGGTCGACGGGTGCGGCTGCCGGGGCCGGAGCGGCAGCGGGAGCCGGGGCGGCAGGAGCCTCCTCCGCTCGCTCCTCGGCCGAGTACCCCCTCGTGCACGAGACGAACCCCGACCGGAGCACCGTGCGCCGCCAGGTGCTCACGGCCCAGCGCGACGAGTTCAGCGGCATGAAGCTCGGTGCCGGCCTGCTCGGCTGGTTCGCCGCGACCGGGTTCGGCGTCGTGCTCTTCGCGATCTTCGCCGCGGTCGTCGGCGGCATCGTCGCGAGCACCGCCGACGGCGCCTCGCGTCAGCAGTACCTCGAGGACAACGCCGCGACGGGCGGGATCACCGTGGCGGTCGCGGTCGGCGTCATCGTGCTGCTCGGCTACTTCGTCGGCGGCTACGTCGCCTCCCGCATGGCCCGCTTCAGCGGGTTCAAGCAGGGCGTCGCGGTCTTCCTCTGGGGCGTCGTCATCAGCGTCGTGCTGACGATCGTCGGCCTCGTCGTCGGCGCGCAGGGCGCCGGCGGCCCGATGGGCGACATGGGTCGTCCCTTCGGCGACGCCTCGCTGCTCGGCTCGCCGGCGCTCGACGCCGTCGTCGCCGTGCTCGTGCTGCTCGTGCTCGCCTTCGGCGGCGCCGTGCTCGGCGGCCTCGCCGGTCAGCGCTACCACCGTCGCGTCGACCGCTTCGAGCCCGTGGAGTGGCCCGAGTCCTGACCCGCGAGGACCCGGCCGCCGACCCCCAGGCGGCCGGGCCTACGCTGGTCTCGACCAGGACCGTCCAGACAAGGAACCCGTCATGCCCCGCACCTCACGCCGCCCGTCCGTCACGAAGGCCACCGTCGGCCTGCTCACGGCGGGAGCCCTCGCGTTCTCGCTCGCGGCCTGCTCGTCGAGCTCCGACTCCAGCGGCCACAACACGGCCCCCGTGCACCGGGAGAACGCGGAGCGCGCCGACGAGGCGAGCGGCGAGTCGTCGCCGGCCGAGACGCCCCTGGCGACGATCCCCGCGCTGACGGCGGGCGTCGACACGCAGGTGGCGGTCGACGAGGGCTTCGTCGACGCCCTGACCTCGCTGGGCCTCGCGCCCGCGCCCGTCGGCTCGGCGTCGTTCACGGACGGCACGTTCTCGTTCCCCATCACGGGCGGCAACGTGACGTACTACGACCCCGAGGGCGAGGTGCGCCCCTACGTGCAGGGCGAGGTCCAGCACGACGGGTCGGGCATCAGCCTCACCTCGGGCGACACGGTCGTCGAGCTCACGGACTTCGACATCGACCCGGGCACGAGCGAGCTCTACGGCGACGTCTCGGTCGACGGCACCGTCGCGGCGAGCCACGTGGTCGTCTTCGACCTCTGGGGCGGCACGCTCGAGCCCCTCCGCACCGAGGGCACGAACGCCGTGCTCGAGGGCACGACGGTGCACGTGAGCGCCGCCGCCGCCGAGCTGCTCAACGAGACCTTCGGGACGACGCAGGTCGAGCCCGGCCTCCTCGTCGGCGTCGCGACGATCACGGTCGCCACCGAGTAGTCCCGCGGTCCCCCCGACGACGGCGCGCCTCCCTCAGGAGGCGCGCCGTCGTCGTCCCCGCTGGTCGCCTCGCCGCGGCCCGGTCCCTTCGGATGCGGTCAGCTAAGGTGCGCTCCGAACTCTAGTGTTCGTGTGACCGAACTCTTCGCTAGGATCGTCGCATGAGCCGATCCGTCGCGGACGCCGCGTCCTCGCCCCGCCCGACCGCGCCCTCCGGTCGTCGGCCGAGGGGGCTGCTGCTCGGGCCCGCGTTCGTGGCCGCCATCGCCTACGTCGACCCGGGCAACGTCGCCGCCAACCTCACCGCCGGCGCCGAGTACCAGTACCTGCTGCTGTGGGTGCTCGTGCTCGCGAACGCCATGGCCGTGCTCGTGCAGTACCTCTCTGCCAAGCTCGGCGTCGTCACCGGGCGGTCGCTGCCCGAGGTGCTCGGCAGCAGGATGCGCCGCGGACCCCGCCTCGCCTACTGGGGCCAGGCCGAGATCGTCGCCGCCGCGACCGACGTGGCCGAGGTCATCGGCGGGGCCCTCGCGCTGAACCTGCTCTTCGGGGTGCCCCTCGTCGTCGGAGGGGTCATCACCGGGGCCGTGTCGATGGGCCTCCTGCTGCTCACGCCCTACCGTGGGGGACGCGTCTTCGAGGCGGTCATCGTCGCGCTGCTCGCGGTGCTCGCGATCGGCTTCTGCGCCGGGCTGCTCTTCGCCCCACCGTCGCCCGAGGGCATGCTCGGCGGGCTCGTGCCGCGCTTCGAGGGCACCACCTCGGTGCTGCTGGCCACCTCGATGCTCGGCGCGACCGTCATGCCGCACGCCGTCTACCTGCACAGCGCCCTCGCGCGCGACCACCACGGCACCGTCGCCGAGGGCGCCGACCGCCGTCGCGTGCTGCGGGCCACCCGGGTGGACGTCGTGCTCGCGCTCGTCGTCGCGGGCGCCGTCAACATCGCCATGCTCGTGCTCGCCGCCGCCACGCTCTCCGGGCGCACGGGGACCGACACGATCCCCGGCGCGCACGCCGCCATCGAGCAGGCGCTCGGGCCGGTCGTGGGCGTGCTCTTCGCCGTCGGGCTGCTCGCCTCCGGCTTCGCCTCGACCTCGGTGGGCGCCATGGCCGGGGCCGAGATCATGAAGGGGCTGCTGCACGTGCGCATCCCGCTGCTCGTGCGCCGCGTCGTCACCCTCGTGCCCGCGCTCGTGCTGCTGGCCACGGGCATCAGCCCCACCTGGCTGCTCGTGCTCAGCCAGGTCGTCCTGAGCTTCGGCATCGCCTTCGCGATCGTGCCGCTGGTCCGGGCCACGAGCGACCCGGCGATCATGGGCTCTGCCCGCAACGCGCTGGGCACCCGCATCGCCGCCTGGGCGGCCACCGCCGTCGTCGTCGTGCTCAACGTCGCGCTCATCGTGCTCACCGTGGGCGGGCAGGGCTGACCGGGAGGCACAGCACCGCGGGTGAGCACCGCGGGCGGTCGGTCTGCCTGCGCGAACCTCGCATCGGCGGTGGGCCCGTTGCCCAGGCGCGGTTCGTGGGCCGGTGGGTGGTTCGCGTGGCGGTCGGGCGTCAGCCGCGCTCGTCGCGGTCCTGGCGGCGCTCGTAGGCGCGGTCCATCACCTCGGCGTGGGCGGTCTTCGCGGCTCCCAGCGCCTCGTCGTCGTCGCGGGCGACCGCGACGCTCTGCTGCACGCGCGTCGCGACGTCGGCGACGAGGTCGCCCAGGGTGGGGTCGAACGCCTCGCGCTCGTCGCCCGGTCCCGCGCCCTCGTACTCGTGCACCTCGGTGGTCTCGTCGCCGTCGAGGCGGTGCTCGGTGTGCGCGACGCAGAGCTTCGCGACCTCGTTCGCGTGCGCGTGCATGACCGAGTGCGCGGCGTTCGGCATCTCCCACAGGCGGGAGGAGGGCAGCAGCTCGCCGCAGCGCTCCACCCACCCGCGCGGGGCGACGTGGTCGTGCTCGCCGCGGATCACGAGGGTGTCGGCCTGCACGAGAGGCAGGCGGTCCTCGATGCGGTAGCGCATCATCGCGGGCAGGATCCGCGAGAACCAGCGGAAGCCGCACTGCAGGTACGCGGTGAGCGCCAGCACCTTCACGCGCCCGGGCTCGTGCCAGGCAGCGTGCAGGAACCGCACCCCCTGCGTGAGCACGTGGCGGGCGGAGGGGTCGACGACGGGCCCGATGAGCACGAGGGTCGAGATCTCGGGCCGGCGGGCCGCGAGGTCGACGACCACCTGCGTGCCCATGGAGTGGCCGACGACGATCGGGTCGTGCAGCCGCAGCTCGTCGATCGCGGCGCCCACGAGGTCGGCGTACTGCCGGATGCTCATGGCCGTGCCGGGGTGCGGCACGCCCGCGAAGCCGGGCAGGTCGAGGGCGTGCACGGGGCCGAACTCGTTGAGGTTGGGGGCGAGGCGCTCGAAGTAGTCCGACGAGACCCCGATGCCGGGCACGAGCACGAACGGCCGCTCACCGCTCGAGCCGATGGTGCTCACCCGCGCCCAGACGTCGCCCACCTGCACCCGCGAGACCGTGACCGTGGTCGACGACTGCTCGCGGTCGCGCCGCCGCGGGTGCGGCAGGCGGGGGCGGGGCAGGTGCGGTCGAGGCGGCATCGGACCAGTGTGGCACCGGAGGCTGGCGGTGCTCCGGGCGGCTCGGTCGCCCCCGGCGCGGGCGACCCTCCGCGTCACGGTGCGCCCGGCACGCGGCCGCTCTGCCAGGGTGTCGGCATGCCCCTGCCGACCCCTTCGAGCTTCCTCCTGCTGCACGGCTGGGAGAACGAGCGCCCGCCCGGCCACTGGCAGCGATGGCTGGCGACCGAGCTCACCGCGCGCGGCCACGACGTCCGCTACCCGCAGCTGCCCGACCCGCACGAGCCGGACCCCGAGGCGTGGCGCGCGACGATCCTCGCGAACCTGACGACCCTCACCGAGGGCCACGTCACGGTGCTCGCTCACAGCCTCGGCACGGTCGCGTGGCTGGCCCTGCAGGCCGGGGACGCGCCGGTCGAGGTCGACCGGGTCGCGCTCGTCGGGCCTCCTGCGCTCGGGCTCGTCGCGCAGGAGCCCGCGATGCACGCCTTCGCGCCGGAGTCGCGGATCGGCCCCGCGGGGCACGGCCCCCTCCGCCTCGGGGCGCGCAGCGAGGCCGTCGTGGTCGCCGGCGACGACGACCCCTGGCTGCCGCTCGGGGTGGTCGACACCTGGCGGCCGCTCGTCGACGTGCCGCTGCACGTCGTGCCCGGCGGTGGGCACCTCACGCCGGAGAGCGGCTACGGCGAGTGGCCGGCCGTGCTCGCCTGGGCGCTGGGCGCCACCGGCGGGGAGGCCTTCGGCGAGGCGGTGGCCTGAGCCACCCGGCCGGCCGCCCGGCGTCGCGGCGCGCCCGGGCCGCCGGCTAGACGGTCGGGGCGAGGAACGCCTGGGCGGCGAGGGCCAGGTGGCCGGGGTCGTCGGCGCCGCAGAGCTCGCGCGCCGAGTGCATGCCGAGCAGCGGCACCCCCACGTCGATCGTGCGGATGCCGAGGCGGGTGGCGGTGATCGGCCCGATGGTCGAGCCGCAGGGCACGGCGTTGCTCGAGACGAACTCCTGGAACGGCACGCCCGCCTGGGCGCACGCCCGCACCCACTCGGCCGCGCCGAGGCCGTCGGTGGCGTAGCGCTGGTTCGCGTTGATCTTGAGCAGCGGCCCCCCGTTGACCACGGGCTGGTTCGCCGGGTCGTGGCGCTCCGGGTAGTTGGGGTGCACCGCGTGGCCCGCGTCGGCGGACAGCACCCAGGAGGCCGCGAACGCACGGCGGCGGTCGGTGCCGGAGGCGCCCAGGCCGTCGGAGACGCGGGCGAGGACGTCCTCGAGGAAGGGGCCGGCGGCTCCGGACGGCGTGGCGGAGCCGACCTCCTCGTGGTCGAAGGCGGCGAACACGGGGATCGAGTCGAGCCGCAGCGCGGCGTCGGAGGCGGCCGTCGCGAGGAGCGCGACGAGTCCGGCGTGCGTCGCCGAGAGGTTGTCCATGCGGCCGGAGGCGAAGAGGTCGCCCTCGAGGCCGAGCACGGCCGGCGCCTGCGTGTCGGCGACGACGACGTCGTAGCCCGCGACGTCGTCGGCGCTCAGCCCCGCGAGGCCGGCGAGGTGCCCGAGCACGTCCGCCTCGTCGAGCGGCGTCGCCCCGATCACCGGGGCGAGGTGCCGCTGCGGGTCGAGCTTGAGGCCCTCCGAGTTGACGGCACGGTCGAGGTGGACGGCCAGCTGCGGGATGCGCATCAGCGCACCGGTGCGCACCAGGTGCACCTCGCCCGCCCGGGTCACCAGGCGCCCGGCGAGCTCGAGGTCGCGGTCGAGCCACGAATTGTAGAGCGGGCCGCCGTAGACCTCGACGCCGACCTGCACCCAGCCCCGGCCCCCGGTGGTGGGCTTGGGCTTGAGCTTGAAGCCGGGGGAGTCGGTGTGGGCGCCCACGATGCGGAAGGGCGTCGTCGCGTGGGCCGTGTCGGGCTGCACCCAGGCGATCACGGCGCCGTCGCGCACGACGTAGCGGCGCCCCGGGCCGGTCGGCCACTCGGCGGTCTCGTCGAGCCGGGCGAACCCGGCGGCGTCGAGGCGGCGCGCGGCCTCGGCGGCGGCGTGGAAGGACGAGGGCGAGGCCTGGACGAAGCGGCCGAGGTCGTCGAGGTGGGGGCGCTGGGGAGTCATCCCGACCAGCATGCCACCGCCCGCCGACGTGGCGGCACCGGGCCGGGCGGCGTGCGCCCCGCGGCGCGGGGGCAGGCGCAGGAGGCGCGGGTCAGCCGAGCGCGTCGGCCCACAGGTGGAACAGCGCGTACGCCCGGTGCGGAGACCAGGCGGCGCCGGCCGCGTCGACCTCGCGGGCGGTGCGGCCGCCGAGGGCGCGGCGGAGCACGAGGTCGCCGGAGGGCCAGGCGTCCCGGTCGCCGAGGGCGCGGACCGCGAGGTACTCGACGGTCCAGGGGCCCACGCCGGGCAGCGCGAGCAGCCGGCGGCGGGCCTCGGCGCGGTCGGCGCCGGGGTGCACCGCAAGGCCGTCGGCGAAGGCCGCCGCGACCGCCTGCAGGGTGCGGGCCCGCGCGTTCGTCACGCCCACGGCGGCCCGCAGCTCGTCGACGTCGGCGTCGGCCACGACGGGGGCGGGGGGCCAGCCGAGCAGCCCGCCGAGGCCGGGGGCGGCCGTGCCGTGGGCGGCGACGAGCCGGCCGGCGAAGGTCCGCGCTGCTGCCAGCGACACCTGCTGCCCGAGCACGGTGGCGGCGGCGGCCTCCCAGCCGACCGGGTGGCCCGTGATCCGGATGCCCGGGCGGCGCGCGAGGGACGCCCCCAGCACCGGGTCGCCGGCGAAGGTCGCCGCCACCGCGTCGAGGTCGGCGTCGAGGTCGAGCCAGCTCCGGACCAGGGCGGACAGGCCCGCGAGGTCGTCGTCGCCGAGGGTCGCGCCCTCGGCGGCCGTGGCCGTGAGGTCGACGTGGTCCGGGGCGAGCCGCAGGTCGAGGCGGACCGGACCCGCGGCTCCTGCTCCCGGCGTGCCCACGACCGCCGTGCCCGCACCGGCCGTGCCCGCCGGCCAGGGCACGACGCGCGAGTGCGTGCGCGCCGCGCGGTCGACGAGCTCGGCGCCGGGCACGGCGTGGCCGGCGAGCAGGCCGAGCGCGTGGTCGAGGTCCCAGGGCCCCTCGACCGGCAGCACGACGGACCGTGCCGCCGTCACGCCGGCCACTCGCCGGACGAGCCCCGGCGGTGGCTGCCGACGAGGTGCGTGTCGACGAGGCCGACGGCCTCCATGAGGGCGTGCATCGTCGTGGGGCCGACGAAGGCGAAGCCACGCGCCTTGAGGGCCCGGGACAGGGCCACGGACTCCGGCGAGGTCGTCGGCACCTCGGCCGGGGCGGCCGGGCGCGGGGTCTCGGCCGGTCGGTGCGACCAGATCAGCTCGGCGAGCCCACCGGCGTCGCGCAGCGCCACGGTCGCCCGAGCGTTGCCGATCGTCGCGTCGACCTTGCGCCGGTTGCGCACGATGCCCGCGTCGGCGAGCAGGCGCTCGCGGTCGGCGTCGTCGTAGGCGGCGACGCGGTCGGGGTCGAAGTCGTCGAACGCGGCGCGGAACGCCGGCCGCTTGCGGAGGATCGTCGCCCAGCTCAGCCCCGACTGGAACGCCTCGAGGCTCAGCCGCTCGAACAGCCCGCGCTCGTCGCGCACGGGGACGCCCCACTCGGTGTCGTAGTAGTCGCGCAGCAGCGGGTCGACGGCGGCCCAGGCCGGCCGGGCGAGCCCGTCCTCGCCGACGACCAGGCCGGAGTCCCCGGCCGGGCCGGCACCGCCGGTCGCGCCCGCCCCGTGCTCGGTCGCACCCCCGTCGCCAGGACCGGTCACGCCACGCCCTCGAGCCGCAGCAGCGCGGACTTCGCGTCGACGCCGCCGAGGTAGCGGCCCCAGGTGCCGTCGCTGCGCACCACGCGGTGGCAGGGGACGACGACGGGGATCGGGTTCGTCGCGCACGCGGTGCCGACCGCGCGCACGGCGCCGGGGTTGCCCGTCGTCCGCGCGACGGCCGCGTACGACTCGGTGCGTCCCCAGGGGATCGTCGAGAGCACCTCGAGCACGGCGCCTCGGTAGCCGGTGCTGAGGCGTCGGTCGAGCGGCAGGTCGAACGCGCGGCGGCGGCCGGCGAAGTACTCGTCGAGCTCGGTCGCGACGGGGTCGAGGCGGCGGGGTGCCTCGTGCACGCGCGGCCCGACGCGCAGGGCGAGGGCGGCGAGCACGGCGTCGTGGTCCTCGCCCTCGAAGGCGACGCGCACGAGGCCGAGGTCCGTGGCGGCCAGCAGCAGCCGGCCCACGGGGCTGTCGACGACGCGGTAGGCCACGTCGGGACCGGTGGAGGGGGAGAGCGGGGCGTCGCCGGTGGGGGAAGTCACGGTGGTCCTCCTGGGTGCTCGGTGACGGGGTCGTCGACGCCCGACCCGGTGCGCCCGGGCCGGCTGTCCCCACGATCCCACGGACGGGCGGCTCCGGGGGCCGACGACAGGGTGGGCCGCACGGAGGACGGGGCGGGGGACGGGTGATCGGGGGCCGGGACCCAGGCGCGGCCGGTTAGCATGAGCCGTGCCCTCCGGGGCGCTGCCGGTCCGGGGACTCCACGCTGTCGGGTGCGTGTCGAGCTCCCGGGCCGGGTCTCAGCTCCGGCCCCCCGCGGCCCGATCCCGGCGAGGGCCCGGCCTCCGCCTCAGCGGCGCGTGTCGAAGCCCGCCTCGCCGGTGGGCGTCGCGCCCTCGACGTCGACCCCCTCGACCTCGGCGCCCACGGGCCCGTCGTGCAGCCACGCCACGAGCTCGGCGACGTCGTCCGGGGGCCCCTCCGCCTCGACCTCGACCGTGCCGTCCGGCAGGTTCCGCACCCAGCCCGCGAGGGCGAGGCGGTCGGCCTCGCCCTCGGTGGAGAAGCGGAAGCCCACCCCCTGGACCCGCCCGCGGACGACCGCGCGCCTCCGGACGACGTCGACCGGCTCGCCCACGGTCAGCGGTCGACCGTCGACATGTCGGCGTAGCGGTCGCCGGTCGGCGCCGCGACCTCGTCGAGGCGGGCGACCTGCTCCGGCGTGAGGCGCAGCTCGTCGGCGGCGACGTTCTCCTCGAGGTAGCTGCGGCGCTTCGTGCCCGGGATCGGGACGATGCCCTCGCCCTTGGCGAGCAGCCAGGCCAGGGCGACCTGGCCGGGGGCGGCCTCGACCTCGCGGGCCACGGCGTCCACCTGCTCGACGATGCGGATGTTCGCCTCGAGGGCGTCGCCGGCGAAGCGGGGCGAGAAGCGGCGGAAGTCGTCCTCGTCGAGCTCGTCGACGGAGCGCAGGGTGCCGGTGAGGAACCCCCTGCCGAGAGGCGAGTACGGCACGAAGCCGATGCCGAGCTCGCGCGTGAGGGGCACGATCTCGGCCTCGACGTCGCGGGTCCACAGCGACCACTCGGTCTGCAGCGCGGTGATCGGGTGCGTGGCGTGCGCCCGGCGGATCGTCGCGGGGGCGGCCTCGGAGAGCCCGAGGAACCGCACCTTGCCGGCCTCGACGAGCTCGCCCATGGCGCCGACGGTGTCCTCGATGGGCACGAGCGGGTCGACGCGGTGCTGGTAGTAGAGGTCGACGTGGTCGAGGCCGAGGCGCCTCAGCGAGCCGTCGATCGAGCGGCGCACGTACTCGGGGCGGCCGTCCACGGGGCGCTCGGCCCGCGCCTCCGGGTCCGTGACGTTGCCGAACTTGGTGGCGACGACGACGCGGTCGCGGTCGACGCTGCGGAGCGCCCGCCCGAGCAGCTCCTCGTTCGTGTGCGGGCCGTACATGTCGGCCGTGTCGAGCAGGGTCACGCCGAGGTCGAGAGCGCGGTGGATCACCCGCACCGACTCGTCGTCGTCCGTGCCCGCGCCCGTGTAGAAGGCGCTCATGCCCATCAGTCCCAGGCCGAGGCGGCCCACCTCGAGTGCGCTGTCGGCCGTGCCGAGTGTCGTCGTCTGCATGGTCCCGATGCAACACCCGTCGCCCACGCGCCGTACGGCCGCCGCGCAGGAGGCGCGAGATCGGTGACCATCGACACCCAGGATGTCGTATGTTGCACGTGAGCCGTCGTCCGGCGGCCACGTCACGAGGAGGAACGACATGTGGGCAGCGATCATCGGGGTCATCGGGGCAGTCGGCGCCGCGACCATCGGAGTCATCGGGGCGGTCGCAGCGGCGATCATCGGCGCTGCGTGGCACTGACACCAGGGCCCTCGCGCCCGCGGCGGTGACGAGGTCCCGGTGTCCCGCGGGCTGCCGGGCGCCGCCGTCCGTGAGACGCCGCGAACGCAGCGACACCCCAGCTCGAGAGCTGGGGTGTCGTTGCCGCCGAGGGGCGTCAGGCGCCGGCGTCGGGCTTCGGGTGGCCGGGGATCGAGTCGCCGCTGAGGTTGAGCTCGGACGGGTCGACCTCGACGTCGCCCTCGTCGTCCGGGCCGCCGGTGCCGGGCAGCGCCTTGAC
>Ga0265780_10006023_pt1 | contig 15185 bp, 11 predicted proteins | sample P1T30metagenome_FD_192432 | JGI IMG/M metagenome (GOLD analysis project Ga0265780, IMG submission 192432) | Plant litter microbial communities from East Loma Ridge, Irvine, California - P1 T30 | ecosystem: Environmental > Terrestrial > Plant litter > Unclassified | place: USA: California... | reverse complement strand
GCCGGAGCGCCCTTCGAGCGCTCCACGATCGAGCTCCGCGACGTCGGTCCCCACGACGTCCAGATCGACATCGCGTTCGCCGGCGTCTGCCACAGCGACATCCACCAGGCCCGCGAAGAGTGGGGCAAGGCCATCTTCCCGATGGTCCCCGGTCACGAGATCGCCGGCGTCGTCACCCAGGTCGGCTCCGACGTCACGAAGCACAAGATCGGCGACCGCGTCGGCATCGGCTGCTTCGTCGACAGCTGCCGCGAGTGCGAGAACTGCCTCGCCGGCGAGCAGCAGTTCTGCACCAAGGGCAACGTGCCCACCTACAACGGCCGCCAGTACAGCGGCGAAGAGACCTACGGCGGCTACGCCAAGCAGATCGTCGCCGACGAGAACTACGTGCTGTCGATCCCCGAGGGCATCGCGCTCGACGAGGCCGCTCCGCTGCTCTGCGCGGGCATCACCACCTACTCGCCGCTGAAGCACTGGGGTGCGGGCCCCGGCAAGAAGGTCGCCGTCGTCGGCATGGGCGGCCTGGGCCACATGGCCGTCAAGATCGCGCACGCGATGGGCGCCGAGGTCACCGTCATCAGCCAGACGCTGTCGAAGCAGGAGGACGGCCTGAAGCTCGGCGCCGACCACTACTACGCGTCGAGCGATCCGTCCACCTTCACGGAGCTGCGCAGCTCGTTCGACCTGATCATCAACACGATCTCGGCCGACATGGACATCGACGCCTACGCCCGCACCCTGCGCCTCAACGGCACCATGGTGTTCGTCGGCCTGCCCGAGAACCCGCAGTCGTTCGGCGCCGGGTCGCTCATCGGCGGTCGTCGCAGCCTCGCCGGCTCGAACATCGGCGGCATCCCCGAGACGCAGGAGATGCTCGACTTCTGCGCCGAGCACCACATCGGCGCCGAGATCGAGACGATCAGCGCCGACGACGTCGACGACGCCTACGAGCGCGTCGTCGGCAGCAAGGTCCGCTACCGCTTCGTGATCGACACCGCCACGATCTAGCGTCGGCCGCACGCCCTCGCACGAAGGCCCCCTCCCGCACCGGGAGGGGGCCTTCGTCGCGCTGCGTCGTCGCCGGTGCGGGTATGGGTGCCGGTGCGGGTGGAAGTGCAGGTGCGGGTGCGGGTGGAGGGGCAGGTGCGGGCTCGGGCTCGGGTACCGGTGCCGGTCGGGCGCGGGTGCGGGAGCCCGGGGCTGGTGCCGAGGCGGGTGTTGGCGGGTGTGGGTGCCGGGGCGGGCGGATCCGTCGCGTCCGGGCGACCACGGACGCCCGCCCTCGACGGACCCGCCCGCCCTGCCGTGCCGCCCCGGCCGTGCAGCCCTGGCTGCGCCGATCACAGGGGGGCCGGCCAGCAGCCGGGGGCAGGCCGAGCCGAGGAGGCGCGGGTCGCCTACCGCGCGTCGGCGGGCGTGTTGAAGCGGTGCAGCCAGCCTGCGAACTCGGCGAGCTCGTCGTCGGTCCAGCCCTCGACGTGGCTGCGGAACACCGCGCGGTTCTCGTGCCGGACCTCGAGCATGCGCGCCTCGGCCCGCTCGGTGCTGCCGAGCGTCACGACGCGGCCATCGGCGGCGTCGGGCGCGACGTCGACGAAGCCCGCCTCGCGCAGCAGCGCGACCTGGCGGCTGACGGCGCTCTTGTCGAGGGCCATGGCCTTGACGATGTCGCCCGCCGTGCAGGGCTGGTGCTTCATCACGTACCGGAGCACGTAGAACGCGGTGGGCGGCACGTCGGGGTCGAACCGCGACGCGGCCGCGGCGATGGTGCGCTTGGCCTCGACCATCATCGAGCCGATCTCGTCGACCACGCTCGCCATCAGGCCCTCGCGGCCGTCGTCGTCGGGCCCAGGCAAGCGCGGCGCGTCGGGCCCGGGCAGGCGCGGCGCGTCGAGCACCGCGCCCGCGGGCGTGCCGTCATCGGTCGGCTGCGACATCCTTCTCCTCGACCAGGGACGAGAACACCGGGCTCTCGGCCAGTTCGTCGTCCGACACCGGGTGGCCCGCCACCTCGGCGGCACCGGTGGCGATGATCGTGTCGATGGTACCGGTGCCGGCAGCCGCGTGGGCGTGGTGGCGGGGCGCCTCCGGGAGGTCGCCGCCCTGGTCGACGGGCGACACGGGGGCCGGGGACGAGGCTCCCCGTGACGTCGCGGCGTCGTCGGTCGTGGTCGCCGGGGCGCTGGACACGGCGGGGGCGAGCCCGGCGGTGGCCGCCACGCCCTTCTGCACGACGGAGGCGCCGGCAGCGTCGGCGCGGACGCCGTCTCCGCCGCCGTCGCCCTCGGAGTCGGCACCGGCAGCCCGACCGGCACCGGCGTCGGTCGCCGGGGCGGCGCCCGCAGCGCCCGCAGCGCCCGCAGCGCCCGCAGCGCCCGCAGCCGGACCGTCGCCGGCCGCGGCCGCGCGCTGGATGCCCGTCTTCGTGCCGAGCTCGACGTTCGGCAGCAGGCACACGAACACGATGGTGATGACGGCCAGCGGGGCCGCGATGAGGAACACGTCGGCCACGCCCTGGCCGTACGCCGACTCGATGATGGTGCGGATCGGGCCGGGCACGGTGCTGAGGTCGGGGATGCTCGTCGAGCCGCCGCTGCCGAGCGCGCTGGGGTCGACCCCGGCGTCGGTGAGGCCGTCGGTGATGTAGCCCGAGACCTTGGTGCCGAGCACGGCGCCCATGACCGAGACGCCGATGGTGCCGCCGAGGCTGCGGAAGAACGCGACGCTCGACGAGGCGGCACCGACGACGCTGACGTCGACCGAGTTCTGCACGACGAGCACGAGGTTCTGCATCACCATGCCGATGCCGAGCCCCATCATCGCCATGAACACGGAGACGATGGCGAAGTTCGTGTCGTACTCGATGGTCGACATGAGGAACAGGCCGGCGGCGAGCAGCACCGAGCCGACGATCATGTAGGGCTTCCACTTGCCGTACTTCGAGATGAGCGCACCGGCGACCATCGACGAGATGAGCAGGCCGAGCACCATCGGCAGGGTCAGGATGCCCGCCATGGTCGGCGACTGGCCACGGGCCAGCTGCATGTACTGGCCGAGGAACACGCTCGTGCCGAACATGGCGACGCCGACGCTGAGCGAGGCGACGACCGCGAACGTGAAGGTGCGGTTCTTGAAGAGCGTCAGCGGGATGATCGGCTCCTTCGAGCGGAACTCCACGACGACGGCGAGCGCCAGCAGCACGACGGCGCCGACGGCCATCAGCCAGCTGGTGGTCGAGGCCCACTCGAACTGCTTGCCGCCGAGCGACACCCAGACGAGCAGCAGCGAGACGCCCCCGGCGATGAGCCCGGCGCCCCAGTAGTCGACGACGACGGCCTTCTTCGGCTTCGGCGGCAGGTGCAGCGTGCGCTGGATGACGATGAGGGCGGCGATGCCCACGGGCACGCCGACGAAGAAGTTCCAGCGCCAGCCGATCGAGTCGGTGAGGACGCCGCCGAGCAGCGGGCCGCCGATGGTGCCGACGCTCATGACGGCGCCGAGGTAGCCCATGTACCGGCCGCGCTCGCGCGGGCTGATGATGTCGCTCATGACGACCTGCACCAGGGCGGTGAGGCCGCCGGCGCCGAGGCCCTGGAACACGCGGAACGTGATGAGCGTCGCGGTGTTCTGCGAGAACCCGGCCGCGACCGAGGCGAGCACGAACAGCACGAGCGCGACCTGCAGCAGCACCTTGCGGTTGGTCAGGTCGGAGAACTTGCCCCAGAGCGGCGTGCTCACCGTCGTCGCGAGCAGCGTCGCCGTGATGACCCAGGTGTACGAGGTCTGGCTGCCGTTCAGGTCGCTGACGATGCGCGGCAGGGAGGTCGACACGACGGTCGACGAGAGGATCGCCACGAGCATGCCCATCAGCAGGCCCGACAGGGCCGTGAGGACTTCGCGGTGGCTCATGCCGGGCGCCTCGCCCGGTTCGTGCGGAGCCGCGGGCTTCGTGCCCGCGGCGGTGGTGGTCTGCGACAAGGTCGGCTCCGTGGTGGCTCTGAGATGAGGGGACCCGGACGCCGTCGGCCAGGTAGTTGTAGAACCACAACCATACGCCTCAGTTGACGATCTGCAACCATCTTTCTGCAGATCGTGCAGAACCGCCCCCTCGCGCGCGCCCCGTCGAGGGCGGGCGTTCCGGGCCGAGGGCGGGTCGACGACGACCCGCCCTCGCGCCGGAACACCCGCCCTCGGCACAGGACGACCCGGCCACACGAAGGAGGCGCGGTGCCCGACGAACGGACACCGCGCCTCCTGCAGGCTCCAGACCAGGCCTAGCGGACCTCTTCGGGCCGCTTCTGCCGGAACATCTCGGCAGGCTGGTCCGGGCCGCGCCAGACGCCGACGATGCCCCAGGCGACGGCCGTCAGCGGCACGGCGATGACGGCGCCGACGATGCCGCCGAGCACGGTGCCGGCGGTCAGCGCGACGAGGATGACGAGGCCGTGCAGCTGCAGCGTGCGGCCCATCAGCACGGGCTGCAGGAAGTTGCCCTCGAGCTGGTTGACGAGCACGACGATGCCGACGACGATCAGCGCCTGGACCGGGCCGAGGGCGACGAGCGCCACGAGGGCGGCCAGGATGCCGGCCGCGGTCGCGCCGACGAGCGGGATGAACGCGGTGAGGAACACGACGACGGCCAGGGGCAGCGCCAGGGGCACGCCGACGATCCAGATGCCGATGCCGATGCCGATCGCGTCGACGGCGGCGACCGTCGCGGTGCCGCGGACGTAGCCGCCCAGGGTCGACACGGTCTTGTCGCCGATGCGGCGGGCACGGGCGTACTGCTGGCCGCGGAACGGGCGCAGCATGAACTCCCAGATGGCCGGCCCGTCCTTGAGGAAGAAGAACAGCACGACGATCATCAGCACCAGGCCGGTGGCGAAGCTGCCCACGGCGCTCGCGCCGGCGAGCGCGCCCGAGCCGAAGGAGGCGCTGGTCACGAAGTTCACGACGGTGTCGCGGACGTCCTCGATCTGCTGGTCGGTGATCGAGAACGGCAGGGTCGTGACGAAGTCCTGCAGCTGGCCGATGCCCTTCTCGGCGGACGAGACGAGCATGCTCGCCTGGTTCTCGACCGCCCAGACGACGAGCCAGCCCACGAGGCCGAGCACGGCCAGGACCCCGAAGAGCGCGATGAGCGTGGCGAGCAGCGACGGCACGCGGTGGTGACGCAGGAACGACACGACGGGGTGCATCGCCGAGGCGAAGATGAGGGCGAGCAGCACCGGGATGGTGACGAGGCTCAGGGTCTTGAAGGCGTAGATGAGGCCGGCGGCCACCACCACGACCACGATGATCTGGATCGAGCGGGTCGCGAGGCGCCCGAACGGGTCGCCCCACTGGTTCGCCTGGGTGGCGACGGCCTCGGCGGCGTCGGCCGTCGCGTCGCTCTCACGGCTGCGGAAGATGGGCACGTGGTGTCCTTTTCAACTCGGTGCGCCGATCGGGGGCGGCGGTGTTCGTCGGCCCGGTCGGCCGACAGCCCCCATCGAACCGCGTCAGCGCGCCCGAGGGCCGGAACCGGTGCGGCGTGCCCCGTCGGGACGGCCGGCGCCGACCCCGGCGCGCAGCGAGAAGAGGTCACGGCGCCACCACCGCACGAACGGGACGCCGTCGCGGCCGTGCACGGCGAACGAGCGGACGGCCCGCGTGCTCCGCAGCCACTGGCGGCCGCCCCGGGCGAACGGGCGGGCCGAGATGGCGGCGACGACGTCGCGGCGCCACACGATGCGACCGGGCCGGCCGAGCACGAGGTCGCCGAGGTGCACGGCGAGGTCCATGTCGTCGTGCAGGCCGACGTCGCGGCGGTGCACCTCGTCGCGCACCGCCTCCCAGGCCGAGCGGCGCATCATCATCGTCGAGCCGAAGAGCGGCCAGTGGGCGAGCCCCGCCCCGACGAGCACGTGGTACGCCCCGACGTAGCCGACCGACAGGATGCGCTGCAGCCCGACGGGGGCGTCGTAGAAGCGGGCGCCGGTGCTGACGGCCACGGCCTCGGGGCGCTCGTCGAAGGTGCGCACGAGCTCCTCGACCCAGGTGCGCGGCAGGACGCTGTCGGCGTCGCAACGGCCGACGAGCTCGCCGAGCGCCGCGTCGTAGCCGGTCGAGGCCGCGGCGGCGATGCCCACGACGGGCTGGTGCAGCACACGCGCTCCCCCGGCGAGGGCGACGGCGACGCTGTCGTCCGAGCTGCCGTTGTCGACCACGACGACCTCGTCGGCGAGCACCGTCTGCCGCGCGAGCGACCGGAGGCACGCCTCGAGATGGCGCGCGTCGTCACGGACGGGGATCACCACGGAGACGCGCACGGGGACCATCCTGCCCGCCTACCCTGGGCGCCATGAGCACCTCCGTCGTCGTCGTGTCCGACACCCACGTCCCGCAGAAGGCCAAGGCCGTGCCCGCGGCCGTGTGGAGCGCGGTCGAGAGGGCCGACGTCGTCGTCCACGCGGGCGACTGGACCGGCGTGCCGCTGCTCGACGAGTTCGAGGCCAGGGCGCGCCTCCTCGTGGCCGTCTGGGGCAACAACGACGGCGACGACCTGCGCGCCCGGCTGCCCGAGGTGGCCCGGACGACGATCGACGGCGTCCGCGTCGCCGTCGTGCACGAGACGGGACAGAAGGAGGGGCGCGAGACCCGCATGGACCGCGCGTTCCCCGAGACCGACCTGCTGTTCTTCGGCCACAGCCACATCCCGTGGGACACGACCAGCCCCGCGGGCCTGCGGCTGCTCAACCCGGGATCGCCGACCGACCGTCGCCGCCAGCCGCGGGCGACCTACCTGACCCTCGAGCTCGACGCCGGGCAGGTGCGCGACGTGCGCCTGCACGAGCTGCCGCTCAGGGCCGACCGGCTCGACGGGGTGCTGCCGCACCCCCGCATGCGGACCTAGCCGGCGGGCGTCTCGGCCGGCGCCTCGGCGGGCGTCTCGGACGGCGCCTCGGCGGGGGCGTCCGTCGGGGCGGGCGACGGCGTGGCCGTGGCGGCGTCGGCGTAGCTGTTGCCGGCGGCCGTCACGACGAAGTTGCGGAACTCGTCGTTCGAGAACGGCGTGCTGAAGTCGTACTGCTGGCCGTTGACGAGGATCGTCGGCGTGCCGCGGAACGTCTGGACGTTGCTGTTGGGCAGCGGCCCGTCGAGCGCCCGCTCGGTGGCGGCGCCGACCCACGACGCGAACTCCTGGTCGTCGATGCACCGGGTGATGCGCGACGGCGAGGTCACCCCGTCGACGCCGGTCGCGATCTCGGCCAGCCGGGCGTCGTCGAGGCCCTTGGTGCCCTCTTCGGGCTGGTTCTCGAACATGGCCGTGTTGAAGTCGAAGAACGAGTTCGGCGAGTAGTTGGCCACGCAGGCGGCGGCGTTGGCGGCGCGGTTCGAGTACTTCGTGCCCAGCGAGCTGTTGGTGAGGATGGCGATCGGGTGGTACTCGACCGTGGCCGCGCCGGACGACACCAGGCCGGCGATGTACTCGTTGTTCTCGGCCTCGAAGGCGCCGCAGATGGGGCAGAGGTAGTCGAGGTAGACCACGATGTCGACCGTGTCGGACGACGCGGTGGTCTCGGTCGCGACGGGCTCGTCGTCGGCGCCGAGGGCGGGCGTGGTCTGGGCCGTGAAGTCCTGGCCGATGCGGATGCCGTCGCTGGCCATGTTCGCCGGGCCGGGGCCCGCGGGTCGGATGCTGTTCGTGATGACGAGCACGATGCCGACGACGACCGCCAGCACGACGACGACGAGGCCGCCCTGCAGCAGCCAGCGGCCCTGCTTCTGACGGCGCTTCTGCTTCTTGCGGGCGAGCTGCGCGCGCTCGCGCGCGGCGGCGCGGCGCTGGTTCTTGCTCAGGGGCGCGGAGCCGCTGGGGCCGGTGTCAGTCATGGGACGTGTCTCCGATGCGCGACGAGGTGACGGTCGCGTCGTTGAGGGGATCGAGGGGCCCCAGGAGGTGCGGGGCCACGACGAATGCTACGAGCGCGGACTGGGAAAAGTCCAAACAACCCGTGGCCGGATCGTGACGCCGCGCCCCCCGTTCGGAGGTGGGGATGCGTCACCTCTGTGGCATGCTGGGGAGGATGGTCGCCGCTGACCCAGGGTGACCACCATTCCGTTCACGAAGGATCGTCCGGCACGTACCTGCCGGTGAAGGAGAAAAGAACCATGGCGTCCGTGACGTTCAGCAAGGCAACCCGTCTCTACCCCGGCTCGACCCGCCCCGCGGTCGACGCGATCGACCTCGAGGTCGCCGACGGCGAGTTCCTCGTCCTCGTCGGCCCCTCCGGCTGCGGCAAGTCGACCACCCTGCGCATGCTCGCCGGCCTCGAAGAGGTCAACAGCGGCGACATCTTCATCGGCGACCGCAACGTCACCGACGTCCCGCCGAAGGACAGGGACATCGCGATGGTGTTCCAGAACTACGCGCTGTACCCGCACATGACCGTCGCCGAGAACATGGGCTTCGCGCTCAAGATCGCCGGCGTCGGCAAGGAGGAGCGCGCCACCCGCGTCCTCGAGGCGGCCAAGCTGCTCGACCTCGAGCCCTACCTCTCGCGCAAGCCCAAGGCCCTCTCCGGTGGTCAGCGTCAGCGCGTCGCCATGGGCCGCGCCATCGTGCGCCAGCCGCAGGTGTTCCTCATGGACGAGCCGCTGTCGAACCTCGACGCCAAGCTGCGCGTGCAGACCCGCACCCAGATCGCCTCGCTCCAGCGTCGTCTCGGCGTCACCACGGTCTACGTCACGCACGACCAGACCGAGGCCCTGACCATGGGCGACCGCATCGCGGTCCTCAAGGACGGCGTCCTCCAGCAGGTCGGCACCCCCCGCGACCTGTACGAGAAGCCGCAGAACGTCTTCGTCGCCGGCTTCATCGGCTCCCCCGCGATGAACCTGCTGCCCGCCGACGTCGTCGCCGGCGGCATCCAGTTCGGCACCGCGGTCACCGCCGTCGACCGCGACACCGTCGGCCAGGCCAACGGCACGAGCGTCACCATCGGCGTCCGCCCCGAGGACGTCGTCGTCAACACCGCCGGCGAGGGCCTCGCGGTCACGGTCGACGTCGTCGAGGAGCTCGGCGCCGACGGCTACCTCTACGGCCACACCGAGGTCGGCGGCCAGCGCGTCGACATCGTCGTGCGCGTCGACGGTCGCAACCACCCGAAGCTGGGCGAGACGATCCACATCACGCCCCAGGCGCACCACGTGCACGTCTTCGACACCGAGTCGGGCGAGCGCCTCGGCGACAAGGCCGTCGTCAGCGCGTAGCGACACCCCTGATCGGCCCGTCGAGCCCGCCCGGAGCACCGCTCCGCACGGCTCGGCGGGCCGATCCCCTGTGTCGGGCACCGCGCCTCCTGAGTGCCCGGCCGTCCGCTCCCCTCCCCCGAAAGCGACCATGAGCGACTCCCTCAACATCACCTCCGCCACGGCCGACCCCGCGCTGCTCGACCTGCCCTGGGACCTGCCGCTCGACGAGTGGCCCGACGACGCGATCGCGACCCTGCCGAAGGGCATCTCGCGGCACCTCGTGCGCTTCGCGCACCTCAGCGGCTACGTGATCGCCATCAAGGAGACGTCGGGAGAGATGGCCCGCGGCGAGTACGAGATGCTCCGCACGCTGCAGCGGATGGACATCCCCTGCGTCGACCCGCTCGCCGTGATCACCAACCGGCGCGACGCCGACGGGAGCCTGCTGAACCCCGTGCTCGTCACGCGGCACCTCAAGTTCTCGCTGCCGTACCGCGCCCTGTACTCGCAGACCCTCCGCCCCGACACGGCGACCCGGCTCGTCGACGCCCTCGCCCTGCTGCTCGTTCGGCTGCACGTGATCGGCTTCTACTGGGGCGACGTGTCGCTGTCGAACACGCTCTTCCGCCGCGACGCCGGCGCCTTCGCCGCCTACCTGGTCGACGCCGAGACGGGCAAGCTCTACCCGGGCGGCCTGTCGAACGGCCAGCGCGAGAACGACCTCGAGGTCGCCCGCGTCAACATCGCCGGCGAGCTGCTCGACCTCGAGGCCGGCGGCCGCCTCGACGACAACCTCGACGCCGTCGAGGTCAGCAACGGCATCGTCGCGAAGTACCGCAGCCTCTGGACCGAGCTCACCGGCAGCGAGACCTTCGACAGCTCCGAGCGCTGGCGCATCAACGACCGCGTCGAGCGGCTCAACGACCTCGGCTTCGACATCGAGGAGCTGGCGATCAAGACGACCGAGGGCGGCACGCAGGTGCGCATCCAGCCCAAGGTCGTCGACGCGGGGCACCACTCGCGGCGGCTGCTGCGCCTCACCGGCCTCGACGTCGAGGAGAACCAGGCGCGGCGCCTGCTCAACGACCTCGACGCCTACCGCCTGCGCACCGGGCAGATCGACGCCGACGAAGAGATGGTGGCGCACGAGTGGGCCGCGCGCGTCTTCGAGCCCGTCGTGCGCTCGATCCCCCGCGAGATGCGGGGCCGGCTCGAGCCCACCGAGGTGTTCCACCAGCTGCTCGAGCACCGCTGGTACAAGTCGCAGCAGGAGGGGCGCGACGTGCCGATCGCCGAGGCGCTGACCTCGTACATCAACGACGTGCTGAGGCACCGGCGGGACGAGCGCACGGTCATCGCCCCCGCGACGGAGTCGATCCGCCTGCCCGACGCCGAGCTGCTCGACGACGAGGACGACGACGCCGAGGACGACTGGCGCGCCAAGGTCTGACCTGCCCCCGCGGCGCCCTCGCACCCCGAAGTGGACTAAACACCCCGTCGTTACGGGGTGTCCCGTCCACTCCGGGGTTCGAGGCACGAGCCGCAGACGCCGAGGAGGCGCGGTGCCGGCGCACGGGCCGCAGACGCCGAGGAGGCGCGGTGCCGGTCCGACCGACACCGCGCCTCCTCGTGCTGGCGGCCCGCGCTACTTGCGCTCGGCGCGCAGCTTCGAGATCTCGTAGAGCGTGACGCTCGCGGCCATGCCGGCGTTGAGCGACTCGACGGCGGTCGTGATGGGGATCGACACGACCGCGTCGCAGGTCTCGGCGACGATGCGCGACAGGCCCTTGCCCTCGCTGCCGACGACGACGACCAGGGGGCGGTCGGCGAGCTCGAGGCCCGGCAGCATCACGTCGCCGCCGCCGTCGAGGCCGAGCACGAAGACTCCCTGCTCTTTGAACGACTTGAGCGTCTGCGTGAGGTTCGCCGCCATCGCCACGGGGATGCGCGCGGCGGCGCCCGCCGAGGTCTTCCACGCCGACGCGGTGAGGCCGACCGAACGTCGCTGCGGGATGATGACGCCCTGCCCGCCGAACGCGCCCACGGAGCGGATGATCGCGCCGAGGTTGCGGGGGTCGGTGATGCCGTCGAGGGCGACGAAGAGCGGGGTCTGCTGGCGCTTGACCGAGGCCTCGAGCAGGTCGATCGGGTGCGCGTACTGGTACGGCGGCACCTTGAGCGCGACGCCCTGGTGCACCGAGTCGGGGCCGGTCAGGCGGTCGAGCTCGGGGCGCATGACCTCGAGCACGGGCAGGCCGCGCCGCGTCGCCAGGGTCAGGATCTCCTTCGTGCGGTCGTCCATCTCGATGCGCGCCGCGATGTAGAGCGTCGAGGCGGGGATGCGCGTGCGCAGGGCCTCGAGCACCGAGTTGCGGCCGGTGACCATCTCGCTGTCGTCCGACGACTTCGGGCGGCGACGGGGCGCCTCCTGCCCGCCCCGGCCGGCGACGGCCGACCCGGCGCGCGGGCCGTTGCCCGCCCGGCCGCGGGCGGCGTCGAGGCGCTCGCGCGCCGCCTTCGCCTTGCCTGCGGGGTGGTACGGGCGGTCCTCTGCCGCGGGCGTGGGCTTCTTGCCCTCGAGCGCCTGGCGCCCCTGGCCCCCGCTGCCGACCTGCTTGCCCTTGCTGCCCTTGCGGACGGCGCTGCTGCCCGGACGGCCCTTGCGTGCTCCGCTGGTGTTCTTCACTGTTCGAGGCTCCAATGCGACCCGCTGGGGGTGTCTTCGATGGTGATGCCGGCGGACGCCAGCATGTCGCGTACGCGGTCGGCCTGCGCGAAGTCGCGCGAGGCCCTGGCTTGCTGACGCTGTGCGAGGAGGGTCTCGACGATGGTACCGAGCGCGCGGTGCGCGTCTCCCTCGTCGGCGCCGCGCCACTCCGGCGCGAGCGGGTCGACGCCGAGCACCGCGACCATGGCCTGCACGTGCTGCCACTCGCGGGCGGCCGTGTCGAGGTCGCCGTCGTCGAGGGCCGAGTTGCCGGCGCGCACGGCGTCGTGCAGCACGGCCAGCGCCTGGGGCACGTTGAGGTCGTCGTCCATGGCCTCGGCGAAGTCGTCGGGCACGACGCGCGCGCCGACCCCGGCGAAGCGGGTGCCGACGAGTCGTCGGCCGGCCCGCGACAGGAACGTCTCGATGCGGTCGAGGGCCGCCTCGGCCTCGACCAGGGCGCCGTCGTGGTAGTCGATCGTCGAGCGGTAGTGCGCCGAGCTGAGGAACCAGCGCACGACGACGGGCCGCGCCGACTCGAGGAACTCGCTCGCGAAGATCGAGTTGCCGAGCGACTTCGACATCTTCTGGCCCTCGACGGCGACGAGGCCGTTGTGCAGCCAGTACGACGCGAACTCGTCGCCGGCCGCGGTCGACTGCGCGAGCTCGTTCTCGTGGTGCGGGAACCGCAGGTCGAGGCCGCCGCCGTGGATGTCGAACGCGGTGCCGAGGTACCGGCGCGACATCGCCGAGCACTCGATGTGCCACCCGGGCCGGCCGTCGCCCCACGGCGACGACCACGCGGCCGAGGCGGGCTCGTCGGCCTTGGCGCCCTTCCAGAGCGCGAAGTCGCGCGGGTCGCGCTTGCCGCGCGGGTCGGCGTCGGCGGCCGGCGCCATGTCGTCGAGGCCCTGGTTGGTCAGCGCGCCGTAGCTCGGCCAGCTGGCCGTGTCGAAGTAGACGTCGCCCGAGTCGTCGGGCGCGACGTAGGCGTGGCCCTTGTCGATCAGGGTCGTCACGAGCTGCTGCATCTCGGTCACGCTCGCGGTCGCGCGCGGCTCGTAGGTGGGGGCGAGCACGCCGAGCGCCTGGTAGCCCGCGGTGAACTCGAGCTCGAAGCGGTAGGCCCGGGCCCACCATTCTTCGTCGGTGCCGCTCGACAGGGCGAGGATCTTGTCGTCGACGTCGGTCACGTTGCGCACGAGCGTGACGTCGAGCCCGCGGTAGGTGAACCAGCGACGCCACAGGTCGTAGACGAGGGCGGAGCGCAGGTGCCCGATGTGCGGCGACGACTGCACCGTCGGCCCGCAGACGTAGAGCCCGACCTTGCCGGGCACGCGGGGGACGAAGTCGACGAGCGCCTGCTCGCGCGAGTCGTAGAGGCGGATGGTCACGCGGATCGGTCCGTTTCGGTGGGGTCGGTCTGGGTGGTCGGGTCGGCGGCCCCGGTCGCGGCGCCGTCGGCGCGCGAGGGGCCCCGGGGAGGCGCGGTGCGCTCCCGCGGCTCGACCACCGACACGAGGGCGGTCGCGATCGCCGTCACGCCCTCGCCTCGCCCGGTGGCGCCGAGCCCGTCGGTGGTGGTCGCGGAGACGCTGACGGGCGCGCCGACGACCTCGATGAGGCGCGCCTCCATCTCGAGGCGGCGGCGGGCCAGGCGCGGGCGGTTGCCGATCACCTGGACGGCGACGTTGACGACGTCGAAGCCGGCGTGGGTGAGCCGCTCCAGCGCGGCGGTGAGGAACACCTCGCCGCCCGCGCCCGCGAAGCGCGGGTCGTCCGTGCCGAAGACCGAGCCGATGTCGCCGAGGCCGGCGGCGGAGAGGAGCGCGTCGACGACGGCGTGCGCCACGGCGTCGCCGTCGCTGTGCCCGGCGAGGCCCGCCTCGTCGGGGAAGTGCAGGAGGCCGAGGTGCATCGGCTCGGCGGCGTCGAAGGCGTGCACGTCGACGCCGAGCCCGGTGCGGAGGCGCTCGGCGGCGGAGCGCCCGGCGGCACCGGCATCGGCCCCGGCCGGCAGGGCGGTGGCGGCGGCCGCGCCGGCCGCCGCGCCCTCGGCGACGAGCGACTCGGCCCGTCGCAGATCCCACGAGGTGGTGATCTTGAAGGCGAGGGGGTCGCCCGGGACGACGACGACCTCGTGGCCGGCCGCGGCGAACAGGGCCGCGTCGTCGGTGTGCTCGACGGCGACGCCGTCGACCGTGGCCGTGGCTGCGGCGGCGTAGGCGGCGTCGAGCTCGGCCCGCGGGAACCCCTGGGGGGTCTGCACGGCGACCAGCTCGGAACGGTCGACGGTGCCGACGACCCGACCCGCGCCTCCGGCGGGGACCTTCTTGATCGTGTCGGTGACCGGCAGCCCGGGCACGACGCCGTGCCCGCCGGCCTCGACGGTCTCGGCCACGAGGTCGAACTGGCTCGTCGGCGTGAACGGGCGCGCGCAGTCGTGCACCAGCACGGTGCGGACGTCGGGCGCGACGGCGGCCAGGCCGGCGGCGACGGAGGTCTGGCGGCTGTCGCCGCCGACGACGACGGTCGCGTGGTCGGCGGCGACGCCCGCGACCTCGCGCACGATCGCGGTGGCCTCGTCGACGAGGGCCACGGGCGCGACGACGACGACGTGCGTCGGCACCGCCGACGCGAAGACCGCCTCGAGCGAGCGGGCGAGGATGCTGCGGCCGGCCACCTCGACGAACGCCTTCGGCCGCCCCTGGGCCAGTCGGGTGCCGCTGCCCGCCGCTACGACGACGACCGCGCGGGCGGTGCCGCCGGGGAGTGAGACCCCGGGGGCGCCGACCGCGCGGTCGTCGGTGGTGCTAGGACGCAAGAACCTCGTCGAGCACGCTCGACGCCTTCTCTTCGTCGGTCTTCTCGGCGAGGGCGAGCTCGCTGATCAGGATCTGGCGGGCCTTGGCGAGCATGCGCTTCTCGCCGGCCGAGAGGCCGCGATCCTGGTCACGGCGCCAGAGGTCGCGGACGACCTCGGACACCTTGATGACGTCGCCGGACGCCAGCTTCTCGAGGTTCGCCTTGTAGCGGCGGGACCAGTTGGTCGGCTCTTCGGTGAACGGCGCGCGCAGCACGTCGAACACGCGGTCGAGCCCTTCTTTGCCGATGACGTCGCGGACGCCGACCAGGTCGACGTTGTCCGCGGGTACTTCGATGGTCAGATCACCCTGGGTGACGCGAAGCTTGAGGTACAGCTTCTCTTCGCCCTTGATGATCCGCTTCTTGACTTCAGATA
>Ga0265780_10006022_pt1 | contig 15187 bp, 12 predicted proteins | sample P1T30metagenome_FD_192432 | JGI IMG/M metagenome (GOLD analysis project Ga0265780, IMG submission 192432) | Plant litter microbial communities from East Loma Ridge, Irvine, California - P1 T30 | ecosystem: Environmental > Terrestrial > Plant litter > Unclassified | place: USA: California... | reverse complement strand
TTAAGGCCAATATCATCTTTCATTTTCTGAAGCTGGTACTGACCGGCAATAATAGCCATTTTAGCCCTCCGCAGTTGCATTTGGTTTTGAAGCCCTTTGTAAATATCTACCTGCGTGCTAAGGCCTGCTGTGGTAAACTGGGTGGTTTGTTGTTGCAATATACCCGAAAGGTTTTGCGTAAGACCTATATTCCAGGAGTGGCCGGCGCTAAGGCTGGCTGAGGGAAGAAAATTTCCTACCGCGTCACTTTTAGTAACCTCGGTAGTTTTAAGGTCCAGCTCGCTTTGGCGCACCGAAATATTGTTTTTAAAGGCATATTCCACACACTCCTGCAATGTCCATTTTTTATTCTGGGCTGTTGCAGAAAATGCGATTAGCAAAAAAAACAATACGCTTATTTTATTTTTCATAGGCATTCCATAAAATGGACGTAACAAATTTATCAAATTATCCCAATGGTTTATTATAAACGGTTTAATTTCTTATTAGTACATCAGGTGTTAAAATTGTTACAAATAAATTTTACTTTTGCAGCGTTATTTACACAACCCAGCATATGAAAAAGTTTACCCTATCGCTACTAGTAGCAAGCTCACTATTAACCGGTTGCGGCACTGCAAAACGCATTGAAGCCCTTAAGCCATTACCCGGAAATACTACCGATGTTGTATATCAGTCTACTACTTCCTTTATTAACCTGCCTGTAACTATTGCTGTTGCTGACATAGAAACACAGGTAAACAAACTTTTTAACGGTGTTGTTTATGAAGATAAAGTGCTGGAGGACGACAACGTTGCCATGAAAGTAATAAAAACAGCACCTTTCAAATTTAGTGAACAAAAAGGGAAACTTCAATCTGTAGTACCTATTAAAGTTACTGCTAAAGTACGCTATGGCACCAGCGCGCTGGGCATGGATATGTATGATACCCGAGAGTTTAACATGAATGCTACCATAACATTTGTTAGCAAAGTGAGCCTTAGTAACTGGAAAATGGCATCTGAAACCACAATACAGTCGTTAGAATGGAATGAAAGCCCTACAATATCTATAGCCGGAAAAAATGTAGCTATTACATATCTTATCAACCCGGCCATAAAAATATTCAAATCACGTATTGAAAAAGAGCTGGACAAAGCCATAAGCCAGGTGGTAGATTTTAAGCCACAGGTATTAGATGCGCTTACTAAAATAAGCGAGCCCTACCTTACCAGCGAGCAATACCAGACGTGGTTTAAGCTTACACCAACCGAACTTTATGTTACCGACGCTACGCTTTCTAAAAAGCAGATAACCATGCAAATGGGCCTTAAATGCAACATGGAGACTATGGTGGGGCAAAAGCCCAAATCAAGTTTTAAGAAAGAAAGTGTTGTGCTTAAAGCGGTAAAAACAATGCCCGATAAGGTTACCGTATCGGTTGCAGCCGTGAGTACCTTTCAAAATGCATCTGCGATGATATCTAAAAACTTTCAGGGACAGGAGTTTGCTTCGGGCAAAAGAAAAGTTGTGGTTCAAAAAGTAGACCTGTGGAGCAAAGACAACAAAATGATTGTAGCGCTGGAGCTTACCGGAAGCCTGAACGGCACTATATATCTTACCGGCATACCCAACTACAACGCCCTGACCCAGGAAATATATTTTGAACAAATGGAGTATATATTAGATACCAAGAGCACGCTTATGCGTACCGCCAACTGGTTTGCCGAAGGTATAATATTAAAGAAAATACAGGAAAACTGCCGATATTCTATTAAGGGCAACCTTGAAGATGGCAAAAAAAGCCTGCAGGGTTACCTGAGCAATTACTCTCCAATGCCGGGTATTTTTGTAAACGGCAAGCTGGACGAATTCACTTTTGATAAAGTACAGCTAACCGATAATGCTATTATTGCCTTTATAAATGGTTCCGGCAGTATAGACCTGAAAGTAGATGGTATGAAATAAACGACAAACAAACCTACCATAAAAAAAACTCCGGCCTGGGCCGGAGTTTTTTTTATCTTTAAAATGATTTAACCCTGAACTTCCTGTTTAGGCTGTTTCTGCTTTTTGTTATAAAGCCTGTAAACCGCAATCCCCACAAGGGCAACCAGCAAATACGGAAATATCATAAGGTATACAATACCGTCATTTACGGCTTCTGCCTGGCTCGTATCTCCGCCGGTTTCAAGGGCTGCACGACACATGGCGCACTGCGCCTGCATTTGTACCGAGCCCAGCAGGAAAAAAGCAAATACCGCTATTTTATAAAAAATCTTCATGATCAATGATTGTAATATGGTGCTATCATTACATAAACTATAACACCGGTAATTGCCACATACATCCACATAGGGTAAGTAATGCGCGATATTTTTTTATGCCTTTCAAAATTACCCGCCAGTCCTCTAACATAAGTTATAAGCACAAAAGGGATAATAATTACCGAAAGCGCAATATGGGTAAGCAATATAAAATAATAGAGGTAGCGTATGCCGCCAATACTTAGTTTTTCTGCTTCATCCAGATTGCTGTTGTGGTTTGTATCTCCAAAAACAGTACTATCTGCTGTCATATGATAGGCCACATACATTACTAAAAAGGTTATAGAGCAAGCTATAGCCACCTTAACGAGGCGCTCGTGCAGCGTCCTGTTCCCTTTTTTGATAGCGGATACCGCCGCAAACAAGATAATGGCTGTAAGGCCGTTTATTGTAGCATATATGGGCGGCAAAAACGATAATGGCTGTACATCAAAGCCCAGCTTTCTTAAATTAACGCCGAAAAGCGCCGCCACGGCCACCGGTATAATAATAGAAACTGCTGTTATCCATTTATTATATTTTTTTTCATCTGCAATATTTACAGTATTCTCCATTACTCTTCAAGTAGTTTTTTAATGTCTTTTTTAATTGCATCTACCCCCGGCTTGTATTTACCGTGCGCATCTTCTTCCATGCCTTCGGCATCAGTGTAGTTCAGCCCTGAATAATACATTATGGGGTTGCCGGTTTCATCCAGCCTGCACCTTATTTGTCCGTCTTTATCAACCAGCGCATACAGGCCGCTGTGCTCAAAGCCTCCTGGAGCTTTATCACTCTGCCCTGCAAAAATTTTAAAGCCGGTGTTAGCAAGGTTATGGATATAGGCCTGGTCTCCTGTTAAAAAGTTCCAGTTGCCTGATATAATACCCAGTTCTTTTTTATGTTCTTTAAGCACCTTTGGCGTATCAAACTCCGGATTAATGGTAATAGAAGCCACGCCAAAATCCTTATCAGCAGCAAATTCTTTTTGTACGGTTACCAGATTTTGATTCATTATAGGGCAAATGGAAGGACATGTAGAAAAAAAGAATTCCAGAACATACACCTTGCCTTTATAAAAATCCTGGGTTATTGTAGCGCCATCCTGATTGATCAGCTTAAAATTCGGCACCCTGCCTACCACAAAAAGACCGGAATCTTTACCTTTTTGATCTCCGCTGTTCAGCCTGTCCTGTACTACAAGTTTATCATTCTCACAACGGTCTGCCAACTGGGCTACAGTATAAATACCAAATACAAGTATTATAAAAGATATACCTATGTATGATTTATTCTTCATTATATTTCGCGTTTTACGCCCTTAGGTGCATTCCTGCGCAGGGCAAGGCGGTATTCCCTAAGCAGTATTTTTACGTCATCGGTCATTTCATTACTAAGTTCAGAAACCTCAAACGAGTTATAACTATCTTTATACTGGGCAGTACCATCGTTTACTTTGCCTTTTCTGCCCCTAAGCGACAATTGTTTGTCTATTATAAACAAATTAGCGCTGCCGGCATCTACGTTAAGTGGCTCTAAAACTTTTAGCGACTTATAAAATTGAGCAATAGCAGCGTCAGAAGTAAATAAAAACCTCCAGTTACTTATATCGGCCATAGATTTAAGCTTGGCAGCTACCTCCAGCACCTCATCCTCTTTACCTTCCGGAACCAGCATTACCACCTGAAAATCATCAAAATCCTTGTACTTGGCATTCAGTTTTTGGTTGATGTTGAAAATATTTTCGCGGCGGCCCATTACGTCGTTGCCTAAAAAACCCACAATAGTTATTTTGTCTTTTAGCTGTAGAGGTTTTTTATCAATAATATTACCCGCGGGCAACTCTGCTACCTGCTTAGTAATAACCGGTAAATAAAGTGAATTGTGCTTTACCATAGAAAAATAGGTGTACAGCAAAAGCGGTAGGGCAAGCAGGCATAAAAGCACTATTTTTCTTTTCATAAGAACAGTTGAAAAATTATGGTGCAAAAATAAAAAAAGGCGGTTGAAAAAACCGCCTTTTTTATGATTAATGTTTAGAATATCCAACGGTAAGAACCATGGTTATCATGAAACACTTCGAATATATAATTACCTTCTATTAGCAAGATGAACACTAAATAGATTATCAGGAATACCAATGGGGCTACGATAGACCACCTTAAGCTGGCTTTTTCGCCTTCAAGGTGCATAAACGCCCACATAATATAATATGCTTTAACAATAGTAAGAATAATAAACAACCAGTTAAGAAGGCTTAGCCTAAATAAGTCTGTTTTAAAAAGTGCATCCGGTTTAAGGATACCAAAAAAGACTTCAACTATTGTTATTAATGAAAGGATTCCAAAAACAAGCCAGATCCTTTTTGTATTTGATACGTGAGCGCCGTCGTGTGAATGTGCCATTTTTCTTTACAATTAAAAATTAAACAAGGTAGAAGAAGGTAAATACAAATACCCAAACTAAGTCTACAAAGTGCCAGTATAAACCAACTTTTTCAACCATTTCATAGCTCTTCCTTTTTTCGTATGTACCTACAAGTACATTAAGGAAAATAATAATGTTAATCATTACGCCAGAGAATACGTGGAAACCGTGGAAACCTGTAATAAAGAAGAAGAAGTCTGCAAAAAGCTTGTGGCCGTATTCGTTGTGCTGAAGGTTTGCACCTTCTACAACAAGAGCAGCAGCTTTAATAGCCTCTTCAGATTTAGCCCTGTCAAGAACAACCTTGTGCTTATCTTCTATATGCTCAGTCCTTATAACAATATTAGAATGCGCTTTAAAGCCTGCAACTACTTCGGCTACTGTATAAGTAGGAAGCGTTGGTGCATCCTGAAACCAGATACCGTTGCTTTTTGTTTTTTGAACTGCCTCAGTTGGCAAATGTTCTGTAAAGTCTGCAAGCGCTACCCTTTTGCCGGTGTTTGCATCTACAAACTGTAGTATAGCACCACCTTTGGTTTCTATAGCGCCAAACTCACCCTTTATGAAGTTTTTCCACTCCCAGGCCTGAGACCCAAGGAATATAAAACCACCTATAATGGTAAGCACCATATAAACGGCTACTTTATTTTTTTTCATTTGATGACCCGCATCTACGGCAAGTACCATGGTAACAGATGAGAAGATTAGAATAAACGTCATCAATGCCACATAATACATTGGCGCATCTACGCCATGCATAAACGGAAAGTGTGTAAACACTTCATCGGCAATAGGCCATGTGCCTAAGAATTTGAATCTTGAAAATCCATAAGCCGCAAGAAATCCTGAGAAAGTAAGCGCATCTGAAACGATGAAGAACCACATCATCATTTTGCCGTAGCTTGCTCCCATAGGCTCGTTTCCGCCATCCCATGTTTTGCCTGATGTAGTGGCTGTTGAAGTAACTGTCGCTGCCATATAACGATATTAAGTTAAAAAGTTTTCAAATGTACATTTTTTTCTATTAATAGAAATAGAAAAATAAAAACAAATATACCCACAAAACATCCAGAAAGTGCCAAAACATTGCACCCAACTCTATACCAAGGGTTTGTGAAGGGGTGTATTTTTGTTTAAAATGATTATAAATTACCACCAAAAGAACAATAAGCCCTGCAAAAAGGTGGGCAAGGTGCGCCACAACAATTACGTACAGAAAAGATGTAGTAACTGAGCTGTTTACACCCGTAAAATAATGCCCTGAGTTTATAATCTGATCAAAGCCATAAAACTGAAGACTTACAAAGGCAATACCAAGCCCCAGCGTGGTTAAAAGCAGCGCTGTAGCCCCGTTTCTGTTATTGTTTTGTATTGCTTTTTTAGCCAGTATAAATGTAATGCTGCTTAGTACTATAACAATAGTACTAATTATAAAAGCATCAGGCAATTTAAAATCTTTAAGCCAGTCGCGTCTTTTGCTGCTCACAACATATGCGCTGGTAAGGCCGGCAAACATCATAAACATGCTTACCATGGCAAACCACATAAGCATTTTTTTAGACCTCGAATTTCTTTCCTTGTGCTCTTCAGCAGTCATCCTAACCTCTTGTGCCATCATCATTATCGTAAAAATTTATCTATAACATATATAACCTGCAGTAACGATATGTAAGATACGCTTACCAGCATGAGCTTTTTAGCCGTTACAGCATCCATCTTTTTATAAAGCTTTACGCCCGCCGCAAGCATCCATATACCCAACAGCAATACAACTTCCGCCGCCGGAAGGCTGAGTTTAAATTGCCCCGTATAACCCGCTGCCGGAAGCAGCGATGCCAGCACGAGCCAGCCGGTATATATAATTATTTGGATTGCGGTTTTTTTATCTTTTTTTCCGGTAGGCAGCATAAAAAAGCCACCCTTTTTGTAATCGTCAAACAAAAACCAGCCAATAGCCCAAAAGTGTGGGAATTGCCAAAAGAATTGTATAAGAAATAACGTGCCTGCCTCAATATCAAAACGCCCTGTAGCGGCAACCCACCCCAACATAAAAGGGATAGCCCCCGGGAAAGCCCCCACAAATACCGACAGGGGTGTTTTTGTTTTTAGTGGTGTGTAAATGCTAACGTATAAAAATATAGAAATAGCGCCAAACATAGCCGTTTTTGGGTTGATGCTATACAAAATGGCAAGCCCGGCAACAGTAAGCAAAGCACCAAGCACAAATGCAGCCTTTACAGACATTTTACCCGCAGGTATAGGACGGTTTTTTGTCCTGTCCATAAGGGCATCAAGGTCTTTTTCTATAATCTGGTTAAAAACATTAGAAGCGCCCACCATACAGTAACCACCAATGGTAAGCAACACGAGGGTAAGCCATTGAAAAGGATGCTCTTCTGAAAAGCCAAGCAAATAACCTGCAACAGAAGAAAAAACAACACTTATTGCAAGCCTGGCCTTAGTGATAGCCACGAAATCTGCAAAAAGCGAACGGAAGGAAACCTCATTTTGTAAAGCGTTCAAAGTAATTTTCATTGGATTTAAAAAACTGGGGCAAAGATAGGCCAAAAAAAGCTTCTTTTCAAAGCGTTAGATACCAAAAGCCGCTTTGAAATAAATATTCCAAAAAAATTTATCTTTTATACGCAACCTTTTTGCATTTAATGCGTCTATAGTATATAAATGACCGTGAAAAGTTGTTTTAAAAAATTGTTGCTACGAAAAAGAAATTCCTTTTACCAAATTGCTATGAAAAAGGATGCCTCTCCCGCAAGGGGGAGGTTTTTTCGTTTTAATAGCTGCCCGAACCCTCCTGGCCATGAACAATTTCTTTGGCCGATGAAGTGCCAATACGCATAACGCCCATGTTTATCATTTCTACAGCATCAGTATAATTCTTAACACCTCCGGCAGCTTTAACCGGCAGTGTCCCGGCATTATCAAGCATTATTTTTATACCGGCAACAGTAGCCCCGTTAGGCAAACCACCTTCTATTTTATAAAACCCCGTAGACGATTTTACAAACACCCTGCTATATTCTTTTTCTTCAAAATTTGAAATAACTATTCCCTTAATAAGAGTGGTAAGTGCCGCAACCTGAGCATCAGTCAACGCAGCTATTTCGATAATCCATTTAACGGTTTTATTATTTTGTAACCCTATTTGTGTACATTGTAGTACCTCCTGCTCTACGGCATGAATATCTCCTGCAATAAATGCCTTGTAATTCACTACAAAGTCAAGATCGTCTGCACCCTCAGATATTGCCCTCTGAGCTTCAGCAATCTTTTCAGCAGTTCCTGTTACACCTTCAGGAAAGCCTATCACAGTACCCACCAACACCCCGCTACGGGCCTCATCTACAAGATAACGTGCCATAGCCACCATGTCCGGGCGCACCATTACCAGTTTATATTTTTCGTGAATAGCCTCCTTAACAAGACCCCGCACAACATCGCGGTTTTGAGCATCGGTAAGTTGTGCCAGCTCTGCTGTTTTTAAGTAGGTTGCATCTAAGTATTGCCTGATATCCATATTCTAAAAATAAAAAATCCCGGCGAGCCGGGATTGTATTAAACTGTCTTTTTGTTTTTAAATTTTTCGGCCAGCCAAATCACCAGAGTAGCTACAAGGCTGCCGGAAGTATTTGCTAATACATCATAAAGATCGGCACTCCTGTCTTTAGTAAAAAGTTCCTGGCATATCTCTATAAATAAACCAAAAGCAAACGCCAGAATAAATACCGAAAGCCTGAGCTTTACCGAGTTTTTCCGGCTATTTAATCTAAAGAAAAAGTACCACAATAATGTAAAAACAAAATAAAAGGTAAAATGTACATATTTATCATTTTTAGCAACATCTTCCACATCCTTAAAAGCACTCATGCTTATCAGGCAACAAATAGCAATTGCAATTGTCCAGAATAATGCTGCAAAAAAGTATTTATTACGCACCTATAAGTTCTTTATATTGTTCGCTGCTTAAAAGTTCAGCACCTTCTTCAGCATTGGCAATCTTTATCTTTACCATCCATCCTTCTCCATAAGGGTCAGAATTTACAAGCTCGGGGTTGGTTTCAAGCGCTTCATTAAAAGCTACAACCTCGCCGCTAAGTGGCAAAAACAGGTCAGAAACTGTTTTAACAGCCTCAACCGTTCCAAAAACCTCATCTTTATCAAGTGTCTGGTCAAGAGTTTCAACCTCTACATAAACAATATCGCCAAGTTCTTTCTGAGCAAAATCTGTAATACCTACAGTGGCAGTATCGCCATCTATCTTAACCCACTCGTGGTCTTTAGTGTACTTTAAATCCGAAGGAATATTCATGTTTGTTGTTGTTTTTTGGCAAATGTATGTTTTATCCTAATATCACAAAATACTTTTTACAATTAATTACCAAAATTGTACCTCAGGGTAAAACCTGATCGTATGTTGGTAATAGGGTATGATGTTGATATAACTGCTTTACTAAACGAATGGTCATAGTAGAATATGGCCGTAAGGTTTTTACTAAATGAGTAATCCGCCGTAAGCTTAAGCGACCATATATCCTGCCCACCACCTAACTGATTATTATCATAATCAAGATAACGCACAATAGTCTGGTTCTTCCTAAGGGTAAAATCAGCCTTAAGGTTAACATCACTCTTAATGGTATTAGTAGGATTATCTGCCAGGGTAGAGTGTATAATAACATCTTTAATCCTGTAGCCAAGCCCCAATACATAGTCATTGCCCCTTACTTCTGTAAGCAGGTTATTATCAAAGCTCATGTTTAGCGTACGGTCTTTTCTCATCTCTGCAGTAACCTTCATAGAGTTTTTCATCTCCATGTCAACACGTATAAGCGGGTTAAACTGCTCTGTAAGGTTAATGTTAGAAATGATAAACTTGTTATAAAAGTTACCCACGCCATTATTATCCTGCCCGCCCGGGGTTTGAGAATACTCAAGGTTAGAACGGTACGAGTTAATGTTGTAAGATGCCCTGTAACCGCTTTGAAGTGAAAAGCGCTTAAACCTGTCTTTAAAGAATTTATAGCGCATAAGCCCCGTATATTTAACCACCCAGTTAGGAAGCGGCGTATTACGGAAAACACCCGTAGATGATGAACCTGCGTCCTGACCGCTGTAAGCCGCAAGGAATGCCGGAAGCAATACCGCCTGGTTATTTCGGCCAAAGCCTACCGGATAACCGGCATTAGCTGTAGCAAACTCATTTGTAGAACCCGCCTGATATCTTGGTAGCGCACCTACAGGCACACCATAATACTCAGATGCCAGCCTTTCGGCTATTACCATCCTGTTTGCCCTAAACTCATCAAACGCAGCCGAACCGTTTACATCGCTTTTATCAAAAGCTGTTGCTATAAGTACGGTTGAAATCTGGAAGTTACCATAAGAATATGGCGAGCGCGACTGGTATCCGTCTATAGGATCTATATCATACTGCTCAGAATAATTATCAGAGCGCGTCCTGTCGGCTGTAAGGTCTATTTTAAGGTCAGGGAACAAATCTACGTTTGCCGTAAGGTTTAGCGTTTTAGTAGAAACCTGTGTAAAGCTCTGGTTGAATTCCTGATAATTAGTAAGGTACCCTAACCTTGCAGCTTCATATCTTACATCTGAATCCTGGCTGCCCCACACAAAGCCAAGATTTGGCCTTGTTGTACCTAAAAAGCCTATGGTAGGCAGGTAGCCCGGTAAAACAGTACCATTAGTTTCGGTATAGTTTACCTGAATGTTTTTTACGCTTGTTACGATACCTATAAGGCCGTCTACAAATATATTGCCGTTAGCGCCCTGGGCCTTTGGTGCAGCAGTAATTTTTTCTCCTGGTTTTGGCGCGGGCTTAGGTGCATTTTTTGCCGTTGGTTTTTTAACGCCTATACCCAGGTATTTATATAGCACATCCATATTAAAGGTGCTGTTTAGCCTGTGCGAGTTGCTGTTTTGTATGGTGTTACCTAATGCATATCTTACATTATTTTCGTCTATATAAGTAGCCATGGCCTCTGTACTGCGCAGCCAGTTAAAAGTACCGTTATAGCTATACGTTGATTTTATAAAGCTTAGTGCCGGTATTTTACTTAAAGGCAGGTCATAGTTTATTACATACTGTTGTACATGGGTATTGGCCTGTCCTGTATTCCAGAAATCCTGCCACACGCTGTACTCGTTAATAGGGCTGTTATCTTCTCTTAAATAATTACGTACAATGTTGCTGGTTGCCACAGAGTAATTAAGCTTTAATGACTTAGTAAGGTTATAGTTAAATCCATACTGGTAATTAAAGAAATAGTTTCTGCGGTATAATGGAGAAATAGGGATACCCTCTACATCTACATTACGGAACTGCTGCTTATTGTACTGCCTTAAAATGTTAGAGCTAAAAGACAGGTTGCTTGGCAGGTAGTTAAAGTTAAAATCGCTAAGCAGTTTCCAGTACTGGCTTTTTTTCATGAAGGCAGTATTTTTAAACGGCTCCACCGGCTTGTTCTGGAATGTATAATTATAATCTGCCGATGCCCTTACCTGCTGGTCCAGCATATTTTCTATCTGGTAATCATGATGATCTGTCTGGTTGTAAGAGTATGAAAGCGTTACATTTTCAACATCATATACATGCGGTTTTTGCTCTGCCGAACGTTCCTTTTTAGCACCGATTATATTAATACTTTTTATTTTAGTGTAATCTATAGCCCTGTTTTTAATGTTTTCTCGGGACGCCTGGTCGTTAGTAATGCTCAACAACTGGTCAAGTTCAACATCCTGATAAAAAGGATCGTATTCAGGCGTAATGGTTTCTTCGCCCACGCTGTAGCTAAACGGCAGGTTTATACCCCATTTTTTAGGCAATAATTTTCCTGCGTTAACATTGGTTACCAGGTTATACTGCTTGCGGTCTTCCCTGCTGCGCTCGTTAGGGCTTTGCTCTACCGTGCCAAAACCTATGGTACTAATATTACCCGTAGCCGAAAGCGTTGCAAAATCGGCAAAGTTTGTATCCATACTGGCTGTGGCCGCCATACCACCCTTGTTGTCCATATCACTAAGGCGAAGCTCATTAAACCATACTTCACCCCTTACGTGGCGCGCGCCGCCCTGGCCCGCCTCATAGGCATTTTTCACACCTACCATTAGGGTACGCACATAACCAAAGTTAGGGTTACCCTTAATACCTATGGTTGTTTTTGCATCTACAGGATGCCAATATACCCCGTTAATATCCGGCGTACCAGCCAGCCCCCGTAGCATCCTAATTTTTAAAGCCGTAAGCTCCTCAAGCGGAATTACAAGGTCATTTGGCCAAACCTCTTCGGGACTAATTGCATTAAAGGCAGTTACATCAAGCTTCATCTCCACCTGATAGAAGTTATCTACAAAGTCATTACCAAACCTAACAAAAGCTTTAATCTCATCATTATTCAGTGCATTTGACTCGGGTGTTTCAGAATCTGCCGAGCTTGAAAGTGCTTCGGCGTGGAAGAACATGCGTAGTTTTTTGTACTGGCGCATATCCACATTCACGTTTTTAAACACCGCACGAGAATCGCCAGGCTCAAGGCCGCTGTTATTTGATGTAGACCCCGTAGTAGAGTATACCCTTAATGAAAGTGCCTGCTCATTTTGATTGATAACGGCATTATTGCTATACAACTGCTCGCGCATTACACCCGGAGGCGATACATAGCCTATTGGCCTTTTTTGAGCATTTTCCTGCACGCTTAAAGAAACCACATCAAAACCGGTTTCATCTACAAGTTCATCATCATCACCACTACCATCCGGTTCGTCAAAAGAGTTGGTATACCTCCTCCATTCGCCCCTCACAAGATCTAACGCACCAAAACGCAGGGTAACTTCATCTTTAAACCCGCTTACAAACATCCTCATAAAACGTATAGAGCGTATACTGCTTATACCTCCCACGATACGGTCTGTTGCAGACGGATCTACTTCTACCGGCACTTTATACAGTAACCAGCGGGCATCGGTTGTACCACTACCATCAGCCAGATCTATGCCTTGGGTAATCCTTTCGTCAACAAGGTAACCGCTGCCTATAACGGCACCCGGCTGTATGTTAATTGTATACCTGTAATAAGCGTCTATGGTATTCATGGTATTATCCCTGTTAATGTCTTCGGTATCCGGCAGCGTGGTGTTACCACGGTTAACGTTACCTACATCTACCGGGCTGTTACCCTGGGTACCATTGTAGTTTTTATATCGGTCGATAACATTACCTGTTGCGCTCAAATAAAACTGGTAGTTATCCTGTGCTGGGTCATCTTCACCTGCATATTGAGGGAACATTGCTCTTTCTTCATCATCCAGTATACCGTCATAACCGGCATCCTGAAGTGTACGGTTGCCCGAATCGGTATCAAAGGCATAGATTAGCGATTGCGAAACCGGCACTTCACCCCATACAGTAGTAAAAATTGTAGATTGCCCATCGGTACCCGGAAGGCCATTTTCATACTGCTTCCTGTTATCTTTTAATATATCTTCAGATATTTCACCTAAGTTAATTTCCAGCACCCCGGTGTTGGTAGGGTCTATACCCGGGTCGTTAGTTGTGCCATAATATGGGTCGAGCACCCAAAACTGAATGTATTCTACGTTGGTCTGCTCAAAGTTTGTAGAGGTTATAGGCCTTGTTATACCCGCCCAGTTGGTTGTAGCCTGCGCCGGAGATATACCGTTTACATACTGAGGATTATAGTTGTAAGGGCCCCTTTCCTGCGGAAAATAAGAAAGGTCTAATGTTGATACTACCGTACTTTGGCCGGGCACCACATCGGTTTGCGGGTATAGCTCCCTAAAGTAAATACGCCTGGTGCGGTTAGTAGAAAGGTCTGTATTGCTTATACCATCGGGCAAAGAGCTGGGCACATAAAAAGTAGGGTCTATGGTATACCACGCCAATTTACTTCTTTTATAGCCTGTGGTTATATCATTTACACCAGGGTTTAAATCCTCAAACGCAGTTTTCACCGGCACGCTCGATAAATTCCATCCGCTAAAAGAGCGCATGTCTATTGTAGTTTGAGAGCCCTCAAAATCGTCTACGTAAGTAGTGGCCTCGCCGTTAAACTGGTCTGCCTTGCTGGCTCCCGGCTTAAGGTAAGCTATCTCTCCCCTAAATGAGAAGTTAGAAGGAACATCGGTATCTACATTAGGCAGTTTGTTTACAAGCCTTGTAAAAAACGGAACTTCTGTACTATAAACGGTATTAAGGCCGAAGATTGTATTGTTTACAGATTCCTGACCATAGTTAGTTTTGTTTGTAAACGGCCTTTCGGACATGTTGATTACCGTACCGCCTACCAAAAACTTATCATTAAACTTGTGCTCTACGTTTACCCCGGCAAATCGCCTTGTTTGCTGGCCAAACGTGGCATTGTTTTCTACCGAAACTTCTATCTGCTGGTTTGAGGCTGCAAGCGACGGGTCCAGTATTTGCACCGTACCCATTTGATAGTTTACGGTATAATCCTGCCCCTCTACAAGGGTGCGGCCACCTGCCGTAACCACAACCGAGCCCTGCGGCACATTAAACGCACCTAAAGAGATACCGTTGCTGCCGGTAGATTTATAACTACCCTTAAGCTGGAACTTATTCTTTTGGCTGTCCTGCTGCGCATCGGCCTGTGTACTTTTATATAATTTACGGAAAACGTACTTTTTTTGGTTAGGGTTATACGATGTCTCAGTAGCATCGGTATAAGTTTCTAACGGATCCTCGGTTAATTTATCAAACAGGTATTCACCAAAAGGCTCTACGGTTGTAAATATAATTCGCCCGTTTTGAGTATCTACCGTTAAGCCGGGTATAAAGTCAAAAAAACCATCACCACCGGTTTGCGGGTCGTTAGTATAGTTAAGGCGGTCTACGTTAAACACACGCAATAGCGGGGTATCTGCTATTACATCATCGGGCGTAGGCACCGGAGGATCAGGGAACGACTCTCCTTCAGCCGGTTTAATGTAGTTTATAGGAGAAGGGTCAGTATACAAGATGTTAAACCTGAAGTCTTCCTGGCTAAGTTGGTACGCGTTAGGCAGCTGGTAGATGTTTTTCATCATAAGATCCCATACGGGCTCATTAACATTAACCAGGTTACTTTTAAGCATTTTAAGTATAAGCGTTTGAGTGCTTACGTTAGCTGTAGAGCCATCATTATTATTATCTACTACCGTGGCATCTACACCATCGGTGCCAAATTCACCAACCTGATATACATCGCCACCCACAGTATACTGATACGCTACGGCAAGGACCTCGTCATTGTTCAGCTTTTGGTTAAGTGATATATAACCTAACTGAGAATGATAGGTATACTCGTTTGTACTTAACTTACGAGCATTTTCAAGTTTAGAATAGTCGCGCCCTTCTGTTGCATTAAGACCATTGGTAAAGCTACCGCCATCTACCGTTACAATTTGCCGTATGCCCGAAGTAAGC
>Ga0265780_10006021_pt1 | contig 15187 bp, 8 predicted proteins | sample P1T30metagenome_FD_192432 | JGI IMG/M metagenome (GOLD analysis project Ga0265780, IMG submission 192432) | Plant litter microbial communities from East Loma Ridge, Irvine, California - P1 T30 | ecosystem: Environmental > Terrestrial > Plant litter > Unclassified | place: USA: California... | reverse complement strand
TATTATTGAGGGCAATAAACTGCGCCGCTTGCCCCGAGGCCACGGCCACGGCCGCCACACCGCCTTCGAGCGCCGCAATGCGCTGCTCAAATACGTCGGTAGTCGGGTTCATCAGGCGGGTGTAGATATTGCCAAACTCCTTCAGGGCAAACAAATTAGCGCCGTGCTCGGCATTTTTGAACACGTAGCTGGTGGTTTGGTAAATCGGTACGGCGCGCGAGCCGGTGGTGGGGTCGGGCTGCTGCCCGGCATGAAGCTGAAGAGTTTCGAAGTGCAGGTTTTGGGTGGCCATGAGCTTAAAAAAGAAGAAGGGAAGAAGCGTGTTTTTAGGCGGTATTTTGGGTAATAGCCAGATTATCAGCAAAAAGCCCGATGGCAAGCGCGCTAATAGGCTGCTCGCCAAGCGAGCCAGCTACGCGCTGACCCAGGCAGTACCCACGAAATGAAAAGGGAAAAACCGGCTCGGCGCTACGCCGGGCAACAACAGCCGCGCATTCGCGTGCGGCCAGCGGGCGCAAAGCCCTGGGCCCGCGGCAAGCCGCTGGCAAAAACAGGCGCTATCGCCCGCCGAAGAGCGACCGGAAAGCTAGGCAATAAAGCGAAAAGCGAAGAATGGTACATAACACGCAGTTTATAGCTCCCAGGCCGACGGGCGGCAGGGTAGGATTTGGCACCTTTCCGGGAGGATGGTTGCCAGCGGGTCACGGAGCCTAATCTCTCGCCGCTTCTGTATAAAAGGTAAAAAACCGTCCCGCCGACTGCGGGGAGTACCTGGTTGGTGCTGGCAAATATAGGCAGCGGTTTTGGATTACGGGCGCGGGGCGACTGGCCGTTCGATTTTAAACCATTCGTTATTGCGAGCGCAGCGAATCAATTGCACTTGAACGGCAGTGCTTGACAGGTGCGATGGCTTCGCTACGCCCGCAAGGACAGGCAATTATAGCCTTATGACAAACGATTACAGCCTCTATAAAAAGCAAAAAGGCCGCCCCAAAACTGGAGCGGCTTTTCTCACCTTTTTTCTGCAAAAAGTACCTAGAGACTAGGTAGGGTTAACACCTGACCGATTTCTATCTTGTCAGGGTTACTGCCGATGGTGGCCTTGTTGGCCTCGTATATCTGGTGCCACTTGGCGGCATCGCCGTAGTGTTTTTTAGCAATTTGGGAAAGCGAGTCGCCGCTCACTACCGTGTACGATTCGCCGGCGGTAGTCGCCTTGTCGTCGGTGCTGTTGCCGAAAAAATCAGTGCTCGCACCGCCGGCAGCGGGCTTGGCGGCTTCTACCGGCTTTTTATCGCCCTCGTTAGTTAGAAAATCCAGTAAGCCCATGGCTGTAGGGGAGTAATGTGAAAGAGAAAGGATAACGCTGCCCGCCGTTGTATCAGCCGCTAAGCTGGTAGGTGGGTTAGCGGAAGCCATTTACGACCAGCGCCAGCAAAGGTTATGGTGCATAACTAAAAAAAATACCACGCGTAAGCAGGCCCAATACTGGCAACCAGTACCTAAAGCTCTCCTCTACCACCTTACTTTTTTCACCCATGACCCGCTCTCCCCTGGCCTTGCGGCCGTATCTCGCCTCGTTGTTGTGCGCCTTTATGCTCCTATTTGTGGCTGCCTCGTGCGGCAGCGACAAAGGCAAAGTAGAAGGCGTGAACATGCTGTACGGCACCACCGGTAAAGTTTGGAAAACCGCTAAGGAAACCAACGCCGCTGGCGATAAAGTAAAGCAAACCGACGCGCAGCAGGAAGAATCGCTACACGTATTCTCGAACAATACCTACACCATGACCGGCGCAGCCGGCGCGACTCAGGGCAAGTTTACCTTCGACCAGTCGGCCAAAACGCTGACCATGACCCCCGACGGCGGTACCACCTCGAACACCTTCAACGTGGAAACCCTGACCGACGACAAACTAACGCTGGTAAGCAGCAGCGGCGCCAAATTGATGTTGGAAGCTGAGTAATTTTTCAGCCCTTTTTAGGTTATAAGAAGCCCCGTACCGGTTTGGTGCGGGGCTTTTTTAATGTGCTGCCGATGCAGCGGCCGCGCCAAAAAATGTCTCTTTGGCACTGGCCGGGGCGCGAAGTCGAGAACGGTTTTAAGATTTAGATAATGCGTAAGTTTAGTTGGCCGCTGCTGTGGGTGTTAGGAGTAATGTTGCCGCTGGTGGGCTGGGCGCAGCCCGCCACTCCGCAAGAGCCGGCCCGCTCGCTCGCCAGCCTGAGCCCGGCCGATACTACGCTGGCCGAGCTGGAGTTTTTGCGGTCGGAAATCGGCGGGGCGCGAGTAGTATTCTTGGGTGAACCCACGCACGGCGAGGGCAATGTGGTGGCGGCCAAAGCCCGGCTGGTAGCGTTTTTGCAGCAGCGCATGGGTTTCACTACGCTGGCGATGGAGAGCGGCTTTTTTGAGCTACACAAGGCGCAGCGCAGCATTGCGGCCGGCAAGTCGGTGGTCAAAAACTTACAAAGCAGCGTGTTTCCTATCTGGATGAATACCCAGGAGTTTCAGCCCGTGGTGCCGCTGGTGGGCCCCGACGGGCTGCGCGTGATGGGCTTCGACCCGCAGCTGACCGGTGACTACAGCAGCGATTTGGTCGATGATTTACAAGACTTTTTGGAGGACGATAAAGCCAGCGCCGCCATCAACTACGACCTGCTGGGCGAGGCCGTCGATTTTATGGCGGCGCACTTCACATTTCCGCCCACGCAGCAGCTGTCGGCTTTTGAAGCTGAGCTAAACAAGGCCGCGCCGCTGCTGCGCCGGGCGGCCGCCGCGCCCACGGCCACGCGCCGGGCCGAAGCCGTGTTTTGGCAGCAGTGCGTACGCAGCCTGGGCGCCCTGGCCCGCGACTACGCCACCCACGATTCGGGTACCAAAACCGAGGCTGAGTGGACGGCCGCCGACAGCAACCCCCGCGATGCCCAAATGGCGGATAACCTGCTGTGGTACCTGCGCCAGCACCCCGCCGAAAAAGTGATTTGCTGGGGCGCGCTGCCGCATTTTGCCAACCGCGTCGAGGTGCTGGGCAGCGACGAGCTACGCGCCTACCAGCCCATGGGCCGGGCCGTAAAAGCCGCCCTGGGCGCCGACCAGGTGTACATTCTGGGTACGCTGGCTGGGGGCGGTACCCACGGCCTGCCCGGCGCCGAGGGCGTAGCCGTGCCGCCGCCCGCGCCCGGCACGCTGGAAGCCAGCTTGCTGGCATCGGATACACCTTATTCCTTCGTTAGTCTCAAACACCAGGCGGCGGGGCAGCAGCTGACTACGTATGCCTTTGACTACCAGCCGCTGGCCGGCCCCTGGAGCGAGGTGGTCGATGGCTTTTTGTTTTTTCGCAGCGTGACGCCGCCGCACTGGCTGGCCGCCGACAGTGCAGCTGCTACCGCTGATACTACGGCCGAAGCCCTAGCGGCCCGAAGCGCGCTGCCGGGCTCCCTCAACCCCGCGCCGGGCCGGGCGGGTAGCACGGTACGGCGAGTGGTGCAGGTGGCCGATGTTTCGGGGGTGCGCACGGTGCGCGGCGTGGTGCTCGACCAGCGCAGCCGCAAGGCCGTGCCCTACGCGGCGGTGGTGCTGCCCGGCCAGGGCCGCGGCACCGTGGCCGACGGCAATGGCCGCTTTGCGCTGCCGTTGCCGGGGCCGACCAAGCTGCAAATTACTAGCCTGGGCTATGAGCAAGCTACGGTGCAATCGCCGATGGGTAATGAAGAGCTGACGGTGCTGCTCGTGCCCGCCGCTTACGCCCTCGATGCCGTGCGCATCGCGGGCAGCGCGCCGCCCACGCCCGAGGCCATCCTGAAAAGCGTAGTGAAGCGAATACCAGCTAATTATGAGCAGCAGGACTACGCTACCCAGGTGTACATGCACCGCCGCCTCAGCAACTTCGACACGCTACGGCTGGAAGTGGAAGCGGTGAGCCGCCTGCGCGTGCCGGCCGGGTTTCGGCACTTTACGCGGGGCTTCATGGGGCACGAAGACGGTATTTATAATGAGGTGCAGCAGCGGCACGTCCTGACGCAGCAGGGCAAGCCAATCAATACGGTTGTTGACTTGCAGCAGTATGGCAACCCGCAGGGCTATCTGCTCGCGGCCGCCGACCCAGTGCGCACGTCGCCGCTCTTCAAATCGGGTGGGGCCAAGCGCTTCTTACTCAAGCTTGATAGTCAGCGGTTTCAGGGAGCCGATACGCTGTATGTGCTGAGCTTCGCGGCCGAGCGCGCCAGCCTGCGCAGCTCGGGCACCTACCACACGGGCGGGTACCAGGGGCGCCTGCTGGTGCGCCGCCGCGACTACGCCGTGCTGCGCTACGAAGCGCTCTGGGAAGGTGATACGGCCTTGGTAAACAGTGTCGCCCGCAAGTACTACGGCCGGCCGTCATCCATTGCGCCCCTATACGCCAACGTATTCACCACCGACCGCACGACTCACGTTGTGGACTATGCCAAGGCGGCCAACGGGCGCTACTACCTGCGCCGCAGCGTGGGTCAGTCGGCCACCGCGGGCCGCGAATTAGGCAAAAAAGCCTTCTACACCCAGACTTTTACCGAGAGCTACTTTACACCCTTGGCTACACCCGGCCCGCCGCCCGCACCACCTGTCAAGGGCCAAGCGGCAGCCGTGGTAGAGGTGCCCTACCGCCCCGAGTTTTGGGATAGCTACCAGCGGCCGGGCGGCGCGCTAGCCAGGCCGTAGGGCGGGCTAATTCAGGGTGCGAGTGAGTGCGTTTGCTATTAGCAGACTGATACTGACTAAAGCGACGGCAGGGGTTCAGTAGCAGTAGGATAGCGGCCATTTTCCAGAAAGTAGCAATACTTACGGAGGTCGGTTTCGGCCGCGCCGTCGAGGTAGTCGATGTAAAGTTGGATGCGGTCGCCGTTGGTTTCCCGAAAAGCAGGCGTATTCAGGCGCCTGATTATTTCGGCTTTGCCGCGCCACCATTCCTGGCATAGTAGGTACGTCCAGTGGTCGTTGCCATCACAGGAGTAGCTGTCTAATACCTCAACTGCGGCAGCATCAAGCACGCAGAGAAACTCGGCGAAGCTTTGCGGCTGGCGAAAAATATACTCCTGCACATGGGGGCCGTCGTACAGTACATTGTCGGGAGCTTCCTGGTCGCCGGTGCCGCAAGTGTCCGAATCGCCAGTATAGAAAGGTCCGGGAAAGTTGAGATAATGCTTTTCAGACCAGTGGCTGTTATCTAAAAAACCGTTGTATTGGCTGGGAGGGTTTATAAAAAGTAAAACTTCTTCGCGAATAAACTGAGCGGTATGAGGTCGGTAAAGAAAGGCCGTAAATTCAGGGCCGTAGCGTTTAATAAGTAGGTCTATTTTCTGTGTCGTGGTTATGTGTATTCGTCGCTCGTCGTTGGCTGGGGCTGGTTCAGATACCGAAGCATCTTCCGTAGAGTGAGTGTGCTCAACAACTGGCGCGGGCGGGCTCTTTTTCGGGTGATTGAAGGCGGCCCGTAGTAGTTCGAAAAAACGCATGGTGAATAGGCGCGCAGTTTTAAAGGTCGGTAAACCAGCGACTGGGCAGCGTAGCAGTGCAAAATAACGCACCACCACGCTGCCCAGTGTTTTAAAATAGCGGCCGCCGCTTTCCTTAGTAAACTACCGTGAGCGGCCCGCTGTATGACTTGCCATTGCCAAGCGTGATGAGGTAATAGTAAGTGCCGAGCGGGGCGGGCTGGCCGTTGATGGTGCCGTTCCACTGGTTGCTGCGGCTGTAGCCGGTGGTTTCGAAGAGTTTCAGGCCCCAGCGGTTGAACACGATAACGCGCGAGCCAGGGTATTCGGCAATGCGGTCGATTTCCCAGGCATCATCCAGCCCGTCGCCGTTGGGCGAAAAGGCGTTGGGGATGCGCACGCGCGGCGTCACCGTGATGGTTACCTGGCTTTCGCCGGTGCAGTAGCCTACTTTGGCCGCCAGCATGTAGGTGGTTGTCACCGTCGGCGCGGCCATCGGGCGCAGTTGGTTGCCGGCCGGGAAGGTTAGCGTCTGGGCCGGCGACCATACGACGGGGTACGTGCCATTGGCCGTGCCTTCGAGCTCCACCTGCTCGCCTTCCATAATGGTCTTGTCGGGGCCGGCGCTCACCTCTACGTTTTGAATAATACTCACCGCCAGCGGGTTGGAAGTAGCCGAGAGCGGGCCGCAGGCCGAGGGCGTGCTGAGTACCAGGGTCACGATTTGGCCGTCGCGCAGGGTGCTGGTAGTGAACGTAGCGCTGGTGGCTCCGCTCACGGGCAGCCCATCGACCTGCCACTGATAGCCTAGCGTGGCGCCGGAACTGCCGATGCTGTCGGCCACCAGCACCACCGGCGTGCTCGAGCAGGCCGGCAGGACCGTCTGCGATTTGATGCGCACCGTGGGTAGCGTAATGGGCGTGAGGTTAATCGTAACCGAAGCCACGGCCAGGCTGGTGGCGCAAAACCCAACGGTGGGCACCACCTCCACGCGCACCACGTCGCCATCGCGCAGCGTAGCGCTGGTGTAGGTGGGGCTACTGGCTACCAGCGTATTATTGAGGTACCAACTAAACGTGGGGGCCGGGCCTGCGTTGGTGGGCACGGGCGTGAAGGTGAGCGAAGTGCCAGCGCACTGCGTGGCCGGCGTAGCCAGCGCAACGCCTGTCAGCAGCAACGGCTGAAGTTCGAGCTTCACCGCGTTGGATACCTGCTCGGCGCAGGAGCCCGAATTGACGCGGCGGCGGTAATAGATGGTGGCTACCAACGGACTAGGCGCGTAGGTGGCGCCGGTGGCCCTGGCTACGGTCGTCCAGGTCAGGTTGTCGGGCGACGATTCCCACTGGTACGTGTAGGTGCCATAGCCGCCGCTCGGGCCGGGCGTGCTGGTGAGGGGCACGGGCGTCGAGCTGGCGCACACCGTCTGGTTAGGGCCGATGATGCCGGGCAGGATTTCGGCATTCACCGTGACGACTACCGTGCTGGTATTCACGCAGCCCGTGGCCGGGTTGGTCACGGTCAGGGTATAGATGGGCGCGATGGCCGCGCCAGTCGCACTCACGTTGGTCAGCGTGAGGCTAGGGTTGGCAATGGCCGCATTGCTAAGGCCCGCGCCTGGGCTCCAGCTGTAGGTGAGGCCCGAAACGGGGGCCGCGCCGAGCTGCGTGGTGTTGCCCGAGCAGATGGTCGCGGCCGCCCCGGCGGTGGCTACCGGCTGCGGTACTACGGTCACGGCTACGGTGCCGGTGCTGGCGCAATTGCCCGCGCCGGTCACGGTCAGCGTGTAAGTCTGCGTAGTATTGCCCGTGGTTGAATTAGTTAGCGTAACCGTGGGGTTGGCCACCGCAGGGCTACTCAAGCCCGTGGCCGGGCTCCAGCTATACGCCAGCCCCGCCACCGGCGGCGCGCCCAAAGTGGCCGAGCTACCCGCGCAAATCGTAATTGCCGCGCCCGGTATGGCCACCGGTATGGGGTTAACGGTTACCTCAACGGTGGCCGTCTTTACGCAGCCCGTGGCGTTGGTTACGGTCAGCGTATAAACCTGCGTAATGGGCGCGCCCGTCGAGTTAGTTAAGGTCACGGTGGGGTTGGCGGCCGAGGCGCTGCTGAGGCCGGTATTCGGGCTCCAGCTGTAGGTGTAGCCCGCTACCGCGGGCGCCCCCAGCTGCCCCGCGCCACCCGCGCAAAAGCTGACGTTGGCCCCGGCCACGGCCACCGCCGCCGGGTTCACGGTTACGGCTACCGTGCCCGTGCTGGCGCAGCCCGTGGCCGCATTGGTTGCGGTGAGGGTATACATCTGAGTGCTCACCGCGCCCGTCGTGTTCGTCAGTGTCACGTTGGGGTTGGCGATGGTAGGGTCGCTGAGGCCGGTATTCGGGCTCCAAGCGTAGCTCAGGCCGGCCACGGGCGCGGCGCCCAGCTGGCCCGTGCCGCCCGAGCAAAACGCCACGGCCGCGCCCGGTACCGCCGTGGGCATCGGGTTCACGGTGACAGCTACCGTACCCGTGCTCACGCAGCCCGTGGCGTTGGTCACCGTTAGCGTATAGGTCTGGGTGATGGGCGCGCCCGTCGTATTGGTCAGCGTCACGCTGGGGTTGGCAATAGTAGGGTCGCTGAGGCCAGTATTCGGGCTCCAGCTGTAGCTCAGGCCGGCCACGGGCGCGGCCCCGAGTGGCGCTGGCACGCCCGAACAAACCGCTGTGGCCGCGCCGGGCACCGCCGTGGGCAGCGGGTTCACCGTTGCGCTCACCGTGGCCGTGGCCGGGCAGCCGCCCAGGCCGATTACACTCAGCGTATAAGTCTGCGTAATGGGCGCGCCGGTGGTGTTCGTCAGCGTCACGGTGGGGTTAGCAGCCGAGGCGCTGCTGAGGCCGGTAGTCGGGCTCCAGCTATAGGTGTAGCCCGCCACCGCGGGCGCCCCGAGCTGCCCCGAGCCGCCCGCGCAAAAGGCCACATTCGCCCCTGGCGTAATAATCGGGGCCGGGCTCACGGTAACGGTCACCGTGCCGGTGGCCGCGCAGCCGCCCGCCCCACTCACCGTCAGCGTGTACGTCTGCGTAAGGCTGGCGCCCGTCGTGTTTGTCAGCGTGGCGGTGGGGTTGGCAATGGTGGGGTCGCTCAGGCCGGTGGCCGGGCTCCAGCTGTAGGCAATGCCCGCCACCGGGGCTGCGCCCAAGCTTACCGGCACGCCCGAGCAGGTGGTGGCGGCCGGGCCGGTAGTGGCTACCGGCTGCGGGTTCACCGTTATCGTTACCTGGGTGGTGGGCGTGCAGCCCACGCCCGCATTAGTGCCCGTAATGGTGTAAGTGGTAGTTTGGCTGGGCGCGAGCGTAAATGGCCCCGCCCCGCTCAGCGGAGTAGCCCCGCCGCTGACGGTGTAGGGCGCGGCCCCCGCCACGGCAATGCTCGTGCTGCTGCCCTGGCAAATAGCCAGGTTGCCCGTAACCGTAAGCACGGGGGCAGGACTGACTACCACAGTCTTAGTTACCGAGTCGGTAAGGCAGCCGTACTGCGACACGCCCCGCGCCGTGAGCGTGTAGGTGCCCGCCGTGGTCCAGTTTATGGTCACCGGGTTAGCTGTGTTGCTGCCCACAATCGAGCCGCCGCCCGACAGCCGCCAGCTTACCGTGGGCGCCGTACCGCCGCTGGCCGTGTAGCTGCGGGTACTGTTGAGGCCGCACACTGCCGCATCGCCCGCGAGGGCATTCGGGCCGGCGGGCTTCGTAACCGTGATGCGCAGCACGTCGGCGCTGGTTTTGCCCGCGCAGCCTTTGTCGAGCACCGTCAGGGTCACGTCATAGGGTGTGGCGCGGGCGTCGTTGCAGCCGGGTTTATACACAAAATTGCCCGATACGAGGCCATTCGTGCCCGATACCAAAACCGCCCCCAGCGGGCTGCCCGCAAACAGCAGCGTGCCGGGGTTGCCACCAAAAGTGGCGTTGTAGCCGCCGGCTCCATCGAGCAGTACGCTCGTGGCCGTCAGGTCGAGGTCGTGGCCATCGGCCTGCGTGGTCGTGAGCGGAATGGTGAGCGTGCCGCCCGCCTCTACGGTGAGGTTGCGCGGTACGCTCGTAGAGGAGCCGCTCGCCGTGGGCAGCACGGGCGGCGAAGTGGGCGGGCACATGCCCACCACCAGCTGCAAATCACGCCGGGTAGTGCCAATAAGCACGTCCACGCCGTTGATAAGGCGGTATTCCTTGACATCGACGGCCACCACGTACTGGGCACCAATACCGGTAGCATAGAATTTGGCAATGCCCGTGGCGGCGTTCAGCTTGGCCGAATTGGGGGCCGCGCCCAGCGGCGTGGTCGCCGAAAAAGTACCGTTGAGGTACGCAACGGTGGTAGGCGCCGCTGGTAGCGCCAGCGGGTAGCCGCCCTGGCCGTAAGGCTGGCCGAACGAATACACGAGCCGGTCGCCATCCGCATCTACCGCGTTATTGAGCAACGTGGTTGTGTCATTGGCGCAAAGCACGGCCACGGCATTGCTGGCAAAAACCGGTGAGCGATTAGCATACACCTCTGGGGCCAGCGCCGTGTACAGCGCCAGGGCTGCATTGCCGGGGTTCAGCAGGTTGTTGATGGAGTTGTTGCGTGCCGAAGACGACCAATAGGCGTAGTAACCCGCCGCCGACCGCGGCAGGTTGACGATGGACACGAAGGTTTGCAGCACGAACGGCTGCTGCGCCGCCCCCGAATTGGGGCAGCCCGCAGGCACCTGTACGGTGCTGCAAGGCGTGGCAGAGGTCGGATAAACCACCATTCGCCCGCCGGCGAGGGTGCCAGCGTAGTTGGTCGCCGTCAGGATTACCTGGGTCCCGCTGGGCTGCGCATAAATGGCGATGCCCGCACTGGGCGCCGGGTTGGCCGCGTTGGGATTGCAGTTATTGTACACCGCCACGGTTATCTCGTAGCGTAGCGGCGCGGCGGCGGGGCCATTGGCATCAAGATATTTATACGTCATTTCGCCACCCAGTAGGTGCGTGGCCTGGGCCGCCGGGGCCGCCGCCAGCAGCAGTAGCAAGAAGCATAGCCCCGGCAGTGCGCCCAGGCGATTAAGTACGAATGCAACCATCGAGCAGGAGGGTGGGAAAGGCAAGGGGTAGAACGCTGCTAAGGTACTCGTAGCCAAGTGAAAATGTGGTGTTTCATTTGTTCAGGGCAGCCCGGTAAGCCAAGGTATTTTGGAAAGGATAATTTGGGCCTCGGCCTATAACCTGCGGTGCTAGGCTGCGGTATATCGTTAAATAGAAGAATTTGTAAAATAACTAGCGCCCCTAAATGGCGACACAGCTCCTTGAACTGTGTCGCCATTTAGGGGCGCTATTCTGTAAAAAAAGAGTTTGTCTGCCAGTATTTCGCCACTTGCGGCTACTCTGCAGAGGAGGTCAACTAGTGCATATACTCAGGGTTTTATCAGCGGGGGATAACCTAGCCCAACGCAAGCCGACCAGCAAGTCTGTTGCGTTGATAAGCAGCAGCGCTGAGCCGAAGTAGCCCCGGCTGCTGATGCGCGGCCGGCTGCCAGCGCAGGGGGGCTACAGGGTTTGTACTACGGCTTGCCGCCGAAAACCCGCGCCGCCCAACGCGGCAAAAACAGCGTGCCGAGTAGTAAATAAAAGTAATACGTGACGATGCGATACAACAAAACCATAAAGCTGGTCATGGTCGCCGTGCCGATAAAGCTCTGGAAAAACGTGGGAAACGCCGCTTCGGCCACGCCCGAGCCGCCCGGCGTGACGCCCAGCAGTAGCACCACTTTGTAGGTGATGTTGCGGGCGAAGATGAACAGGAACGTACCCGTAGTCATGGGCGCGAAGGCCCCGATGAGGCAGCCGATTACCGCGTAGCGGGCCGTCCAGACGAAAAACGTGCTCAAGCTGGCGCGCCACCAATACAGCCAGCCCGCGCCGCGCAGCTGCGCCGAGGCGTTCATCATGTCCTGCCCCAAAGCATAAGCGCGGGGCCGAAAACGCCGCAAAAACCGCAGCGACGCGAGCCGCACCAGCAGCCGCCGCACCGACACGGGGTTCACGAACATGGCGTACATTAGCAGTAGCGCGTAGGCCGTTACGGCCACGTAGCTTACCACAAACAGCACCCGCAGCGTTTCGACAAACCCCGACTGGAGCTCGCGCGGGTACAGGGCCGCGCCCGCCAGCCACACCACCAGCGGCACCATAAAGACGTAGTACAGGTTGTCGAGAAACGCCGTGACGATAGTGTACGCCAGCGACTTGCCCAGCGGAATGCCCTCCTTGGTGAGAATGATTGGGGCCGCCGCCGTGCCGCCCGCCGCCGAGGGCAATACGCAAGACGCAAATTCCCACATCACGATAACCTCAAACGCCTGCCGCCAGCTCAACTGCTTCTGGGTGATGTAGCGGATGCGGTAGATGTAGCCCACATCGCGGGCCCACAGCACCAGCAGCGTGGCCAGCAGCCAGGGCCACTTGGCATCGGCCAGTGGGGCAAGGTCGCCGGGCTTATAGCTGCGCCAAAACAAAAAGCCCACCACGCCCAGCCCGATGAGCACCGGCCACACTAGCCGCGCGGGCCGCAGCTGCCGCAGCAGCTTGGCGTCCTGGTCGGTGGGGGGCGCGGGGGCGGGGCGAATTTCGGGCATAAGGCAAAGGTAGGGGCAGCCCGGCAGGCGGGTAGCAGGTCGCCGGCTGCGGGGTTTTGGGACTATCTCAGCTGCTCGGCAAGTTGGCCTGGCAGTCGGCGGCACTGGTCATACGGCTAGTAGCTACCCCGCTGGCACGGCTGCAACGAGGTCATTGTATTACTTTTTGCTGGCGCGAGTAGCGGCAGATGGTGAGGTGGCCCGCGCCGCGAAACAGCCCTAAACGCGGCGCTAGGGGCATTTTTCCGTATTTCGTGCCGCCCAAATCCGTGTTTTTAGCCGCCCAAAACTGCGTACAAGAAAGGGCTAGTTCACCTCACTTTATTTCCAGTTTTATGAAGGTTAAGTTGAAACCTCTCGACCAACAAACTATCGTCATCACCGGTGCTTCCAGCGGTATTGGGCTCGTGACGGCGCGCCTGGCCGCCAAGGCCGGCGCCAAGGTGGTAGTCGCCGCCCGCAACGAAGAGGCGCTCCAACAGCTAGCCGAAGAAATCCGGGGCAAAGGCGGCCAAGCCTTGGCTGTGCGGGCCGATGTCGGCGTCGAAGCCGACGTGCGGCACATCGCCGAAGCCGCCATTGCCGAGTTTGGCGGCTTCGATACGTGGGTCAATAATGCGGGCCTGTCCATCTTCGGGCGCACCGACCAAGTGACGATAGAAGACCAGCGCCGCATGTTCGAAACCGTGTACTGGGGCGTGGTATACGGCTCGCGCGTGGCGGTCGAGCACTTCAAGCAGCGCGGCACGCCGAGCGCGCTCATTAATACGGGCAGCTTTTTTGGCGACCGGGCCACGCCGGTGCAAAGCACCTACTGCGCCGCCAAACACGCTGTGCACGGCTGGACCGACGCGCTACGCATGGAGCTGGAAATGGAAAAAGTGCCCGTTTCGGTCACGCTCATTCACCCTGGCCGCATCGACACGCCCTACAACGAGCACGCCCAGAGCTACTACGACCACCAGGTGGCGCACCGCGGCATGGTGTACCCGCCCAGCGCGGTGGCCGAAGCCATCCTGTTTGCGGCTGCTCACCAGAAGCGCGACATGTACGTGGGCGCCCAAGCCAAAGTGCTGAAAATGCTTGGCGACTTTGCCCCGCGCTTTATGGATAAGCTCATGGAGCTCATCACTGACCCCGGCCAGGTCGACCCCGCCCGCCCGTCTATCAACCCCGAAACCAACGCGCTCTACAAACCCGGCTACGGTATGCGCGAAAACGGTTCGCACCAGGGCTGGTTCCGCACGGGCAGCATCTACGTGAAAATGCAGGAGCACCCGCTGCTCGCCGCCGCCGCAGTGGCCGGCCTGGGCCTGGCCATCAATGCTGTGAGCAAGGCCCGCAAAAATGGGAAAGCCGCCGCAGGCAATGACGGCGCTACCCGCGACATGACACCCGACCCGACCGCCTTCAGCGCGGCAGACGGCCAGTCCAGCGACGGGCTAGGGGAGATGGTGATTATGACGGAGATAGAAGCTTATTAGGTCACACTCTATGAGCTTAAACAGGCCAGACTACCAGTACGAGCTAGCTCGTACTGGTAGTCTGGCCTGTTTTGGTTTAGGGCAGCAGCCGCGCACCAGACGCGAAACCGCACGAACTCAGCGGGGCTGTTTTTGCCGGTGGCGCACGGCCAGCCAGATGCTCCCGGCCGCCAGCAGCGCGGCACCGGTACCTAGGGCCGCGGTTCGCATGGTTTGCTTTTTCTTTTGCTGCGGGTCTTCCAGGCGCGGCTGCATCTGTTTGCTAGCTAAATTGGTAATAAGGGAATCGGGCAAGATGTGCGAAACCGCCTCCAGCAGCTTGGTTTTGAAGCGAGGCACCACTTTGGCCTGGCCTTTCATCAGGGCTTCGTAGCCGGTTTGGGCTACTTCGGCGGGGCTGGTAGCGTGGGCTTCATCCTGAGCCTTGGTTTGGCCGGCGCCCGCACGCTTAAAGAAATTGGTGTTTGTCGGGGGCGGCATCAGCGTGGTGATGGTCACCTTGGTGTCCTTCAGCTCATCGCGCACGGCCGCCGAAAACGAGTATACGAAGGCTTTAGTAGCCCCGTACACGGCCAGCATGGGGTTGGGCACCACCGAGGCTATCGAGCCCAGCATCAATATTTTGCCCTCGTTGCGCTCCATCATCTGGGGCAGGTAGAGCTTGGTGAGGTGCACTAGGGTGCCTATGTTGAGCTGAATCATAGCCAGTTCGTTTTGCAGGTCCGACTGCGTCCCAAATTTCCCGTACTCGCCGATGCCAGCGTCATTCACCAGCACATCGACCTGAAAGCCCTGGCGCTCGGTTTCCTGAAAAACCTGCTCGGCCGCGTTGGGCTGCGCCAGGTCTTGGGCAATGCTGAGTGTCGTGATGCCGAACTGCCGCTTGAGGAGCTGCCCAGTGGCTTCTAGGGCCTCGTGGTCGCGGGCCACCAGGATAAGGTCGTAGCCATCGCGGGCAAAAAGCGTGGCTAGCTCCCGGCCGATGCCGCTGGTAGCGCCGGTTACTAAAGCGGTTTTAGTGGGTTTGGGGGTTTGCATAGGGTTGGGTTTTAATTTATTATAGATAATGGTGTTAGCGGTGCGAGCGTGGCGCCTCACCCCCCAGCCCCCTCTCCGAAAAGGAGAGGGGGAGCTTAGCGTCAGCGGACGTGTGCAGTCGTTGAGTAGTCGTCAGGCTCCCCCTCTCCTTTTCGGAGAGGGGGCCGGGGGGTGAGGCACCACGACCGAGCCTACCCCATGCGCGTTGGCTGAGGAGCCCCGCTACAGCGCACCTCGGGGTCAACCTCCGTGACCCAGCCCACCTGGCAATCGCTGCAATAGCGGCCCAGGCCCTGCTTGAGCGGCGGCGGCATCACGCCACGTTCGCTGCCCAGCACCGAGTAGGGCGACCTAGGAGCCGCCAGCCTGAACTTCGCCAGCGGACGCGCCTCCAGCTTCTCGGCATTGATGCCGGTGACGCGGGACGCCAGGCGGATGAGGCCTGCCCAACTCACCGGCTGGGGGTGGGCGTGGTGCCAGATGCCGGTTTCGCGGTCCATGAGCAGGTCGAGCGTGTCGTTGCAGAGGTCGGGCACGTAGGTGGCAGTCACGATACAGTCGTCGGCCGAGG
>Ga0265780_10006020_pt1 | contig 15190 bp, 12 predicted proteins | sample P1T30metagenome_FD_192432 | JGI IMG/M metagenome (GOLD analysis project Ga0265780, IMG submission 192432) | Plant litter microbial communities from East Loma Ridge, Irvine, California - P1 T30 | ecosystem: Environmental > Terrestrial > Plant litter > Unclassified | place: USA: California... | reverse complement strand
TGGCGCGCGCCAGCTGGGCGGCGCGTTCCTCATCGCTGGCGAAGCGCTGCTCGCCATTCGGATCGACGTTGCCGATGCGGATGCCCGACTCGACTTGCGCACGGGCGTTGCGCGCCCACTCGCAGCGTTGCTCGACGTCGCGCTGGCGCTCAGCCTGCTGGGTTTCCTTCTTGTCCTGTTCCGCACGCTTCTTCGTGCGCGCGCGGTAGTCGGCTTCGCGTTCGGTCCAGTTCGGGGTGGCCTTGGGCGCAGCCGGCGCCGGCGCTGGCGTATCCAGGGGCGGCGCCATGCGGCCCGGTGCTTTCAGGATCTTGCTTGGTGGCGTAGAGGGTGGAGGCGGGCGGTCGGAGAACTGGCGTACGCCGTTCTCGCCGATCCACGAATACTGGGCCTGCGCGAGGCTGCTTCCCAGCAGCAGGATGCAGGCGGCGAACAGGCGGAGGCGGGTGGTCGGATGCGACATATAGTTTCCTGAGGTAACAGATGGATTTCGCCATGCCCGGGCCGCGCTGTCAATTGCGCGGGCCGTGAGAAGGCGATTTTTAGGCATGGCTGCGACAGTCTTTTGTACTTTCTGTATAATTCACTTTTGCGCCTATAGGAAAATACTATGCGTCTCCTCCAGAAAGCACTCACCTTCGATGACGTGCTGCTCGTCCCGGCCTACTCCAATGTTCTTCCGGCCGAAACTTCCCTCCGCACCAAACTGACCCGGAATATCACGCTGAACATTCCGCTGCTGTCGGCTGCGATGGATACCGTGACCGAGGCGCGCCTCGCGATCGCGATGGCGCAGGAGGGGGGCATCGGCATCATTCACAAGAATCTTCGCCCTGCTGACCAGGCCCGTGAAGTGGCGCGCGTCAAGCGCTACGAATCCGGCGTGCTGCGTGACCCGATCACCATTCCTCCGACCATGAAGATCCGCGAAGTGCTGGCGCTGTCGCAACAGCACGGCATCAGCGGCTTCCCGGTGGTCGAGGGCAAGCAGGTGGTCGGGATCATCACCAACCGCGACCTGCGTTTCGAGGAAGACCTGGAGGCCGAGGCGCGCGCCAAGATGACCCCGCGCGAGAAGCTGGTGTTCGTGAACGAAGACGCCAACACCGAGGAAGCCAAGCGCTTGATGAACAAGCACCGCCTCGAGCGCGTGCTGGTGGTCAACGACGAGTTCGAACTGCGCGGCCTGATCACCGTCAAGGACATCCAGAAGTCGCACGAGCACCCGCTGGCATCGAAAGACTCGCAGGGCAAGCTGCTGGTCGGCGCCGCCGTCGGCGTCGGCGAGCGCGATGAAGAGCGTATCGAATTGCTGGTCGCGGCCGGCGTGGACGTGCTGGTGGTCGACACCGCCCACGGCCACTCGCAGGGCATCCTCGACCGCGTGAAATGGATCAAGGAACGCTACCCGCACGTGGACGTCATCGGCGGCAATATCGCCACCGCAGCGGCGGCCAAGGCGCTGGTCGAACACGGCGCGGATGCGGTCAAGGTCGGCATCGGCCCGGGCTCGATCTGTACCACCCGTATCGTCGCCGGCGTCGGCGTGCCGCAGATCACCGCGATTTCGAACGTGGCCAAGGCGCTGGAAGGCACGGGCGTGCCCTGCATCGCCGACGGCGGCATCCGCTTCTCGGGCGACATCTCGAAGGCGCTGGCAGCCGGCGCCCATACCGTCATGATGGGCAGCATGTTCGCCGGCACCGACGAGGCGCCGGGCGAGACCATCCTGTACCAGGGCCGGAGCTACAAGTCCTACCGCGGCATGGGCAGCCTGGGCGCGATGGCCGAAGGCTCGGCCGACCGCTACTTCCAGGAAGCGTCCGCCAAGGCCGACAAGTTCGTCCCGGAAGGCATCGAAGGCCGCGTCGCCTACAAAGGCAGCGTGCTGGCGATCATCTTCCAGCTGGTCGGCGGAGTGCGCCAGTCGATGGGTTACTGCGGTTGCGGCACCATCGAGGAACTGCGCGAGAAAGCCGAATTCGTCGAGATCACCTCGGCCGGCATGCGCGAATCCCACGTGCACGACGTGCAGATCACCAAGGAAGCGCCGAACTACCGCTCCGAATAAGTCAATCCACGAAACGCGGCCGGCAGTGGCCGCGTATTTGCATGACCCCGATTCATTTCCTATCGTTGCCTTCCACATGCATTCCAAAATCCTCATTCTCGACTTCGGTTCCCAGGTTACCCAGCTGATCGCCCGCCGCGTGCGCGACGCCGGCGTGTTCTCCGAGGTCTATCCCTACGACGTCAGCGACGAGTTCGTCCGCAACTACGGCGCCTCCGGCATCATCCTCTCGGGCAGCCACAACTCGACGCTGGAAGGCGATTCGCCCCGCGCTCCGCAAGCTGCTTTTGAGGCCGGCGTGCCGGTGCTTGGCATTTGCTACGGCATGCAGACCATGGCCGCCCAGCTCGGCGGCAAGGTCGAGAACGGCAAGGTGCGCGAGTTCGGCTACGCCGAAGTGCGCGCGCGCGGCCATACGGCGCTATTCAACGGCATCAACGACTTCGTGACCGATGAAGGCCACGGCATGTTGCGCGTCTGGATGAGCCACGGCGACAAGGTGCTGGACATGCCGCCGGGCTTCAAGCTGATGGGCTCGACCGACAGCTGCCCGATCGCCGCCATGGCCGACGAAGAGCGCCGCTTCTATGCGCTGCAATTCCACCCGGAAGTGACCCACACGACCCAGGGCGAAGCCATCATCGGCCGCTTCGTGCACGAGATCTGCGGCTGCAAGTCGGACTGGAACATGCCGGACTACATCGGCGAAGCGGTGCAGAAGATCCGCGAGCAGGTCGGCACCGACGAAGTCATCCTCGGCCTGTCCGGCGGCGTCGACTCGAGCGTGGCCGCAGCCCTGATCCACCGCGCCATCGGCGACCAGCTGACCTGCGTCTTCGTCGACCACGGTCTGCTGCGCAAGGACGAGGGCAAGATGGTGATGGACATGTTCTCGAAGAACCTGGGCGTCAAGGTGCTGCGCATCGATGCCGAAGCACAGTTCATGGGGCACTTGGCGGGCGTCACGGATCCGGAGCAGAAGCGCAAGATCATCGGGCGTGAGTTCGTCGAGGTGTTCCAGGTGGAGGCGGGCAAGCTGACTAATGCTCGCTGGCTGGCGCAAGGCACGATCTATCCGGACGTGATCGAGTCGGCGGGCAAGGGCAAGAAGGGCCAGACCATCAAGAGCCACCACAATGTGGGCGGGCTGCCGGAGACGCTGAACCTCAAATTGCTGGAACCGCTGCGCGAGCTGTTCAAGGACGAGGTGCGCAAGCTGGGTGTCGCGCTCGGCCTGCCGCATGACATGGTGTATCGTCATCCGTTCCCGGGTCCGGGCCTGGGTGTGCGCATCCTGGGCGAGGTGAAGAAGGAGTATGCGGATCTGCTGCGTGAGGCGGATGCGATCTTCATCGAAGAGCTGCGCAATACGCCGTTCGAGCTGCCTGCCGTTGCCGGGATCGATCCGGGCAAGGCGCCGGTGAACTGGTATGAGGCGACCAGCCAGGCGTTTGCCGTGTTCCTGCCGGTGAAGTCGGTGGGGGTGATGGGGGATGGGCGTACCTACGAATATGTGGTTGCGCTGCGTGCGGTGCAGACGCTGGACTTCATGACGGCGCAGTGGGCGCATTTGCCGCATTCGTTGCTGGGCAAGGTGTCGAACCGGATCATTAATGAAGTGCGCGGGCTTAACCGTGTCGTTTATGATATTTCGGGCAAGCCGCCGGCGACGATTGAGTGGGAGTAATTACATCGCTTTCTACTTTTCACTAAGAGCTGAGCTGCGAATTTAGGCAGCAAGCGAGCCAGAGCCCCTGATGAAAATCAGGGGCTTTTTTTTGTTGCGCCCAGCAGGGCGCATGCTTTTAGGTGGACGTCCCGCCGCGAGATGATCACAACGAGCGATGCGAAGCGCACTATATAAGGGTGACTGTGTGTGGGGAGTAAGTGTGGCGCGAAACTGAGTGCCGCTAAACAAGAACAAAAGTCAGGCGCTACTTGAGCAGGGCGAGCTGACGAAAGACCGTCAAGAATTTGTCGTCAAGGTGAGGTGTCGTAAAGACGGTTTTAGTGCAGTGGAGGAGTAGGCTCATACCCGCCTCAATAAAGTGAAATCCCGGCAGTATTAAATTTTCAGTTTCGTGACAAAGTGAAAGCATTTTGTATTAACGCCAATGCTAAGCTGACCGACAGAAAATTACGGTGTCAGCTATGCATCCGCTCGTCTACTATCCTTCTCAAAAAACAAACCCGCCAACCGGCGAGACCGTTGCGTCACCAGTAACAATCTCATGCGGCGTAGGATTTGCAGCACTTCCATTCGATGTGAGAAAGCTTGAATGTGATGCGTTTGTAGGAATATCTGCGTCTGGCGACCACCTATTTCTGACGCAGATCGAAATCGATGCGTTGATCACGAAGCCAGATAAAATTCCGGCTCGACGTAGAGCTGAGATGACGGCACGGTACTTTTTGCCGAACCACGGTCGCAATGTCGGAAAAGAGCGCCTTTTGGAATCGCGTCGCGCGGCAAAACGCGAGACGGTTTCCACCGGTCCCGCACTCCACATTATCGTACCGACTTTACAGTGTGGTCACACTTGCCAGTACTGTCAGGTAAGCCGTGCTCAGACTGATTCTGGGTTTTCCATGACTACCGCCGTCCTTGAAGCTGTGGTCGATCGTATTTGGGAAAGTGACGCGGACGACCTGACAATCGAATTTCAGGGGGGCGACCCGTTACTGCGCTTCGATCTGATTGTCCTAGCGGTAGAGAAGCTCGCCCGTCTTAATCAGGCCCGGGAAAAGCGTTTGCGTTTTGTTGTCGCGTCGACGTTGCATCAGCTTACCGAAGAGATGTGTGATTTCTTCCGAACCCATAAGGTGGTGTTGTCTACAAGTCTAGACGGACCGGAAGAACTGCATAATCGAAATCGGCCAGTACCAAGTCGAGATAGTTTTCGTAAGACTCTGGATGGCATCTCGCTAGCGCGACGACGCATAGGCAAGCACGCTGTGTCGGCGCTCATGACAACAACACGAGCATCAATGGCGTTTCCTGAACAAATCGTCGATGAGTACGTTCGCTTGGGATTCTCAGAAATATTCCTTCGTCCGCTTAGCATCTACGGTTTTGCCAAGCGTAACCTTAGCCGTCTTGGATATTCGAGTGAGCAGTTCCAAGACTTCTACGCACGGGCATTGGCAAGAATCTTCTGGTGGAATCAGCAGGGCGTCCCACTCCGCGAAGTCTATATGTCGGTGATCATGAATAAGGTTCTTTCGACTTTCGATGCTGGTTATGTTGACCTGCAAAGCTCGATTGGGTCTGGGACAACGGTGCTTGTCTACAACTATGATGGTTGGGTCTATCCGAGTGATGAAGCTCGCATGCTGGTTGAGACGGGTGATGTAAGCCTCAGGATGGGACGTGTGACCGACTCAATGCAAAAGCTGCTGTCATCCGGTATAGGGAAGCGTATGAGGGAAGCGAGCGAAGCAGCTTCAGCTGATTGCATTTCGTGTGCATATCGCCATTACTGTGGACCAAATCCTGTGGACAGCCAGGCGCAATTTGGCAGACCCGATGTACGTGCGCACGAGACTGAACATTGCAAGCGTCACCAATGGCTGTTTGATACGGCGTTCACACTGCTCTATACGGCTGATTCGGAGTTGGAAGAATTGCTTTATTTCTGGGCTCGTCCGACTTCTACAAAGGAAGATACATGCGACGTGTGAGCATCCAGGTGCCGCCAGCGACTGACCCTGGAATCTACCGTGTTACAGACGTAGCGTCGCTCGCCATGCAATGGCGGGACGACCTACGTTTCCTGGTATTGACGCCGGACACGGCATCATGTACACAAGTAGGTGATTGGCGTAATAAAGGACTCTCGAACATCTTGCCGTTAATCGCTGAAGGACTAGACATCGGGGATATCGTCAACTGCGATCCTAGCGGTGGAAAAGCGATAGTAGTGTTCCGGCAGAATGATGTGCACCATAGCTTGTTTCTGACAAACAGGTGTAACAGCTATTGTCTGATGTGCTCCCAACCGCCTACAAGGCATGACGATAGCTGGTTGGTCGACCACGCAATTGAAATAGTTCGGCATGTAGAGGCACCCCCTGAAGTTATAGGAATCTCCGGAGGCGAGCCCTTACTGGCTGTAGCGGGGCTTCAGCGGCTACTGGTCGCCATTGGTCATCTCTGGCCGGACACGGCTGTTGAAATTCTTACGAACGGGCGCCTCCTCCACAGTGCAGTGGTCAAAGAGAAGTTGTTTGGAGCTTCGCCTACCAATATTCGATGGCTCGTTCCCCTCTATGGTCACGCAGATTTCCTGCATGATTTTGTTGTCCAGTCATCGGGTGCGTTCGACGAGACGATTGAGGGTTTGCTTGTCTTGCAGTCGTTGCGTCAGCCGATACAGTTGAGAATTGTGCTCATCCAGCCGGTGCTGGAAATCTTGGACGAGCTTTGTCGATTCATTGGACAAAATCTGCCCTTTGTCGAATGTGTGGCGCTTATGGCATGCGAGCCAACAGGGTTCGCTCTTGCCAACCGTGAACTGTGCGAACTGGATTTGCTCGACGCGGCGCCTATGCTCGAACGTGCGTCGCGGGTTTTGGACCGGTATCAGATACGCCATCTATTCATGAATGCACCGCTTTGTGCCTTGCCTCCGCGGCTACGCGAGCGTGCCACCCAGAGTATTTCGGATTGGAAGAATACCTATGCGGATGAGTGCGCGAGCTGCTCTGTTAAAGATCGATGTTGTGGATTGTTCTCCTGGCATGCGAACAATTGGAAACCGGCGAAATTGAGACCAATCGAGGAAATTTTAGTATGAGCAAGTTTATCCGCAATCTTGCGTTGTTCATGGCTGGGCTGCCGCTGGCCACTTCGCGAGCTGCTGACGTAGTGTCACCAGAAAGCCCGCGTTATCAAGATTTGGATAAGGCCGTTTCTCTTCGACCGTTAAATTTAGAAATGGACAATCTCTTCGCGTCACACCGATCGCACTCTTCACATCGTTCGCATTCAAGCCACCGATCGCATTACTCTGGATCTGGTTCCAGTAGCAGCTATACTTCGAGTTCTCCGAGCGCTTACGTACCAAACTCGTCTACCAGGTCCTCTTCCTCAAGCGCTCCAGCAAACGGATATTCGCCACCGTCAGTTTCGGCCGCGTCGTCTATGACTGCTCGATCCATTGGGATCGCCGATCATTCTAGTGCGAGTGAAACTACTAATCCGGCCGGTCGCCCAGAGCTGACCTTGGACGAAAAACTACGATTGCAGGTAATTCGTGTTCAAATCAGGCTGAATAGTCTACGCCTATATGATGGACAGATCGATGGTGTCTTCGGCAATGAGACCAAACAAGCCCTTAAACTTTTTCAAAAAGTAAAGGACCTTCCTGAAACTGGTCTGATGAGCACGCCGACGTTAAATGCGTTGGGGATTTCTGCAGTAAATTAGCGCGCGGATATGATCTAAGGTGAATGCAGTTTTAAAATGATCGAATCTTAGTTCCCTTCCAGGTCGTATGAGATTCAGGAGTAACATCGGTTTTTTAGTGAAATAGCAGACTCCACCCCATGATGGGCGATTTATCAGCCAAGTTTAAAGCACTTGGACCGACCGTCGGACGCTCGCGCGCGTGCTGGCTGCGAAGCAGGAGTTCGGTAACGCCGCCTAGTGGTAGGCTCGGTTCATGGGACCGCCGCAGGAGAAGGGGGCACATACGATCTATATCGCGGGCGTATTGCTGGGGCGCACCCAGACGAATGCGCACACGGCCGCAGCCGCTGCACTTACCGCGCACACTGCCAGCGCCACATGGAACGGCCCCAGCAAGGCGCGCCCCTGCGCAGTCAGCACCACGCCCAGCAACGCCGTCGCGATGAGGCCGCCGCCCCGTGCGACCGCGCTGTTGAAGCCGGATGCGATCCCGGTATGGCGCTCGTCCACCGACGACAGCACTGCCGTGGTCAGCGGCGCGGCCACGCAAGCCATGCCGAGCGCGACCGTCAGCATCGCCGGCAGCACCGTCGTCATATAGCTGCCGGCCCCGATGCGCATGGCCAGCAGGAAGCCGCCCGCTACGATCAGCGAACCGATGGAGAGCGGCAGGCGCGAGCCGTGGCTGGCGGCGACGCGGCCCATGAGTGGCGACGCAAACGCGAGCACGATCGGGAAGGGCAGCAGCGCCGCCCCGGCCTCCTTGGCCGAGTAGTCCAGCGCCTGGATCAGCACGAAGGGCACCAGCAGCATCAGGGCGCCAAGCGCGCCGTACAGCAGGAACGTCATCAGGTTCAACCCAGAGAAACTGCTCGCCGCGAACAGCTTCATGGGCAGCATGGCCCGCTCGCCGGCGCGCCGCTCGATCCACAGGAAACCGGCCAGGATCGCAACGCCGGCCGCCAGTGCGATTCCGGCCCAAGTGGTCAGGTGTTTCTCGGCCGATGCCTCGGCCAGGCCCCAGGTCAGGCAGGCAAGTCCCAGGCTGGCGAGCACGGCCCCGAGTGGATCGAGCGGCGTCGGCTTGCTTCCCTTTTTCAGCGTCACGAAGCGCCACGCCATGAACATCGCCAGCGCTGCGATCGGCAGATTGATATAGAAAATCGCGCGCCAGCCCACGGCGTCGATCAACCAGCCGCCCAGCAGCGGTCCGATCGCCCCGGCCGCGGCGCCGGCTGCCGCCCAGATCCCGACGGCCCGGCCACGCTTCTTGCCTTCGAAGGTCGCGCTGAGGATGGCCAGGCTGTTCGGCAGCACCAGCGCGGCGCCGATGCCTTGGAGTACTCTCCCGGCGACCAGCAGCGATAGTCGTGGCGCCCACGCGCACAGCAGCGCGGCCAGCGCGAATATGGCGATCCCGGCCAGCAGCATGCGCTTGCGCCCGTAGTGGTCGCCCAGCGCACCGCCCAGCAACAGTAATGAACTGAGCGGAAGCAGGTAGCCGTTGATCACCCACGACAGGTCGGCGCCCCGGCCCGCCAGGTCCCGCCCGATCGCCGACAGGCCGACGTTGACCACCGAGCCGTCGATGAACGCCAGGCTGCTTGCCAGGATGGAGGTGCACAGCACCAGGGTCGGGTGCGCCGGGGCCTCGGCCTGCGCCGGCGCGGCGCCGGAGGCAAGCGCGCGATCGCAGTCACTGGGCAGGGTGCTCACGCGTGGGCCTCCGGGAGTCGGGATGGTGGGGCAGCATGACCGCATCATGTCGAGCCGCCGTGTCGCCGTCTGTTCGCATGCTCACACTCGAGCACGCTGCCCGGGGCGGCCCTGCCGTGCGACCGCGTGCCGCCCGAGCCGCGATAATCCCGATATACATGGGCTTGCCATCGGGGCCGGCCCGCTGGCCAGGCTGGCCCTCGACATCACGAAGGATGGAATGAAGCTCGATGCGAAGCATTTCCGCGTGCCTAAGGGGCGCAAACCGGATCTGCGCACCCTCCCCACCGAAGTGGACCGGGTGTACCGGTCGAAGAAGCATTACCGCGCCATCCTCGAAAAACGGGTCGCCCGCCTGAGCGCGCAGCAGGAAATGCTGTTCGCATCGAACAGCCACGCGGTCCTGCTGATCTTCCAGGCGATGGACGCGGCGGGCAAGGATGGCGCCATCAAGCACGTGATGTCGGGCGTGAACCCGCAAGGCTGCCAGGTCCACAGCTTCAAGCACCCTTCGCCTGCGGAACTCGAGCACGATTTCCTCTGGCGCAGCAACCTCGACCTTCCCGCGCGCGGCCACATCGGTATCTTCAACCGATCGTATTACGAAGAAGTGCTGATCGCGCGCGTGCATCCGGAAATCCTGCGCGCCGAAGGATTGCCGTGCGACGCTCCCGATAAAACGATCTGGCGCGAACGCTTCCGCTCGATCCGCAACATGGAACGGCACCTGGTCGCGAATGGCACCCGGATCATTAAATTCTTCCTCCATATCTCTGCGGACGAGCAGAAGAAGCGCCTGCTCGAGCGGATCGACGATACGGAGAAGAACTGGAAATTCGACCTGGCCGACCTGCAGGAGCGCGCCTTCTGGGACGACTACCGGCAGGCGTACGAGGAGTGCATCGGCAGCACCAGCACGCGCGCGGCGCCCTGGTACGTGGTGCCGGCCGACGACAAGAAGAATGCGCGGCTGATCGTGTCGCGGATCCTGCTCGATTCACTGCAGGAACTGGGTCTGAACTACCCCTCGACGAGCCCCCGACGGCGCGAGGAGTTGCAGGCCATCCGCGAACGCCTGCTCAGTTCTTAGCATCTGACCCGACCCTGTCCATATAAGACGAAATGGGGGACGTCAAGTCTCAATCGTGCCGCCAAGTGGGCTGTGCTAGGATCGATATGTTAAAAAAATGATCACATAATTGGCGTGCTGATAAAGGGGCGAGGCGTTGAGCGAGGACGATCAGAAAGAAGCGCGCCGAAATCGTCGCGACGACCATCACGATGGCAACGAAGAGGACAAGCGCTCCGATAACGAAGCCAGTGCAAATGACCGCGAGGGCGCGGACAAGGATGACGAAGACGAGCCCAAGGATGACCGCTCAGCAAAAGAAAAAGCATCCGACTGGCTCCGCACCCCCAAGCACAAGCTGATCGCGCTGGCCATCCTCGGCCTCCTGATCCTGGCCATCGTCGCCGGCATCCTGTGGTGGCTCGAAGCCCGCAAATGGAAAAAGACCGACAACGCCTACATCCGCGGCCCGATCGCGCGCCTGTCGCCGGGCGTCGCCGGCAACGTCACCCGCGTCTTCGTGGTCGACAACCAGGTCGTGAAGGCCGGGCAGCCACTCGCCGCGATCAGCGTCGGCAGCTATGACATGGCGGTACGCCAGGCCGAGGCGGAGCACGCGGCGGCGCAAGCGGCGGTGATGCAGGCCGAGGCCGGGCTGGTGACCGCGCGTGCGCAGGTGCGGCAGGCGGCCGCCGCGGCGCGCGCACGCGATGCCGAAGCCGCAGTCGCCGCCCGCGATTACGCCCGCTACGCGTCGCTGTCCACAGGTGCGGTCGCCGAAGCGCAGCGCGACCGCGTGGCGGCGCAGGCCAGGTCCGCGCGCGAGACCGCGATTGCCGCGGATGAGACGACGCGCGCGCAGGCGGCCCGGATCGGCCAGGCGCAGGCCGACATCGCCGCCGCACGGGCCCGGGTCCAGCAGGCGCTTGCCAATCTCGCCAACGCCCGGCTCAAACGCGGCGACGCCGTGGTGCTGGCGCCGATCGCCGGCCGGGTCACCCAGTTCGACATCGAGCCGGGCGACTACCTGGCGCCCGGCCAGCCGCTGGCCGCCATCGTCGGGCATGCGCGCTGGGTCGAGGCGAACTTCAAGGAAGACCAGCTGCGCCTGATGCGCCCCGGCCAGGCGGTCGAGCTGGAGATCGAAGCCTGGAGCGACTTCCCGCTGCAGGGCTACGTCGAGAGCTTCCAGGCCGGCTCAGGCGCACAGTTCTCGGCGCTGCCACCACAGAACGCGACCGGCAACTGGGTCAAGACGGTGCAGCGGATACCGGTCAGGATCCGATTCCGCGACGACGCCTTCCGCAACTTCCCCGCACGCGCGGACGTGGTTCCGGGGTTGTCCGTTCATGCCGCGGTGAAGGTGATGCAGTGAGCGGATCGGCGCTGCCGCGCGCCGCCAACAAGCCGGGCGTGCCGCCGCTGGTGGTCGCGGTGCTGGTGAGCTTCGGGTCGCTGTTCGAGGTCGCCAATACGACCGGCATCGCGATCGGCCTGCGCACCATCGCCGGCGACCTCGGCTCGGCGCCGGAGGAGGCCGACACGATCCTCACCGCCTACCTGGTCGCCCAGGCGGCGATCCTGCCGCTGTCGGGCTGGGCGGCGGTCTATTTCGGACGCAAGCGCTTCTACATCACCTGCGTGGCGCTGTTCACGCTCGCCTCCTTCCTCTGTTCGATCGCCTGGAACATGGAAAGCCTGATCGTGTTCCGCATCCTGCAGGGCGCCGCTGCAGCGGGCAACGCGGCCAGCGAAAGTTCGCTGATCGCCGACTCGCTTCCGCCCGAAAAGCGCGGCTTCGGCTTTGCTATCTACGGCATGGCGGTGGTGGTGGGACCGACCTTCGGCCCGATCTACGGCGGCTGGGTGACGGAGAACTACAGCTGGAACTGGATCTTCCTGCTGAACGTCCCGGTCGGCATCATCGCCGTGAGCGCCTGCATGCTGCTGCTCCAGGATCCGCCCGCGGTGCGGGAAGAGACGCGCAAGCGCCGCGCCAAAGGGCTCAGGCTCGACTGGTTCGGCTTCCTGCTGGCGGCCGGCGGCCTGGCGCTCGTTTCCTTCGTGCTGGACAAGGGCCAGACCGAGGATTGGTTCGGCTCGTCGACCATCATCTGGGCGACGCTTGCCGGCTGCCTGATGCTGGCGCTGCTGCCGCTATGGTCGCTGCTGGCGCGCGATCCGGTGCTGGATTTCCGCCTGTTCAACAACCGCAATCCCGCCATTGCCGCAGGCCTGCTGTTCGTGACCGGCACCATCCTGTTCGGCGCGCCAACCATTTTCCCCCTGCTGCTGCAACAGGAATTCGGCTACACGGCCACGCAGGCCGGCGTGGTCAACGGGCTCGGTGGCCTGTCGGTCTTCATCCTGCTGATGTTCGTGGGTCCCTTGACCGGCAAGGTCCCGACGCGCGCACTGGTGGGCAGCGGCTTCCTGGCCGTGGCCTTCGGCATGTTCCTGAGTTCGAAAATTTACCTGGACATGGCGTACTGGCAGATTACCTTGATCAGCATGGCGCAGTCGATCGGGATCGCGGTCATCTTTTCGCCGCTCCAGAGCCATTCCTTCATCGGCGTGCCGGGCCATTTGCGCGAACAGGTCGGCGCCTTCAATGCGATGGCCGTGAACCTCGGCGGCTCGGTCGGGACCGCGGTTGGTATCACGCTGCTCGAACGCGGCCGCCAGTCGTTCCGCGAGGACCTCGTGCCCTACGCTTCGCCGTGGCGCGACGAATACCGGCAGGCGCTGGATCAGTATGGCTCGCTCGGCGCCTTCGACCAGGTCCTCAATTCGCAGGCCTCGGTGCTGTCCTTCCAGTCCGTGTTCTTCACGCTGGCGGTGATCGCGCTGTGCTGCCTGCCGCTGATTCTCTTCTTGAAGGGCAAACCGGGACCGGAGGACCAGGGGTGAAACACGCACGCTTCATTACCTGCGCGTGCCGGGCGGCGCTGGCGGCGAGCCTCGCGGCCTGCGCGACCGGCCCCCGCTATGCCGGGCCGCCGCCGCAGCCGGTCCTGGACAAGGGCTTCGCCAACGCGCCGTTCACGGCAGCGGTCGAGGCGGCGCGCCTCGAGACATGGTGGACCCAGCTGGGCGACCCGACGCTCGATGCGCTCGTCAAGGACACCCTCGCCAACAACCCCGACCTCGATATTGCCGCCGCCCGGCTGCGTCAGGCAAGGGCCCAGCGCCGCATCGTCCGCGCCGACGGCCTGCCGACCGTCAGTGCGGCGGGGCTCGCACAGCGGCAGACCTTCAGCGAGAACGTCGACCTCGGCTTCGGCGGGGGCGGTGGCGAGCAGGGGCAGGGTCAAGGTCAAGCGGGTGGAGGCCAGGGCAGCGGGCAGGGCGGCGGTTTCGACGCAAGCCAGATGGGCGCGGGCGGTGCGGCGATCAACTTCTTCCAGGCCAATTTCGACGTCGCCTGGGAGGTGGATTTATTCGGCGCCACGCGCGCCCGGGTTCGCGCCTCCGACGCCGAGGTCGAGTCCGCGGCGTTCGGCGTGGAGGATGTCCGCATCAGCATCGCCGCCGAGGTCGCCCGTGACTATCTGGTCGTCCGCGAGGTGCAGGCGCGGCTCGAGCTGACCCGCTCGACCCTCGCCATCGCGCGCCGCACGCAGGCGCTGGCGCACGAGCAGGAACGCGCCGGTCTCGTCACCGAAGCGGACACCGCGCGCACCGACGCGCAGGTGCTGGCGGTCGAGACGACGGTGCCGCAGCTGGAGCTGCTCGAACTGCAGGCGCGCCAGCGCCTGGCGGTGCTGGCCGGACGCGAGCCGTCCGCACTCGCGGCCACGCTCGCCTTGGCGCGTCCGATCCCGCTTGCCAATGCCCAGGTAGCTGCCGGCATACCGGCCGAACTGCTGCTGCGGCGTCCCGACCTGCGTATGGCCGAGCGGCAGATCGCAGCCGCCACGCACGCCGAGGCCGGCGCGGTGCGCGACCTGTATCCCAAGCTGTCGCTGAGCGGCGCCGCAGGCGTCCAGGCCGATACCGTCGGCAGCCTTTTCGAGTGGTCGAGCCGGTTCTACCGGCTGACTGCCAACCTGACGGCGCCGGTTGTCGACGGCGGCCGGCGACGGGGCGAAATCGAACTCCAGCGCGGACGGGTGGACGAGGCCGCGGCGCGTTATCGCCGGACCGTCCTGGGCGCGTTCCGCGAGGTGGAAGAGGGGCTGGCGGCCCTCGAGCGCAATACCCGCCGCCGCGACCTCGCCGAGCGCACGGTCGAGCGGCGCCGCACGGCGCGCGCCGTCCTCGACGAACAATACCGTGCCGGACTGGTCGGGCTGCTGGACGTGCTCACGGCGGAACGCGACCTGGCCGATGCCGAGACGCTGGCCGTCAATGCCAGGGCGCAGGTCACGGTCGACTGGATCGCGCTGCAAAAAGCGCTGGGGGGCGGGTGGCGGGTCGTGCCGCTGCCTGCGCCACCAACAAAGGAACGTTCATGAGCTCTCGTCTTCCCATTCTCGCCGCATCGCTCACCTTGCTCGCCACCATGCTGGCGGCCTGCTCCGACCCGCTCGACGACGAGCCAAAAGGGCAGACCATCCCGACCCACGCCGAACTGGCCACCGGCTATGCGGCCGGCAGCGGGCCGTTCGCGGGCGGCGGCAGCAGCCCGACACCAGGGGGCGCCGGAAGCGACGGTGGCGCATCCTCGAGCAGTGCGCCGGAGGGCGCGGGGAATCCCGGCGGGATGCCGGTCGGCCTGGTTGGCCAGAGCCAAGGCGGGGGTGGTGGGGGAACGACGGGCTTCTTGCCGCCCGCGGGTTTGCAGACTGCACCTGGAGGACAGGCAGATGGTGCCGGACAGGGCGGCGCCGGGCAGGGCGGTGGTGGCACGAGTGGCGGTGGCGGCGCGGGTGGTGGATGACTTCGCGGTCCTGAACTGCCCAAGTTTGTTCGAAAACGGTAA
>Ga0265780_10006019_pt1 | contig 15192 bp, 9 predicted proteins | sample P1T30metagenome_FD_192432 | JGI IMG/M metagenome (GOLD analysis project Ga0265780, IMG submission 192432) | Plant litter microbial communities from East Loma Ridge, Irvine, California - P1 T30 | ecosystem: Environmental > Terrestrial > Plant litter > Unclassified | place: USA: California... | reverse complement strand
ACGTCGTTGATGCTGAACAGCGACTCGTCCTGCAGGCGCTCCAGGCCGATCACGGTGCTGGACTGCGGCGTCTCCTGCAGGGTGATCGGCAGGCGCGTGGTGCTGGACGCAACGGCGCGGCTGCCGTGCACGCTGACTTCGTCGAGGGTCTTGGCATCCGGGGCGGCGCTGGCATCGGCAAGGGTATCGGCCAGGGCCGGCGCGGTGGACAGCGCGGCCAGCATGGCAACAGTCAACGGTGCGTGGCGGAAGGAAGGAATGGCAGTCATGGCGGCTTCGATGTGGGCGTGTGAGTCAGGCAGGGCAACGCCGGCGAACGGCGCCGTCGGCAGCTGGATCAGATCCCGTAAATGTAAATGATTATCAAAACCTTTACAATTCGCATCGTCCAGACGCTCCAGACAGATACAGAAACGGCCACCCGAAGGCGGCCGTTGGGGTGTTGCCGGAAGCGGGGCGCAGGCTTACAACGCCTGCATTTCCTCGTTCCTGTTGCGCTTTTCCTGCGGCGGCAACGGCGTTTCAGCCGGGCGCGCCACGGTTGCCGGAATGGCGGGAGGCTGGGACACGTCGGCCGGCACGTCCAGGAACGGCAGCTTCAGCGTCTGGCTGGTGAGCGTGCGGATTTCGTTGGTCAGCGCCGGGCTCTCGTTGAGCTTGCGGCCGTAGGACGGCACGATCTCGCGCAGGCGGGCTTCCCAGCCGGCCTTCATCTCTTCCGGGAAGGCCTTGGCCATCAGGTCGAGCATGATCGGTGGCGAGGTCGAGGCACCCGGCGACGCGCCCAGCAGGGCGGCCAGGGTGTGGTCCCTGTCGGTCACGATCTCGGTGCCGAACTGCAGCAGCGGGCCCTTTTCCGGGTCGTTCTTGATGATCTGCACGCGCTGTCCGGCGGTGACCAGCGTCCAGTCCTCGCGCTTGGCGTTGGGATAGTACTTGACCAGCTCGGCCTGGCGGTCATCGTCGTTCAACTGGGCCTGGCTCATCAGGTACTTCACCAGGTCCAGGTTGTCCGCGCCCACGTTCAGCATCGGCGCCACGTTGTTGTGGGTGACCGACGAATACAGGTCGAACCACGAGCCGTGCTTGAGGAACTTGGTGCTGTACAACGCGAACGGTCCGAACAGAACCACCGGCTTGCCATCCAGTTTGCGCGAATCCAGGTGCGGCACCGACATCGGCGGCGAACCGGTTTCGGCCATGCCGTAGGCCTTGACCCCGTGGCGCGAGGCGATTGCCGGGTTCTTGAAGGCAAGGAACTGGCCACCGACCGGGAAACCGCCGTAGTTCTTCGACTCCGGGATGCCCGACAGCTGCAACAGCTTCAGCGCGGCGCCACCGGCACCGATGAAGACGAAGCGCGCGTGGGTGGTGCTCTCGTTGCCGGACTTGAGGTCCTTGACGGTCACGTTCCAGGTCTTGTCGTCGTTCTGGCGCAGCGCACTCACTTCATGACCCAGGTGCAGGCCGAAGTTCGGGTTGCGCTTGAGCCCGTCGGTGAGCTGGCGGGTGATCACGCCGAAGTTGACGTCGGTGCCCAGCGGCATCCAGGTCGCGGCAACCTTCTGGTTCGGGTCGCGACCTTCCATCAGCAGCGGGGCCCATGCCTTGATCTGCGCGGGATCTTCGGAGTACTGCATGCCGTAGAACAGCGGATTCTTCACCATTGCCTGCTGGCGCTTGCGCAGGAAATTGATGTTCTCATCGCCCCACACGAAGCTCATGTGCGGGGTGGCGTTGATGAAATCGCTCGGCTGGCTCAGGCGGCCCTGGCGCACCTGGTGCGACCAGAACTGGCGCGAGATCTCGAACTGTTCGGCGATGCCGACCGCGCGCTTGGTCTCGATGCTGCCATCGGGCAGCTCAGGCGTGTAGTTCAACTCGGCGAATGCCGAGTGCCCGGTGCCGGCATTGTTCCAGCCGTCCGAGCTCTCCTGGGCCACGCCGTCGAGCCGCTCGTAGATCTGGATGTTCCAGTCCGGCTGCAGTTCCTGCAGGTAGGTGGCCAGGGTGACGCTCATGATGCCAGCGCCGACCAGCACCACATCGACGGGTTTTTCGTTGCTTGCCGCCGGCACCGAGCGTGTGGTGAGCGGCCAGTACAGGAACAGTACCGACGACACCAACAGCAGCACGAGCAGGGCGACTAAAGCCTTGCCAAATTTCTTCATGGGAGTGATTCGTTTGGGGAGGGAATCAGGATGCGTGCCAGCCACATAGGCAGTGTGAAAACACGTCAACCAGCGCGTGAACTGCGTCGGATGAGGCCGGTCACGGCGTCCAGTGGGCTTATTCTACCCGGTTGTGGTCCTGATTTGGTGCGACGCAGCATTCCGTGGGAGCCGCACTGTGAGACGTTCCTCGCCGAGGGGCCTTGATGGTTCATCGCTTGCGGCGGATCAGCGCGGTCGAGGCCCCCAGCACCGCCCGCGTCAGCAGGGCCATGGTCTGCACATCGCCCTTCCAGTGCTGCCAGTACAACGGCACGTCTTCCCAGGCGCGCTGGCGCACGTAGACCAGGCGCCCGGCGTCCAGGTGGCGCTTGACCAGCGGCAGCGGGTTCATGGTCCAGCCGAGCCCGCCGAGGTTGGCCTGCACGAAGGCGCGGGTGGAGGGAATCCACCAGGTAGGCGCCGTGTTGGGTACTTCCACCCCGGCCATGCGGCGGGCAAAACGCGCCTGCATGTCGTCCTTGCGGTTGAATACCAGCACCGGCGCCTGGGCCAGCGCCTGCGCGCTCACCCCTTTGCCGAAATGGCGGTCGCGGAATTCCGGGGTACAGGTGGCCGCGTAGCGGATGCTGCCCAGGGCATGGATCTGGCAGCCCTGCACCGGCTCGTCCAGCGTGGTCACCGCGCCCAGCACCGTGCCCTGGCGCAGCAGTTCGACGGTGTGGTCCTGGTCTTCCACGCGCAGGTCCAGGGTGGTGCCGGTGACCTGTGCGAACTGCTGGGCGGCCTGCGGGAACCAGGTTTCCAGGCTGTCATGGTTGACCGCCACCGGAATGCTGGCCTGCGGCAGGTCCTCGTCGGCCAGCCCCATGCGGTGCAGTGCATCGTGTTCCAGCAGGGCGGTCTGCTCGGCCAGCTGCACCAGCACCTGGCCTTCGGCGGTCGCGGTAGCCGGTGCGCCACGCTTCACCAGCAGCCGGCCGACGCGGTCTTCCAGTGCTTTGACCCGCTGGGACACGGCCGATGCGGTGACATTGAGCGCCTGCGCGGCGCGCTCGAAGCTGCCTTCGCGGATGACCGCAGCGAGGGCGCGGAGCTGGGCATGGTCGACGCGCATGGCGATTAAGTTCCGCTAAAGAGGCTTAAGGAAGTTTAGCTTTTCTTGAGATTGGTGCAACGCGACAATACACCCCGTACCCGGTGCTGTCCGCCTTCGCGAGGCACCGCCCCCTGCTCCACGAGGTGTTCCCATGTTCTCGATCATTTCCGCCGGCACCGGCCTTGCGGCCTGGTTCAGTGGTGCCGCCACCGGCATCGGCCTGTTCGCCGTGGTCGGCGCGCAGAGCGCCTTCATCCTGCGCCAGGGCATCCTGCGCAAGCACATCGTGCCGGTCGTGGCGACCTGCGCGGCGATCGATGCGGTGTTCATCTTCGCCAGCGTGGCCGGGCTGCGCACCCTCATCCAGGCCGCGCCGTGGCTGACCAGCGCCGTGCTGTGGACCGGCGTGGCGTTCCTGGCGTGGTACGCGCTGAAGTCGGCGCGGCGCGCGATCGCCGGCGGCGGTGGCATGGGCGAGGCCGAAAGCGATGACGGCAGCCGCCGTGCCGTGCTGATGGCCGCGGTCGGCTTTTCGCTGATCAACCCGCACTTCTGGCTGGACATGATGGTGATCGGCTCCATCGCTGAAAACTTCGGCAACGACCGCATGGCCTACGCGGCCGGCGTGGTCACCGCCAGCTGCCTGTGGCTGACCGCGCAGGGCCTTGGCGCCCGCCTGCTGGCGCCGCTGTTCAACAAGCCAGGCACGTGGCGGGTGCTGGACGGCACCATCGCGGTGATCCTGAGCATCCTCGCGCTGACTCTGGCGGTGCGTGGCGTGAACTGATTCCACTCTCCAAGGTGGGGTGTGCAGGGCGGCATCGGAAACGGTGCCGCCCTTTTTTTTTCAGGTTTTCCTGATTCCCAATTCGTTCACCTCCTGTTTACAATCGGCCGGTCGCGGACATGGTGTCCGCAGGGGGCGGGATAAGGATGCGCAATACGATACGGGCGGCGATGATCGCCGCGATGGCCCTGCCGATGATGGCAACGGCAACGGCAACGGCAACGGCAGCGGACGTGGACCTGGACACGTTCCTCAAGCGCGACAGCTTCACCGATCTCAAGCTGTCGCCGAACGGCGACTACTACGCGGCAACCATTCCACTGGAGAAGTCGACCGCCGTCGCCATCCTGCGCGTGGCCGACAGCCAGATCGTGGGGCGCTTCGTGCCGCCGGAGAACAACCATGCCGCGCGTTTCGACTGGGTCAGCGATGACCGGGTGTTGATCGAACTGGGCCAGAAGTTCGGTTCGCTGGACGAGCCGCAGCGCACCGGTGAGCTGTATTCCCTGCGTGCCAACACCACCAGCGGTGAGCTGCTGGTCGGCTACCGGGTGACCGGCGGCAACACCGGCACGCGCATTTCCGGCAAGAAGGCCGAGGCCGTCGCGGCGTTCCTCAGCGATGACCTGCCCAACGATGACAAGCACGTGCTGATCGCGGTGACGTCGTTCAACGGCGACCCGTACACGCGCCTGGAGCGGATGGACGTGACCAGTGGGCGCCGCATCCCGGTGACCCGCTCGCCGGTGCAGCGTGCCGACTTCACCACCGATGCCGAAGGCAATGCGCGCTTCGCGCTGGGTGCCGGTTCGGACAACGTCAACAAGCTGTTCTACCGCGACCGCAACAATGAAAACTGGAAGCTGGTCAACGACGAGGCGGTATCCAAGCGGATCGAGCGCGCGATCGGTTTCTCCGCCGACGGTGCGTTGGCCTACCTCAACGTGGAACAGCCTGCGGGACCGGACAAGATCGTCAGCTGGAATCCGGCCAGCGGCGAGCGCAAGGACCTGCTGCGCGACCCGATGGTCGACCCGGCGCGGCTGATCTACCGGCCGGGCACCGCGGTGCCGGTGGGCGCGCTGTTCCTCGGCGATACGCCGCGCACCCGCTTCTTCGACGAGGCCTCTGCCGACGCCAAGCTGTACCGCAGCCTGGAATCGGCCTTCGGCGGGGACGCGGTCTTCATCACGTCCAGCACGCGCGACAGCAACAAGGTCCTGGTGGAGACGTTCTCCGGCCGCAATCCCGGTGATTTCTTCATCTACGACCAGAAGGCGAAGGCGGCCCAGCACGTGGTCAGCCGCAGCACCTGGATCGACCCGGCACAGACCGCGCCGGTCCGCGCGATCACCGTCAAGGCACGTGACGGTTTGCCGCTGCACGGCTTCCTGACCACCCCGCACGGGCGTGAGGCGAAGAACCTGCCGATGGTTGTGCTGCCCCACGGCGGGCCGTTCGGCATCTTCGAAGATGGGACCTACGACAGCCAGGCGCAGATGCTGGCCAGTGCCGGGTATGCCGTGCTGCAGATGAACTTCCGCGGTTCCGGCAATTACGGCCGTGCGTTCGAACAGGCCGGTGCCCAGCAGTGGGGCATGGCGATGCAGGACGACCTGACCGATGCAACCCGCTGGGCGATCAGCGAAGGCGTCGCCAACAAGGCGAAGATCTGCGTCTACGGCGCCAGTTACGGGGCCTATGCGGCGTTGATGGGCGCGGCGAAGGAACCTGGCCTGTACCGCTGCGCCGCCGGTTACGTGGGGGTCTATGACCTGCCGATGATGCACAGCCGTGGCGACATCCAGCAACGGATGTCCGGGGAGACCTACCTGCGCGAATGGATCGGCCCGGCCGACAAGGTGTCCGATGTATCACCGGTCAACCTGGCCGCGCAGATCAAGGTGCCGGTGTTCCTGGCGGCCGGTCGCGAAGACCAGCGTGCCCCGGTGCAGCACACCGAACGCATGGAAGCGGCACTGAAAAAGGCCGGCGTACCGGTGGAGAGCCTGTATTACCCGCGCGAAGGGCATGGCTTCTACGTCGATGCCAACCGCCGCGAATACTACGGCAAGCTGCTGGCGTTCCTGTCGCAGAACCTCGGCGGCGACAAGGCCGCCGCGCCGAAGCCGGCCGCACCGTGAAAAAGGGGACGGAGGGAATTAATCTCGATTAATTCCCTCCGTCCCCCTTTTTCTTACTTCACTCCGTGCATCATGCGGCGAAGCAGGGGGGCGGTGGCGAAGGCAAGCACGGCGCAGCCCAGGCCGATCCACATCAGCAGCCAGAACAGGTGGGCGTAGCTGGCCGAGGCGCTCACCAGGTCCAGCGTTTCGCCTTCGGGCACTTCGATGGCGGCCAGCTTGCCGAACAGCGCGGCCAGCGTTTCAGAGAACGCTGTGGCCAGGAACCAGGTGCCCATCATCAGGCTGACCACGCGCGGCACCGCCAACTGGGTGACCGCCGACAGACCCACCGGGGACAGGCACATCTCGCCACTGGCCAGCAGGAAGTAGGCCAGCACCAGCCACCACACACTGGCCATCTGGCCGGTGGCGCCGACCTGCTGCGCGGCCAGCGCCAGCGGCACGAACGACAGTGCGCCCAGCACCAAACCGATCGACGATTTCATCGCCTTGCCCGGTTCGGCACGGCGTCGGTCCAGCCACGCCCACAGCAACGCGAACAACGGTGCCAGCACCACCAGGAACAACCCGCCCAGGTAGGTGAGCGAGCCGGCGGTCTGCGGGATGACCAGGCAATCGCGGACCAGCAGCACCAGCATCACCAGCACGATGGCGATGAACATGCGGCGTGGCCACGCCGAGCCGGGCGAGCGGTCGGACAGCCGCGCGCTCACCACGAAGCCCAGCGGCGCCAGCAGCAACGACAGGATCGACCACGGCAACGGGGTGCCGTCGCGGATCACCAGCGCGGGCACGATGTCCTTGGTCAGCAGGCGATCGGTGAAGGTGACCCATGAGCCGTAGCTCTGCTCGTACAGGGTGAAAAACACCAGCGCCATCAGGATCAGCGCCATCAGCGCGATCATCTGCGGGCGCTGCACCGGCGTGCAGCGGGTGCCGGTGAACCAGGCAAACCACAGCAGCACGCCTCCCAGCACCACCAGCATCAGCATCAGCGCCAGGCTGATTTCACCGCCGAGTGCGAAGGCGCCGTTGCCGGCGGCCCACATCAGCCAAGCCACCGGCAGCACCGCCAGCACCGCGCCGGCGTAGATCAGCCATTCCCGCGGCAGGCCCAGCACGCGTTCGCGCAGCGAAGCCGGATCACGCGGTTCGGCGTGCCCGTGCAGGTACTTCTGCCCCCACAGGAACATGCCCAGCCCGACCAGCATGCCGATGCCGGCCGCGCCGAAGCCGTACTTCCAGCCGTAGGCTTCACCGAGGAAGCCGCACACCAGCGAAGCGAACAGGGCGCCCAGGTTGATGCCGGCGTAGAAAAGCGAGAAACCCGAATCGCGGCGTGGATCGTCTTCGGCGTACAGCTTGCCGACGATGGTGGAAATGTTCGGCTTCAGGAAGCCCACCCCCATGATGATCAGCGCCAGCGACAGGTATGTGATCGTCAACGCACCGGTATCGCGCACCACCTGTCCGTTTTCCAGATAGGCCGCGTGCCCTTCGAAGGCCATGCCGAGGTGGCCGAGCACCAGCAGCACGCCGCCGAACAGCACCGCCCGGCGCATCCCCAGCCAGCGGTCGGCCAGCATCCCGCCGAACACCGGGATGCAGTACACCAGCCCGCCGTAGGCACCGAGCAGGTCCAGCCCGGCCTTGTCGCCGAACAGGTGGTACTTGGTGAGGTACAGCAGCAGCAGCGCCTTCATCCCGTAGAAGGAGAAGCGCTCCCACATTTCGGTGAAGAAGCAGACGTAGACGCCCTTGGGGTGGCCCAGGAAGTCGTCATTGGCAGCGATGGCGGTCATCGGTTCGGGGGCAGACAATGAAGCCGGCGATTATGCGGTCAGAACTCCATGGATGCGCGAAAAGTGCCAGCCGTCCTTACAGATAGCGCAGCCAGGCGATATCCCGACGGCGTGCCTTGAGCGCGGCGAAGGCCCGGGTCGGCAGGTACAGCAGCAGCGCCAGGGCGATGCTGATCAACAGCAGCGCGGCCACCGATTCCACCGCGAACAGCGCGCCGTCGGTCGGCCCCCACAGCGCCAGCGCGGCCAGGTACATCAGCTTCAGCACATACAGGTGCAGCAGGTAGAAGAACATCGGCGCCGCACCGATCCGGGCCAGCGGCTGCAGCGCGGCGGCCACGGCAGGCACTTCGTACAGGCGCAGCAGCAGCAGGCCCACGCCGAGGGTGGCCAGCAGGAACAGCAGCGAAGGCGGGTACTTGGTGACGTTGAAAATGCCCATCAGCGTCTGCAGCGTGGTGGGCTGCAACTGCCACGGCGCATCGCCGTAGACATTCAGCGCCCGCAGCAGCATGAAGGCCGCCAGCGCGCCCCAGCCGGCCCACAGCAGCCAGCGCTGGCGCTGTGCCGGCGGGCGCGTGGCCGCAAACCACGGGCCCATCAGGTAGCCCAGCACGATCACCCCGATCCACGGCAGCAGGGGGTAGGAGGTGCGCAGGCGCAGCGCATCGCCGAACACGATCCAGTCGCGCTGGTGCAGCACTTTCCACAGCGTGGCCAGCACGCCGTTGCCTTGCACGTGCACGCCATCGAGCAGGTTGTGCCCGGCAACCAGCAGCAGCGCCAGCGGCAGCAGCACGCTGCGCGGCAGCCAGGCCAGTCCGGCCAGCGCGATCATGCTCAGGCCGATCACCCAGATCACCTGCAGGTAGATCGTGTCCGGCGGCCACTGGAAGGTCCACGCGAAGTTGACCAGGGTCAGCTCCAGCACCACCAGGAACAGGCCACGCTTGAACAGGAAGCCGGCGATGGCGCGGCGCGGGTCAGCCTGGCGCTGGCCGTACAACCAGGCCGACAGGCCGGTCAGCAGCACGAATACCGGGGCACACAGGTGGGCCAACAGGCGGCAGGCGAACAGGGCAGGGGACACCGTGGTCACGTCCATCGGGTCGCTGACCTGATGCTGCATGAAGAACGTTTCGCGGACGTGGTCGAGCAGCATCAGCAGCATCACGGTGCCGCGCAGCTGGTCGATGGAGGCCAGCCGGGTGGAGACAAAAGGGGGCATGCGGGCGCGCTGGAAGGGGTCTGGAAAGGATATAACATATCATTTCAGCCTCGGCCCGCGCGAGGGCAAGGTGCTGGCGTGCTGGACTTGCCGCAGGCCGGACGCTAGCGTTGCAGGGATTTTTTCGTATCAGGGGCTTCAATGAACAACGTCGCTGCGCCCAAGCAGCTCACGTTCCGCGCGGTGGTGCTTGCCATCGTGTTGGCCGTGGTGCTGTCGGCCGCCAACGCCTACCTGGGCCTGTTCGCAGGCCTGACCATCGCCACCGCGATCCCCGCGGCCGTCATCTCCATGGGCGTGCTGCGCCTGCTGGGCGGTGGCACCATCCTGGAGAACAACATCGTCCAGACCGGTGCCTCTGCCGGCTCGTCGATCGCCGCCGGTGTGATCTTCACCATCCCCGCGCTGGTGATCATGGGCTACTGGCCGGACTTCAAGTACTGGTGGGTGCTGGGCATCGCCGGCCTCGGTGGCCTGCTGGGCGTGCTGTTCTCGGTGCCGCTGCGGCGCTCGATGATCGTTGAAGATCCGCTTCCGTTCCCGGAAGGCAAGGCGGCAGCCGAAGTGCTCAAGGCCGGCGAGAATCCCGGTCCCGGCCTGAAGATCCTCGGCCTGTCCGCGGTGATCGGCGCGGTGGTCAAGGTCGCCGCGGCCAGCGGCATGCGCCTGATCCCCGATGCCTGGGCCACCTCGGCCTACCTGGGCAGCTCGAAGATCACCGCCTTCATCGGCACCAACCTGTCGCCGGCGCTGCTCGGCGTGGGCTACATCGTCGGCCTGAATGTCGGCATCGTGGTGGTGTCCGGCTCGATCCTCACCTGGCACATCGCCATCCCGGTCTACCAGGCGTTCTTCCTGCAGACCGACCCGGCGCTGGCCGCGTCCATCGCCACCGCCTCGTCCACCGATGCGGCGTTCGCCATCTGGGGCGCGAAGATGCGCTACCTCGGCGTCGGCGCGATGCTGATCGGTGGCATCTGGACCCTGTTCTCGCTGCGCAAGTCGCTGCTGAGCGGGGTCAAGAGTGGCTTCGCCGCAGCCCGCAAGAGCACCGGCCCGGCGCTGGCCGAAACCGAGCGCGACCTGCCGATGAAGTGGATGCTGGTGGCCCTGGTGGCCTTCACCCTGCCGCTGCTGGCGCTGTACCAGGCCATCGTCGGCCAGTGGCACGTGTCGATCCCGATGACCATCATCATGATCGTCGCCGGCTTCCTGTTCGTTTCCGTGTCGGCCTACCTGGCCGGCTTGATCGGCTCGTCCAACAACCCGGTTTCGGGCATCACCATCTCCACCATCCTGTTCGCTTCGGCGGTGCTGGTGCTGCTGCTGGGCAAGGATGGCCTGACCCCGGTGGGTGCCTTCGGTGCGCCGCTGGGCGCGGTGGCGGCGATCATGATCGGTGCGGTGGTGTGCTGCGCGGCGGCGGTCGGCGGTGACAACCTGCAGGACCTGAAAGCCGGTTACATCGTCGGCGCCACGCCGTGGAAGCAGCAGCTGATGCTGGGCATCGGCGCGTTTTCCTGCGCGCTGATCATGGCCCCGGTGCTGAACCTGCTGGCCACCGCCTACGGCATCGGCGCACCGACCCCGGAACACCCGAACGCACTGGCGGCCCCGCAGGCCAACCTGATGGCGTCGGTGGCGCGCGGCCTGTTCGGCGGCGAATTGCCATGGAACTTCATCATGATGGGTGCGGTGGTCGGTGCGGCCATCATCGCCCTGGATGAGTGGCTGAAGAAGACCGGCAAGCGCTTCCGCGTGCCGGTGCTGGCTGCCGCGATCGGCATCTACCTGCCGCTGGAACTGATGGTGCCGATCTTCCTCGGTGGCCTGATTTCCTACCTAGTGGAGCGCTTCCACAAGGTGCGTGCCGATGACGAAGAAGGCCGCGACCGCGTGCACAAGCCGGGCGTGCTGTTCGCCGCCGGCCTGATCACCGGCGAAGCCCTGATGGGTATCGCCATTGCGGTGCCGATCGTGGTCAGCGGCCGCGCCGACGTGCTGGCGGTGCCGTTCACCCTGCCGGCCGCGCAGTGGATCGGCCTGGCCGTGCTGTTCCTGGTCGGCTGGCTGATCTACCGCACTGGCAAGAAGGCCAACGCCGGCTGATCAGCATGGCGGGAAGCGGGGAAGCGCCGGGCCGGGCCCGGCGTTTTCCGGTCCGCCGGCATGACCGATGGCCTTGGCACGCTGCCGTGCCGGGGCCTACCATCGACGTTTTGCCGTCCCGCGGAGTACCCGATGAAACTGCGTCATGCCTTGTTGCCGTTGAGCCTGCTCGCGGCGCTGCCGTCCGTGGCTGCTGCCCGCGGCCTCGATGTCCGCGACCTGATCGCGTTGGACCGCGTTTCCTCGCCGGTGCTGACCGCCGATGGCGGCAGCGTGGTGTTTGCCAAGCGCAGCGTGGACAACGAACAGAAGGCCAGCAATGCGCTGTTCGTGCGCAACCTGCGCACCCGCGATGCCGCACCGCCCAGGCAGCTGACCCCGAGCGGCTGGAACGTCAACTCCCCTTCGTTGTCGGCCGATGGCCGCACCGTGTACTTCCTCAGCGCCAGGAACGGCAGCCAGCAGCTGTACGCGCAGGGCATGGACGGCACCACGCCGCGCCAGCTGACCGATTTCCCGGTGGACGTGGACAGTTACCACGTGTCTCCGCAGGACGACCGCGTGCTGTTCAGCGCCGGCGTCTTCCAGGACTGCGGTTCGGACCTGGCCTGCACCGAAAAGAAGCTGGCTGCGATCAAGGGCACCAAGGCCAGCGGCCAGGTGTTCGATTCGATGTTCGTGCGCCACTGGGACACCTGGAACGATGGCCGCCGCAACACCCTGTTCGTGGCGCCGCTGCCGACCGGCAAGGCCGCCGGGGTGAAGGGCGCCTCCGCGCTCAGCGCCACCCTGGCCGGCGACGCGCCGTCCAAGCCGTTCGGTGGCAATGATGATTTCGCCTGGTCGCCGGATGGCAGCAGCGTGGTCGCCAGCATCCGCGTGGCCGGCCGCGAAGAACCGTGGTCCACCAACTTCGACCTGTACCGCTTCGACGCGGCAGGCAAGCAGGCACCGGTCAACCTGACCGCCACCAACCCGGCGTGGGATGCCGGCCCGGTGTTCAGCGCCGACGGCAAGACCCTGTTCTACCGCGCGATGAAGCGCCCGGGCTTCGAAGCGGACCGCTTCGGTTTGATGGCGATGGACCTGGCCAGTGGCAAGAACCGCGAGATCGCTGCGGACTGGGACCGTTCGGCCGGCGGCATCGTGCTGTCCGCCGATGGCAGCACGATCTACACCACCGCCGATGAGCTGGGCGAACATCCGTTGTTCGCCGTGGACGTGGCCAGTGGCAAGGTCGACAAGCTGATCGGCGATGGCAGCGTGACCGCCGTGGACGTGGCCGGCAACAGCGTGGCCATCACCCGCAACAGCCTGAAGAGCAACGACCAGGTGCTGGTCGGCATGCTGCCCGCCGCCGGCCAGCCGATCGGCGAGCTGCGCGCGCTGACCCCCGCAGCCGGTGACGTGTTGAAGGACGTGTCCTTCGGTGACTACGAACAGTTCGAGTTCAAGGGCTGGAACAACGACACCGTGCATGGCTACGTGGTCAAGCCGCACGACTATCAGGAAGGCAGGCAGTACCCGGTGGCGTTCCTGATCCACGGTGGCCCGCAGGGCAGCTTCGGCAATGGCTGGAGCTACCGCTGGAATCCGCAGACCTATACCGGCCAGGGCTACGCGGTGGTGATGATCGACTTCCACGGTTCCACCGGCTACGGCCAGGCCTTCACCGATGCGATCAGCCAGCACTGGGGCGACCGTCCGCTGGAAGACCTGCAGAAGGGCTGGGATGCGGCGCTGAAGCAGTATGCGTTCCTGGACGGCGACAAGGCCTGCGCGCTCGGCGCCAGCTACGGCGGCTTCATGGTCAACTGGATCGCCGGCAACTGGAACAGCCCGTTCAAGTGCCTGGTCAACCACGATGGTGTGTTCGACCAGCGCATGATGGGCTATGCCACCGAAGAGCTGTGGTTCACCGAGTGGGAGCAGGGCGGTACCCCGTTCGCCAAGCCGGCCAACTATGAGAAGTTCAACCCGGTCAACCATGTAGCGGACTGGAAGAAGCCGATCCTGATCATCCACGGCCAGCTCGATTACCGCATCCCGGTCGAGCAGGGCCTGGCGGCGTTCACCGCCGCGCAGCGGCAGGGCATCGACTCCAAATTCCTGTACTTCCCGGATGAGAACCACTGGGTGCTGAAGCCGGCCAACAGCGTGTTGTGGCATGACACGGTGAACGCCTGGTTGAAGCAGCACATCGGCCAGTAAGCCGCGTTGAAGCGCCGCCCTCCGGGGCGGCGCTTTTGGTTTCCGTAGCGCCGCGCCCTGCTCGGCGTCTTTTTTTCACCGCTGCGCTCGCCGGGCATGGCGCGGCGCTACCCCTGGGTTGGCATGGTCTCGACTCCCTTGATCCAGAACGACATCGTCGTCTTCGGCCTGATCGCCGCCACCCTCGGTGCCGTGTTCTGGACCGCGTCGCGCCAGCAGGGGCCGTGGAAGCGCTTCTATGCATTCGTGCCGGCGCTGCTGCTGTGCTACCTGCTGCCCGGCATCTACAACACGGTCGGGTTGATCGATGGCCAGAACACCCGGCTGTACAACCCGATCGCGCGTGACGTGCTGCTGCCGGCGGCACTGGTACTGCTGACCCTGGCGGTGGACATCAAGGCGATCCTGCGGCTGGGCCCGAAGCTCGTGCTGATGTACCTGGGTGCTTCGGCCAGCATCATGCTCGGTGCGGTGGTGGCGTTCCTGCTGATGCGCGCGCTGCATCCGGAAACCGTGGCCGGCGACACCTGGGCCGGCATGGCGGCGCTGGCCGGCAGCTGGATCGGTGGCGGTGCCAACATGCTGGCGATGCGCGAAGTGTTCGACGTCGATGCGACCACCTTCGGCCAGTTCGCGGTGGTGGACGTGGGCGTGGGCTATGTGTGGATGGCGGTGCTGATCTTCCTCGCCGGTCGCTCGGCGAAGATCGATGCACGCAGCGGCGCCGATACCTCCGCGATCGATGCGTTGAAGGAGCGGATCGCGCGGTTCCAGGCCGAGCACGAGCGCATTCCCACCCTGACCGACCTGATGTCGATCGTGGCGGTGGCCTTCGGCGGTGTCGGCCTGGCGCACGCCATCGGCGCTCCGCTGGCGGCGTGGTTCAAGCTGCATGTCAGCTGGGCCGCGCAGTTCAGCCTGGACGCGCCGTTCGTGTGGGTGGTGGTGTTGTCGACCACGCTGGGCCTGGGCCTGAGTTTCACCCGCGCGCGCACGCTGGAGGGCGTGGGCGCCTCGCGGGTGGGCTCGCTGCTGCTGTACTTCCTGATTGCCTGCATCGGCATGCAGATGGACCTGGTGGCGCTGCTGGATCGTCCGTGGTTGTTCGCGCTGGGCTTGATCTGGATCGCGGTGCACATCGTGCTGTTGTGGCTGCTGGCCAAGCTGCTGCACGTGCCGTTCTTCTACTTCGCCATCGGTTCGCAGAGCAACATCGGCGGGCCGGCATCGGCGCCGGTGGTGGCTGCGGCGTTCCATCCGGCGCTGGCGCCGGTGGGCGTGCTGCTGGGCACGATGGGGTATGCGACCGGCACGTACCTGGCGTACGTGGTGGGAATCACGTTGCGGGCGTTGGCGGTGCAGTAGTTTTTTGTCTGTTGTAGTGGGAGGTGGGCGGTGGGGGCAGGCAGGACCCGCCGCAAGTACGTCCATGTAGGCTTGTTTACGCCCATCCATGGGCTCCAACAGTCCTGCCTGCCCCCACCGCCCACCTCCCCGCCGGCATCGCGCCGGGGAGGGGAAAAGAAAAAAGCAGAAGCAGGTAGCGCCGAGCCGTGCTCGGCGGAGTCCATCCGTGGCCGTCAGCAAAGAGCCGCCGAGCATGGCTCGGCGCTACCGCTCTTGCTCTTCTTTTTCCCC
>Ga0265780_10006018_pt1 | contig 15192 bp, 9 predicted proteins | sample P1T30metagenome_FD_192432 | JGI IMG/M metagenome (GOLD analysis project Ga0265780, IMG submission 192432) | Plant litter microbial communities from East Loma Ridge, Irvine, California - P1 T30 | ecosystem: Environmental > Terrestrial > Plant litter > Unclassified | place: USA: California... | reverse complement strand
GGCGCGTTGCAGGGCGCGGGCGCGGCGGGGGCGGGCGACCCCGGGCGGGCGGTCCGCAGCGCCGGGGACCGGCGCCGTACCCTGGCCCCCGAAGACGGGCGGCGACCGCCTCCGGACGGGGGGTGGGGGCGGCGTCGACGTCGTGGTGCACTGGGTCCCGTCGCAGGGGAGGCCGGTCCGGCCCCGCCGACCGACCGGCCGTCGCAGCCCGACGCCGCCACGGCGCCGGAGCCGCTCCCTCGTCGCCTGCACCTCCCCGCCCTCCACCCCGAAGGACCTGCCCGTGTTCGACCTCGCCCGCACGGGCGTCGTCGCCGGGGCCGTCGTCGCGCTCGCGGCCGGTCTCGTCGTCGCGCCTGCCGCCTCCTCGTCCACCGCCTCGGCCGCGGGCGGTCGCTCGACCGCGACCACCGCCTCCTCGACGCCTGCCGGCCGCACGACGTCGGCCGCTCCGACGACACCCGCCGACCGTGCCGCCGCGGCGAGCCGCCCGAGCGCGTCGGCCGCCCCGCGCCCGACCGCGCGCCCGAGCGCGTCCGCGACCGCACGCCCGACCGCGACCCCGAGCGCGTCCGCGACCCCGCGCCCGACCGCGTCCGCGACCGCACGCCCGACCGCGGCCCCGCGCACGACCGCGACCACCACCTCCTCGACCATCCGCACCGCGCCGCCGGCGACCGTCTACGCGGGCGGGCTGCACGTGGAGCAGCAGGGCGCCGCAGCCACCGCCGCGTCCCAGCTCGCCGCGCAGGGCCGCACCGCCGACGCCGCCGCCGCCCGCACGATCGCGGCGCAGCCGATCGCGGTCTGGCTCGGCTCCTGGTACGACGACGCGATGCTCGTCACGGTGATCCAGCGGACGGTCGCCGCCGCCGAGAAGAAGGGGACCACGCCCGTCTTCGTCACGTACGACATCCCCGGTCGCGACTGCGGCGGGTACTCCGCGGGAGGCGCGACGAGCGACGCCGCGTACCTCGCGTGGAACGGCAAGGTCGCGTCCGCCCTCGCCGGACACCGGGCCGTCGTGCTGGTCGAGCCCGACTCGCTGGGCCACCTCGACGCGTGCCCGGCCATGACGGCGACGCGCACCGCGACCCTGGCGGCGGCCGTCGGGGCGTTCTCGCGGGCCGGGGTGCCCGCCTACCTCGACGGAGGCAACTCGAACTGGGTCAAGCCCGCCGACATGGCCGCCCGGCTGCGCGCCGCCGGCGTCGACCAGGCCCGCGGGTTCTTCACGAACGTCGCGAACTACTACCCCGTCGACCAGGAGCGGGCCTACGCCGAGCAGGTCTCCGCCGCGACGGGCGGAGCGCGCTACGTGATCGACGTGTCTCGCAACGGGCGCGGCTGGAAGGGCACGTGGTGCAACGCTCCCGGCGCGGGCCTCGGCCAGACCCCGCGCGTCGCCACCTCGGGCGCGACGCGCCTCGACGCCCTGCTCTGGGTCAAGACGCCCGGCGCGAGCGACGGCACCTGCAACGGCGGGCCTGCCGCGGGGGTGTGGTTCCCGGAGTACGCGACCGCACTGGTGGCGAACCGGCGCTGAGCTGCGGCGTGGGCGTGGGCGTGACGAGCCCTCGCGCAGGACGAGAGCATTCCGTCCGCGAGCGGCCGTGACGGGCGGGTGCTGGGCGACGCCGACGCCGGATCGCTCTCAAATTCGGAGGGACACCGGGACGGGACGGGACGAGGCGGGACGGGGCAGGACGGGGCCGGGTCTCGGCACCGGGGACGTCCGAGATGCAGAACCCGACAACACGCGGCTCACGGGCCCGAACGTACCGGGAAAAGAGCGCATAGCAGGGCGGCCGGTCGGCATTTGCAGGGGGTGTAGCGGCAGCGGGCACGCCGGCGCGGGCAGGCGTCTCGGAGGGCAGACGCGCAGGAGGCGCGGTGCGAGACCTGCTCGCACCGCGCCTCCTGCAGGCGGTCGGGTGGCCCCGGCGGGGCCGCCCGGGCTCGGTCGGCCGGGCTAGAGCGTGGCCTCCGACGGGTCCCAGCCCTCGGCGAGCGGCTGCGGCTGCGCGACCGTCGACGCGACGTCGACGACCGTGCGGGACTCGGCGGCCTCGCTGATCGCGAGCAGCACGTCGAGCACGTGCGACGCGACGGCGCCGCTCGCCCGCTCGGCGTCGCCGCCGCGCAGCGCACGGGCGAGGTCGAGCACGCCCGAGCCGCGTCCCCACGTCGAGCCGGCGGCCGTGAGGGTGGTCGGCTCGTCCTCGCCGAGGCGCCAGAGCGTCGAGTCGCCGTCGAACGTGTTCGGGTCGGGCAGCACGATAGTGCCCTCGGTGCCGCTGATCTCGACGAAGCCCATGCGGGGCAGCGCGTTCTGGAACGAGAAGGTCGACTGCGCCGACTGCCCGCCCTCGAACGAGACGATCGCCGCGTGGTGTGTGGGCACCTCCACGGCGAAGTCGGTGCCGGCCCGGGGGCCGCTGCCGACGGTGCGCGTCGTGCGCGCGGTCGACGCGACGGCGCTGACCGCGCTCGCGGCGCCGAACGCGTGCACGAGCGTCGTCACGTAGTAGGGGCCCATGTCGAACAGAGGGCCGGCGCCCTTCGCGAAGAGGAACTCCGGGTCCGGGTGCCACGCGTCGGGACCGGGCACGTGGAACAGCGTCGTCGCGGTCAGCGGCTTACCGATGTCGCCCCGGGCGATCGCGCGCATCGCCGTCTGGACGCCCGCGCCGAGCACGGTGTCGGGCGCGCAGGCGACCCGCACCCCGGCGGCGTCGGCCGCAGCGAGCAGGTCGCTGCCCGAGGCGTGGTCGAGGGCGAGGGGCTTCTCGCTCCACACGCTCTTGCCGGCGGCGACGATGCGGCGTCCCACCTCGGCGTGCACGGCGGGGATCGTGAGGTTGACGACGATCTCGATCTCGTCGATCGCGAGCAGCTCGTCGACGGTGCCGTGGCCGGGCACGCCGTGCTCCTCGGCCCGCGAGCGCGCGCGCTCGGGGATCAGGTCGGCCACGAAGAGCACCTCGAGGTCGGGGAACGACGTCATGTTCTCGACGTAGGTGCCGCTGATGACGCCCGCCCCGATCACCCCGACGCCGACGCGCCCCGTGCGTCCGGCCCCCGCGCCCGTGCGGCTGGACCCCGCGCCCGCACCCCGGCGCCCCGTGCCCGCCTCGCCACCCGTCACTTGTCGTTCTCCGCGAGCCAGGCGAACGACGCGGCGATGCCGTCGAACACGTCGAGGGCGTAGTCGTCGAACTCGACGACGCGCAGCGCGTGCGGGGCGGCGGCGAGCACGGCGGCGACGTCGACGTCGCCCTGCCCCGCCGGCACCTGGTCCTTGAACGCCGCCGCGAGGGCGTCGGGCACCTCGAGGGCGCTCTCGCTGCTCGGCAGCGCGGTGGCGATGTCGCCCGAGATCGCGCCGTCCTTGACGTGGAGGAACTGCACGCGGTCGCCCAGCCGACGCAGCAGCGCCGGGGTGTCCATGCCGCCGACGGTCGACCAGAAGGTGTCGATCTCGAGCACGACGTCGTCGTCCAGGCGCTCGAGGAAGAACTCGTACACGGGTCGCCCGTCGACCGTGTTCGCGAACTCCCACTGGTGGTTGTGGTAGCCGAAGCCCAGCCCCGAGGCGGCGGCCAGCACCTGCAGCTCGTTGACGCGGTCGGCGATGGCCCGGGCGTCGTCGGCGGTCTGCCAGCGGTCGCTGGGGATGAACGGGTCGATCACCGTCTGCACCCCGAGCTGGGCCGCGGCCGCGAAGGCGCGCTCCGGCTCGGTCGAGTCGATGACGGGGGCGTGCGCCGAGGGGGCCGTGACGCCCGAGGCGGCGAACGCCTTCTCGAGCTCGTCGGCACGGGCGACGAAGTCGTAGGGCTCGACCTTGGTGAAGCCGATCTCGGCGACGCGGGCGACGGCGCTCTGCAGGTCGGCCGAGATGGCGTCCCTGACCGTGTAGAGCTGGACGGAGGGTGACGAGGTCATGGCGAACTCCTTTGTCGTGGTGGATCTCGGCGAGGGCCCGGGCAGCTGAGCGGGGGACCGTCCCGCCCTGCGGCGGGGTGGTGCGGGGCGTGCAGGCCAACTCTGCCACTTCTGTCGACCCGTGACAAAAGATCCACGACGATCGACAGGGCCGGTCCTCGTGTCGAGGAGGCGCCTCCTAGGCTGGGCAGGTGCGCCTGCGACCCGCGACCCGACTGCAGGCCGCCCCTCCCGTGGTCGTCGTGCTCGTGCTTTACGCGCTCTCGCGGCTCGTGTCGAGCGCCTGGCTCGGCGGCCTGTTCTCGCTCGCGACCTCGCAGGGCTGGGCGTTCGCGAGCCACCGCGCCGACCCGAGCTTCGCCTCGTTCTCGGGCTCGTGGGACGCCAGCTACTACCGGACCATCGCCCAGCAGGGCTACCCGACAGAGCTGCCCCTCGACGACGACGGACACGTGCTGCCCAACCCGTGGGCGTTCCTGCCGGTGTTCCCCGGGCTCGTGCGCGGCCTCGCCGCGGTGCTCGGCGTCGACCTCGCCGGCAACGCCTTCTTCGCGATCGGCCTCGTCGTCGCGGTCGTCGCAGGAGGCGGTGCGACCGTGCTGCTGCACCGGATCGTCCTCGAGACGTCCGGCCCGCAGAGCGCGCTCTGGGCCGCCGCCCTGTTCTGCTTCGGCCCGCTCTCGTTCGTGCTGCAGGTCGCCTACGCCGAGAGCCTCATGCTGCTGCTCGTCTTCGGGGCGCTGCTCGCCGCCCTGCGGCACCGCTACCTCGTGACCGCGTCGCTCGGCGTCGTCGCGGCCTTCACCCGGCCGGGCGTGCTCGCGCTGGCGCTGGCGCTCGCCGTGACGGGCGTCGTGCGGCTGCGCCGCGAGGGCCGGGCGTTCCGGAGGCGCGAGCGGGCCTCGCTCGTCGTGGCCGGGCTGCTGATCTCGGCGGCGGGCCTCGCGTGGCCGGTGATCGCCGACCACGTGACCGGGCGGCCGGGCGCGTACCTCGACACCGAGCTGTCGTGGTGGGTCGGCTTCGTCGGGCGGCAGCACTTCGCGCCGCTGACGCCGTGGTTCGTGATGGCCGGCACCTGGCTCGGGGTCGCCGGCGTCGTGCTCGTCGGCGTGCTGCTCGGCGTCGTCGCGTGGTGGTTCACCCGGCGCTCGACCCGCTCGCTGGGCGTCGAGGTCGTCTCGTACTCCGGCGGCTACCTGCTCTACCTCGTCGCCGTGTTCCTGCCGCAGCAGAGCCTGCCGCGCCTGCTGCTGCCCGTCGCGCCGCTGCTCGGCCACCCCGGGATCGTGGCCGTGCCGCGCCTCCGCTGGCTGCTGCTCGGGGCCGGGATCGCCCTGCAGCCGGTGGCCGTCGTGCTGCTCTGGTTCGTGGGGTACCCGTAGCCCGCGGCCCGCTGGCCGAGGCCCCCCGTTCTGGGCGACCCACCGATTCGTGGAGCCCTACCAGCTACGATGCCGTTCTGCCCGCCCAGCGCGCAGGCACCTCCCCGTCGACCGTCACCGGGTCGTCGGTGTGCCCGCGTCGACCGAGAGGACTTCGCGTGAGCGACCACCGCGACCGCACCGCCCGCACCGCCCGCAGCGACCGCACCGCCGGCACCGCCGGCGCCCCCGACGGCGTCGCCGCCCCCTCGAGCCGCACGTCGCGTCGTGCCGCCGAGGCGTCGGGCAAGGGGGTGGCCCGTCACGGGCGCCTCCGCACGACCGGCCCGCTGGGCACCGTCGGCAAGGTGCTCGCCGGGGCGCTCGCCGTGGTGCTCGTGAGCGGCGCCTCCGTCGGCGCGATCGCCGCCTACCAGGTGCGCTCCGACCTCGGCACGGGCGTCGCCCTGCCCGCGGCCAAGGGCCAGAAGTCGGTCGTCGCCTCGCCGCCCTCGATCGACGCCTACCCCGGCGGCTTCAACGTGCTGATCGTCGGCACCGACAACGACGAGGCGCAGGACGAGGACGAGTACGGCGAGCGCGACGCCACCCTCAACGACGTCAACATCCTGCTGCACGTCTCGGCCGACCACTCGAACGCGACGGCCGTGAGCATCCCGCGCGACATGGTCGTGCCGATCCCCGCCTGTGCCCGCGAGGACGGCTCCGGCTACTACTCGGCCATGTCGGCCCGCCCGATGAACGAGGCCTACTCGTACGGCGGCCTCAGCTGCGTCGTCTCGACCGTGTCCGAGCTGACCGGCCTCGAGATCCCCTTCGCCGGCATGATCTCGTTCAACGGCGTCATCGAGATGTCGAACGCGGTCGGCGGCGTGCCGGTCTGCGCGGCCACCCCGATCAAGGACAAGTACACCGGCCTCGACATCGAGGCCGGCGAGACGGTGCTGCAGGGCCAGCAGGCGCTGCAGTTCCTCCGCACCCGGCACGGCGTCGGCGACGGCTCGGACCTCGGCCGCATCAGCAGCCAGCAGGTCTACCTGTCGTCGCTGCTGCGCACGGTGAAGAGCGCCGACACCCTCACGAACCCCACCAAGCTCTACTCGCTGGCGCGCGCCGCGGCGAGCAACATGACCCTCTCGGAGGGTCTCACCGACGTCAACACCATGGTGCAGATCGGGTCGGCCTTGAAGGACCTCCCGCTCGACCAGGTCAACTTCGTCCAGTACCCGGGCACCACGGGCGGCTCCGGGGTCTACGAGGGCAAGGTGCAGCCGGTCACGTCGGTCGCGACGCGCCTCTTCGACGCGATCCGCGCCGACCAGCCGTTCACGCTCGAGGCGGGCAGCGAGGGCCTCGGCGCGGCGTCCGCCGCCGCGGCCGACGCGGCGACCGGCGACGCTGCTGAAGGAGGCGCGGCTGCGGCTCCCGAGACGCCCGCAACGTCCGCACCTGCGGCTCCCGCCACGTCCGCTCCGGCGGCTCCCGCCGACGCCGCGGCCCCGACCGACGCCGCGTCCGCTCCGGCCGCCGAGGCGCCGGCCGGCCCCGAGGTCATCTCGGGCCTGACGGGCCAGTCGGCGTCGGAGCAGACCTGCTCGGTCGGGTTCCTCAAGAAGAAGTAGGGGCTGCGGCCTGGGGCGGGGCGCGCTCTCGAATTTGAGAGCGTTCCTGGTCCCGGCGCCGCGCCTCCTGCGGTGTCGTGCCGATCGCGGGCGGAATGCTCTCGCTTTCGGTGCCGCAGTCGCAGCTGATCCCGCAGCCGCTCTCGCTTATGCTGCCGCAGCCGGGGTGAGGGCCGCTCTCAAATTTGAGAGCGTTCCTGGTCCCGGCGCCGCGCCTCCTGCGGTGTCGTGCCGCTCGCGGCTGGAATGCTCTCGCTTTCGGTCCCGCAGCCGCAGCCCTGGTCGCAAAGGGTCTGGCTCGCGCTGCCGCAGTCGCAGCCGCGGGCGGCGCACGAGGTGCGCGGGGAGAGGGCGCCCCGGCGAGTAACCAGCTCGCCGGGGCGACCGGGGATCCCCGTGCGGGCGCCCGAACGCGCCGCAGGGGGCCCTGCGGTGCCGGGATCAGGGGTTCGGCACCGCAGGGGGCGTGATGTCGACGTCGTCGTCGGCGTGTGTGCCTCCGACCGGTGCCGCGGGGGTCGCGGCGGTCCGTCGGGAAGGATGTCGGAGGGCTGTCGGCGCCGATCAGGGGGAGTCGCTGCGTCCGTGGACGCACCCGTGCTGTCGGGTGGTGCACGACCCCTGCCGTCTCCGGCGCCAGGGGTACTCTATGAGTCCGCATATTTGCCGACAAGGGCGCGACGCCCCCCGAACGGGGGAGGACCGGGTGAACTACGGGTGAGCGGCCCCGCCGAGGAGGCGCCCGCCGGCCCGTCGAGGAGGTGCGGTTCGGCAGATCGCGTCCGGCCCGCTATGATCGTGGGTGCGCCGTCACGTCCCGCACGAGTCGGCGCAGGGAGCCGTCGCATAGTTCGGCCTAGTGCACCACCCTGCTAAGGTGGAGTTCCCTTTGTGGGAACCGTGGGTTCAAATCCCACCGGCTCCGCGGGGCCCCGTCGCGTTGTGATCTCGCCAGATCAGTGCACGGGGCCTTTCTTCCTTTTCCGGGCCCGTTTCCTTCTCACGGCCCGTGTCCTTCCCTGGCCCTGCGGGTGCCCGCGCTCCTCGCCGCGGCGGTGTCGTCGGCGCGTGCCAAGCTGAGCGCATGACACGAGGGCGACTGCGGGTGCTGCTCGGCGCCGCCCCCGGCGTCGGCAAGACCTTCACCATGCTCGAAGAGGGCGCGCGCCTGCGCGACGAGGGCAAGGACGTCGTCGTCGCCGTCGTCGAGACCCACGGCCGGGCCGCCACCGCCGCGCGGCTCGGCGACCTCGAGGTCGTGCCGCGTGCCGTGCACGTGCACCGCGGCGTCGAGCTCGACGAGATGGACCTGGAGGCGGTGCTCGCCCGGGCGCCGCAGGTCGCCCTCGTCGACGAGCTCGCCCACAGCAACGCCCCGGGCGCCCGCCACGACAAGCGGTGGCGCGACGTGCAGGCGCTGCTCGACGCCGGCATCTCGGTCGTCTCGACCGTCAACGTGCAGCACGTCGAGTCCCTAGCCGACGTCGTCGAGCAGATCACCGGGGCCGCCCAGCGCGAGACGGTGCCCGACTCGGTGCTGCGGGGGGCCGACCAGATCGAGGTCGTCGACCTCGCCCCGCAGGCCCTGCGCGACCGGCTCGCGGCCGGCGACGTCTACCCGGCGGCGCGGGTCGACGCCGCGCTGTCGAACTACTTCCGCCTCGGCAACCTCACCGCGCTGCGCGAGCTCGCCCTGCTGTGGCTGGCCGACGAGGTCGACAGCGCCCTGCGCGCCTACCGCGTCGAGCACGGCATCGACAGCGCCTGGGAGGCCCGGGAGCGCGTCGTCGTGGCCCTCACCGGAGGCGCGGAGGGCGAGACCCTGATCCGTCGCGCCGCGCGCATCGCGGCCCGCAGCGCCGGCGGCGAGCTCGTCGCCGTGCACGTCAGCACGCCCGACGGCCTCCGCCAGGGCGCTCCCGGCGCCCTCGCCGCGCAGCGCGCCCTGGTCGAGAAGCTCGGCGGCAGCTACCACCAGGTCGTGGGGTCGGATGTGCCGCGGGCGCTGGTCGACTTCGCCAAGGGGGCCGACGCCTCCCAATTGGTCATCGGCGTCAGCCGACGCGGCCGACTGACCTCGCTGGTCAGCGGGCCGGGCATCGGGGCGACGGTCATCCGCGAGTCGGGCCAGCTCGACGTGCACATCGTCACGCACTCGGCCGCGGGGCGGGGCTGGTCGCTGCCGAAGCTCGGCGGGGCCCTGTCCCGCTCGCGCGTCGCGGCCGGCTTCGTGCTCGCCGCGGTCGTCGGTCCGCTGCTCACCTGGCTGCTCGCCGACCACCGCAGCGAGGACGGCATCGCGGGCACCGTGCTGCTGTTCCAGCTCCTGGTCGTCGTGGTGGCGGTGACGGGCGGGGTCTGGCCGGCGCTCTTCGCCGCGCTGCTCTCGGGCGTGACGCTCGACCTGTTCTTCATCGCGCCGATCTACAGCGTGACCATCGCCGAGCCGCTGCACCTGCTGGCGCTCGTGCTCTACGTGCTCAACGCCGCCATCGTCAGCTGGGTCGTCGACCAGGCGGCCCGGCGCAGCCGGGCGGCGGCGCGCGCCCTCGCCGAGACCGAGCTGCTCGCCACCGTGTCGGGCAGCGTGCTGCGCGGGCAGGACGCGCTGCAGGCGCTCGTCGCCCGCACCCGCGAGGCCTTCGGGCTGACGCGCGTGCGGGTGCTGTCGGGCGACGAGGTGCTGGGCGACAGCGGGGTCGACGGGGGAGCCGGCGCGGGGCCGGGCGCGGGCGCAGGCACGGGCTCGGGCTCGGGCTCGAGCACGGGCGCTGGCGCTGGCGCTGGCGTGACGACCCTGCCCGCCGGCGACGACGGCGTGCTCGAGCTGACGGGCGAGCCGCTGCAGGCGGGCGACCGACGCCTCCTCGCCGTCGTCGCCGCACAGGTCGAGGCCGCCCTCGAGCACTCCGCGCTGACGAGGGCCGCCGGCCAGGTGGCGCCGCTCGCCGAGGTCGACCGGATGCGCAGCGCCCTGCTCGCCGCCGTCGGGCACGACCTGCGCCGTCCGCTCGCCGCCGCGACCGCCTCCGTGAGCGGCCTGCGCCAGCAGGACGTCGAGTGGAGCGACGCCGACCGCGACGAGCTGCTCGCCACCGCGTGGGAGAGCCTCGAGTCGCTGTCGACGCTCGTCACCAACCTGCTCGACGTCAGCCGCGTCCAGGCAGGAGCGCTCGCTGTGACGACCGCCGTGGTCGACGTCGACGACGTGGTGCTCGGCACGCTCGACGAGCTCGGGCTGGGCCCCGGCGACGTCGAGCTCGCCCTGCGCACCTCCGTGCCGCCGGTGCTCGCCGACGCCGTGCTGCTGCAACGGGTGCTCGTCAACCTGCTCGACAACGCCCTGCGCCACTCGCCCGACGGCACCCTCGTGCGCATCTCGACGAGCGGCTTCGGAGGCCGGGTGGAGGTGCGGGTAGTCGACCGCGGACCGGGCGTGCCCCCCGAGCGCCGGGACGAGATCATGGTGGCGTTCCAGCGGCTCGGCGACACCGACAACGCGACCGGCCTCGGCCTCGGACTGGCCCTGAGCAAGGGCTTCGTCGAGGCGATGGGCGGCACCCTGTCGCTCGACGACACCCCGGGCGGCGGCCTCACGATGGTCGTCTCGCTCCCCGAGGCCCCCGCCGCCGCTCTCCTCGTTCAGGAACCGGCGTCCTGATCCGTGCCCGGATCGGACGCTCGGTCCTGAGCCGTGCACGGTTCAGGACCTCGGGCGGCCGGCTTCCTGGATCGCGGAACCGGCGTCCGCCCGGCGCGGGCCCGCAGCCCCGGCCTCAGCCACGGCCTCAGCCACGGCGCCGGGGGCTCGCGCCGCATCCTGACGGGATCCCTACGCCGGGGGCCTGCGCCGCGCCTCCTCGGGGCGGTACCGTCGTCGAGGAGGGCACGTGAAGATCCTGATCGCCGACGACGACCCGCAGATCCTGCGGGCGCTCAAGGTGACCCTCGGCGCCCACGGCTACGAGATCGTGACCGCGGCCGACGGTCGAGAGGCGCTCGACCTCGCCATGACGCAGCACCCCGACCTCGTCATGCTCGACCTCGGCATGCCCCGGCTCGACGGCGTCGAGGTGATCGCGGGCCTGCGCGGCTGGTCGACGGCCCCCGTGCTCGTCGTCTCCGGTCGCACCGACGCCGCCGACAAGGTCGAGGCGCTCGACGCGGGCGCCGACGACTACGTGACCAAGCCCTTCGCCATGGAGGAGCTGCTCGCCCGCATCCGCGCCCTCACCCGCCGCCTCGCGCCGGGCGACGACGACTCGCCGGTCGTCGAGTTCGGCGACGTGCGGGTCGACCTGTCGGCCACGACCGTCGTCCGCGCCGGCGAGGTGGTGCGGCTCACGCCGACCGAGTGGCGTGTGCTCGAGCTGCTGCTGCAGAGCCCGGGCAAGCTCGTCACGCGCGAGACGCTGCTGACGCAGGTGTGGGGCGCGTTCCACGCGAAGGACACCGGCTACCTCCGCCTCTACTTCGCCCAGCTGCGCAAGAAGCTCGAGCCCGTGCCGGCCGAGCCGCGCTACCTCGTGACCGAGCTGGGCATGGGCTACCGCTTCGTGCCGGACGGAGGCGCCCCCGCCTCCTGAGCACCGGTCGCCCGGGTGCCGGGCTGCGCTGCGGGTCGAGACCCCGCAGGCGGGCCTCGCCGTGCCGCCGCGCGACATCCTCACGACATCCTTACGCCCGACGCCCCTGACGGCGTCGCGGCGGGCGTACCGTTGCTCCGTCGTGCCGTCCCGAGCGCGACGAGCGACGAGAGGTCACCGTGTCCACGACGTCCGAGCAGCGCGACGCCGACGCGCTGGAACCGCAGCTCTCCCGCACGTCGGGATCGCGCCTCCGTGGCTGGCTGCTCGGCGGCCTCACCGAGAACAGCGGCGCCCACCAGGGCCCCCACGCCAGCACCGTCGAGAAGACGCACTCGTGGTGGCGCGTGATGTGCCTCACCGGCGTCGACTACTTCTCGACCCTCGGCTACCAGCCGGCGATCGCCGCCGTCGCGGCCGGCCTGCTGTCGCCGCTCGCGACCATCGTGCTCGTGCTGCTGACGCTGTTCGGCGCCCTGCCGGTGTACCGCCGCGTCGCCCGCGAGAGCCCCCGCGGCGAGGGCTCGATCGCGATGCTCGAGCGGCTGCTGCCCTGGTGGGGCGGCAAGGTGTTCGTCCTCGTGCTGCTCGGCTTCGCCGCGACCGACTTCATGATCACCATCACGCTGTCGGCGGCCGACGCCACCGCCCACGCCGTCGAGAACCCGTTCGCGCCCGCCTGGTTCCACGGGGCGGAGGTGCCGCTCACGCTGTTCCTCGTCGCGCTCCTGGCCGCCGTGTTCCTGCGCGGGTTCACGGAGGCGATCGGCATCGCCGTCGTCCTGGTCGGCGTGTTCCTGGCGCTCAACCTCGTCGTGATCGCCGTGTCGCTCGCCCACGTCGCCGAGAACCCGGTCGTCATCGGCGACTGGTGGCAGGCGCTCACCGTGCAGCACGGCAACCCGCTCGTGATGGTCGGCATCGCCCTGATCGTGTTCCCGAAGCTGGCGCTCGGCCTGTCCGGCTTCGAGACCGGCGTCGCCGTCATGCCGCAGATCACCGGCGACGCGAGCGACACCCCGCAGCAGCCGGTCGGGCGCATCCGCGGCGCACGTCGCCTGCTGACGTCGGCCGCCATCATCATGAGCTCGTTCCTCATCCTGTCGAGCTTCGCGACGACGCTGCTGATCCCGCAGGAGGAGTTCCAGGCAGGAGGCGAGGCGAACGGCCGTGCCCTCGCCTACCTCGCGCACGCCTACCTGGGCGACGGGTTCGGCACCCTCTACGACGTCGCGACGATCTGCATCCTGTGGTTCGCGGGCGCCTCCGCGATGGCCGGCCTGCTCAACATCGTGCCGCGCTACCTGCCTCGCTACGGCATGGCGCCGCAGTGGGCCCGGGCGGTGCGGCCGCTCGTGCTCGTCTTCACCGCGATCGCGTTCGTCATCACCATCGTGTTCGACGCCGACGTGGACGCCCAGGGCGGGGCCTACGCGACGGGAGTGCTCGTGTTGATCACCAGCGCCTCCGTGGCCGTCACGCTCTCGGCGCGACGCGCGCGCCAGCGCAAGCGGACCGTCGCCTTCGGCGTCATCGCGCTCGTGTTCGTCTACACGACCGTCGTCAACGTGGTCGAGCGGCCCGACGGCGTCCGCATCGCCGCGATCTTCATCGTCGGCATCATGGCGGTGTCGCTGGTCTCGCGGGTGCGGCGGTCGTTCCAGCTGCGCGCGACGTCGATCTCGTTCGACGACGCGGCGCTCGGCTACGTGCGCGAGGACGCCGACGAGTACGGCTCGATCCGCGTCATCGCCCACGAGCCGGGCCGCGAGGTCGCCGAGATCTACAAGAAGAAGCTCAGCGCGGAGCGCAAGTACAGCGGCATCCCGCAGCGGTCGCCCGTGATCTTCCTCGAGGTGCACCCCGGCGACTCGTCCGACTTCGAGGAGGACCTCGTCGTCACCGGCTGCGTCGTGCACGGCTACCGCGTGCTCCGGGTGACGAGCGGGGCCGTGCCGAACACGATCGCCTCGGTGCTGCTCGCGGTGCGCGACGAGACCGGGGTCGTGCCCGACGTCTACTTCGAGTGGACCGAGGGCAGCCCGCTGTCGAACATGGGGCGGTTCCTCGTGACGGGGGCCGGCGAGGTGGCGCCCGTGACGCGCGAGGTGCTGCGGCAGGCGGAGCCGCACCGCTCGCGCCGCCCCGACGTGCACGTCAGCTAGCCCGCCCGGGCCCGGGCCGCCGCCGCGCCCGGCCCGGCCCGCGTGCCCCGGGCCGTGCGTCCTGCCCGGGTTGCTCCTCCGAACACCGCCGAGTGAACGAAGCACCGCGTTGTTGGGCGGTGTTTCGTTCACTCGGCGGTGTTCGCGGTGACACGAGTGACGCGAACGGCGCGCACCGCGGGCCGCGCGCCGCGCGCCGCGGGCCGCGGGCCGCGTCAGTGCGTCGTGTGTCCCCGGAACCTCTGCGCCGCCGCACGCGAGGCGGCGCTGAGGCGGCGCGGATCGAGGTGCACGCCGGCCCGCTCGAGCTTCGCGGCCAGTCGTCGCGGGTCCACGAGATCGCGGTACTCGCACCGGACCACCTCGCGGACGCGGGGGTGTGCCCGGAGGCGCGCCTCGCGGTCCTTCTCGTCGCGGATGACCTGAGCCGTCGTCCGGCCGCCGGACAGCACGGGGTCCACGTACTTCTCGAGACCGTCGAACTCGAGCACGACTCCGACGAGCACGAGGAAGAAGTCGCACCGTCCGATGAGCCCCTGCGCGTCGAAGAACGGCACCTGGAGCGCGACCTCGGGGGCGCCCAGCTCGAAGAGGGCGATGCGGACGAGGGACTCGCCCCCGTTCTCGGCCCAGGGCGAGGCGAACTGGAGGGCCCGGCGGGCGGCCCGTCCTCCCGGCGACGTGGCCGGCCCGAGCATGCTCTCGAACTCGTCGCGGGCAGCCGAGAGGGGCGGCCCGATCGACTCCGGACTCCGGTGGCCGTCGGGCATCAGCCTGCGGCGCAGGACGGCGTCGGCGCAGAGGACGGCGTCGGCGAAGTCCGCGGTGCTGAGCACGTCGACCATCGTGCGGGAGGCGTTCGTCACCCGCAGCGAGCCGATGACGGTCCGATCGCGGACGGGCACGGAGCCCGGTCGACGGATGACGCCGGGCGAGGTCTGGACCTTCTCGCGTCGCGGGTCGATGAGCGCGACCCTCGCGGGCTGCCGCGAGACGGACGGGAGGTCGAGGACGGCCGCCGCGGACGCGTGGGACACCACACAGGAGCGCGGCGACGACACGCTCACCGCCCGGACGAGCAGCACGTGCCTCGCCCTCGCGTCCGCCGCCTCCCATGTCTCGCGTGCCACGAAGACGCCGCGCCGCAGCCTGACCACGGTGCCCGTCCCGACGCGCCGTCGGAGCGCCGCGGACTCGCGTGACTGCGCCCCGTGCGTGGCCGAGAAGAGGAGGGGGCACGTCAGCGGTGAGTCGAGGTGGGTCATGGGGGGAGGATGACGCGACCGGGCCGCCTGCCGCGCGGGCGCCTCCTTCGCCTGTGCAGTTCGACGGCGGGAGGCTGCCCGGGGAGGGGCCACAGGCACGTTCCGACACCGCCGAGTGAACCGAACACCGCGTCAGTGGGCGGTGTTCCGTTCACTCGGCGGTGTCGGGGGGAGTTGCGCGTGCCGGGCGGCGGTCGCGGGGGCGGCGGGCGCGGGGGCGG
>Ga0265780_10006017_pt1 | contig 15193 bp, 24 predicted proteins | sample P1T30metagenome_FD_192432 | JGI IMG/M metagenome (GOLD analysis project Ga0265780, IMG submission 192432) | Plant litter microbial communities from East Loma Ridge, Irvine, California - P1 T30 | ecosystem: Environmental > Terrestrial > Plant litter > Unclassified | place: USA: California... | reverse complement strand
GCGTCCACAAGGCTACCTCCTTTCTTTCAGAACTTATTTCCGCTTGTGTCGCATACTGGGGACAGGCTGGATTAAAGGGGTTCTTTGAGGTCCTTTGGCGTTTCGGGGTAAAGGTTGAATCACGATTGCGGTGGTATCTAAGACCTAGTAAGGTGACTGTGTAGATGAGTAGTAGTTAAGGTATCGACAAGCAAGACAAATGACAATGTATAGAGGTAAAGAGGAAGAAGATAGAAGAGAGATGGAAGAAAAAGAAGTTGAACGATACAACTTGGAGCACACACACACAACCTCATACCTACCATATTTAAGGGGTACATGGGTATATGGCTGAAATCGTACATACCAACTAGGACTCAGACACTGATTAACTGGACTTGCTTGACGAGCTCAGCACTCTCTTACTACCCACTTTCTCGCGCGTATCCAAATACAACATCCCTCCGAAAAAGCTTGTTCTCCAAACCTCCTTTACCCTCTGGTCCTCCTTCTTCGAACCATTCCGCCACCACGACTAATGGTATCCACCCTGTCCAGCGTGCATAGCATTGGCCTGTGGTGGTCTCTGATTCCATCCCTGGGGTGGCTGGGGATCATTTCCATCTCCGACTTTCATCTCCCATTCTGCCATTTCAGCTCCGTTCATCCTTCCATGGAGGGCTATGACTCACGACAGATTCCACATATCCAGATATGGCTCTTGTTGAAGGGGATCAGTGGTACCCAGAACAGCTCAAACTAGTAGTTTAGGCATAGCTTCCGTGGTCGCCAGTAGTACGGCAGACTTACCCATGTCCTACTCGAAGCTTGCATGACACTCGCTGTCATGATTAGTTCGATCCCGATTCTGTCTTGCGGGTCGAATATAGCTTACGATTGTTACACCTGGGACACATCCTTCCAGCATCTCCATCTTGTTTGACCTGACAGTTAGCTTGGTCTCAGCGAAGGGACTTCGAAGCTCACCTTGGTTGGCAGACCACCTTTGCCGCTGTCAGTCTTTGGCACTTCTGGCTATGAAAGAAGCTCACAAATGATCGGGATACACACTGATCTCTTAGCTACGTCTGTACGGTCTGTTGAAACGTACTGTTTGTTATGAGTCTGATGTGCAAGTGTCAAGTGAGATTTACAGTAGACACAGCTGCGGGATATGGTCATGCCAAGAATGATCATCAGGCGGACATGGCCGCTTTCATTCGGCGCAGCTACTCCGGGCTGCCGGGCACCGTACTGTCCTTATCTGCACATATAATGGCATATTTGTATACCTCGGCAAGATGAGAAGTCAGGCAGATCAACCACCGAAGAAGAAGCGACGTGAGCTATCCATATCTTCACTGCTCCAGTCAGCGCCTACGAGCTAATTTGCAGGACAAAACGTGGCTTGTGATCCCTGTAAACTACGTCGAATCAAGTGTGATCTCCTGGAACTCCTCTCATCCTTAGATGGACAACACGGTAGAGGCGATGACGAGCCCCCACACCTGATTGTCAGGCGTCATCCGGGTGCAGTGTGTACGCAATGTCGGAATAAAGGACTGCAATGCTCGACCGAGGGTATACTCAATCCGTCGAAACCGAATAAAGGCGGGAGAAGGATTAACGAGGCTAGGCAAAAGTATGGAGATGGAACAGATGCAGCGACACCTATGACAGCTGATCCTTCGATGGGAGCTGATCTGGGTGAGAAGGAAGGGCTAGGTGGACCTGCGCGCAACGGAGCTCTGGACCAGCTTGGGGCTGGAATCGAGCAGTCGGGGAATAATGGTCTGGATGCAACAGCGCCTGACCCATTCGCCACGTCATCATCTACCAGTCACCACTCTTGGGCCTCAACACCAGCCTATGCGACCAGTCCGTCAGGTGACAGCGTCTCGTACGGCCACGATCAGCCCTTCCTCCCGCGTTCGAATGACCCATCCGATACCCTTTTGCGGTCACTCCTTGTAAATCTCGACAGTTCTCCACCCTCTAGCAATCCAGCTCTAAATGGACATCCAATTGCCTACACATCGGGTAGAGCAACGCCCGAGGTTCAGCGCCAAGCGGTCGAGATCTGGGAGAAACATTCAATGAATGTCCCACAGGCTATCGCGAATCGATCCCTTCGTCCGACTACTCCCCAATCGCACGCGGTTACAGTGGATCTGGACGCTCATACTCCGCACCCCAATACCCTTCTACCGGCTCTCGGAAGGCTAGACATTGAGACGAACACGTTCTTACCTGTTGTCCCGCTCGATTCAAATCCACCGCGAGCTGCTTCGATCTCTAAGCCTGGTGAGGCTTATGGTGGTCATTCAGGACGCCCAGAGACGATGGTCAGATACAGAGGAGATGCCCATAAGATCAATCAGGGGAGTCAAATAGGAAAGAGGCAAAGAGAGTATGATTCGGCTGGATCGACTTTAAGCACGTCAGCGTACGAATCGCTACATCCGTGGGAGAGAGATCCATGGCATATTTGGCAAGCGAAAGACGAGGGTGGATCACGTACTGTCGCTTGGAGTCGTAAGGAGCAAGTCCAGGAATCACTGGCGGACAGAGCTCTTGGTATCGAGCTAAGTCGACACTTGATCACGGTGTACTTCCAGGCTGTCCACTTTTCCTTACCGGTACGTACCCGTCCTTATCATGCAGCGTGGATGACATCCGGCTGATATGCAGGTCTTATCGCCCGAATCGTTTTACATGGAGTGGGAATCTGCTGGTCGTCGAGCAGATCGCATGTCGCCTGCATCCGAAGCTCTCTGCGCAGTCCTGGAAGCATGGGCTTCTCGATATTCCGATAATCCAGCAATCTTGGGTCTACCATATCAATACGCCCATACTGCTCCGAAGGTCATCACTCAGGCTGGGGAATTTGCCCCAGGCTCGAAAGGAAGGGCACATTGGGGGAAAGCGAGATTACCAGTGTGCAATGCTCTTCTTGATCGGGCTGGCCGAGTGATCGATGCTGCTTCCCTGCTAAGGCGGCCGAGTGTGACGGGCTTACAAGCTTTGAGTCTGTATAATCAGTTGATGCACATGAGTGATCAGGGGAGTAGGGTCAAAGATCAATGGATCCAGAGTAAGATTATAAGTCTCCCTCTACAGAATCAGGACTGATACATCAGATATGATGGTTCATTCGACTATCATTGAACAAATGAAACTCCTCCAAATGTTTTGGACTACTGGTGATCCTATCTTGACGGCTGAAGAATCGAGCCAGGATACTTTACAAGTCAGGATGAAGCAAAGGTGAGTCTCTCGTCGTCCTGCCGTCACTGACCTCAGGCGTTTATTCTGGACAACGGCAGTGGCTGATGCCTGCTGGTCAGCTGCGACTGGACTACCGCCTAAGATGTGAGTAGACCGTCCCTACACCCATATATGAAACTGACTTGTAGGCCAGAAGCAGAGCTTGACGCCGGCCGAGCGTGGGTAGATGAAGTCATGGACAATCTGCCCAACTCAACTATCAAGATGCTAGCCGTAAGCTGATCAAGGCTTTTGGTGTCAAGCTAACGAGCCAGTTCTTCATGAAGTACACCATTCGTCCTACCAGAGCTGACAATAAGGGTGTGGCACAGACTATCGATGGTCGGTCGGAGGATCTCGCTGGAAATTACGAAATATAACGATAAGAAAGGCAATATACCCGTTGTTACTTTCTGCACTTCGATTCGAGAATGCTGGGGCCATATCGTATGTCACTTTGGGGATACCGCTGATTAACAGAGATCGGTCGTCACTGAATTGAACGAGTCGGCGGTGGGAATGCTGGGGGCTTGCGAGCCGGGTGTACTTGGTTTCTCGCCGTTGAATGTAAGTCTCGGAGCTCAAAAAAACTAGATCAAAGCTGATGGTCAGTATATCAGTCAGCTGCCCTCGACTTAGCCAGAACTCCAGCTGACAATCAGCCAACATGAGATTATGCTGCCCGTTTTTTCTCTTAGTCCTCCACGAAGCGATCCGAAACCACCTCGCGTTCCGTCAATCCTTCTTCCGATCATATGTCGTCGAACCCGAAACAGAGGATCAAGCCACTTCGAACAGGAAAGAGGATGTAGAAATGTTGAACAAGATTCATCTACAGTCTGTCGATGTCTTGTTGTATAATTGCAGATCGCAGATGGAGATGTTTAAGGTGAGTCCGCCGCACGTCGACGGTCAGTGGAGGCTGATGAGAAGGACTTGCTACCTACGGGTATCATTCAATGTTGGTCTCGTCTCTTGGACACTGGACATTGGAGAGCGGCACTGATGATAGCTGCATCCATCATGATCAGAGTCTTGATCGCCTCTGGACAGTTTATGGCGGAAGTACCGACGAATGAACAAGGTTATCCAGCATCCACAGCAAGTTTCTAGTCCTCTCGTGGAAATCACTGGACTTACTAGCAGCTCGGCGGATTCGATTGGACCTGGGACGAGAAACAGAGATGTGTCTCGATATGCACAGATGCTTTATATCAGATTGTGAGTCACTCACCACTGAGCTGAGCTCAATTTTCACTGACGGCCAGGGATGGGGTAAGCTAGACCTGAACCATGAGACAAGCAAAAGTATACTGATATCCAGCATGGTCAGATGTCTCTGAAGTCCTGGACGCTATCAATCTATCGATGGAACGAATGACCCCTTCTTCCGATACCTTGAATGCCTATGCTCGGGTCCAGGAGCCAATCAATGTGAAAATCCAATTACAGCGAAGTCGGGAGATGAAGATCGAACGTGATGGCTTGCAATCCGCTTTACGATTTTGGCCACCGAAGTGAATACCCCCCCTATCACCTTCTTGCCTTTTCTTCCGTCATTGTGCGTAGAGGGGGAAAGCTGATTGCAGATCGATACCGGCTATAATCGCGTCTTCTATGAAAGGTGGATCTACTGATGTCCTGCATATCCCGAGAGGTGAAGCAGGTTCGGATCTAGGCCAGCACATGCCATTGAGTTCACCGGAAAGCCTTCACACTCACATCACATCCTCAACCCCGATATCGCTAGACAACATCTTCGCCTCAACTAATGGTTCATTGGATCACCCTCGTAATAGAGATGATCACTTCTTGACGGACGCCAACACATTGCCAGGGTTTAGCGCCCTTGCTCAAGATCCTGGTGCGACGATTTCTGATCCTCCATCGATCGACCAGATGACTTTGGGTTATGATTATACTTCAGTCGATGGGGTTCCCAATACCAGTCTTTCCAATCCAGATCGGTCATCAGACAACATCGGTACGGATGCGATCGGAGATGGAACTGGAGAAGCGGATAGGTCGTTCTGGGATTTATTGAACGGCGGCAGGGAGGAGGATCTTGATTTTTCGGCATTCTTGCAAAATTTCAACGAGTCGGAATCCGCCTCTTGATCCGATGAATAGTTTGATTGAGGATTATCATTGTACATACTTTGAAAGATGTATGAATGGTGAAAAACGACTACACGATACTGTACAACTTATAAACCCATCTAAAATATGAATACTACTACACAATACCATTTCGGACTCGGATCGAGAGATACGTCCGAACTCTTTTGTCTCAGCTTACATCTCCAAGAGGCTATATACATGTAGGATCATTGCTGAGCCCATTCCCATTGCTTCTGATAAGCGCTTGAAAAATAGGGAGCCTGGGCCTGAGCCTGAGCCTGAGATTGAGGTTGTAAATCCGGACCGGTAGATTCTGGTGTTGTCTTTGATGAACCTGAGAAGTTCCTGCTGGAGGCATATGAAGAATTGCCAGAGTTTGAGGATAAGGGGTTATTATACGATAATGGTGAGATGTGTGCTTCGTTCGAATGTGGATTCTCACCCGCCGGGAAATAGTTGTTGGTACCATTGCCGGTGTTGAAGTTGGAGTCGTCGGGATTATTATTGTTGCCCATACTCATTTGAGTGAGGTACGTCGACATATCGATCTGACCCGGCTGATCCGTCATACCGTTCAAAGTGAAATCAAGATGCACTCTTTCTTGGAATTGAGCCGTATTACTCGGGAAGGCATTGATCCCAGATCCAGCAAGGGAGGTAGATGGTAATCCGTCTACTGGGTTGAAGCCGGTTTCTCTGGGTGGAACGGGGAACGAATTTGCTTGAGATGGGTCGAGACAGCTTCCATTTTCTATCGCTTTGAACGTCGCTAGATCTGCTGCTGGATCCGAACTGCCTTTGTTCAGGCAGGAATTTAGATACTCTGACATTGCCCCTCCGAGAGTATGTCTGTTTGTCAGCGACAACCCGGGGAATAATGAAGGAATGTGTAACATACTTGAGACCATGACGACCCAGAACTGATGGTCAGCAATGTCCTGGTGCTTCTAGAGGTGACCTACTGCTCTGAATCGTACTCAGGTCCGCCCGATATCTCATTGCGAGGGCATAGCTTTGGGTGTCGAGTGCTTTTTGCATGAAATTCGCAACAATCCTTCCGGTAGTGTACATTGAGCTATCGTCAGCACTAGTCCCCTCCCGGCAAATATGACTTACAACGCAAGCAGAGGAGTCATCACCAACGAAACATCCAGATTCGATGGGATTAGGTGTAACATCCCTACGATCGCTTCGTACGATTTCTGGACGTTATGTAGTGATGTGCCGGCGTGAACTTTCCAATCAACGAAGGGTTCATGGATCAAGCACAAAGCGATGTTTGGGATAATGTGCACCAGCTACTTCTTAGCTCTGCCTTCATCAATGCCTTCATCAAGCATGCGGAATGCTCACAAGAAGGTTCGAGTCGAAACCAGAAGAAGGCTGGTCGAGGATCTTGAATACATTCCTGGTAGCAGCAGGAACCGATTGTCTGCATGTCAGCTTAGTCCAGGGAAAGAGTGTGGTGGTAGACCTACTGGAACAGATGGATATCCCGGGTGAGGTCGATGAAAGATGGCCAAGAGAGACCACTCATATCGTCATTTTCGCATATATCCCTCTGGTGCCATTCCTGTAGCCATTTCGCAGAGCGTGCCATGAGAAGGGAAGCTTTGACTACTAGGATGAAGGTGTCTGGTATAGGGTGTCTGGCCGTCAGCTGATGTGCCCGACGACAGATGCGACTTACTCAGTAAGAACGTCTGATGAGAATGCAGTTTGGGGATTCTCCAGCATTGTCCCTGGATCCTGCTTATCAGCTCTACAGCTCCAAGTACCGTAGTCAATGTCTGTACCTTCTTCCTAAACTCAATAGTACTAGTAGGCAGCCCACATTTCAGTTCTCTCCAATCCATACTCTGACTCCAGTAAGAGTTTAGAGCGAATCCGGAATCTTGGATATGAGCCATCCAGACAGTCGCTATCCTCTCCTCTCGCTCGATAGCGGTTTTAGGAGGAGGCAGCATTGGTTCTTTGTATCGTTTGAATCCGTGATTTTTATTTCCCAGTTCTAAGGATTTGATGAGACGAGGGGCCATGCCCGCCATAAGCCATCCTTGAAGCGGCATTCCCTTTTGGAAAAAGACTTCAGCCAAGATGATCTGAAAATTAGATTACCTTAAGATATATTATGATGAAAGACGCACCGCAGCCTGTACCAGTCCGAACATGACATAACCTGAACCCATAGCACAACATGTAGCCGATTGATCCATAGCTCTTCTGGCGGCGAAAGCCTGGGCCAAACCGAAATCTTCGATCTCTTCCAAATTCTGCCCACGGGCAATAGCTCGAGTGGTGGTCTCTTCGACCTTTTCAGGTGGGATCGAGTTGACCCAGGCTGTATGTGGTGCTGCAAGGGCGCAGATTGCGTGAAGCAAGGACGCATGTGGGAAATCTGTATGGGTCGGGGGAAGTCGGACGCGGTACAGGAGATTGCCTTTGTGGATCATCCGGGGGATCTGCGGGACGCAGTTGAAGAATGTCTCGACTCTGATGATCAGTACAAGGTTCTAAAATGAGGTCTATGCGTACAGATGCTCAAGAAGGACTGCGAGTCAGTTGTATTATCACAGGTCGTGATTCGATAGACTTACACGGAGAAGGTAGGTTCATTGGCCAATTAGCAGGGACCATGAACAATCCCCCAACATCCCAATCTAAGTCCATATTGCCAACGAGATTATTAGCCGGCCCAGAATAGGTGTTTGCGGTGCCGGTAGGCCACGCTTGGTCAAACACCTCCTCGATCTGTGGCCCACCGTAGCCGTTGTTCTGGTATTGGCTCGACTGGGTGTATGACTCTTGAATAGGCATGGCGGTTGACTCATTCATCTGTGGGAGGCGATAATCATCCGTCGTATTCTTGTATAGATTGGACCCGCTCGGGTCAGCCGAAATGCTAGAAGCTGTCGTGGATGGTGTAGCCTGAGCTAGTCTCCTTTCAAGCTCCGCTGAACTGTTAGGATATCCCTATCTCAGTGAACCCAGTGAAAGAGACTGACCAATTCTGAGCTTCAAAACATCCCTTTCCTCTTCCAACTTCTTCTCCTTAGCTTTGGGCCCTGGTCCGGAACCAAGTACGCCAGCCTTGACCCCCGTTATCGGCCTCTTGACGCCCTTTTTTTTATCGCCACTTTCCTTCCTCAAGGGCGCATCTAGGCCTTCATTGCTGCTTTCATCATCGCACTCGTCCGTATATGTACAGGCCAGAATGGGCAGGGCAGTACCATTCCTCGTAGCTGCTCGAACGGCGTGGGCATGTGAGCGAAGACATGGAGAGCAAGTTGGTTTTACCTGATATAAGCTATACCCTACTGAGAAATGGGGAGGCATACAGCATCACACTTGACTTTACGTTTCTTGCATTGTAGACAAGCGTGATTCCTCTTCAAAGGCGCCAGCGCATCGTCATCGAGCATGTCATAATGTTCCGTTTCTTCCATTTGGCCCATTTATATATTTCGGATTGGAGGATCAATAAAGGGGAGCCGTCGACGAGAGTATCCTGTCTGATTCCAAAGTGGAGAAAGGAAGACAATGGCGATGCCGATGCACCAACGAGTTTAAACGTGGAACGTGTTGGAGGTCTTCGGTCACAGATCCCCGAAGACCGAGGTGGAAACAAGGTTATGTGGTGTGGGAAGTGATCCAATCAGAGCTTTGATGTGGAAACCTGTCTGTGGAGTAGAGATATATCCAGCGTTTTGTGAATCACTTTCGCGTCGCTATGTCGGAACCAGCGGGATCGACGAACCTCCAGATGGCCGGAAGACCGTGAGGCAAGGGAGGTGTCGAAAATAGGAAAGAGACAAAGAGAGCGACGTGGTCGTTCTCGATATGGTTGAGTACGGTGTATACTTTAGGAGTTCTTGTGCACTCTTGATTGATGGTATATGTTGTTGTATGCCGATTGAGCAGCGCTTGGTGTCGACGGCGGCAGGATGAGGATGACTGAAAAATATGACCGACGGCCATAGACTGTTGATGAATTACTACTTTCGGCTAAAGTTCTTGGGCGGCTATCTTCCGCGGAGCGGTTCGTGGGAATGTCTAGATCTGCATTGTTGATAAGCCTTTGTGAACGGTAATTGAGTGGGAGCAAGTCCTGTCTGGGGGTAGTGAAGGTGAAGTCGTCTATCATACGGCTGCTCGATATTCTTCCTCGTTTGAAGCTGTGTAATGCACTACCTTTCCAAAGGCAATACGAGCAATAATGACGCCAAGCCGCTGATCATGATGTCAGCGTCCTCCGATTGACAAGTCTCTCTTTCATCTATATCTCATTTACAAGTATCCAGTCATATAGCAACAATGCTGAAAGCTGTGTTCTTGATCGCACTGGCCGGCATTGCCTCCGCATCACCCCTTGTCTCTGTTGGGCAATCACCCTTCAGTACAGAATCCGACCGGACCGATGCGAAAGTGAATGTAACGCTTTATGTCATGTCTAGGTGTCCAGATGCAGTGAGTCTTGCTGGCTCGGATATTGCAGTGATTCTGATGGTAGCGTCTCTGCGAGAGTGTTTTCGAAGATGTATTTCAGGCCAAAGGAATGACAAGCAAGGTCAACCTGAATATGGGATATATCGCACAGTAGGTCCGCGACTCGTTGTCAAGCTGATGAGGCAGGAAGAACGAAACATCACCACTCGGTTTACAGTGTAAACATGGCACCGCAGAGTGTCTTGGGAATGCGCATCAACTCTGCCTACATGAACATCTCTCGTTGCCCGACTTCTACGCAGTATTGAGCTGTATGAACTATCAAACACCCTTTCCTAGCGATATCGGCAAGGTCAGTCTAGCTAGGCGATGCGCCCAAACGGTCGGAGTCAACTGGGAAGATAGTGGAGTGAGCAAATGTATAGAGGGGAAGGAGGGAAAGAAGGAGGGTTTGGCAAAGGAAGGATACGAGTTGTTGAGGACCAATGTGGAGCAGACGCTCGAGGCGAATGTCACCAGGAGCTGTACGATCTGGATTGATAGTACAATCGCGAAAGGCGGAGTTAGGAGCTGTCAGGTAGACGGTGGAGTCTGGACTGGATGTGATGTGAGTCATTCTTCACCTAATCGATGCGGAGCTGACGATCAGGACGGTCATGCTGCTAGCGACTTTGTACGAGTTATCGAGGAGGAATGGCAGGGGCTACAGAAATGAGCAGACTATGTCTAGACATGTATAACTATGATTCTTCCCCGATCACCACAATAACGGTTGGATCACATCCGAGGGATGGGGTCGCCGATCTCATTACTGGCGATACCTCCAACAAAGGAACTCTCACGGCTGAAGGGTTTATATTGTCTCGTCTCTTACCTCTCGTCGTTTACATTGATTAAGAATATGTCGAAGTCCAACGTGGAACCTGATTTACTAACTCGATCCCGCGACTTTCGCCGTGACATGGTAAGCAGCTCTTTGGTCACAACCGAATCGGCGCTGATTCTGATGCAGCTCACTCCATCCGGCGGATGGCTACACGACGTAGTAGTTGGCGCCTCCTCCTTGACCGGTCTCTCGGACTACTTTCTCCTCGGTATCATCTTTGTTGGCTCATGGTGTATTCTCCGTCTGGCTGAAAGAGAGATAGCCCTTATCCTAGGTCTAGGATTTGACCTCACGATCCCACTCCAGCATTCTAGTGAGTCTTTCGAGGAGGTCACCAGCTCATGATCAGTCACTGGCAACTCAAAAATCAAGGAACGACATCAACAACATATGGAACAATACTGGCCGGTATTCTTCACTGGTATGGCCATCGAATTCGCCTGTTTGCTATTTGTACATCCGACCATGTTCACCTTAGTGGTCTGTTTGAAGACGACGGTCTGTACGGCGATATGGTTCGTCCAAGGTCCTGCTGCAGAAGCCCGAGGAGCCACAACTACTAAACCCAAGAAGAATAGACCAAGCAACGAGGCACCTCAGGCAGAGGGGGATCCGGATGTGAGTCTAAGCTGAATCCCTAATAAGCTAATGTAATAGGCGAGCGCCTCCAATAACAAAGAAAAAGTCAAATCCAAGGCGGATCCAAAGGTGGAGCAGTTGGCAAAAACATTCCTAGAGAACGGTTTTAAAAGCGCTACCGCCTGTAGAGTCATGGCGCAGGGGATCTTGCGACAAAATGACGACGAGAAGATACGAAACTCGATCAAAAAACGAATGGACGCAAGCCCCGAGGAGAAACAGAAGATGGAGGATGATGCGAACAAGTTTTATGAGGATAAGAAGAAGAAGCAAGAGAAGGCTGCCTCGTGATGCGTGTGTTGGCAGAAGAGGTGCCGGATCACATGGAATCCTTGTTTCATCCGCATGAGTGTCGAGCAACCCCATAGGAAACATGTCATGCTCTCTGACATGCATGTCGACTAGTCGTAGTCCGAAGAGCCATCAGCCAGTAGGCCATGGCCATTCGATACCACGCGGCGCCGTAACATACCCCGGACACTGAGTCCAGATTCACCCGAACATTTCAGGCATTGCTCGATCGCTACCGTCCCCTTGGTCTACATGCTTTAGACTTTGAATAATCATCCTCATCGGAAGAGCGATCGACAGACAGGGTGACACATGCATATGCGGCATTCCATCCAGTCTCCCTTTTGTTCAGGAATCTTGAAAGTGCTTAAAGAGAAGCGCCTCAATTGGTACCTGATTGTGATAGGAACTTCTGCATCCGGCAAACGGAGATTTCGATGCCTGGAATATGCAGAAAACGTAGGATTCCCTTCGAGACACGTCCCAGAGAACGAGAGAGGTGGTCGTAATGCTAAGGGGTAATAGTCAGGTGGCGGCGAGTCCGGCTGCATAGAGACTAGCGCACACATCCGTACCTGTTTACATCTGCCTGGTGGCGTGACTATCTAGTCAAGGAGCACCGCGTCACTAGTACCGCATTCTGGTAATTTCGTTCCATGCAGGAAGCCTCAATGTAAGCACCGGTAGTCTAGTTTATCGTTTGTATATTGCATCCTCGACAAGCGACATCAAGACGTGAAGCAGATCATCACCGTTTGATCTATACCTCGGCGGATACATTACTCGACGCGGGGTTGTCCGAGGCGCTACTAGTTAATTCACTACAAGTGACCTTGCTCCGTTTTCTTTATATCGCCATATCTCTACCCTGTGTCAACACATTGGGACTGCACATCATCACCAGTCAATCATATCTCGTGACTATCGCTATACACCTTGAAGGCTCCCCAGGACTCGAACAGCGCCGCCAAGCGCGACGACACAGCTCCAGCCCACATTACTCCGCCTCCACCTTTCAACTTGTCACATAAACGCTGTTCTTCCCACTTTGTTACCGTACACCCACCTGAGGCAGTTTACAGCTGGTGATCCTTACTCGCCGGACGATTGGACGCTCAGACTTCGAGCACTGAGGAACGAAAGGAGTCTTTGCATAGGAAAGGAGGGACAGAAGGTACATCTTACAGGTACCATCCCCTCGACTTCTGGTTTTAGTGAGTTTTAGTACAGTCGTCATTACACACATCGCCCTCGACATCGGACGATCTACGATACTGTGTGAAACGGCAGAAAGAGCTACTGGGTGGTCAGACTATTGGGCACCGGCATAGCGGTGCCGACACGATCCGGGCACACGGGACATACACACGCACTCATGTCTATGCGCTTCACCCAATCTTGATCGAATTCAATGGCAACAGCGCTTGTATATAATCCCCAACAACACTCGTTACCGACAATGTCGAGAAAGACTGATATTGATACTGGACAAGCGGGATGGTCATTGCCCAATCCTCGATATTCAAATTCGGGCCAAAATCAAAGCCCATACGCTCATCAGGATGGGTACCCCACGCCCGTCACCGGATCAGCGACGGGATTTCCACAATCACAGCAACCTCAGGCTGGGCCGTCACGGAGCAGGATTGCGGCCGCGATGCAGATGGAGATTGATGGAATGGAGAACAAGGCTAGGGAGATGACTATCAATGAACCCTCGGATGGCAGAGTCGGGGTGGAGAAGCCTTGTGAGCACCCCGTAAACACCGTCCCTACATTGCTGACCACATCCTCTTCTTCCACAATTCCCTTTTATGCGCGATGTCTGGCACCTATCACCCACCAACAGATGCCGAACGAGATTACACCGAGATTAGGGAACTAGGAGACGGGTCATTTGGAACTGTCTTCCTGTGTGATTGGCACTCGCCCATCAAATCCGATCACATGCTATCAGCAATGCAGAGTGGAGCAGGGGCCAGACCGGAGTGGACAGGAAAGAGACTAGTCGCATTGAAGAGGATGAAACGAGCATGGGAAGGTGGATGGGATAATGCCAAAACACTACAGGAGCTTGCCGTGAGTTGACATCATACTCGATTGGGTGGCGCTGAGTCTAGTCACTACGGGAAATACCGTTTCATCCGGCAGTCATCCCTCTTTACGACGCATACATTTCACCTTCGACTCGCCAACTCCACTTCGTGTTCGAACCGATGGAGGGGAATCTCTACCAACTCACCAAAGCGCGCAATCGACGTCCTCTGGCCGCTGGATTAGTCGCGAGCTGCTTTCATCAGATTGTCGGAGGTCTTCATCACGTTCATGCCTATGGATACTTTCATCGAGATATGAAACCGGAGAATCTACTCGTCACCACGATCGGTTTAGCCGATTACCTCACCCCCGAAGCTCTAAAACATATAAACGCGAGTCGAGGTAGCTCTAGTGGATCAGAAGGTCCACTGCCAATTACTCCAAATGGGGAGATCCCAGGCAGGACCGAAACGGATGTCAGTGTTATCGTCAAATTGGCCGATTTCGGTCTAGCAAGAGAAACAAGATCAAAACCACCATATACAGTCTACGTGTCTACGAGATGGTATCGTGCGCCAGAAATTTTGTTGCGTGCCGATGACTATAATGCCGCAGTGGACATGTGGGCTTTAGGGACGATCTTGGCGGAGATGGTCACGCTGAAACCACTGTTCCCGGGAGTGTCGGAAATTGATCAGGTACACAAGATTGCGAAGACCCTAGGTGATCCTAATCCGGCTTATGGGGTCGATGAGAGGGGAATGACAATTGGTGGAGGAGTATGGAATACAGGTATCAAGCTGGCCAAGGCCGTCAATTTCAGGTTTCCTCAGGTATGTCACCATCATGTCAAGCAAATGAGGCGGACCTGATGTCTAGTACGTCCCGATCAATTTCCGAGCTCTGTTCGACGCTCGAGTCCCACAATCGCTAGTGGACTGTATTGCCGATCTCTTGCGGTGGAATCCTGCCGCTCGACTTACGTCGGAACAATGTATAGATCATCCCTACTTCCACGAAACCATTCCCCACCTGCAGCGGACCCCCCCTCTACCTCGTATACCATTCTCTAAAGGTCAACCACCGGTTGTACCACAGGTGCAACGAACTACCCCTCTGGACGCTCCACCTCGTTCAGTCCCGCCGTCTCATGCGCATCACACTGGATCCAGAACGACATTTGCAAATGGCGAAACACGAGTCCTACCGCCGCCGGTCGCTACGCCCGAGAACATGAACCGCATTTTCTTGCCTCCTGGGCATTATCGACCGGATGCATCTGCCGCTTCGGCACTGGTCAATCAATTACGGGAGTTGGATCTACCTACGGCGGAATTGGCAAGCTATGGAACGCGTCAACCTGCCCCCGCGGAGGAGAGATTCGAACAGAGACGTGCACCCCGCTCGCAGTATCTCGAAGAACCCCAGCGTCGTCATCCTTCCGGATCTGCATACGACGGATCCGTGTATGAGGGCTCGAACCCATCTGTCCAGCATATTTCCCGTTCGCATGGCAATTCCACGGCA
>Ga0265780_10006016_pt1 | contig 15195 bp, 5 predicted proteins | sample P1T30metagenome_FD_192432 | JGI IMG/M metagenome (GOLD analysis project Ga0265780, IMG submission 192432) | Plant litter microbial communities from East Loma Ridge, Irvine, California - P1 T30 | ecosystem: Environmental > Terrestrial > Plant litter > Unclassified | place: USA: California... | reverse complement strand
GAGGTTGGCGGTCGGCTCGTCGGCCACCACCAGCATTGGCGCGCCCACCAGCGCGCGGGCAATCGCCACGCGCTGCTGCTGGCCGCCGGACAGCTTGGCCGGACGATGCGCAAGGTGGCCGCCCAGGCCCATCTCGGTCAGGCGCCGGGTCGCCGCCTCGCGCGCCTCACGTGCGCCGACATGCCCCAGTTGCAGCGGCAACATGACGTTTTCAAGCGCCGACAGGACCGGGATCAGGTTGAAGCCCTGGAACACGAAGCCGATGGCGCGGTTGCGCAGCATGCTGCGCTGGTCGTCGCTCAGGCACGACACATCCTGGCCCTCGAAATGCACGCTGCCCGAGGACGGCGTGTCGAGCAGGCCGATCAGGTTGCAGAAGGTCGATTTCCCCGATCCGGAAGGTCCCCAGATCGCCGCGAACTCCCCTGCCCGGATCGTCGTGTCGATGCCTGTCAGGGCGTCGATCCGGCTTTCCCCCATCAGATAATGTTTGTTCACGCTGCGCATCTCGAGCAGCGGCGCGGCAAGCGATATCGTCATTGTGCCTCCCTGGTTGGTCGCGGTTTGCTAGTGCACTGCCGGTACATCGACTGCCAGCATCATGTCGCCATCGCACAGCGTGGCGATGCGCGCTTGTACGCCACTCGGCCGGTGCCGCAGGTGCAGGCTGCCGTCGGCGTTAAGCGCCTGCGCTTCGAAATCCTGGGGCGCGCTATCGACGCCGCTGCCCATGCGCTTGCCCAGCGCTTCCTTGGCGCACCACAGGCGCGTCACCCAGGCGTCGTGCTCCGCGGGGGCGCAGCCGGCCAGCAGGCCACGCTCCGCCGCGCTGCTGAACGCGGCCAGGAAAGCGCCATCGCGCGCGACGACCTGCTCGATATCGATCCCGACCGGGCGCGCAGCGGCCAGCGCCACCGCCTGGCCTGCACAGTGCGCAATGCTGATACATGGGACCGGCAACGCGGCCGGCCACGCGGCCAGCTGCGGCTGGCCGCGGGCATCGTTGGCGATCGCGAACGCGGCAGGATGCAGCTGGGGACCGCCCTGCTGCGCGGCGCTCCATGCCCGCGCCGCATCCTTGGCCGCGATGCGGCCAAGCAGCCAGTCGAGCTGGCGCTTCGGCAGCGCCGCTTTGGCGGAAAACAGCGCCATTTCGCTGACGTGCAGAGAATGACGTGCCAGCAATGCCAGGTCGAAGCCGGCGACCTGCGCGGCCGCCATGCGCCGGCAGACGACGCCGGCGCCCGCGTCGTCGTCCGCGATTGCACCAGGCAAGGCTTGCGCCGTGCTGAGCAGCACCTGGCCGGGCCGGCGCTGGAACGCGACCAGTTGCGCTGGCCACTGGAATTCCCAGGATTTCCAGCCACGGATGCGCATCCACGTGCCGCCCGCGCCATCGCCGATGTCGACGTCGGCGCCCAACATCTTCAGCTGGCGGCCGGCGACGTGGAACACGACCGGCACCCGGGTACCCGGCGCCGGTGTGGGGCCGTAAAAGTCGATCCGGTCGAGGCCGATCGGGAACGTGGTGCCGCCATGCTGCATGCACCAGACGCCGATCAGCTGGCCGACCGTATCGAGCAATGCCGGATCGCACAGCAGCTGCGGGTGCGGCTGCCCGACGAACCAGTCGTGCGCCGGCCTGAGCAGCATCGTGGCGCTGGCGCCCTCCGGCCCGAGCCGGATCGGGCCGTGCAGGCCCTGGAAGCGCGGGCCGTGGAACAGCTGGCGCGTCGCATACACGGCGGCGCCATCGAGCAGGATGGCGTCCGGCGCGGCGCCCGCCGTCCGCGCATCGCGGGCCGACGGCGCGACATCGTAATGCATGGCGAACAGCAGCGTCGCCTCGATCGCGGCCGTCGCCTCGCTTCCCGCATACACCTGCACCGCGATCCGCGCGCAGCCGTCCGGGTGCGCGGCCGGCGCCGGACGTTCCACCCTGCCCTCGATCCGCAGGTCCAGCGCGCCACCATCGGTGACGGCGATCCAGCGCCGCGCCGTGACACCCTCGATCCCGACCAGCCCGTATCCGGGCGCCAGGCAGGCCGCGGTTTCGGCCATGACTTCCAGGCTCACCGTCATCGGCAGCACCGGGAAGCAGTCGGCCAGGGGCTTGACGTCGGGCGCGACGAAGTTATGGTCGGCCAGGAACAGGTCGTGTTCCAGCACCAGGCGCCGCGCCACGGTGATGCTGACGCCAGGCCGGCACGCCAGGATGCCGGCGACGAACGGGAGCCGGTGCGCGCGCGCCTCGCCTGCCGGCGCGGATGCCGGTGCGGGGACAGGCGTGGATGCAGGTGCGGCCGCGTCATCGTCGTGCATGGCCGCTTCGAACATGCGGCCGACGACCGGCGCCGCGCCGGCGGCAAGATGGTGGTGGGGGTGCGCCATCAGATCTTCTCCAGTACCAGGCCGGTCACGGTCAGGCCGGGGCCGAAGCCGAGGCACACGACCCTGGTCCCGGGCGGGATCGCGGTCTCCGCGATGATTTCCTTCAGAATGTGCGGCACCGTCGCCGACGACATGTTGCCGTTTTCGCGAAACACCGCTTTGCTGACGGCGACCTGGTCGTCGCGCAGGCCGAGTTCGTCCTGGATGTGCTCGACAATCTTCGGCCCCCCTGGATGAATGGCGAACATCAGGCTTTCCTTGTCATCCTCGAAATCGATGCCGATCCCCTGCAACAGCGCTTCGACGAAGCGGTACACATGGCGCTTGATCACGATCGGCACCATCACCGACAGCGTCATCTGGAACTGGTGCGAGGCAGGCACCCAGGTCATGTCCTCGGCCGAGTCGGGCAACAGGTGTTCGTTGAACGCAAGGATGCGCAGCCCGGGCAGGCCGCGCTGACGCGCATAGTCGTCCGAGCACATCGAATAATTGATGAAGCCGTCGGCGAACAGGGTCATCGTGATGATGTTCTCGATGCCGAAGTCTTCGACGTTGGTATGGCCCGACAACAGTTCGGTGTGCACGATATCGACCCGCTGCTTGGGCCGCGTGACGCCCAGCCGCGATGAGGCCAGGAAGCCGTGCGCCATCTTGATGGCCGGGAAAGCGCCATAGCAGCCCATGTGGTAGCTGTGGGTGACGGTGGTGGCAAACCATTCCTTGCGCGCGACCATGCGTTCGACCGGACTGGGCGCGAGGTAGCCGGAACAGGTGACGTGGATCATGTCGTCCGGTGCAGACTCGGCATCGGCGTACATGCGGGTCAGGCAATCCCCGACGATCTTGCCGTAGCTCTCGTGGCGCGCCTTCAGGTCGACGCCCTTGATGTCGTCCGGGCCGGTAAAGATACGCAGGTGTTCATGTTCCGGCTCGGCCAGCACGAGTTCGCCTTCGGAAAAACGCAGGTCGCTGATCCGGGGAAAGAACACCAGCTGGCGTCGCTTGATTTGTTCGGCTGACACGGCATATTTGTCGAATTTGCTCTGGATCTCGGCCAGTATCTGGCTGCGGCCCGCCACATCGTCGATGCCGCGCGCCTTGCAATAGCCGCGCGCCATGCCATAGGCAGACACCTGCAGCGCGATCCTTTGAGAAACTGGCTTCGAGACCTGTACCGGCTCGAAATTGACCAGTACCGGCTTGGCGTTCGTCGTCATCTGCTGCTCCTGTCTGAAGGCGTGGTGGATCGGTGAGGGATGGGCGAACCCGCGGCAGCGCCGCTACGACACCAGGCGCAACGCTGCGATCTGGCTGATGCTGGAAGTAATCACGATCTCGGCCTGACGCTGCGGACCATGCTCGAGTTCTTCGAGGAACAGGCGCCGTCCCGTCGCCGGTGCAATCGGCCGGATGTCGCGCGCCGCATACAGCCGGCGCAGATCGTCGTTGACCATGCCCGCATCCCATGGCCCCCAGTTGATCGCCAGCGCATGCAGGTGCGGCCAGGCATGGCTCAATTGCCCGGCCAGTTTGTTCAACACTTCGTTGGCGGCGCTGTAGTCGGCCTGTCCGATGTTGCCGAAGCGGCCCGCGACCGATGAAAAGAATGCAATGAAGCGCAGCCCTTGCATGCGCAGCCGGCTCGCCATCACCAGTGCGGGAACGACCTTCGTGTCGTACACGGCATCGAACGCAGCCAGCGGCTTGTTCGCGATGAGCTTGTCGCTGATGACGCCGGCGCCATGCAGGACACCATCGATGCGGCCCAGGCGTGCATACACGTCGTCAACCAGCGCGCCAAGGGCGGCGCCGTCGCGCACGTCGAGACAGTGGTACTCGAGCGCACTGGCGACCTCGCGCAAGGCCGCCAGGTTGACGCGGATCTGGCGCTCCTTCAAGACCTTGCCCATGGCCGCTTCCACCTGCACCGGCGTCACCTTCCCGCCGCCTGCCTTAAGCTCTGCAGTCAGGCGGCGGCGCAGCTCGGCGCTGTCGACAATGCCGCGCGTTACCCCGCTTTCGTCGCCGGGTTCCGGGCTGCGCCCGACCAGCACCAGTCGCGGACGGTATTTCTCGGCCAGCATGCGGGTCAGGTCGGCCGTGATGCCGTATGCCCCGCCGGTCACCAGTACCACCGCATCGTCGCCCAGCATCGGGGCGGACAGCGCGCCGCGCTCGATGGTGCGCGGCGCCAGGCAGATCCGGCAGCGTCCCTGCGCGCTGAAGCCGATTTCAACCTCGGAATCGTCGCTGAACATTTCCCTGAGCACCTGTTCGGCCAGCCAGTCCGGCGCCAGCGCCGGCGCGGCGTCGATGCACTTGACGCGTATCTGGCTCCATTCCCGCGCGGCCGACTTGGCCACCCCGAGCGTACCGGCGCTGCCGGGCCCCTGGCCGCCCGGCCCATCCAGACCAAAGCGGCCATCGAACGCGGTCACATTCACCAGGCGGCCGGTGCCGCCCGCTGTGTCGCGGCGCAAACCGGGGCCCAGCACTTTGAGCAGCAGGAACAATGCCCGCGCATCGTTACGATGGTCCGTTCCGGCCGCGGCCTCGTCGTGGCCCATCAGGTTGATCAGCGCCGCCACCGGTTCCCCTTCTGCCGCCACCAGCTGCGCGATGGGAAGCACCGATTCGAGGGACGACAAATCAACGTCGAGGCGCCATGCATCGACGGCGCGGGTGGCGGCGCCCGGCACCAGCTGCCGCACCGTGCAGCCCTGCGCAGAAAGTCGCTCATGCAGGGCGTTGGCCAGCGCCGAGACGGCGCCCACCAGCACGATCCTGCAACCTGGTGGCAAGGCTGCTCCGCCGTCGGCCGCAGCGTCGGCGCTGCGCGCCTGAACCACGTAGCTGCGCACGGGGTCGGACTGTGGCGACAGGTCGAACGACTCCACTTCCTCATCCAGCCGAGAAAGTGGAGCCAAGGCTTTTTTTGGCAGGGCACCTCCTGCCAGCACCACATCGGCGGACAATGCGGCCGTTGTGGCTTGCGCGAACAGCTGCGCATACCAGGCCTCGACCTCGCGCAAGGTCTTGAATCCGCTCAGCTCCTCGATCATCTTTTCGTCGTCGCGATCACCCACCAGGCTATTGCGCTGGGTCAGGCCACTGAAGATTTCGATCCGCTTGATCGAATCGATCCCCAGGTCTGCTTCCATATGTGCGTCCAGGTCGAGCATATCGACCGGATAGCCGGTGCGCGCCGACACCGCCTTTAACAACTCAGCGGAAAATTCGGCGACGGTCGCCGGCCCCGCACTGGTCGCCGTGTCTGGCGCGCTCGCCCCGCTGAGAACGGCGGAGACCGGTTGCGGCGCGGCTACCGGTTCGTGTGAAAACAGCATGGGCACGAGGGGCGCCTCGATGGGCTTGCGCGGCGCCGCAGCTGGCGCTGCAGGCGCCACAGCGACCGTGGCCGCAGGCGCGGCCGACAACACGGGGGTGGCTGCAGGCGTGGCCGGCGACACCTGCATGGGTAGCGGCGCATTGTCGATCTGCAAGCGATCGTGGGACGGCGCCATCGTGCTGGCGGACCACATCGCCCGCGATGGCGGCGCAATCCCCGCCAGCTGGGCCTGGAAGTCGAGGAAGTGGCGCAGGCTGTGCTGCTGATCGGACTGGAACGCAAGCAGGCGCGCCAGGCCATCCTGTATCTGCAACAACTCGTTGGCCCCTGCCGGGCGGGTCGCCAGCGGCGCCGTGGCATGCCGCGCAAGATCATCCGGAACAAACTCGTTGGTGCTCATGGTGGATCTCCTGTAATGATGGGAAACATCGCGCGGCGCCACTGCTGGCACTGGCGGTGGGTCGGCGAAAACCTGAATCGGACGGGCCGGCAGCGCCGCCCTGGAAATAGTGGCCACAGGGGTAGCCGGGGCGGCTGTACCCGGGATGGCAGGGGCAGCTGTGCCCGGGGCGGGCGTGGCGGCCACCGCCGCGGCGCCCGCCCATGGCACGGCGCGGCCGCCGTTCACCCGCCAGATCAATGGTCCGTGTTCGGTGCGGCGGCGTTCATGCGCGAAGGCGTCGTCGATCCCCTGCGCAGCAAGGCCGCGCCCGGCAAACCATGGCGCCATGTCCACCAGCAGGCCCGCAGCCATCGCCTGCGAGAGCAACTGCGCCAGTTGCACCCAGCCGTCCCGTTCGGGCGCGTCCAGCGCCAGCACCGTGTGCGCCCGCACGCCCAGAATGCGCCCCACCAGTCCGGTCAGGGTCAGGCCGGGACCGCACTCGATGAAGACCCGCACGCCGGACGCGTACAGCGCCTCGATTTCATCGACGAATCGCACCGGCTCGGTGATGTGGCGCGCCAGCAGCGTGCGAATGTCGTTCTCGTGCTCCGGATACGGTTCTGCTGTCAGGTTGCTGAACACCGGGATGCGCGGCGCCGCGAAGGGGACGTCGGCCAGTGCGTCGGCCAGCGCGCTCCTCATCGGCGCCATGTGGCTGCAGTGAAACGCAGTCGACACCGCCAGGCGCTTGACCCGCACGCCGTCCTGCGCCAGTGCCGTCTGCGCCGCCGCGATCGCATCCTCGCTGCCGGCGATAATCGTCTGGTCCGGTGCATTCAGATTCGCGGGCGACACCGCCAGGCCGTGGCGCGAGATCGCGGCCGCCGTTGCTTCGCCTCCGAGGTCCAGCGCCGCCATGGCGCCGCCCGGGGCCATGGCCGACAAACGGCCGCGCACCATCGATATCCGTATCAGGTCGTCGCGCGAGATGGCGCCGGCGGCGCACAGGGCCACGTATTCGCCGTAGCTGTGCCCGGCCACGAAGTCGGGCCGCAGACCGTAGCTGGTCAGCACGTCGAATGCCGCCAGGCCGGTCATGCCGAGCGCCGGCTGGGCAATGTCGGTCGCATTCAGCGCCTGGCGCTGGGCGTCGCGCGTGGCGTCATCGAAGGCAGGCTGCGGATAGATCAGGTCGGCGATGCGCGGCTGCGTCGCGTCGCCTGTGGACGGCTGCTCGAAGCACGCATGCAACGCGGGAAGGCTCGAGACGAGTTCGCGCAGCATGTTGACCCGTTGCGCCCCCTGGCCGGGAAACAGGAAGCAGATGCTCCCCACCGCCCCCACGCTTTCGCGGTAGTGCAGCCCTGGCGCCTGGCGAAACTGGCCCTGCTCGGCCAGCAGCGCCAGCGCGCGCTGCAGCTTCTGGCGCAGGTCGGCGCACGATCCGGCCACCAGCACCAGCCGGCACGGCTGACCGCCGTTGGCATGGCGCACGACATGCTGTTCGCTGTAGAGCGCGAAAGCCAGCTGGGCAAGGTCGACCTGTGGCGCGCCCGCCAGGCCTTCGAGCAGGCGCCGCACAGTCCCCTGGATTTCGTCGCGGGTGGCGCCGGCGAAGGCGAACAGCTCCACGTCGCGCGGCTGCAGGCTGACCAGGTCTGCCGGCCGGTAGGTGCCGGTGTACTCCGACAGCACCGCATGGAAATTGGTGCCGCCGAAGCCGAACGCACTGACCCCGCAGCGGCGCGGATGGGCGCGTCCAAGGTGCAGCCAGGGCCTGGTTTCGCTGTTGACGTACAGCGGCGAGCCGGCCGCCTGCAGTTCGGCAATCGGCCGTTCGACCCCGATCGTTGGCGGCAGCACCCGGTTCTGCAGCGCCAGAGCGGCCTTGATCAGGCCAGCCAGGCCCGCAACCACCTTGGTATGGCCGATCATCGACTTGACCGACCCGATCGCGCAGGTGGGCGTCGCGGTCTGACCGAGCACCATCCCGAGCGCCGTGACTTCGGACTTGTCGCCCAGCGCCGTGCCCGTGCCATGGGCCTCGATCAGCGTCACGCTGGCCGGATCGAACCCGGCTTCGCGGTAGGCACGCCGTATGGCGGCCACCTGCCCGGGCGGATGAGGCGCAGTCAGGCTACGGTTGCGGCCGTCGCTGGCGCTGCCGACACCATCGATGACGGCATAGATGCGGTCGCCGTCGCGTTCGGCGTCAGCCAGACGCTTGAGCACCACGGCGCCCACGCCTTCGCTGATGGCAATGCCGTCGGCGCCCGCGTCGAATGGCCGCGAGCGGCCGCGTGGCGACAGCGCGTGGGTCTGGGCAAACGACATGTAGCCAACCGGGCTGTTGGTGCAGTCGACACCGCCCACCAGGGCAACATCGGCATCGCCGTCGCGCAACTGCCGGAAGCCGATCTCGAGCGCGGCGAGCGACGATGCACAGGCGGCGTCCACGGCGAAGTTGCTGCCGCCCAGGTCGAACCGGTTGGCGACCCGTCCCGCCACCACGTTGCCGAGGATGCCCGGGAACGTATCCTCAGTCCACTTCGGCAGTACCTGCTCGAACAGCGTGTCGACGATGTGGCGCCGGGTCTCTTCCGGCAGGCCGTCGACCTTGTCCAGATACAGGGGCAGCAAGGTCCGGAAATTGTAAATCGTGCTCAGCTCGTTCACGCCGCCGACCGCCATGATGCAGGCGGTGCGCTCGCGGGCGAACGGGCGCTGGGAAAAACCGGCGTCCTCCAGAGCCTGGCGCGCCACCTCGAGCGCCAGTAACTGTGCCGGTTCGATGACGCTCAAGGTCGCCGGCGCGATGCCGTAGTGCTGCGGGTCGAATGCGATGTCGTCGAGGAAGCCGCCCCATTTTGCATAGATCCGGTCGGGCGCGCGCCGGGTATCGAACAATCGGGCGGACGCAAAGCGCTCGTCGCTCACCTCGGTGATCGCATCGACGCCGTGCAGGATATTCTGCCAGTAGGCGCGTAGTCCGTGTGCACGTGGGAAATTGCACGCCATACCGACGATGGCGATCGGTTCACGCGGCCGCGGTGCCGCCGCGGCCGGAATGGCCGCGGCGCGTGCGCGCAGCAGGCCCACGCTGTCGACCGATACCGCGGCGTGCAGCGCGGCCAGGGTGCACGTACTGCGGCGCAGGCGTGCCACGTCGCCCAGCATGTACAGCCCCTCGCGACGCTGCCCTTCCGGATCAATCGACACGTAGCGCGGCGCGGCCTCTCCTTCCGGCGCGGTATTGCGCGTGATGCCCTTGGAGGCGATCCGCAGGCGGCCGATGTTCATCAGCTCGAGCGCCATCAGCGTGTCTTCCTCGGACTTGCTCTCGACGATCAACTGGCGCCGCATGGCGCCGAATTCGTCGCAGAACGCGGTTCGGGCGCAGCGCGTGTAGATACCGACCCCCGACTGCAGCAGCGCCGTGTCCTCGCACGCGATGGCCTGGCGCTGGAATTCCTCGACGATGGCACCGCTTGCCACGATCTCGTCCGTGAAGAGATAGGCGGTACCCATCAAAACACCGACCTTCATGCCCAGCGCAGCCAGCGGCGCGGCCATCAACGCCACCATCGCCGCCGACGCCGCGTCATGGATGCCGCCCGCAAACAGCACCTGTACTGCGCCCGGGTCTTTCAGTCCGGCCTCGAGCAGGATGTCGATGGCCTGCTGCCACAGCACGAAGCTGGTGCGGGGACCGGTATGGCCACCGCACTCGCTGCCTTCGAACACCAGGCGGCGCGCACCGGCATCGAGGAAGCTGCGCAGCAGGCCGGGCGACGGCACATGCAGGTAAGTGACGATGCCCAGTTCGTCGAGTTCGCGCGCCTGGCCCGGGCGCCCGCCGGCGATGACGGCGAATGGCGGCCGCACCTCGCGCAGCACCGCCATCTGTTCGTCGCGCAGCTCGCGCGGCATGAAGCCGAGGATTCCCACGCCCCATGGCAGGTTGCCCATCAGCGTCCGGGTCGAACTGAGCAGCGTGGCGACCTCAGGACCGCGCAGCACGGCCAGCGCAACGAACGGCAGTGCGCCGGCCTCGGCTACCGCCCGCGCAAAGGGCGCAACGTCGCTGACGCGGGTCATCGGGCCCTGGACGACGGGGAACCGGGTGCCGTGCGCCTGCGCGAGTGCCGCATCGGGCGCCAGGACTTGCTGGGCTGCCGCCTGCACCAGCCGGTCGCTGATGGCCGCGCCGATGGCCGTGACGATGCGGCCCACGGTGCCGTAGCGTCGCGCCAGCGGACCGGCCAGGGCGATATCGCTGCCGACGGCAAGCAAGCCGTCCTCGGAAGCGAGCAGGCCTTCCAGCAGCAGCGCCCGCCAGTCTGCCTCCTGCGCAACCGCGCGCTCGATGGCGCGCAGCCGGCTGCGGCCGCTTCTGGCAAAACAGCGGTAACTCTCTCCATCGCTTCCCACGAGCGCGGTTTCCGTACCGTCAAGTCCATCCCAGCTGGCCATGCCGGGCGCCGGCGGCGCCTCGGCAGCCAGCCACAGCTGCTCGCCAAGCACCACGCCGGCTGCGCCCGACAGCATGACCGCCGCCGCGCTGTGTATGCCGATGCCCCCCTGGATCCAGTAAGGAATGTCCAGCGTCCCGCTGCACTCCTGCGCCAACATGAACGACGAACGGTCGCTGACATGGCCGCCTGCTTCATGGCCTTTCAGGATCACGCCATCAGCCCCCGCCTCCTGCGCCGCGCGCGCCCCGGACAGGTCGCGGACCTCGAGGAGGATCTGGCGCGCCAGTGTGCGTGCCAGCCCCACGTTGCGGGCCAAGGCGCCGATGCCGACATCGAGGCCGGCCAGCAGCAACACCGGCGCCGGCTCCTGCAAGCCAATCAGACCGGGCAAGCGCTCCAGGGTGTCCGGATCGGCCTCGAACAGGTCGCAGCGCAAGCCCCAGCTGGCCGTCGCACCGGCTGAACGAACGACTTCGGCCACGGCGGCCAGCATGGCGCCGCTGTCCGTCCGGATCCCAAGATCGAGCAGGCCAAGCGCGCCTGCGCGGCTCGCGGCAATGGCCACCTGCGGCGCGAGCCGGTGTTGCGGGCTGATGGCAATGACCGGCGGCGCGTGATGAACGGGGTGGGCGAGATTCATCGGATTCTCCATGGTTGTGAGTGACAGTGGTCGCATGAACGCCCCTATGCGCACGAAGGGATCGTCAGTAACGCGCCGGACGACAGCGGACGCCACATCGCGGCGGGATCGGCGCCGCGGCCAGCCAGCGGCGAGGGACTGGGCATCCCGTCCAGAGCGCGGCCAAGCCCCAGGTGGGTGCAGATCCAGATGCACATGCCGCCGCTGTGGGACGGTCCGGCGAATGCATGCGCCGGCGTCGCGGGTCCCACCGGGACTTCGTCTGGCCAGCCATACGGCAGTTGCGCCGGCTTGTCCTCGCAGTACACAACGCGCATGGCGCCGCCACCCGGCATATAGCAAGCGGCGCCATGCACGAACATCATTGCCGGACACAAGAGCTCAAGCACTGCTGCCATGCGCGGGGCTGACAGCCCCGGATCGAATTGCAGACAAACTGCGCCGGCTTTCAGGATGGCGAGGATTGCACGAACCTGTGCCAGCGACGGTTCCATCTGGATGATGCAAAAACTGCCGGCCGCCAGTCCCTCGTTTTGCAGATGGAGCGCCAGCTCGTCAGCCTCGGTATCGAGTTCGCCGTAACTGAGCACCTGATCGCGGCACCGCACTGCAGGGGCGCCGGGATACGTCTGGGCAATGATCTCGAAACGCCGCTGCAACGGGATGAGTCGCTGAGGCAACGGACTGTGTGCACCGTGCAAATGCGCGCTCAGGACGCTGCCCATGCATGCAATGGACTCCGCATCCGTCGAAAAGGCGTCGGACGACGCGTCTGCGTCATTATCCCGCTGCTGTGCAGCATATAAAATCTGATTATCAGCGAACAAGTAGAATTCATTATCGCAACGCGCAGAATTTCGATGACTGTAGACGTTCATTTGCTTCTCCACATTCACTGTGAGGCAGGTATCAGATCAATCGGCGTGGCGCTGCGATGCGATTGCTGTATCACTGGCGTCTTCACGAAATTTCTGCAGCATGGATTCACGCGAAACAGATGGCGGAGCGATCATCTTGAGCGCATCGCTGTTATCGTTCGCACGTTCTTTTTTCTTGGCACTATGCTTGCGCAAGCTGGTCGAGAGTTCCGAGATAACCTCGGTCGCCGCAAACAGGATCTGATTGAAATCGAAGCCTGCCTTCAGCATTTCACGATAAAACGCTCTGGCCAATAGTCTGGCAATCTGATTGGGATGATCGACGATTCCGCCGGTCAGGTTGCCGGTAGTCGCCTCGCCCATTCTGGACAGTGCCAGTTGAGCAAATCTGGACTTCAAAATATTTTGCAATTGGTTCACCTGAATGGACCTTGCAACAATCGGCGTCACGACATTAAAGGAATACAGGTCGTCCATGCTGAAGTCACGCTGATGCAATGGCCCACGGGCATGAATGACGCCGACAGTTCTTCCATGCAGAACAATCGCGGACACCATGCTTTCCTTGTGCCCACCGGCATCCCCGCCAATGGCACTGCTCCTTGCTTCGAGTGGAATTGCGGGGCTGACTCCCTTTCCGCGTGCCGACAGTCGGCTTGCCAATGGGCCAAAGCATGCCTCGTCAGGCAGAGCGGCCCCAGCCAACTCGGCCTCATCGAACAGCAGAATGATGCAGTCCCTTGCGCCAACGATAGCGGCAGTCAGCTCCGAGAGCTTGCTCAGGCATTCCTGCATGCTGCCGTCTGTCGATAACTGGGCGAACCCCTCGCGCAGTTTAGAAATCGCACTTTTACGCATTCTCATGGCAAGTCCCTTCTGGTCGCCAGTCCAGCTTGCGAAAAACCATCACTACGAATTCACGTCGAGTGTTGCTGCGATTAAAACAGACAAGAGCGATGGCAATGGAATGCCACGGATCCGTGAGGTTCCATTAAGAAATTTCGCCCCTGAAATTTCTAAAAGATATTCACCAACTTGATGCGTATAACTTGTTGCTCATCAAAGTGGTGCAGTGCCATATGAGTTAATGCAGACCATATGACGACCGTAGCATACGAATCTTAGGATTTCAATATTTTTTGTGGCGCCTTTTTGCGTTGGCGATGGCGAAGAAGGGCATCTCGCTGCCCGCCATTTCACTCTGAAAATCTGTATTTACAGCGCTTGTTTCTTGATTTTTTAGGTGAAAAATTTATTCAAAAAATTCCATAAAAACGACATTTTCTTGTGCGGCGCACAAGGCGCAAATACTGAACAAGAATTCATTAAGGAAGATTTTTTAAAACATGGTTCTCAAAGAAAATAATTTCCCATGGAAATTATTTATTGGCCTGATTTCGATCGGATGTGTCGAGGCCTGTCCGTGTGGGAAGACAGCCTGCCACCGGCAAGGCTTTGTCATCACTTGCTGGGACAGACATGCCGCCTATCGGACTTTTGCACGCATGCACGGTTGTGCATGCAGCGTGCAATCCGCGTGCCGGCGTGGCCGTCAGACGTATGGGAGACCGTACCATTCGCGTGCAAAACGTGAATGCGCGCCACCAGCGTGTCGTGAGCTGGCTACGGGGCTGTCGCGGGGTGGCGTCGCGCTACCTGCCTAACTGGCAGGTTGGCGCTCGGCGCTGGGTTGAGAGAGGAGAACTTCGCCAGAACAAGTGCTTAGGGTTGCCATCAGAGTCATCAACAGATAAGGCTGACTGCGCCCCGAATCACATCGAGGCCTGACCGCAGTTCAATGCACCGCGCCCAATTGCTGGCGCAGCGTGACAATGAACTTCTCCTTGTCGAACAGCGTCAGCACGTCATCGCGCCCGTCAATGCCGGGCACTTCGAGCACTTCGGCGCTGTCCTGGCGCATGTCTTGCGGGCCATTCACGCGCAGCAGTTGCGGCGACGGTCGGCGCTGGGTGTCCGGCAGCGACAGGATGGTGTCGACGCGGTCGACGATCAGGCCGAAACGCTCGCCGTCGTGCTCGAGCACCAGGATGCGGCGCGCCGCATCGGTCGCCGGTGCTGCCTCCAAAGGCGCCATCCCGTACAACAGGCGCAGGTCGATCACGCACACCATCTGCTGGCGTACCTGGAGCATGCCGTGCACGCAGACCGGCATGCCGGGCGGGCGGGTGACGGCGCCGTCGAAATCGACGATCTCCCGCACCTGGCTGATGTCGGCGGCCCAGCCGGTGCCCAGTGAAAACGCCAGGTACACGTGGCGCGCGCCGGTGATCTTGCGGGCAGCGCAGGCCGCGCTGGCTTCTTGTGCATACAGGCGCCGATGGCCGGCGCAGATGTCGCTCACTTCCAACTCCGAGAAAAGATGGTCATGGTCCAGGAACAGGCTGTCGCCCAGTTCCCCGTTGGGCAGGCAGCCGCGGTACATCGCACCGCGCGCGGTGCCCAGCAGTGGGATGGGCAGGATGTCGGCGTCGAAGTACGGGCGGATATCGTCGGCAGCATCGACCAGCAGGCCCAGTTGCTCGTCGCCGATGCGCACGATCACGACGCGGGCGTCAGGCGGATCGGACTGCGACACACCGCAGCCCAGCAGCGCGCCGAAGTCGACCACGCCGATCGGCACGCCACGCAGGTTCAGCCAGCCCTTGCACAGGCGCCCCACCATCACCGATGGCAGCAGGTCCGGCACGCACATGATTTCCTGGATCGCCTCCATCGCCAGTGCAAAGCGCAGGCCGCCGACGGTAAACGAGATGCACTTGCGACCCTGCGCCTGACGCAAAAAGCGCATGCGCCAGGCATCGCGCGCCACGCTGGCGTGCGCGCGTACCTGGGGCACGTTATCGATTCGCACCAGCGCATCGGCGTCGAGCAGTTGCAGTACGCGCGCGCCATCGGCGAGCGTGATCGTGCCGGCAACGACGCCGCGCGCAGCGCCCTGTTGCCAGTGCAGGCCGGCGCGCTGCTCGGGCCGCACGCGCAGCACTTCGCCGGTGGCGTCGAACACGAGGCCGACCTGGATGTCATCCACGTCAATGATCGCGACGCGCTGCTCG
>Ga0265780_10006015_pt1 | contig 15199 bp, 19 predicted proteins | sample P1T30metagenome_FD_192432 | JGI IMG/M metagenome (GOLD analysis project Ga0265780, IMG submission 192432) | Plant litter microbial communities from East Loma Ridge, Irvine, California - P1 T30 | ecosystem: Environmental > Terrestrial > Plant litter > Unclassified | place: USA: California... | reverse complement strand
CGTCGTGTGTCAACGACAGACCTTCCTCGGCAGGCAGGAACCGGCCCGGGAGATCGCGCTCGAACGCGCCGCTGGCATAGATCAGCGTCTCGAGCTGGGCGTCCGAGAGCACCCTATCATCGACGACGCGGGTGGGGAGTTGAGGGCGGAAGGTCGGACGCGGCGCGGTGATCGATCCCATTGCGATTGATTCCACCAGCGCAGTGGGATGCTCGGACGCGCATCCGATGACGATGCGGCTCGGCCGATAGGGAAGGTAGACCCCGACCGCTTCCCTAACGGGCGCAGACTCGTCGAGGACGGTATAGTCGATGTCGCGCGCCGCGATCGACACGACAGGGCCGGAAGCCGGAGCGGAAAGCCGCGGTCGCGCAGAGAGACCGCCAAGCAGCGACGGCGCGCTGGCGCGCAGCGGTCGTGGCTGCGGCACTGCAGGCGTGCGCGCCGCGGTGGCATCGACCAGAGCTGACTGCAGCGTTTCGCACACAGCGAGATCGGCGTTCCCGGGCGTGCCCTTTTCGAGCACCATGATCTTCACCGCCTGCCCGGTGCCATGCTTTGCATAGGCCTTTGCGGGGAGGAGGAGGTGCAGGGTAAGGCCACAGCCCTCGGTCGCCTTCTTCCAGGCCCGGCTCGACGTGTCGACGCGATCTGGGAGGATGGCGGCGCAGCGGCCGCCGGGAGCAAGCCGCATCAGCGCAGCGCGGAGATGACGGAATGCCGCAAGCGGATCGGCGTGGCGGCCGACGCTGCGCGAGAAGGGCGGGTTGATGAGCAACGCGGTCGGGCGGATGCTCAGCGGAAGCAGGTCGTTGATCAGCTCGGCATCGTAGCGCGTGACGGCGGTGCCGGGAAACGCGGCCTCGAGCATCTCGGCACGCGCGGGATCGAGCTCGTTGAGAACGAGCCGGGCACCGGCGCGGCGCGCGAAGGCGGCGAGGAGCCCGGTGCCGGCAGAGGGTTCGAGGACCAGGTCCGTGGGCGCAATCCCCGCTGCGAGGCAGGCGAGATAGGCGATCGGCGCCGGTGTCGAGAATTGCTGGAGGGCGACCTGCTCCTCGCTGCGGACCGTATGGGTGGGCAGGTTTGCGACCAGCCTGGTGAGGGCCGCGAGGCACGCCATCGGGTCCGCCGGGAGATCGGCCTTCGCGAGGTACAGCACCTCGGCAAGTTCGAGCATGTCGTAGGCGTCGCGGAGCGACCAGCGGCCATCGGCGGACGAACCACCATAGGCCTGCTCCATGACCCACAGCAGCGTGTCGCGCTGGAGCGATCCGTTCGTGGCGATGGTCTGTGCGACCGCCTTGGCGGCGGTGACTGAGGGTTCGGCGAAATCTAGTTCGAGCGCGACGGCGGTGTTGGGCATCGGAGCCTCCATTGTGTCGACCGGTGCACATCACCGGACCAACAGGCCGAAGGCGTCCTCTCCTCTCTCCCAAGGTGAGGGACCGCAGGTTGAAGGCTAGATCTTATTGTGGATGACGCTTGAAGTGATCGAACACCTTCTGGCTATGGGAGGCGAAGTAGGCCTCATCCGAGGCCGCATCGGCGTAATCTGGATCGTCGAGATTATCCTCGCCCGCCAAACCGAAGAACGAGTCCGCCGGAATTCCGGATACTTTGTAGACCACTAGTACGGAGAGGAGAAAACCATGCTCTTCAAACGTCGTCGTCGAGAGCTTTCCGAGAAGACGGCCCACCTGGTTGCGGTGGGCGGTAAGGTTGCTGTCCAGACCGAAGGCCGCCATGAACGGGGAATATTCCACGGTCTGGCCAAGCGTCGCCAGCCGGGACAAATGCTGCCGCATCTTCGCGACCATGACGCTGTCGAGACGCAGCTCTTCATTGATCGACCAAGCGGAAACACAGGTCATCTTGCCGATTTTGATACCGGTAAGTTTCTTGTCTTTCAGCCGTTTGTCGATGGTGCTGCGTTGAAGTCCCAGCGCGTCGGCCGCCATCTGCCGCGAGACCACGGCCAGACGCGGATCGGTGTCGAGGTCCTGCAGGTAGGCTTCGACATCAGGATAGGTTTTCATGGGCGAATCCTAGGCGGCCAGTTACGCGATTCCTAGATGACCATTTCTGCATGCCTAGGCAACACGAAAAGCGATGCCTAGCAATTTTGCTCCGGTCGAGCGATATTGGTGGCTGGTCATCGCCCGAGAAGGGTTCGCCAAGCTTGCTTGAGCCTTACCCAGAACGGTGTTCGCGCGGGCTTGTCGTTGAGGAGGGAGCCGATCACGGGATCGGCAAGCGTGGCGCCTTGTGCGAGCCGCGTGACCGTCGAGAGACAGGCGACATAGGCCAGCCTTGCGTCCTGAAGGTCGATCTCCTCCGGCCCGAAACCGCTGTGAACGAACTTTCCTCGTGCATCAAACAAGCGGTCGACAGCGCCCAAGAGCGTCGGGGGAAGGCTTGCTTGATCAAGACAGAGTTTTGCCCGCCGGCGAATGCGCGCTGTTACACCGCCTGAACAGCTGTCGGTGAGAAGGGTCTCGAATGCTATGGCCAAGGCGATAACGCGCTCCGATGGTCGCAGATTGGCGCGAAACGACCTGCGAAAATAATCGAGCGAACGCGTGAGTTTTACGTAGAGCGACGCTTCTTTCGTTTCTCGCCGATCGAGGATCTGATGGGTGAGATACCCTGCCTCGACGGCGCGCAACGTAGCGTACAGGCGGTCCATTTCGCCATTCCCCACCAATGCGTCCCATCCCGCGAGCGAAATCCGGACGTCGACGTCGCTCGCCTCCGCCAGCGACAATTCATCGACATTGCGTGGGATCCGCTGCGCCTCGAGAGCGCCGAGACGCGGCGACACCTCGATGCGCAGGTAATGATTGATATCGAGAGTCTCCTGATTGTTCGCTCGACTGCTGTCCATCTCTCCCTCTGCGGGGGGCGCGTGGAGCGACGTGACGAGGAGGAGTGCCGTCAGTGTGCGCATGCGCAGCTGATAGAAGTGCTGATTTTCGTAGGCATCGTGCGAATAGCTGTTGAAGCGAAACGCCATCAAAGGGTTGCGATAGAGCCAGGCGAGCCGTTCGTTGGCCGCGTAGGATCGGACGCCGCTACTGTCGAACGCGTGGGTGATGCCCATCACGCCGTGGGCGGCGTCGAGCGACGCAATTGTCGTTTCGATTGCGTTCGTCTGGGCGATTGTGACGAGCCCCGCCGAAGGGAAGGACAGTTGCAGATGGGGGCCACCGCCGAACATCGCGCGCATAGGGCGCGCAATGCCGAAGCCATGAAGCGGAAAGACGATCATCCCGGGGTCGTGGAGTTGGTGTCCGACGATGGTTTGGAAGACATCGTGGACGACATCGGTCCCGCCCGCCGAGACCGCCTCGTAGATCAGCGTGTCGATAACGCTGAGGCCGACGAAACAATCGCGGCGCATGAAGGTCCGCGCAATCCCCGCGCGGAGATGCCGCAGGTGGTGGTCGAAAGCACGCCGCCATTTGACATCGACCTCGTCGTCGTCCGCTGTCGCCAAGTAATCGATCGAAGGAAATGCCCTGGCGAGGACCGATTGCTTGGCTAACCAGTCGGCGTTTTTCCGCGCTGAGCTCTCTTGGGCATCAAAATCTGCGATAAGGTAGGAGTCATCCGCATACCCTATCGCGTGCCGCGTGATTGTGAATGACCTGCCCGCAGGCGATGGTATGCGTTGACGTTGGTGGCTCATTCCACCCGGTGGCAACCGCCCCGAGCGCGCCAGGCCTCGTTCCAATCTTTATGATCGGATGGCACGCGCGTGATCAGCTCCCGTCCGTTCCCCACAAGATGGGCCCGGGCCTTGGCGAGCAGGCGTGATGCGGCGCATCCGCGGTCGCCATAGACAATCACGCGCCGGACCGTCTCAGGGATAGCGACGAAGGCGATACGCTCGACCCCGCCAAGGGCCCATGTCGGCGTGCCGAACCATGCCATCGCCGACAGAGCGTCCTCGATGCCCTCGGCCAGCCCCAGCTCGTCGGTCGACGGGGCCAGACGGATCGCGGCAGCGCCGAGCAGGCCGAGCGCGCGCTTGGGTTTCACGACGGGTCTGCGAAGCGGATCCTCGGCATCAAGAAAGGTCCGCTGGATGGCGACGACACCGAGATCATTCTCGACGGCCGCGATCATCGCCGGCAGCATCCGCCTTCGCGGCCCCGAGCCGAGGATCGTATTGGCGTGGAAGCGCAACGCACGAGGGTAGGGCGCCTGAAGGCCCCGCGCCCGGAGATAGCGTTCCGCCAGCGTGCCGGCGACGGGCTGGCTCGCCTTCCAGAGCTCTAGAGCGAGCGTCCCCATATCGTGTGCCGGGACGCCTTGAGGCATGCGGAGCGTCTGCCGGTCGTGAAGGTCGAGGCGCCGGAGCGCTTGCATCACCTCGATGGCGGTGCAACCGGCGAAGCAGTGGTACAGGATCGCCTTGGTGCCAAGCCGGACAGAGAGGCTTGGCGACCGGTCATCATGTGCGGGACAGCGGCATTCCCCCCGCGAGCCGCGCCAGATACCACCGAGGCGCTCGACGATTGTCTTTGCCCTGAGCGGCGCATCGCGCGGCAATTTCGCGAAAGCGGGAGAAGGGTAGGGATGTGGCAAATTGCGCATTACGGGCCTTTCGGAACCATCAGATCCGAAGGCTCAGTGGCGTCCTCTCCTCCAACTCACAGCGACCCAGCGGAGGCCGGATCGCGACCGCGTTGGCTATTTGCCGGTAATCTTAACGCCGATCGTGTCGGCAAGCTCGATGAGCTGGCCATAGGTCGCCGGATCGGTGACGATATCCTGCGAGGGCGCGACAGTGCGCAATGGGTCCGGCGGCATCCTGTCCCCGAACAGCATGACGGCGCGGGCGCGATCATCCTGCCGTGAAACCCAGGAGAGTCCTTGCACGTCTGGGCATTGGGCATGGATGGCCTCCGCCCATTGTCGCGTTTGCGGATAGATATCCTTATCGGTCTCGATAAGGTCGACCCGACCGATGCCGAGCTTGCGCAACGCCGTATTGCTCAGATCGACCAGAATGAGGTCAGCAGCGGGCTCGATCTGCGAATAATCGTGATTGCGCAGCTTCCGCTTGGCGACCGTTTTCAGTCCCGGTTCGAATGGCACGTCGTGGAACACCGTCTCCATGGCCACACATTCGAGCGTGGTGCCGGCGTAGATCGTCGGGATCGAGCCGCCCTTCGCGTCGGCGATCGGGCTGAACCGCGCGTCTCCGGCGGGTCCGGGGTTAAACTCGGTTGCCCCATACTGATCGGGATGAATACGGTGCATGATCTCGCCGGCGAGCCAACTGGTCGTCTTCACCAGATCAGCAAGGTTCGCCGACGGTGCGGGAATGGCGCGCGCCGCAGCCGACCCAGGCGCCGTTACTACAGGCGGCGCTGCGGGTCGGGCGTTCTTTGTCTTGGTAGGGGCCTTGGACCGGCTGGGCGAACCCGAAGCCGGCGTCTTCGCTTTAGCCATGAAGAACGCCGGCCATCTCGTCTTCGGCCGCCGCAAGCACGCGCTCGGGGTCGCTCTTCAACAGATCCTTGGGTGCTTTGCCGCCGAGAAAGCTGTTGACCGAGGCGAACCAGATGGCGACGTCCCAGGCGTCGAGCTCATCCTCGAACAGCTTGAGCACCGGCGCGAGGCCCTTGAAGGGGCGATACTGAGCCTCGGGGTCGAGCGCGTAGCCCGGGTACAGATCGACGCCATCATGGCGGAGGGCAAAAATCCTGCCCTCGCGCTTCCATTTGTTGGGCTGCGCGCTTGCGTTCTGCCCGACGAAGCCGGCCATCTTCGACAGATTGGCGGCGGACAGCCAGTCGCCGTCCGCAAGCACCGCCTCGCGAGCTTCGGCGTTCATGCGCGCCTCGGTCAGGAGATGCTCCGGGATCGGCACGGCGGGAAGGAGTGCATCGATCAGCTTTTCGAGCGCCACTGTCTGCCGATCGGCGATCTTGCGAACGATTATCGGAGCGATGAGGCGGACAGCTTCGGCAACGGCCGACGCAACGTTCTTACCACCCTCGAGCCGGAACGCGACGATCTGGCGATCATCAGGGGCTTTCAAGCGCTCCCGGATTTCAGGCGCGGAGCCGGCCAGCGCCTCTATGCCGAGAGTGGTGAACTCAGTCGTGGACGTCGCGGCCATGATCGTTCCAATCGGATATCATGCGTATCTATATACACCAATATCCTTGATATTCAATGCACCACTGCCCAAATGGCTTTCGGCCGCGCGGCGGGGAGGGGCGCATCGATCAGACCAGCGAGACTTCGGCCTCCTTGGGTTTGCGCTTCGACCAAAGCTCGTCGGTCGGCGTGATTTCGATCAGGTCCGACGGGAAGACGCGTTCCTGCAAGGCGAGAGCATCCTCGAAGCTGCCGTGGAGCCAGGTTTCATACTCGTCTGGCATCAACAGGACCGGCATGCGGGTGTGGACGGCCAACATCGCTTCGCTGGCGTCGCGCATCACGCCCGAATAAACGGGCCCCCCACTCGGCGCTATCGCGCCACAGGCCGGCCCAGGCAAAGATGGGCTGGTCCTTCAGCGTCATCCAAGTCCGGGTCATCATGCCCTTGGCCCCCTGCGCCTCCGCGAAGCCGGTCAGCGGGATCAGACAGCGCCATTGCGGTTTGTGCGCGAAGCCCACCCACATATTGCCGCGAATGTCGGCGCAGTTGTTGACCGCCTTCGGCTTGGAGTCAGGCTTCATCGACTTGAGTTTGAGCGGCCAGCCCCAGCTCATCGTGTCCAGCAAGCGCGCGCCCGCAGCCTCGCACACCACCAGACCCGCGCCGCCCGGGTAGACCTCGCCGCCCGCGTTGGTCGCCATCGGGTTGTCGACGCCGAAATGGGCGGCGATTTCGGCGGGGCTCTTGCGCTCGGTGTAGAGATTACACATCCGACGAGGCTATCATGCTCGATCGGCAGAACCGAGTCTGTCAGGCATGTTGGCGCAGAGCGGCCCTACCGGCCGGGAGCAGCGTCAGTTCATCGACGTCCATGCCCTCGTCCGTGCAGCAATTCACGTTCGGGGGTCCGAACACCCGGACCAGACGCCCGCGGATCAGATGACCGATTTCGGTCTCCATCTCGTCCTTCGTGATCCCCTCGCGCTGCGGCAGTCCTTCATGGAAGCCATTCGGGCGCGCGGCCAGGAAGCGCAGGATCCAGAGCTGATTGTCGTTGAGCATCGCTAGCCTCCCTCAAAGTAGCGCGAACTGTCGTTCGGTGGCCGGCAGCGCCGCGCCGATGTTCCACAGGTCCTCGGTGTAATCGACCTTCATGCGATCAGCCTCGAACGGCAGCCGGCTTTGGAACCAGATGACGTCTTTGATCGAGCACTGCAGCCAGCGATCATATTCGTACCGCTCGAGAAGAGCTGGCATGCGATCGTCGGTGGGTGGGATCGCGCTGTTCGCTTCCATCGTCATGCCGGCATAGACCGGACCAAGCTCGGGCAGGGTCCGGCAAAAGCCGGCCCATGCAAGGATCGACTCACCACGCACCGAGAACCAGGCGCGCGTCTTGGCGCGCGGCACGCCCAGCGGATTGGCGAAGTGGGTGAGAACGATCAGGCACCGATAGCGTGGGTCGACCACCAAGTTGCCCCACATCGGGCTTGTCAGGTTGGCGACCATGCCGACGCGGTTCGACGTCGCATCGGCGCCATCGGAAGGGCCGGCAAAGCGGGGAAAGCCCCAGTCCATGGTCCGAAGCAGCCGCCTGCCGTCGCGCTCGATGATGACAAGACCGGGTAGGCCCTCGCGAGTTTCGTTCGGCACAATCAGATCGGATGACGCCTCCGCGTCGAAATGGCGCGCTATGTCGGCGATACTGGCGCGGGCGGTATGCAGCCTCGACATCGCTCAAACCTCCCATGAGACTCGACGGTGCCGATTTCTAGCATAGAACAAGTCGGAACAAATACTCTCGTGGACTGAATCCGGGTGGGAGCGCGAGCGTCGACCGAGCGGTGTCGTGCCACTGCGCTCCCTGTCCAGGCTACGCTTGCGCGGACCGATCATTATCCGACTTCGCCAGGATCGAGAAGGTGTCGGCGATCAACTCGGTCCGATAGGTCACGTCGTCGCCCTCCCCATGGTTATTCTCTCGCACCCGTCCGGTGACGTGGACGAGATCGCCCTTCGCGGCCGCTTCGACCTGCTGCCCGACATTGGAGAAACACACGACGCTGTTCCACAAGGTATCGGTCTTCCATTCGTCGCCATCGCGACGATTGTAGTTCGCCGCCACGGTGACATAGCGCACCTTCTCGCGTGACGTGATCTTTCCGACCCGACCGATGATCCGGAATTCGGCGATGTTCTGAGGCATGACCTGCTCCTTTACACAAACAAAAAGGGGGTGTGGGGGTGCGCGACTTCTCCTATCCGCCGTCGCGCTCGGCATGCCGGAAATGGTATTTCTGGACGTTCTCCGGCGTCGCATAGGTCTGGTACGCCTTCGTCCAATCCTGGCGGATTGCACGCTGAGCGATCTGGAGCGGCACCTCGTGGCGACACACCAGCCGCCACAGGACGTAGGCGAGCACATTCTTGTCGGCAGCGTTCGCCTGACCGTTGCGGGACTGAAGCCAGAGATTGCGGCGATCGAGCGGCGCACCGCCGAGCGATATCGGGATCAGATGGTCGAGCTCGTAGTCCGCCATGCTCTCGCCGGGATGCTGCTCATCCATGAGACGGCGCTTGAGCAGGCTGGTGCTCGCGTAAGGCGGGCGTGCTGCTTGCGCATAGCCCCGCCGGCAGATCGTGGCGTTGATCGTGGCCTGCGTCACCGACGGGTCGATCGCCCCCGGTGTTTCGGGCGGGGGGAGGACGCGCCGCCGATTTAAAGGGAGCGTGGGATCCTGAAGTGCCTTGGACAGGCCAGCGACCGCGGTGCAGAAATATTGGGAGCCCTGCGAACAGGTCGGCGCGGCAGCCGCAGCTGCCCGTGCCCGATCGTCCACGGGCCGATGCGCGATCCCTACGGCGGCAACGATAGCCATGCCGCCGAGAATCGCACGCATCCTCAAGCCCGCGTCCCCAAGCTGGCCAGAAGCGCCTCATTCCAGTCGCAGCGGGGAGGGGGCTGCACGATCTCGAGCGTGCGGCCATTCGCAGTCAGGTTCGCCCGCCCGCGCTCGATCCCGTCTTTGGCCGCCTTGCCATGCTGGGAATAAATGACGACGTGCCGAACACCGTCCGGGATGGCGATTTCGTGATATCGCTCCACGCCGCAGACCGCCGCGCAGCCGGGGAGGTTGCGCAGGATGATCGCCGATTCCGCATCCTCGAAGCCTTCGGCGAGATTGAGGGTCGTGTCGGGCGTCGCGCCGATCTGGATGAGGCTTCCGCGCGTGTCGCCGAGCGTGCGCTTGGCCCCGTCGAGCGAGCGCGCCTTGTGCCCGTCACGATCGAGAAAGATGCGCAACAATGCGCGCAGGTGCCGGCCTTCGGTCATGGGGAGGAGGAGGGCAGGGAGCCGCAGCTTGCGGCCGCTTTCATAAGTCACCGCCGCCGGCGTGTAGCGGCCGACCAGCGAATGGGGGATACCCCGGCGCTCAAGATAGAGCTGGGCAGGCGTGCCGGCGGTCGGGCGCCCCATCGTCCAGATATCGGTGACCAAGGCCGTCAGGTCGCGTGGTTCGGATGGAGGCGCGCTGGTGTGACTATCCACGGCATGGTTGAGGCGCGCCTCCTTCAGGGCGGCGATGATCTCGTCCTGGGTGCAGCCGGCGAAACAGTGGAAAAGCACGGCTCGCCGACCGGGGGTCACAGACAGGGAAGGGCGATTGTCCTTGTGAGCTGGGCATCGCACCATTCCATGCGTGCGGTGCCAGGTGCCTTTGAGCTCCTGGACAATCTGGCGCGCGGCAGATTCCGGCGTGTGTGCCATAGTCTACTTTTATACTATATTACGATTATGGATAGCCGGTTTCTGTTGGGGTCGGTTCCGATCAACGTCCAATAACCCCCGTTTGACGCGCGGGGCGACTTTGAGACGCTCGAAATTGCTAACAATCATTCCGCCTCCGACTGTTTAGCGTATAAGTCGTGCGCGTATCCGCTCCGAACCCGGTGCGGTGTCCCGTCAGACGAGTCGCTGAATGCCGAGATATCTCGTGGTAGAGGACAATGGACCTCCGACCGCGCAGCTGTTCGGCCAGCGCCTGAAGGAGCGCCGCAAGGCACTGAAGATGTCGCAGACGCAGCTGTTCGAGCGCACCGGCATCACCGCCGCCTACATCTCGCTGGTCGAGCGCAGTCGCGCCAATCCCACGCTCGACATGATGGTGAAGATCGCCGAGGCGGTGGGCTCGGAGACGTGGGAGATGATCCGACCACCGTCGGGCGGTTAAACCTCCTCCACCCGCGCTACTGATGTTTCGCGGTCAGCCTCAAAGATCATGACGCAAATTTTGTCATACTCATCTGGACCTTGGTCAAGGTGATCATCCGGCGATACTGACCTGCCGCGCCGCTCGGCTCCCAAGTCGGTCACCATATCCTTGAAATGCACGGTCGCCCGCAGGCGGCACTCCCGCGCGTCGCCTATGTCCTGGTAGTCGATCGAGGTTAGCTCGAAGCAACGCACAGGCCCCAGGACGCCATCGTCGTCGGTGACCAACTCGGCGCGGCGAAACGGTATGATCTTTGGGTGTCACAGATCTTCGATTTCGATCTTCCGCTCGGCAAACCGACGGATCATCATGATGTCTGCCAGCGCGTTCACCGCGCTGAAACGAGCGGATCCGGCGGCTTCGGCCGCTGCTTCCGAACAAGCTTCGCGGAGTTGCGCGGGTCGACGATCGGCGCGTGATCAGCGGCATCATCCATGTCGTCAAATCGGGCGGCCGGTGGGTGGATGCGCCGCCGTGCTAAGGACCGAGGAGGACGCTCTATAACAGCTTCGTGCGATGGGCGGCCAAAGGCGTTTGGCAGGATCTGTTTGTCACTTTGGCAGCGGCGGGCGGGCCGCCAGCGGAGGTGTCGATCGACAGCACGCATCTGAAGGCCCACCGCTCGGCGGGGGGTGGAAAAGGGGGGCGTGCGTCCAGTCGATCGGGATCAGCCGGGGTGGTCGCAACAGCAAGCTCCACGCGCTCAGCGATGGTGAAGGCCGGCCGCTCCGCTTCCTCCTGACTGGGGGCAGTGTCGCCGACTGTCGCGCTGCCGACGTGCTGCTGGACGACCTCGAGCCGCGCACGATCCTGCTTGCGGACAAGGCATACGACAGCAACGCCATCCTCGATCTGATCGAGCGCCAAGGTGCGGTGCCGAACATCCCCTCCAAGGCAAACCGCCGCTGGAAAAGCTGCTTATCGCCCACGCTCTACAAGGGCCGGAACGCCGTCGAGCGCATGTTTTGCCGCCTCAAGGATTTTGCCGCATCGCAACCCGCTACGACAAGCTCGCTGCCAATTTCCTCGGGGCCATCTAACTCGCAGCCGCCGTCACCTGGTGGTTGTAAGTCCTGACCCTGAGGCACCGATCTCGGCCGAGATTCCAGCCCGAATTTGCGCGAACAACCAGAAACGGACGAAGTGCAACCCTATCTGTACGGAAAGGCGCCGAGAGCAGACGTATGTCGCTCGAAATGGGAAAAATTCATCTTTGAAGGGCAGAGAGGGGTCATCGTCCGCGCGCATTTGGACCCGAATTAGTGACCCAGCGGGGCGATAAAGCATCTCCAGATGAGCATGCAGCATCAATAAGTGCAGGCACCGTGGGGGGATCAACGATCGCCCGCCAGGGTGCCGAAGACCCGATCGGATCAGCGCCGGGGCCGCGCCTGGCCGAGCGGGAGGATCCACCGGATGAGCGGCAGCATGAGCATCGCAACCGCGGCAACACACACGCCCGCCCAGCCCCAGCGTCCATAAGCCCAGGAGCCCAGCGCGGCACCGATGCCGCCGCCGCCGAAATAGCAGGACATATAGCCCGTCTGAATTCGACTCTGGGCGTCGGGGACGATGTTGAGAATGCGTGTCTGGTTGGAGACATGCGCGAGCTGCACACCAAGATCCATGGCCAGCACGCCGACACCGATCCACAACAAGCTCTCACGACCGAACCAGAACACGCCAAACGAGGCAATCGTGAAGAGGACCATGATGCCGGCTACGGTGCGCGCCGAGCCTTTCCCGGCGATGCGCCCGACGACCGGACTGAGCAGCGCGGCGGCCGCGCCCAACAGGCCATACAGGCCGACAGCCTCGGGGCCGAGGTGAAAGGGCGCAGCGGACAGGAGATGGATCAGGTTTGCCCAGAATGCCATGAAGGCGCCGAACAGCATTCCACCGAACAGGCAGGCTTCACGCAGCACGGGTTGATCGCGGACGAGTTCCCAGACCGAATAAAGCAGCCCGGTGTAGCGGCCCTTGTAGCTCGCTTCGGTTACCGGCAGCATCACCAGCAGGCCGACGAAGATCACGAGCATCATGGCGGCGGCAAGCCCGAACATGGCGCGCCAGCCGAACCTCGCGCCAACGAAGCCCGAGAGCGTGCGGGACAGGAGAACGCCGAGCAGCAGGCCGCTGACCATCAGCCCAACGACCCGCCCTCGCGCTTCCTCGCCGGCCAGTCGCGCCGCGAAGGGAACGAGCAGCTGCGGCGTCATGTTCGCGAGCCCAAGCGCAAAGCTCATGATGAGCAGCATGGACGGCGTCGCGCTCACCGCAACGCCTGCGGATAGAAGGGCGGTCAACAGGGTGAACAACAGCACCAGGCGGCGACGCTGGAGCATGTCGCCCAGCGGCACCAGGAACAGCATGCCGACGGAGTAGCCGATCTGGGTGAGCGTCGGTGCAAAGCCGATTTCGGCGGGCGTGGCGCCGAGTGTCTGCCCCATCTGATCGAGGAGCGGCTGATTGTAATAAAGGTTGGCGATCCCGAAGCCGGCCGACGCCGTCATCACGGCGAGCAGCTGCGTCGAGAGCCTGGGGGTGGAGGCGGGGACTTTGCCGGGGCCCTTGAGGCCGTCCAGCTGCTGATGAAGATGATTTGGCATAGTCTACATCTTGAACCTCGAAAAGGGCGGGGCGACGCGGCGGGGAGAGGGAGGGGGGACCGTGCCGCCACTTGCCGCCGTCAGGCGGGTTCGGTTGTCTTAGTCCGCGCCTCGTTCCAAGCGCGCTGGCCTCTTCAGGAATTCGGCCGGGAGCCCGCCAGGTTAAGCGCCGGCAGGATCACCCGGATCGCGATGATTCATGCGGGTCCGATGGCGCTTGCGGCAGCCCTAGAGAGAGGAGCGCGCGCGCCGCCTCTCCGCCATCGATCGGACGAAGGGTCCGGCTGGCGATGCGCCAGCCGCTTGGGGTTCGCACAAGCACCCACCGATTGGCGGCGACACGGTGAACCCTATAGCCGCGCGACGCGCCATGGTTCGATAAGTGGCGCTCAGGGGCTGCGATATCGGGCGTTAGGATCTGCAAATAGGAGGTGGCGACGGCATGGTCGCCATCAAGCTCGACACGCGGCAGACCGTGAAGGTGGGCCAGGCCTTCTTGGATGGCGAGCAGATGGTCAGCCGTCGCGACCACCGCCCCGGCCTGATCCGCGCCAACGAGCGGCGCGAACGGCGCGCCGCGATCGAACGTCCCATCGGGTGTGAAAAGCGCGGACGCCGCCGTCCCGTCTCCGGTATCGGCGGCAAGGGCGTGGCGGGCGATAAGGTCGTAGATCGCCAATCTATCTTCGACGGCGGCCAGACGCGCGTCGATCGACAGGGGCATAAGACATTCTCCTCGGAATCGGACAGGTTAGCGGTTGATTGTATGGGTATCGTCGTTACTGTCGACAGTCGAGTGCAAGCGGCGAGGGGCGAAGAGACGTGGCGCGGGGGGTAGCGGGCAGCAGGCGCAAGGCGGAACCGACCACGGACGTATCGGACCGGGAGGTGGCCGCGTCGAACGGAGCGGACACCGACTATCTTGCGGCGGTCGATCGCGCGATGCGCACGCTCGAGATGCTCGCCGATGCGGCCGAAGGTCTTTCGACCTCGGAGGTTGCGCGCAATCTCGACGTCAACAAGCAGATTGCGGTGCGGATCCTGGTTACGCTGCTTCAGAGCGGCTATGTGTTCCAGACACCCGACCAGCTTTACAAGCTCACCTACAAGGTCGGCAATCTGGGTTACCGGCAGCAGTCCACCGCGCGGCTGACCGATCAGTGCGTGCCGATGATCCGCGCGCTGGCCGAGGAGACAGGCGAACTCGTCCGTCTCGCGGTCATCGAAGCCGGGCAGCCCGTCTGGCTCCACGCCGCCTCGGGGCGCATCCACCGCCTGCGGCTCGATCCGGTCTGGCCGGCCGAGGTGCAGCCGCATGTCCATGCCGTCGGCAAGGTGATGCTCTCCACGCTCACCGACGCAGAGATTGCGGATCGGATCGGCCCCGAGCCTTTCCGGCAGGAGACACCTCAGAGCATCACGACGCTCGCGCGCCTGCTTGAGGAGATCCGCCTTGTTCGCGATCGTGGCTTCGCGACGAGCTGCGAGGAAGCCGAGCCCGGCGTCGGCGCGATCGCGGCGCCGATCATCCCTGGCCATGTGAAGCGCCCGGTCGGCATCGTCAGCATTGCCGCGCCGACCGCGCGGGTTAGCTGCGCCGCGCTCGAAGGCTGGAGCGCGCGTCTGATCGAGATCGCGCACCAGCTCGCCGACGTCTGGCCACTTTGATCCCCTCCTGAGCGCGGCAGCGCTCGTGAGCCGCTGACCGCTCGGCGGCGGCAGCCCGCGCCGCCGCGCACCCCCGGGGGGTCACGCAGGCGCCGCCCGGCGCCTCGCACAATTGCCCCTTGCACGATCATAGTAACGGCGTTACTCGTTAGACCGAATCACAGTAACGACGTTACCCGCAACTTGAACACGAGTGCGGACCCAGGAAGGATGCGAGGCTCTCGACACTGAAGGACACCACCGGTCCAGCGGGCCGGGTCTCGTCGCGCGCCGAGCAGATGCCGGGTCATTGCTCATCGACAATCGACCAGAAAAGGAGGGGATAGGATGATGTTCACGAAAGCCCGGCGCGGATCGCTGATCGCGTTGCGCGCGGTTCTGCTGGCCGGGGCGCTGCCCTGTGCAGCGTTCGCCCAAGAGGCCGCACCGCCGGCGACGCCGCAGCCGGACGGTGCCCAGCCGACGCAAGCCGGGGCCACGCCCGCGCCGCCCCCGGCGTCGGCGCCTGCGCCTGCGCCTGCGCCTGC
>Ga0265780_10006014_pt1 | contig 15200 bp, 11 predicted proteins | sample P1T30metagenome_FD_192432 | JGI IMG/M metagenome (GOLD analysis project Ga0265780, IMG submission 192432) | Plant litter microbial communities from East Loma Ridge, Irvine, California - P1 T30 | ecosystem: Environmental > Terrestrial > Plant litter > Unclassified | place: USA: California... | reverse complement strand
CAACCCCTCCCCTGAAGGGGAGGGGCGAAAGGAGAAGGCCCCCTTTGCGCCCGCCCCCGCAACCCGCCATATACCCCATATGTCCCGCGCCCGCGTCATCCTCCTCAACGCCGCCCTCGGCCCGCTGGATTACCGCGTCCCGCACGGCATGAGCGTCGAACCCGGCTCGATCGTCGTCGCGCCGCTCGGGCCGCGCCAGTTGCTCGGCGTGGTGTGGGAAAGCGAGCACATGCCCTCGGACGCCGAGGTCGGCGACAATCGCCTGCGCAACCTCGTCAGCGTCCTCCCCGTCCCCCCGCTCACGGCGCCCTTGCGGCGGCTGGTCGAATGGACCGCGGATTATTACCTCGCCTCCCCCGCGTCGGTCGTGCGGATGGCGCTCGCCTCGACCTCTGCGCTCGAAGGCGCGAAGACGATCGTCGAATATCGCGCGACGGGAACGCTTCCCGACCGGCTCACCCCGCAGCGCGAACAGGCGATCGAGCGGATCGGCACGACGCAGGGCCTGATCCGCGAACTCGCCGCGATCGCCGAAGTGTCCGACGCGGTGATCCGCGGGCTGGTCAAGGTCGGCGCGCTCGAAGCGGTCGAGGTCGATATCGACAGCCCCTTCCCGCGCCCCGACCCCGCCTTCGCCGCCCCCGCGCTCTCCGCCGACCAGCGCGCCGCCTCCAGCGTCCTCGTCGCCGACGTTGCCGCAAAGGCGTTCAAGCCGACGCTGCTCGACGGCGTCACTGGCTCGGGCAAGACCGAAGTCTATTTCGAAGCGGTCGCCGAGGCGATCCGCGAAAACCGCCAGTCACTCGTCCTGCTCCCCGAGATCGCGCTGACCGAGCCGTTCCTCAAACGCTTCGCCGCGCGCTTCGGGGTGCAGCCGGTCGCGTGGCATTCGGGGCTGCGCTCATCGCAACGCCGCCGCGCGTGGCGTGCGATCGCGAGCGGTCAGGCGCTCGTCACGGTCGGCGCGCGTTCCGCGCTGTTCCTCCCTTATGCCAATCTCGGGCTGATCGTCGTCGACGAGGCGCATGAAACGAGCTTCAAGCAGGAGGAAGGCGTCCATTACCACGCGCGCGACGTCGCGGTGATGCGCGGCAAGTTCGAGCAGATCCCGGTCGTGCTCGCCTCCGCCACCCCCGCGATCGAGACGCGCCAGCAAGTCGCCAACGGCCGCTATGCCGAAGTGAAGCTCCCCGGCCGCTGGGGTGCGGCGGAAATGCCGTCGATCCAGGCGCTCGACCTGATCGCCGACCCGCCCGAGCGCGGCCGCTGGATCGCACCCAAGCTCGTCACCGCGATCGGCGAGACGCTGGAACGGCGCGAACAGGTGCTGCTGTTCCTCAACCGCCGCGGCTATGCGCCGCTGACGCTGTGCCGCACCTGCGGGCATCGCTTCCAATGCCCCAATTGTACTGCGTGGATGGTCGAGCACCGGCTCGTCCGTCGCCTCGCCTGCCATCATTGCGGCCATACCGAGCCTGTTCCGCGCGTCTGCCCCGAATGCCAGAACGAAGACACGCTCGCGGCGGTCGGCCCCGGGGTCGAGCGGATCGCGGACGAAGTCGCCGCGCTCTACCCCGATGCAAAGACCGCGGTCGTCACCTCGGACACCATGTGGTCCCCCGCCAAGGCGGCCGAATTCGTCGCGCGAATGGAAGCGCATGACATCGACATCGTGGTCGGCACGCAATTGGTGACCAAGGGCTATCACTTCCCCAATCTGACGCTGGTGGGGGTGATCGACGCCGATCTCGGGCTCGACGGCGGAGATTTGCGCGCGAGCGAGCGGACCTTCCAGCAGATCATGCAGGTCTCGGGCCGCGCGGGGCGTGGCGCGAAGCCGGGGCACGTCTTCATCCAGACGCACAGCCCCGATGCGAGCGTGATGCGCGCGTTGGTGTCGGGCGATGCGGAAGCGTTCTACGCCGCCGAGACCGAGCATCGCCGCGAAGCAGGCGCGCCGCCGTTCGGGCGGTTCGCGGGGATCGTCATCTCGAGCGAGGACCAAGGCGCGGCGCTGGAGACTGCGCGCGCGATCGGCCGTTCGGCACCGACGCATGAGGCGATGGAAGTCTATGGGCCTGCGCCTGCGCCATTGGCGATGCTGCGTGGGCGGCATCGCTATCGGTTGCTGGTCCATGCGCGGCGCGCGTTCGATGTGCAGGATATGCTGCGGGCGTGGCTTGGCGGGGTGGACTGGCCGTCCAAGGTGCGCGTGGTGGTGGACGTGGATCCGTACAGCTTCGTTTGAACGAAAGTCCGGAGGGGATACCCGATTCCCCCTACAACCGCTTCCCCGGCGAAGGCCGGGGCCCAGGAGCGGTGGCCAAGGTAACGAAGCGCAGCCCTCCGCTTTCCGACTTGCCGCTACGGGGCCCCGGCCTTCGCCGGGGTGGTGCCTTTGGGAGAGCTTCCGCCCCGCTTATTCCGCGGGCACCTGCGTCAACGGCATCGCAGAAAACGCCATTCCGACGCCAGCCCGTGCCACCGATCGCGCCGGTCGCGCCCCACGCGAAGATCCGCCCGACGTCGCCATCGCCCAGCCCACCGTAGCCACCGGGATCGCCAGCGTGATCCACGCCGCTGCGTCCCGCCAACCGCCCCCGGTCAACGCCAGAACCAGCCCGAACACGGTCGCCAGCGCGATCAGCGTCGGCACGGCAAAGGTCGATCGCATCATCGTGCATTCCCTTTCGAAACAGTGCTTTGCGCGGTGGAGATCGCAGCGCCAGCGACGGTCGGATACGCACCGCGTGCGGCCGGTTCACGATCCCGCAAGCCGCGGCTCTTCGCGATCCACAGATACAGCCCCGACCCCAGCACGACGATCGTGAAGAGATCCAGCGCCGCCCACAGCAGCTTGAGCGGCAGCCCGCCATAATCCCCGAAGTGCAGCGGCCGCGACAGCGACAGCGCCTTGAAATACCACGGCATCGGGCGTGCGTCGGTGAGCTGCCCGGTCTCCGCATCGACCAATGCGGTGGTCAGCAGATTCTTGGTCAGCGGAGTCGATCCCTGGAAGAAGACCGCATAATGATGCCCGCTGCTGTACGATCCGCCCGGAAAGGCGATGAACTGCGGATCCATGCCGGGGATCGCGCGGCGCGCCGTCGCCATCGCGCGGTCGACCGACCCGTAGCGAGAAACCGGAAGCGGCGGTCGCCCGGCATAGTCCCGCGTCATCGCCGACAGTTCGTTCGCCTGCCAGATCGCGGTGATCGGCGTGACGAACGCGTTGATGACGCCGGTCAGGCCTACAACGACCATCCAGGCCAGCGCCACGATCCCCACGAGATTATGATAATCCAGCCATTTCAGACGATTACTACGCGTCGTTCGGAGCGTGCCGAAGTCCAGCTTGCGCATGAAAGGGGCATAGACGACGACGCCCGAGACGATCGCGGCGATGAACACCAGCCCCATCACGCCGAGGAACAGCTCGCCCTTGAGGCCGAGGAACATGTCGATGTGGAGCTGGAGCAGGAATTCGGTGATCGCATGGCCGCCGCCGCCCTCCGGAATGACAGCACCGGTCATCCGATTGAACGTCTGGATCTTCATCCCGTCGACGGGCACGTCGGGGCGCGCGCCGGTGGTGACGGTCATCAACGGGCGATCGTCGTAGAAGGCCATGTAGAGCGGCACTTCACCCGGCCGCTGCGCGAGCGCGCGCTTGAGCGTCGAATCGAGCGACTGGAACGCCGGGGACTCGCGCGATGCGGCGATCCCGCTCGCTTGCGACGCGGGCGAGCCACTCAACGAATCGATCTCTTCGTGGAAAATCAGCGGCAAGCCTGTGACGCACAGCATCAGCAGAAACAGCGTACAGACCAGGCTGGTCCATTTGTGGATCAGGCCCCAGACGCGCACCGTCCCGGCCGTCACCGCAACCCGCCAATGTTCGTATTGCGACCCATTCGCATCAATTAGCGCAGTCGGTAGTTGCGAGCAAGTCGCAAATATCCGGAACCCCCGCCGCTACCGCGGACGGCATCGTGCCGATTGCCCGCCTCCGGCGACGATGCCATGAAAACCGCATGACCAGCCTGCCCCGCTTCCCGAATTGCCGATGGCGCACCGCCTCCGTCGCCATGGCGCTGCTGCTGCAACCGTGCGGCGCGGCGCTCGCATCGCCGATCCTCGAGTCCGAATTCATCGATCCGGCCCCGCCCTATCCCCAGGCGCATGCCTCGACGATCGTCGAATTCGGCGACGGGACGCTCGGCGCGGCGTGGTTCGGCGGCAGCGGCGAAGGCCGGCCCGACGTGTCGATCTGGTTCGCGCGGAAGACGCGGCAGGGCTGGGAAAAACCCGCGCTCGTCGCCGATGGCCGAGAGGCCGGGGGCAAACGCTACCCCACATGGAACCCGGTGCTGTTCCAGCCGCCCGGCCAGCCGCTTCACCTGTTCTACAAGGTCGGCCCCAATCCGCGCGAATGGCACGGGATGGTCATCACCTCGCGCGATGACGGTCGACACTGGAGCGTGCCCAAGGCCTTGCCGGACGGCGTGCTCGGCCCGATCAAGAACAAGCCGATCGTCACCCCCGGCGGGGCCTGGCTCGCGCCGTCGAGCCGCGAGCAAGGCACGCCCGAGCACAACCGCTGGTTCCTCCAGATGGAGCGATCGCAAGACCAGGGCCGAAGCTGGCAGATCGAACCGCCGATCCCCTCCCCGATGGGGATCGAGGCGATCCAGCCGAGCATCCTCACCTTCCCCGATCACCGCCTCGAACTCGTCGCGCGGACACGGCAGGGCGCGCTCGCGATGAGCTGGTCCTGCGACGATGGCGTATCCTGGTCACCGCTCGCGGCGATCGATCTGCCCAATCCCAATGCGGGCACAGACGCGGTCACGCTGCGCGATGGCCGACAGCTGATCGTCTACAACCACAGCGCGCATTGGCCCGACCGACCGGGCGACGGCCCGCGCTGGCCGCTCAACATCGCGCTGTCCGACGATGGCATCCGCTGGCACCCGGCGCTCACGCTGGAAACCGCGCCGTTGCCCGACGGCTATGCCTATCCCGCCGTCATCCAGTCGCGCGACGGGCGAGTCCACATCAGCTACACCTATAATTGGACGCGGATCAAATATGTCGTCATCGATCCGGCTCAGCTGAAATAGCCCGCCGAACGGCTAGGCGCGCGCCAGCACCGGCTCTTCCGCGGCAGCATGCGGCGCGGCGTCCCCGTCCCCTTCCGTTGCGCGCAAAACCAGCGGTCGAAACACGACCGTGACGAGCATCGGCCGCGCGTCCTGCCGCGGCGGCGGGGGGATCAGCAGCGTCGCAGAGGCATCCGGGCATCGGAACAGGTGCGGCGCGACTTGCTCCATCCCCTCCAGCGAAGGGAGCGCATCGCATTCGTCCAGCCCGAATCGCTGCTGCGCGCTGACATAGCGGTCGACCGGCACGAAGCGGACGCTGTCGATCTGCAACCATTCGCAAATCTGGCCGAACTGGACTCCAACCGCGAACCGGCAGTCGCCGATCGGGATCACGGCGGTATGATAGCCGTCATGCGTCGGCGTGGCGGCCACGGTCGTCATGTCCACGGTCACGCCGTCGGCGATCAGGATCGGAAGCGCGAGCGTCGAGTCGCCGAAATCGGCGTGCGTCAGCGGCAGGCCGAAGCGTTTGTGCGCGAACAGCGCGATCTTGACCGACAGTCCCGCGCCCTGGAGTTCGGCGGGCAGATACATGCGTTCCGCCCCGCGGAGATAGAACAGGCCGCGCCGCCGCAGCCCCTGCGCCCCGATCTCCCGATCGAATAGCGGGACCGTATCGTTCGCCCCAAGGTTCACGTCGTGCTGAAACTGCTCGAGCACCGCGAGTTCCTCGGGCTGGGGCAGGAACATCAGCCGCCCCATCACCGCCGCCGCCGCGCGCCGTGCGGCAGCAGCATCCTCCGTCACCGTCCCACGCACGATCACCCCGCCGACGTCGCCCGCATAGCGCAGCGCGCCCGACTGGACCGCATCGCGCGTCGCGCTTTGCGCGCCCTTGATCGCGCTTGCGCCGCGCACCGCAGCCCCGCGGGCATAATCGACCACCGACCCCTGCGCGACCGTGCAGATCTGTTCCAGCACCGCGACATTGCCGCACAATGCCTCCAGCGTGGAGCCATCATAGTCCGGTGCCGCGATGAAGCCGCGTTTGTCGAGACCCGACACATCCTGTTCGCGCAGCAGCAGATACCGTCCGGCGGTGGCGACGTCGAACATCCGGCGGAGAACCGGCGCGATCATGTTCTGCACCGTGCCGTTATAGCCCAGATCGACCAGCACCAGCGTATCGCCGGGGGCCGGATCCACCTGCTGCCGGAGATAGTCCGCCAGCCGATCGGCGAACTTGCGCGAACGTTCGAGGATCCGCCGCATCACCCGCTCCTGCCGGATCGCCCGGATCAGCGCGTGGAACCCGCCGCCGGGTGGCAGCGATCGCAGCAGCGCGACCGCTTCCTGCCGCGGCAACAGCAACTGGTTGAGCAGGATGCCCGGCTCTGTGGTCGCTTCCAGCGCGCAATAGCGCAACACGTCCTCCGCGGTCGCGAAGGAGGCGGCTGTCGCCGTGAAGCGGCTGATCTCGATCGCATGGCTCGAAGCGTCTGGAATCCGCGCTTCGTAAACCTGCTTCGGCAGATAGCCGTCGCGCATCAGGAACAGCAGGTGGACAATGCCCCCCCGCCCCGCGCGCAGCGTCGCAACTTCCCCGCGCAACCAGGTCGCAAATGCGTCGAGTACGGGCCCGATCACCCCATAGCCAAGCCGTTCCGCAGGACAGGCGATCTGCCGTTCGCCAAGCGCGAGCGTCGCGCGATGCGGCTGGATCGGTGCAATCCTGGCATGGTTCGGATGCAGCATCGCATCCGTCCCCGCCTCGAGCCGCAGACGCTGCTCGGTTTCCGGGGTGAACTGGCGCAAATGCACCGCCTGCATCCCCAGCCGGTGCGCGGCGTCGTAATCGGCTTTGGGATTGTCGCCGACGTGGAGGAACGCGCTTGCCGGCAGGCCGATGTCCGCAGCCGCGATGCCGAGCAGCCCTTCGCCTTTCGACCGCTTGTGGTCGCACGAGCAATAGATCCGGTCGATCATTGCCCGGACGTCGCTACCCGCCGCCGCCGCGATCAGCGCGCCGAGTTGCTCCGCGTCGAAGTAGGTGTCGCTGGCCACCACCACTGGCAGCCCGCGCGCCTTGGCGGCCCGGATCAGCGCGATGACGGGCGCGAAGCCGAAGCACATCCGCATCTCGGTCGCCAGTTCGGCCGCCACCATCGCGGCGCGCACCCCCGCGTCCGCGTTCGGAAGGATCTCCGCATAGATTTCGGCGAGCGTCACCTCGTTGCGCTGGTGCAGCAGCGCTGCGGTGCTGCGCGCGCGTTGCTCGCCGAGACTGCGCTGGAACGGATCGGCGAGATCGAGCGCGGCGAAGACGTCGTGCGGCGCATGAGTGTCGCGCCACAACAGCGTATCGAAACAGTCGAGCGACAGGATCCGCGCGTCCGGAAACCGGTCGAGCAACAGCGGCAACGCGTCGGCGAAGATCGAGTCCATCATGCGCAGGGGCTCCTCCGGGGCACAGCGCAGCACCCCCCGTCCGCATTATAGGAAGCGCGTGCGCGGGTCGGCGGCCTAGCTCGAATAATAGACCGGCACGCCGCGCCCCACCCCTGCCGGGGCCGCTACCGCCGCCGACGAATCCCGCGGGGCAACCACCGCGCCGAAGCCGATCGAGAAGGGCAAGGGCGGCGCACCGAGCAGCGCAAGATAGGTGTCAGGCATATGCTGGTGCAGGTTCTCGAGCAGATAGGCGACGAATTCGCAGTCGATCACCGGCGTGCTTAACACCCCCGGCAGATCGACGATCGTGCCGAACCCGGTATAGCCATAGGGCATCAGCCGCAGCGCCATCGCGACGATCGCGCCCTCGACCAGCAAACCGCCGCTTGGTGCGGGTTGATAGAAGCGGCGGGTGTCGAGCACCCGGTCCCAGCCATAGCCGACGGTATCGAGCGTGTTGTTGTATCGCCAAACACGCCCGGCAAGCGCGGTGCCCGGGCCGAACAGCGCTGCGAAGGCGGCGTTACCCGGGGTCATGCCAGCGAAGGCATAGACGCTAGGCACCGCAAACCCGGGCTGCTCGCTCATCCACAAACCGATCACCGGTGCCAGTGTCCCGCCCAGACTGTGCCCGGTGACATACACCGTTGCCGTCGCGGGCAATGCTGCAATCGCCTGCGCGAGGGACTGCCCCGCCCCCATCAGCGCAAGAACGCGCTGGAACCCCGCCCAGGTGCCGCCCGCGACTTGCGCCAGGGAATCGGTCGCGCCGGGCCAGGAATGCATCGGTCCGATCGGGCTATCCTCGTTCGCGTCGTCCCAATAAGCGGAGGAGAACGGATCGGGGTAGGTCCCGCGGATGACGATCGCATAGGCACCGGTGCTCGCGTTTTTGGCGATGAAGGCGAAGTTGACCGGAACTGCCAGATCGTCGGCGATCCAGACGATGCTCCAATGTTCCGCCGTCAGAGTATCCGGTCCGAGATAGTGCGGGATCGCGGCCGGCTTGCCGTAGGCGATCCCGGCGAGTGTCATGAGCACCGGCGCGAGCGGGTCGGTGACGGCGGGTGTGGCGGCGGGGATCGTCACCGTCAAAACTGCTGCAGCGGGCCGTTGATCAGCGGCAACGCATAGGCCGCCTCATCAATGAGGGTAAGCGTGAGGGTACCTACGCCGGTCTTGTCGAAGAAGACTTGGCGGATCGTCGCCGTCACGAGCAGCGAGCTACCGGTCGGTGCCGAAAGCGTGACATATCCGCGAACGGCCACGCCGGGTTCCGGTGTCGGTGGCGGGGTCTGGCTTGGACTTGGACTTGGACTTGGACTTGGACTTGGACTGGCACTTGGGCTCGGGCTCGGGCTCGGGCTCGGGCTCGGGCTTGGGCTTGGGCTTGGGCTTGGGCTTGGGCTTGGGCTTGGGGTCGAAGTCGGGAAGTTATATTGTATGCCGAAAATGTAGGTTCCTCCAACGGGGATAGTGATGTTGTTGAACCCGATCGGTGTGGTCAGGAACGTTGTCGCCGGAATGACCGTCACAATCCCCTTACTGTCGACATAGTCGGCGACGAGGTCGGCCGGGACGAAGGCGGGCGAGGGCGTAAAATTGAGGTATATGGGTGTATCCGCAGTCGACAGATTCGAGATCTGTATGAACGTGCCCTGCTGTACGGTGGGCGTCGTCAGACTGGGGTCGACGGGTTGCGCAAGGACTTCGAAGGACGTGAGGTTGTTGACCGTAAGAGTGACCATGACCGTGCCTTTCCCTGGAGATTTCCACTGACACCGCAAAAGGTATCGTAGGTTCGCGACGGCGCGGCATCCGATCGTGTCCGATTTGGCGCAGTTCAGCGGAGCACAGTGCCGGGCTGACACCTTTACGCTGTCCTTGCGGACCGCTTTTTGTCAGATCGGCGGAATGACCGCGAACACCCGCCTCCCGATCGTCCTGCTCCTGGCCGCGCTCTTGCTGTTCGTCGGGTGGATAACCCCTGCGCACGCGGACGATATCTCGGCCACCGCGCGCAGCGTTGTCCGCGTGGTCACGATCGCGATCGTCGACGATGAAGTAGTGGGGTTCGGCCACGGCAGCGGCTTCGCGGTGTCGCCCAACCGGATCGTCACCAACGCGCATGTCGTCGAACTCGCCGCGCGCTACCCCGGCAACGTGGTGATCGGGGTGGTGCCGTCCGAGGGCACCAAAGGCGTCGAAGGCAAAGTCATCGCGATCGACACGGTGCATGATCTAGCGCTGATCGAGTTCACCGGTGCCCGCCTGCCGACCGTCGCGCTCTATACCGGGCCAGTCGACGAGGGTAGCGACGTGATAGCGCTGGGTTACCCGGGCAACGTCGATCTTGCGACGGCGCGGTCCGCGGCGGATTATATCCATCCGCTGTCGCCGATCCGGTCGGAAGGCGTGTTCTCCGGGCGGCGACAGATGTCGGGCACTGCCGTGATGCTCCACACAGCCGGCATCGCGCGCGGCAATTCGGGCGGGCCGCTGCTCGACCCGTGCGGGCGGGTGATCGGCGTCAATTCTGCGATTACACAAGGGGAAGAAGGCGATACCAATTTCGGCTTCGCGATCGCCAACAGCGAGGTGGCCGCCTTCCTGGCGCGCGCGAAACAGCCCTACGCCTCAGTCGGCACCCCCTGCACCAGCATCGCCGATGTCGACAAGGCGGACCGCGACGCCGACGCGCAGGCGCTAAGCGCCGCCGATGCTGCTCGCCGCAGTGCAGCCGAACGCGCGGCGCTCGAACGGCAGGGCACGTTGGGCACCGCGCGGCTGGCCGCCGATCGCCGCCGTGAGAATGTCATGGCGATCGCCACGCTGCTGCTGGTGCTCGGCGCGATGGGGATCGGCGCGGGCGCGCTGTTCGACCTTCAGGGGCAACGCCGCCGGGCGATCTGGGGCTGGGCCGGCGGTGGCGCGCTGATGCTTGGCGCGGTCGTGGTGTTCGTCCTGCGTCCGACGGGCGAGACGCTGCTGCCCAAGGGTGGCGCGACGCCGGTAGCCGTCGCGTCTTCGGCGGCGGTGTCGTCGACTGCGGCACTCGGCAAACTGGTGTGTCGCTTCGTCCCCGAACGCAGCCGTGTCGTCTCCTCGCAGACGACCGACGTCCTGATCGACTGGGGCAAGGCGGGCTGCATGAACGGTCGCACGCAATATGCCGAGAACGGCAGCAAATGGGATCGCATCCTGGTGCCGACCGAGGAGCAGACCGTCTCGGTCATGCAATTCGACCCCGCCACCCGGCAATATGTCACGCGGCGCTATTTCCTGTCGGCGGATCAGATGGACACGGTCCGCAAGATCCGCTCGCAGGTCACGCTCAAGGCATGTTCGCCCGACGAGGCGGGGCGCGCCAATCTGGCGACGCAGCAGGCGGCGATTCGCACTGCGTTGCCCCCGCAACCCAATGAGAAGATCGCTTATGCCTGCTCCGCCGACACCGGGTCAGGCGGTTAAGCGCCGGCGCACCCACATCGGAGCGACAAACCGCCCGCGACGATATGCGAGGACAAGCAAGGCAACCCCGAACGCGGTATCGACCAATACCGCGGGTAGCGACGCTTCCGCGCCGAAACGGCCGCCGGTCAACCATTCCGGCCCCTGCACCGATGGCACGAGCAATCCGGTCTGCTTGAAGCCCGACACCGCGATCCCGTAAATCCCGCCTTGCGCGAAATTCCACGCCGCATGCAGCCCGATCGCAGCCCACAGCCGTCGCGTCAGCATGTAGAGCGCCGCGAGCATCACGCCTGCCTCCAGCGCGATCGCGACTGCGGCCGAAACCGTCGCGCCCGGATTGCCGAGATGAAGTGCCCCGAACAGCGCAGCCGACAGCGCCAACGCGATCCAACTCCCCAGCAATCGTTCGAGCAGACGGAAGAAAAGTCCGCGGAGCACGATCTCCTCGACCACGCCCGACAGGATTGCCATCGCCGCGGCGGGATAAAGCGACGCCACCGTCCCCGTGCCGACGACACGATATCCCCCGAACAAGGCGATCACCCCGATCACCGCACTGAACAGCAACAGCCCCGCCCCGAGCCCCGCGCCCAGTTCACGCGCCCAGCCAGCAGGATCGAATTCCACGACGGGACGCCGTTCGATCAGCCGAACGAACGCAACATAGGCTCCGGCGATCAGCGCCGCGAACGCCGCTGCCTGCAGCACGCTGACCGGCGTTCCCTTCAGTGGCGGCGACAATTTGGCGAACATGCTGGCGACGATCTGGCCACCGAAGACGAAGACGAACCCGATAAAGAGGAGGACCAGCGGGAAATGGATGAAGCGCCAGACGCGGCTGTTCGGCGGTGTATTCGGTTCGGTCGGCAGCATTATTGATAAGTCCCCCCAATGAACCACCATGCTATCCGCCATGATGGTCCTGAGGACAATGCTCAGTCACGCAGCTCGCGCTTGCGCAGGACGACTTTACGATCGACCCCGTAGGCATAGCCGCCAAGCGTTCCGTCACCGCGCTGCACGCGGTGGCAGGGAACGACGATCGCCACCGGATTTGCCCCGCACGCAGTCCCGGCTGCGCGGACCGCTCCAGGATTGCCGACCATCGCCGCCAGCTCGGCATAGCTGCGCGTCTCGCCGAGCGGGATTGCGCGAAGCGCCTGCCAGATCGCCTCCTGGAACGCAGTACCCTGCACGTCCAGCGGTAGATCGTGATCGCGCTCGGGCGATTCGACGCTGGCGACGACCTGCGCAGCGAGCGTAGCCAGCGCCGACCCGCCTTCGACAATCTCTGCATTGGGAAACCGCGCACGAAGCGCGGCTTCGTCCTCATCGAACGAGACGCGACACAAGCCCCGGTCGGTGGCGGCGACGAGCATCGCGCCGAGGCTGGTGTCTGCAATCGTCCAGCGGATCGTCACCCCTGCCCCGCCGCGCTTCCAAGCACTCGGGCTCATCCCCAAGCGTTTCGCGCCATCCTCATAGAAGCGACTCGGTGCCGAATACCCCGCGTCGTAGATGGCCGCAGTCACGCTTGCGTTCCCCGTCAGCGCCTTCGCGGCACGCTGCGCGCGCAAGCCGCGTGCATAGGCAGCGGGTGTCACGCCGGTCGCCCGCTTGAACAGGCGGTGGAAGTGGTGCGGGGCATAACCGACCTGCAACGCGAGATCGTCCAGCCCGATCATGTCCTCCGCCGCAGCCAGCAGAGCCACCGCCTGCGCCACGGCGATCCGGTCGCGCCCGACCTCGTCGGGTTTGCAACGGAGGCATGCACGATAGCCCGCTTCGCGCGCTTCGGCAGGATCACGGTAGAAGGTCACGTGCTCGCGCTTGGGATGCCGTGCCGGACAGCTCGGCTTGCAATAGATGCCAGTGGTCCGCACCGCGCCGACGAAGCGCCCGTCGCTATGCCGGTCCCGCGCCTCGAACGCGGCCCAGGCGATGTCGGGATCGAGAAGGAAGGTCTGCGTCATGCCGTCGGTATACGCTTAGGCGGGATGTCGGGACATCCCGCCGTTTGCGATTAAAGCATCAGCCCCCGTTGGCGGCAAACAACTCGAGCGTGCGCTGCTTGGCCAGCTTCGCACTTTCCACGTCATAATCGTCGCGGCGGTCCGAATTGAAGCCGTGACCCGCCTCGTAGACATAGACCGTCGCGTTCGGCCAATCCTTGTCGATCACCTTCTGGACGCCGTCCATCGGGATATGATCGTCATTCTTGCCGAAGTGGAGGATCGTGGGAACCTTGGGTTCCTCGTTCGCCGCATCGGGGATCATCGAACCGTAATAGCCCGATACCGCCGCAACGTTCTGCAACTGCGTCGCCGCCTTCCAAGCGACCGAACCGCCGTAGCAATAGCCGACGACGAACACCGGCCCCTTGTCAGCAAGCGAATCGATGCATGTCTGCACGTCGGTCAGCGTGAGGTCGAATGGATGCAGCTTGCTGGCAAGCTCCACCCCGCGGGCGAACCCGTCACCCGAATATTCGGCCTCGAACCCCGGGTGCTCGCGATCGAACACGGCTGGCGCGAGAACCTCGAAGCCATCCTTGGCATAGTCGTCGCACAGGCTGCGGATATGATCGGTCACGCCGAAGATTTCCTGCACCAGCACCAGCCCACCGCGCCGGTTGCCGCCGGGCTGCGCGTGATAGACGGCAATTTCGGCACCGTCGGACATCGTCATGTTGATCGTGGGCATACGCTACTCCTTAACACTGCGCGCGCCATAGCGCGCCGTTGCCCGCACGCTCAACGGTTTTACCGTACCCGTGTGTCGCCGGCCTTCAGCGGCGTGATCGTCCCGCTCCGGACACATTTCAGCGCGCGGCTTGCATCCCCGGCAACCCGATGCTAGCGAACCGGCAACCCATCTGGAGGCGCGTTTCGTCGCCTTCATTCCCCGTGGGGCCACCTAATGACGTCCAAGAGGATCCCAATCGCGTGGAGACATCCGGCGGTATTCAAGCAAGCTTAAGCGGACGTTATGCCACCGCATTGTTCGAGCTTGCCCGAGACACTCGTAGCATCGACGCAGTCGAGGCGAGTCTTGGTCGTGTGCGTGAAGCACTGGCCCAATCCGACGAATTCGCCGCGCTGGTCGCCAGCCCGGTGATCTCGCGCGCGGCCGCTGCCAAGGCAGTCGCCGCAGCCGCGGAGATGATCGACGTGGACGACACGACGAACAAGTTCCTCGGCGTCCTGGCCGACAATCGTCGCCTGCCGCAGTTGCCAGCCGTGATCCGCGCGTTCCGTGATCTCGCGGCACGCCACCGCGGCGAGACGACCGCAGAGGTCACGTCGGCGCATCCGCTGTCCGAAGATCAGGTCGACGCGCTCAAGCAGCAGCTGCGCACCCGGATCGGGACCGACGTTTCGGTCGACCTGTCGGTCGACCCCGCACTTTTGGGAGGGCTGGTCGTGAAGATTGGCTCGCAGATGATCGATTCGTCGATCCGCACCCGTCTCAACACCCTCGCGCACGCGATGAAAGGCTGAAGTCGTAATGGATATCCGCGCCGCAGAAATCTCGAAGGTCATCAAGGACCAGATCGCATCGTTCGGCACCGAGGCGCAGGTCTCGGAAACCGGCCAGGTGCTCAGCGTCGGTGACGGCATCGCGCGCATCCACGGGCTCGACAACGTCCAGGCGGGCGAAATGGTCGAATTCTCGAACGGCGTGCAGGGCATGGCGCTCAACCTCGAGGCCGACAATGTCGGCGTCGTGATCTTCGGCTCGGACAGCCAGATCAAGGAAGGCGACGTCGTCAAGCGGACCGGCACGATCGTCGACGTCCCCGTCGGCAAGGGCCTGCTCGGGCGCGTCGTCGACGGCCTCGGCAACCCGATCGACGGCAAGGGCCCGATCGTTTCGGACCAGCGCAGCCGCGTCGAGGTCAAGGCACCGGGCATCATCCCGCGCCAGTCGGTCAGCGAGCCGGTGCAGACTGGGCTCAAGGCGATCGACGCGCTCGTTCCCGTCGGCCGTGGCCAGCGCGAGCTGATCATCGGCGATCGCCAGACCGGCAAGTCGGCGGTCGCGATCGACACCTTCATCAACCAGAAGGCAGCGCATCAGGGCGACGACGAGTCGAAGAAGCTCTATTGCATCTACGTCGCGGTCGGCCAGAAGCGCTCGACCGTCGCACAGCTCGTCCGCACGCTGACC
>Ga0265780_10006010_pt1 | contig 15207 bp, 13 predicted proteins | sample P1T30metagenome_FD_192432 | JGI IMG/M metagenome (GOLD analysis project Ga0265780, IMG submission 192432) | Plant litter microbial communities from East Loma Ridge, Irvine, California - P1 T30 | ecosystem: Environmental > Terrestrial > Plant litter > Unclassified | place: USA: California... | reverse complement strand
GTGCGGTGCACGTTGCCGGTGAGCTGCACGGGCAGCGGGTCATTGACGGTGCCCACGGCCTCGGTATTCTTGCGCAGCTGCTCGTAGTAGGCAAACTCGTCAGCCGTTTCGGCATACTGCGTCACCAGCACGCTGTAGCGAATCTTGATGCGCTCGGCCCGGTCCGATATGTCGAGCACATCCTGGTCAAGCAAAGCATCTTGGCTCAGCTGCGCCGAAGTAGCTTGCTTGATGGCCGAAGGCTGCTCGGTGCGCCAACAGGTGTAGATGGGCGTGGTGCGGGCAGCTATGCCTTGTATAGTAGCGTAGTATTCCAGAAAGGACTGGTAGGACGAGTTAAACTCCCAGGTTTCGCTAAACTTCCAGCGGTAGTAGCGGGTCTGCTGGGTGGCGTCGTGCGTGCTCAGCAGCACCTGCAGTTGATTGCTGCGCAAGCGCCAGCTCAGGTTATCGATGGGGGGCGTGGCCTTGAGCGGCACCAGGTCCGACTCGTAGGTGGCGGGGCTGGTGCCGGCCGTGCTGAGGCGCAACTGATAGCGGCCGGGGCTGAGCACCACGCTGTCGGACTGGTAAAAGCCGGGGCTGCGCTCGCGCAGGCTGTAGCGGGCGCCGGCTTCACTCACAAAGTAGACCGTGGCCTGGGTTTCGGGCGGGGGCGCGGTGGTGGTGGCAATATTCTGGGTGCGCGAGAGCTTGATGCGCGTGGCCCCGTTGCCGTTGATGAAGCCGTCGACTACGAGGTAGCTGCTGGGCGCGCTGATAACATCGGGCAGGTAGGGGTCGACGCAGCCCGCGAGGCCCAGCACAAGCAGGCGGGCACCCCAGCGGGTGGCAGCAGCGAAAGCAGGCAAAATACGCACTAGAAACGGAAGTTATAAGTGAGCGTCGGAATGGGCTGCCCGAAGATAGAAAGCTGATACCCTTTGATTTGACCGCCGGTAGATTGGAAGTAAACCGAATAGGGATTGCGCCGGCCCGTCACGTTGTAGATGGCCACCGTCCAGGAGCTGTGAGCCAATTTCTTGATGCGGTGATTGCCCTCAAAATTGACGGCGAAATCGACGCGGTAATAGTCGGGCACCCGGTAGGCGTTGCGGTCGGAGTAGTACACACGGTACGCGTTGTCGATGTAGTACTTCGCCAGCGGCAGCGTGATGGGGCGGCCGGTGCTGTAGTTGAAATTGAGCGAGGTGTTGAAGCGCCGCGAAAAGCGGTAGTTGCCCACCAGCGTCACATCGTGCGGCTTGTCGTAGTTGCTGGGGTACCAGGCGCCGTTATTTACCACGTCGGTGGCCGTGTTCACCTGCACTAGCGAGCGGGCGTAAGTATAGCTGAGCCAGCCGTTTATCTTACCCACGTTTTTGCGCAGCAGCACCTCTACCCCGTAGGCGCGGCCTTCGGCATTCACCACGTCGGTTTCGAGGTGCGGGTTTAGTAGCAGTACCGCGCCACTCTTGTAGTCCAGAAAATCGTGGATGCGCTTGTAGTAGCCTTCCACCGAAAACTCGACGGTGTTGCGCTTGAAATTGTGGTAGTAACCCAGCGCCACCTGGTCGCCTACCTGCGGCCGGATGTAGTTGTCGCTCAGCTTCCAGCTGTCGGTGGGCGATACCACGGTGGTGTTAGTTAGCTGATGAATGTACTGGCGCGTGCGGTTGTAGCTTGCTTTTACCGACGAGTTGGCCGTGAGCTCATACTTGGCCGAGAGGCGCCATTCGGGGCCGCCGTAGTTGGCCAGCACCTGGCTGCCGCTGTAGTCGGTGGTGCCCGTTACGGTGCTTTCGCTGCGCGATAGGCCCGGCGAGTAATTGCGCACCTGGCGCGGCCCCAGTGCCTGAAAAAACGAGTAGCGCAGCCCCAGCACCACCGCAAACCGGGGGCTGATTTCGAAGCGGTCGGCCGCATATAAGGCGCTTTCTAACGCTCGCTCGTGCTGAATGACCGTGGGCAGCAGTAGCGACTTATCGCCCAGCGGCTGCTGGTTGCCGGGGGCCGTGTTATACAGCAATGTGCTGGCCCCAAAATCCAGCGTGTGCTTGGTGTGCCACAGGTAGCTGGCATCGGCCTGCACCGCCGACTGGTTGATGTTATAATCGAATGAGGAGGCTGAATACTCGTTGCGGGTAGTAGTCAGGCCGAAGCCGTAGCGGCTGTAAGTGCCCGTGAGCGTGCCAGCTAGCAGCGAGTTGAAGGTGTGCTTCCACTTGAGCGCAGCGGCCGCATTGCTGTAGTTGTACACCGTGTCGGTAGCGAGCCGAAACCGGTCGTGGCTGAAATAGCCCGTGGCCGATAGCGAGTTCTTCGCGTCGAGGTCATAGGTGAGGTAGGCGCTCAGGTCGTAGAACGAGGCGGCGCTGTTTTTCAGGGCCGGGCTAGGCGCCTGGTGCAGGAGCCAGTCGGAATACGAAGTGCGCCCGCTCACCAAAAAAGAGCCTTTGCCTTGGCTGATAGGTCCTTCCAGCTCCAGCCGGCTGGTCAGCAGCCCGATGCCGCCCGAGCCGCCAAACTTCTTGCGGCTGCCCTCGCGCCCCTCTATCTCCAGCACCGAAGCCAGGCGCCCGCCGTAGCGCACCGGAATAGCGCTTTTGTAGAGCTCTACCGACTGCACCGCGTCGGGGTTGAAAGCCGAGAAAAAGCCGAATAAGTGGGCCGGGTTGTAGATAGTGGCGCCGTTGAAAAGCACCAGGTTTTGGTCGGTGCCGCCGCCGCGCACGCTAAAACCCGTGCTGCCCTCGCCAATGGTTTTTACGCCGGGCAGCGCCGTTACTACCCGCAGCAGGTCGGCCTCGCCAAACACCGTGGGCACCTGCTTAATGGTCTTAATATCCAGCTTTTGCACGCCCATTTGCATGCCGCGCACGTTGCTTTCCTTATCGCCCTTCACCACTACTTCGCGCAGTGAAGTTGCCTCAGGCAGTACCTCCAGGTCGAGGTGGCCGTTGGCGTGCACCCAGATTTGGCGCCGCGTGGGGCGCACGCCAAGGCCCCGAATATTGAGGTTATAGCGCCCTACGGGCAGCGTAAGTGAGTACGCCCCTTGTTTGTCGGTGGCGGTGCCAATATTGGGCGAATCCACGAACACGGCTACGCCTATCGCGGGCTCTTTGCCCACGCGCACTACGCCCGTGAGCGTGGCCCGGCCGCTGGGCGCCGCCTGGCGCGGCCCCACTTCGTATACCTTAAATTCGGATGTGCCAGTTTCTAGCGGTCGGTTGGGCCGTGCCGCAGCTAGCCCCGCACTGGTAGGCGGCGGGCCGCTACCAGCCGGGGCTTCTTGTAAAAAACTAGCGGGCAGGCGCGTTTGCAGCGGGTATTCGTAGGTGATAAAAACCCGGTTGGTAGCCTCATCAATCGCGAAGCGCAGAGCCGAGCGCGCAAATAGCTGCGTGAGTACCGCTTCCAGTGGCAGGCCGTTGGGCTGCACCTGCACCGTCACGCTGTCCAGCGCCGCCGGGTCGAAGTAGAAGCGGTAGGGCGTCTGGGCCTCCACGCGCTGGGCAAACTGCTCGAAGCGCAGGTTGCGAAAGTCGCCGCTGATGACGGGCGAAGCTTGCTGGGCACTGGCGGCATAGCGGCCCACCAGCAGCCCGGCCAGCAAGGTGGCAAACGGGTAGAAACGAGGCATAAAAGGCGGAAAAGGAAGCGTAGAAGGCTGCTGTAGGGGCGGCGCGTTGGCCAGAAACTGGCCAGGGCGCCGGCTACTGCGGCAGGGTATAGTAGTAGCGTAGCGCTGCCAGCGCCGAGGTCTCGCGCTGCGCGGCCGAAAAGCGCAGCTTTTGCTGGCGGGCGTAGCGCTGCACGTCAGCCTTATGGCCCGGAAGCAGCACTAGCAGGCCTTTTAGGCTGGTTATTTCGGTGGCCGTGCTGCTTGTGCGCACAAAAAGCTTATCAATTTGCTTAAACTTGAATTGCAAGCTCTGGCCCACCGTCGTTTGCCGCAGGTCCTTAGTGTGGCGTGCCAATAAGCTTATTGGGCCGGGTTGCAGTAGCTCATAAAAGCCAGTCGGCATGATGCTGCCCGCCACCGAATCGCTCACTATGCGCACAAAGTGGTTGGTGCCAATCGAAAAGTCAGTCAGGTTTTCAGGTACCAGCATAATTTGCGCTACCTGATTGGGATAAGTCAGCACCGCCCGGTCGAGCGCCAGGTCGTAGCGCAGGGCTACGTTTTCAAAACGCGCACTGCGGTAGGTTACGGAACCCGCCCGCACTTCGGGGCTCCCAAAAAACTGATGCCCAATAGTGCCTGGCAGGGTATGGTCTACGTATTCGGGGCCGCTAAAAAGCACCGATTCGGGCTGGGCCAGCCGCGTGTAGGCGGCTGTTGCCACCTGCACTGCTGCCGCCACTGCCAGCGAATCGGGGTGGGCAGCCGACTGCGCGCTGGCTAGCAAAGGCATCGCCAGCACCCACCCCAAAACCCCGCTAAAAAGTAAGTTGTACCTCATGCAAAAGCTTGGTTAGCCGCTACGAGTAGCTGATGTCGATGCTACCAAACCATGCCTATGATTCAGACTAGCGGCGCAATATATTCATAACGCACTTATTCTGGCTTAATTGTTTGGCAACTTGGTACTGCGCTACTGCCTCACTCACTAGTATTTAGTAAGCGCCAGAATTGCTGCAATGCTAAAGACGCTGCGCTACTAACTGATGGTGGGATTCTTACGCCGGTTGTTGCCAAGCTTTGGCGTAGCGATAGTGGCAGCGGCGGGGTTGGCCACTACTTTTTCGTAGTAAGCACAAAACCCTGTGAGTGGGCACTCGCTGCACTTGGGCGTGCGGGCCACGCAGATGTAGCGCCCGTGCAAAATCAGCCAGTGGTGGGCTTTTGGAATCAACTCCTGCGGCGTGTACTTCACCAAGGCTTTCTCCACGGCCAGCGGCGTGGTGGCTGTTTTGGGCACCAGCCCCAGCCGGTGTGAGACGCGAAAAACGTGCGTGTCCACGGCCATTGCGGGCTGGTTGTAGATAACCGAAACCACCACATTGGCCGTTTTGCGGCCCACACCCGGCAGGCGCTGCAATTCTTCGATGGTGCTGGGTACTTCGCCCCCAAACTCGGCCATTAGCAGGTGGCCTAGCCCAGCGAGGTGCTTGGCCTTATTGTTTGGGTACGATACGCTGCGGATAAACGGAAAAATATCCTCTGCCGAGGCCGCACCCAGTTCGGCGGCAGTCGGAAACTGCTCTAGCAACGCGGGCATCACCTGGTTTACGCGCTTGTCGGTGCATTGCGCACTCAGCACCACCGCCACTATCAGTTCGTAGGGATTGCGGTAGGCCAACTCGGTGCGCGGCTCGGGGTAGTTTTCGGTGAAGTAGGCCAGAAACTGGCGAAACCGTTCGGGGCGGGTCATATGTAATAAGCTGTTAGCCGTTAGCTATCAGCTGTTAGCTTTTTGAAATAGAGGAGAGAGAAGTACTCACTCTTTTCAAAGCTAATAGCTGATAGCTAACGGCTAACAGCTTATTTCAAAAACGTACGGGAGTACTGCAAAATAGTGGCCGTGGCCCGGGCGCTGGGCGCGCAGACCATGCCATTGAGGGCGCGTTGGGCCAGGAGCAGGTCGGCGCAGGCGGCCGCTAGCTCGGGGTCGTGCAGCAGGGCATCTTCTACTTCGTGTTGTTCGTCAGCTGGCAATTCGTTGTACACGTAGCGCAGCAACGTTGGGTGGGGTAAGGTTTGTATCATACAGGAGCGAATGTGCGGCCATTTTTTTCCGCAAGTTGATGAGCGCGTAGCGCATCCGGCCCAGGGCCGTATTGATGCTGACGCCGGTTGCGTCGGCTATTTCCTGAAAGCTCATATCGCCATAATGGCGCATGAGCAGCACTTCTTTTTGGGCCGCCGGCAGCTCCTGAATAAGCAGGCGCAGCTGGGCGTGGCTTTCTTCGCGGCCGAGGGCATCGTCCGCGGGTTCTTCCGAGAGGTGTAACGAGTTAGCCAGCCCGATGTTGTCATCGAGGCTGGTTTGGGGGGCTCTTTTTGCGCGCCGAAATGCGTCGATAGCCAGGTTGTGGGCAATGCGGCACAGCCACGAGGCAAATTTGCCTTCGTCTTGGTAGCGCCCGCTTTGGAGGGTGTGGATGGCCTTGATGAAGGTATCCTGGGTGAGGTCGTCGGCCAGGTCCTGGTCGCGCACTACGAGGTGGATAGTCGTAAAGACCCGCGCCTGATGGCGCTGGAGCAGCTGGGCAAATGCCGACTCGTGGCCGGCCAAGTAAAGGGCGATGAGCGCAGAATCGCTCGGCTGCAAGGGTTCCATAAAGGACTACGGGTTAAGGAAACGTAGAGCTTTGGTCGATAGTATGCAGCTAGAGGTAAAAAAAATTAGGAAATGTGCGCCCGATGAATTTTAGCGGCCCTGGGCCAAATGTAGCGGGCTACCTGCGGGTTATGCAAGGCCCAATACTTACTAATCAAAAATATTCTTTGTAAAATGCTTAGCCCGGTTTTAGGCCCGTCATTTTTCGACAAATCGCGGAGTCCGAACTATTAATCAATGGTTGCACGCCGACGAACGAGTTTCTGCGCTTTTAAAAATAAAGTTGGTCGGCGGGGCAATACCGTAGCAAGATAAGCAGTACGCCTGAGATTATGGCTATTGCATGAGGCCAAAATCTTATACATCGCCCTGAAAACTGTCTTCACCCCTAGAAATTCGCAGCCGGCACTGGATAGCCTGATTTGGACGGCGGCGCGTATAAGCTGGCCGGTAGCGCGGCACTTAGGCCGCAGCTATTCAGCCGACTTTGCTTACTTACCTCGCGCTTCACTACTGGGCCGGTGCCGGCCACGAATTTGACCACCTGCGCAGCCTGCTGCCCGAAGGCACGCAGCTGCTGGCTCCCGACCTGCCCGGCTTCGGCGCCGAGGCTACCCCGGCGGGCTTCGACTACTCGGTGGACAGCTACGCCGACTGGGTGGCCGCCTACAGCCGCGAGCAGCAGCTAGGCGACTACGTGTTGGTGGGCCACAGTATGGGTGGCAAAATAGCCCTGGCGCTGGCTGCCCGCCAGCCTACCGGCCTGCGTGGGCTGGTGCTACTCTCGCCCTCGCCACCCTCGCCCGAGCCCATCAGCGACAAGGACCGCGCTGCTAGCCTGGCCGCCTATGGCAAGCTCGAAGAAGCCGAAAAGACGTTGGCCAACATCACCGACCGGCCGCTGCGGCCCGAGGTGTGCGCGCAGGTTATCGCCGACAACCTGCGCACCAGCCAGGCCGCCTGGGATGCGTGGCTGGAGCATGGCTCGAAAGAAGATATTTCGAGCCGGATGTCCGCCATCTTGGTGCCGTGCCGGCTGCTGGTGGGGGAGGCCGACTGCGCCATCACGCCCGACGCTCAGCGCCACCAAACGCTACCGCTGCTACCGGGCGGCACGCCCTTCACAGTGGTGCCGGGCGCCGGGCACCTGCTGCCCTACGAGGCGCCCGAGTACGTTCAGCAAGCAATGGCCTACTGGCTAAAGCCTAGCAATGACTCAGGTCAATAGGCTAAGAATCTGAAAATAAATTTCTTGGCAGGGTTTAACCAGTTGGCAAGAGGCTAAGGGTTTGCGCTGGCCAACGTTGCTATGCTCCGTAATGCGTGCGGGCTTGGCAGCTCACCGGTGAAGATATCGTGGTCGCGGTCGCGGTGGCTAGTGTCGGCGGCCGTACGGGGCTCACTGCCTTAGCGGCGTGGGTATGGAGGCATATTTAGCTAGCCAGGTCCAGCAATTGGCCAGAGTGGCGCTACGCCCGGCCGTGGTTTGGGTAAGGTGCCCACAGGGGCCGGGCGTAGTGGCCGGTGGCGATGTACACGGTCGGCACAAAAGATGTGCATACTGCTACCTGTTTTTTACATGCCGGGAGTAATGGTCTGGCTTGCTTGAAAATAAGACCAAGCAAGCCCAGCTACTTGAGTAGTATATTTCAAAAACAGGTATTTCTACGTGGGGGCAGGCTGCGGCTGCCCGCTTGCTTTGGGGTACTGGTCGCCGCACTATCTGGCCGGACGGCGTTCACTACTTTTCTCAATTATAGCCAGCTAACAACCAGCGATATGAATGAAGATTTCGTAATTTCTACCACCAAATACGACAAATGGGTGGCCAACTGGAAAAAACAGGAATACACTAGTGAGCCTTACCCGTTCTTCAACCATGACGGGCAGGTGCACACGGGCGTATCGTTTCCTTTCAGCAGCCTAAGCTACCTGTTTTCGGCCGTGGGTGTCGTTACCATTAAGGTGCGGTTTGGGCTGCGTGAAGCCAGTGATGGCCGCCCAGCGCAGTTTTACCCTGTCCTGTTCGGTGTCGATAATACGGATACCATTATCACGCCCCACTTCATTTCGTCGGTTTTTACCTACGGCCAGCCCGAGGCGAGCCCAAGCGAGAGCCATGGCAACCTACCAATGGCCCTCATGGAGCGCTGGAAAAAACAATGGTATGGTAAAGCCGAAGCCAAGCAGGTCGGCGTGGGCATGTTTACAGTCAATCCTCAACTAGACCCCGAAAATCAGGGCTTTTTACAGGGGTATAGCTACCCGATGAAGGAAATGATGGCGGCGGTAGGTGCTCTGCCGGGCGCAGCCAGTGTCCACCTCCTGTTTGGGTTGCACGAGTACTACTCGCTGCCAGTGACCGATGGTGATGAACGCACAAGCTTCAACACCTTTGGCCTGATACTATACGCGGCTACCGAAAGCGGGCAGGAAGGAGCTGGCGGCAAAATAATTTCAGAAAGCGGCTACTACGACTTTACAGCGCCCTGCCCCTTTACCTGCTAGGCCCCGCGGCCGCAGGTGTGCTTAGCTAGCCGCCCCTTGGTGGTAAGAACAACGATTCTTGCCACCGGGGGGCGGCTAGTCTGCTCTTTATCACCTTTCTTCTGTATTTAAACTATATGAAATTATCTAATGAACAACTAGTTATCTTGCTGGCAGTAGTGCCTAATGCCATCGCGGCGCTGGTGGCCGCTCTGCGGTGGCGGCAGCTGCCGTCACCGTTGCGCACGCTGGCCGTGCTCGTGTGGTTTGCGCTGTTTACGGAGGTGTTTTGCCGGGTGCTGTGGCTGCTGAAATGGTCAAACCTATTCGCCTTTCCCATCTACGTCACCATCGAGTTTGGCTTGTTGGCCGGGCTCTACAGCCAGGTTATCGGGGGGCGGTGGCTGCCTCGCCTGCGCTGGCCGCTGGTAGTGGGGCTGGGGGTGGTAGCAGGCCTCGAAGGCTTCCTGCATTTTGCCCAAGGCGTGGTGGTCGGTAACCTGGCGCGCCTGCTCGAAAGCCTGTTCGTGATACTGCTCACGCTGACTTATTACTATACCTCACTACGGCGGCCCAGCAGCGCGTATATCTGGCGCGAGCCCATGTTCTGGGTTTCGACGGGGCTGCTGTTCTTCTTTGCCGGCAACTTTCTGATATATACCTTCATGAACTTTGCCTACTACTACCACCGGCAGCAGGCAGTCCAAATTTGGGTGGTGCACGCCGCCCTCAACAGCATTTTGTACAGCACCTACGCCTATGCGCTATGGATAAGCCCGAAGCGTTAGAGTTCATTCATCTGCTCTACATAGGGGTGGTGATGATGCTGGTGCTGGTTATTGCCGTGGTAGTATTTGTGGTGCTGCACCAAAAAAACGCCCACCTGCTGCAAGCCCAGTTGCGGCAGCAAGAGCTTGACTACCAAGCGGCCATGTTGCACTCGGTGGTGGCCTCGCAGGAAAACGAGCGCGAGCGCATTGCCCAGGACCTGCACGACGAAATCGGGGCGTCGCTCTCCACGGCCCGCCTGTTTATCAATCAGGTGCAGTACGAAGTAGACACACCGCACGTGCAGGAAATGGCGCAGCGCGCCAGCCAGATACTAGCCGAAACGCTGCAAAACGTGCGGCACATTGTTCAAAACCTATCGCCGGCCATCCTGGAAAAGTTTGGGTTTTGCCGGGCGGTGGCGCTGCTCGGCGACCATCTCGAAGCTACGGGCTTGCGCGTAGACCTGCAGGTGGATGAAGTGGTGGAAAGCCTGAGCGCCACCGCCCAATTAACTTTATATCGCATCGTGCAGGAGCTATTTGCCAACGCCACCAAACACGCTCAGGCCAGCTGCCTCACGCTACGCCTACTGCCCGAGGCCGATAAGCTCAAACTGTTTGTGGCTGACGATGGCCAGGGTTTTACACCCGAGCTTGCCACTGCCCCCCGGCTAACCGGGATGGGCCTAGCGGGTATTCGCGCGCGGGCCGGGCTGCTGGGCGGGCACCTGGAGATAACCTCTTCCTTAGGCCAGGGCACGCAGGTTATATTGCTACTGCCACATTAAACGGGCGCTTACCTTCGCGCCATCCAGCAGGTAAACCCGCCCACCATGAGCCCTCAAGAAACTGTAAAACTGGCGATTGTAGACGACCATACGCTATTTCGGCAGGGCCTGAGCTACATTTTGCGGCGGGCGGCCTACGAAGTGGTGCTGGAGGCCGCTTCGGGCCACGAGTTGTTTGCGGCGCTAGATACCCACCAGCCCGACGTAGTGCTGCTCGACCTGCACATGCGCGAGATGGACGGCAAAGAAGTGAGCCGCCGCTTACTGGCACACTACCCACACATCAAAATCATTATCCTGTCGATGGATTACTCTCCCGACTTCATTCTCGACCTGATGAAGCTGGGCGTGCACGGCTATCTGCCCAAGGACATCGACCAGCGCACACTGGGCGAGGCTATCGAGCAGGTGCAAACCAAAGGCTACTACATCAATGACACGGTGGCGCAGGTGATGCGCGACGGCTTGCAGGGTAAGAAAAAAACGGCCGTTCAAAAAATGGCCGACGAGCACCTGATGACTTCGCTTACCGAGCGCGAAAAAGAGGTTTTAACCCTGCTTTGCAAGGGCTACAGCTCGTATAAAATCGCGGAGATGCTCTTTATTAGCTTTCGCACTGTGGAAGGCCACCGCAAGCACTTGCTCGAAAAAACCGGCACCAGCAACGCCGTTGGGTTGGCTGTATTTGCTCTCAAGCACCAGCTCATAAGCGGCTGAGAAGTGCGGTAAGCTTTAGCTTGTCTTTTAAGGACTAAAATCCGTAGTCTACAACTGGCAAGCTAAAGATTACCCTACACTATGATGCTCGTCCTCGATTCCGATTTTCCCGACCCCAGCGTATTGCGCGCCCCCGATGGCTATTACTACGCCTACGCCACCCAAACCAAACGGGAGGGCCAAATACTAAATTTCCAGGTAGCCCGCTCGCCCGACCTGCGCACCTGGGAGCACCTCGGCGAGGCCTTGCCCGAAAAGCCGGCCTGGGCGGCCACCAGCCAGCGCTTTTGGGCACCCGACGTGAGCCGCCACCCCGACGGCCGCTACCTGATGTACTACTCGGCCCAGCCCAACGACCCCGCCGCCGGCCTGTGGCTGGGCGTGGCCGTGGCCGAGCGCCCCGAAGGCCCGTTTCGCGACAGTGGCCAGCCGCTGCTGGCGGGTGGCCCCGGCTTCGAAAATATCGACCCCATGCGCTTCGTGGACCCCGCCGATGGGCGGCAGTGGCTCTTCTGGGGCTCGGGCTTTGGGCCGCTGCGGGTGCGCGAGCTGGCTGCTGATGGGCTCGGTTTTGCTGAAAGCTCGGCGGCTAAAATCATCGTGGAAACCCGCGCGGCCGGCGACCCGGCCCTGTATGGCCACCTCATCGAGGGCAGCTGGGTGCACTACCGCCAGGGCTGGTACTACCTCTTTTACTCGGGCGATAACTGCTGCGGCCCCGATGCCCGCTACGCCGTGCTGGTGGCCCGCGCCCGCCACGCCACCGGCCCTTACCAAACGCTGGCCCAGGCCACCGGCACGGCCGGCACCATCCTCACCGAAAATGACCGCTGGCAGGCCCCCGGCCACAACAGCCTCATCACCGACGCCAGCGGCCAGGACTGGCTGCTCTATCACGCCATCGACCGCCAGCAGCCCACCTTCGACGCCCTCAACGACGAGCAGGGCTACTCGCGTAGGGTGATGCTGCTAAGCAAGGTTGATTATAATAAAGAGGGTTGGCCAACAGTAGAGCTATTGTAATAGTGGGAAGTACTGTAATTATAAGTATAATCTTATAGTAAGAATGAGAATAAATAATTAGATACACTCTCTTCAAGCCCTTTCCTATGTTTGATATTATTCTGCCCAGTCCTTTTGTACTGGGAGTAAAAGACCCGGAAGACGGAAGGTTAGGTTGTGCTATTGAAGCCGTATTCCCATCTCTAGACGATTACATCACCATGGTATGGAATGAAATGCCAATTTATTTATCGTGTAGGTACGATGTAAGTATTGTTGCCAATGATATAGTGCGTATTGTGAATGAATTACTGAAAGGGTATGATGTTGATTTTCAAAATAGCTGGCCCTCAAATACATTTTACGCTATATGGAACATCGTATCCTGTGGGGAAAAAGTGACTATTGTGGCGGACTGGATTAACGTTTTTGGTGACGAAGATGCGCTAAACGAAAAGAATGAAGTAGCGATAGATAAAAAAGAACTTATACATAAGCTATGTATTATTCTGAATTTTGTCAGTCAGGGCGTTGATAAGGTAGGATATACTACAAATGAATTAGAAGATTACCATAATCTCTTAGACGTATTGATACGCGCAAGAGGTTTTAGTAACTAAATGCTTATTTTGCCCGGTGGAGTGCTGGAATAAAACAGCAGATGTAGAATAGTAATTGGGCTTGCGTTTTACCCATTCACCTAATCCAGCGCCCGGCTCCGGAATAAAATGTATCCCAAATGCCCGTACACTGCGAAGCGGTGATTTGGGTCGTCGTAGTACGTGGCGTGTACGGCCAGCGGCCCCACGGGCGTGGTAAAGATGAGGCCCGTCGAGCCCGTGAGGTGCGGGCGGCTCAGCTTGGCCGTAATGATGGCCAACTGGTTGTCGTTGTCGCGCAGGGGGTTGAAATTGAAGTGGGTGTAAACCTCCGAGCGCCACTCGAAGCTGCCAAATACCGGCTGGCTGTAGCGCAGGCCCACGGCCGCGTAGCGCGGCGAGCGGTAGTTGTCGAGAAATAGCGAACGCGAATCAACCAGCGGCGCGAATACCGGCGCGCTGGTGAGCGACGAGCGGTAGTTGAAGAAGCGGCCCTGCGCGCTCAGCACCATTTCGCCGAAGTATCCCCAGGCCTGCTTGTCTTTGCTGAGAGGTACGAAGCGCTCGTAGGCCGCCCGCAGTTGTAGCCACTGGTGGTGGCGGCTGGCCTCGGTGCGCAGCAGCGAGGTGGTGCCGGGCGTGTAGTCCTCCGTGCCCGTTACGCCGCGCACACTCAGTACGTAGCGCCGGCCCGCTACCGCGTATTGCTTACGGTTGAGCGAGTTGCGGGCGAAGCGGATGGCCGCCGTGCCGCCCTTAAAAGAGGTGCGCGCCAGCACGTCGGCCGAGTTTACTTCTGAGGTGCTAGAGTAGTTATCGACGTTGTAAAAGGCGCCCAAATCGAGGGTAATGCGGGCACGGTAGCGGGGCGAAATCCCGATTTGGCCCCCTATTTTGACATCCTGCTGTCGCACCTGGGTGCTCAGCACATCGCGCCCCAGAATGCCGCCCGTGTTCTGGTAGTCCCACTGGTTGTACGTGATTTGGGGCTGGATGAAATAGGGCACCCGGCCCGGCACATTGACCCGGAAGCTGCCCTGCGCGCCGTTGTAGAAGCGCCCGAGGCTCACGTTGGCCTCGGTCGAGTAAAGCAGGCTGCGCAGGTACTTGAACTCTATCCCAAAGTACAGATTATCAATGGGCCGCGTGCTGAGCGCGAAGCCCACCTCGGTCGCCACGTTGTTATTCTGCTGGGCATCCACCGAAAACACGTAGCCTTTCTGCGCTTCGTCGTAGCGAATGCGCGGGTAAATATTGCGGAAGTAGTCGTCGGCCGCCAGGCGGTAGTAGCCTTCCTCTAGCTCATCAAGGTTGTACGTCTTGCCACTGCGCCGAAAAAACTTCTCGGCATAGGCGTTTTGGTCTTCGCGAAGGCCTTGCACCCGCACCTGCACAAAGCGCGGCGTGGGCGCGCCTTGCTGAAACGCCAGCCGCCGCCGCTGCAAGTCCAGCGTATCGACGCGCCGGGTTATGCGCTGCTTGATAAGCGCCATTTTGCGCTGCGTGGCCGTGTCGCCCTTGCCCAGCAGCTGGCGCACTTTGTCGAAGTCGGCCGCGCCCAGGCCCTGCAAATTAGGCTGAATGTAAATGCCGTTGCGGGCAATTTCGGTCGTGTCGGCCACGCTCGTGCCCAAAAAGGCTAGTGTGGTGTTAATGAGTTCATCAGCCTTCTTATAGGGGTATTTTTGAAAGGCTACATCGCCTACATTTACCCCAATGATGATGTCGGGCTTAAATTCCCGGCGCATGACATCGACCGGAAAGTTATTGAACACCGCGCCGTCGAACAGGTAGCGCCCGTCGGGGTTGCGGATGGGGCGGAAGGCCAGCGGAAACGTCATGGAATTGCGCACCGCATCGGCCAGGTTGCCCGATTTTTGCACCACTTCCGTGCGCGTAAATACCTCGGCTGCAATGCAGCGAAACGGCACGAACAGTTTGTTGAAGTCGTAGCCGCTTTGGGCGCCGGCCGGCGCCAGCAGCCGCGCCAGGGCCAGATTCAGGTTCAGGTCATTCACCAGCGTGGGCGAAACCTGGGCGCGAAACGTGGAGTCGATGGCCACGCCCAGCCGCAGGGCCGAGGGGTCGGGCTCGGCCGTGAGGTAGTTGAAGGTTTTGTCTTGCAGCTGCTTGCCCGAGGCCCAGTACTGAAACTGCGGCGAGAGCACAATCTGCTCTATCTCGCGGGGCGAGTAGCCCGCCGAGTACATGGCCCCAATAATGGCCCCCATGCTGGTGCCGATGATATAGTCGACCGGAATACCATTGGCCTCTAGCTGTTTGAGTACTCCTACGTGGGCCAGGCCCTTGGCCCCACCGCCGCTGAGTACCAAGCCAACCTTCTGGGCCTGCGCCTGAATCGTGAAGACAAGCGCCAGCAGCCCGACTAGCCCGGTGCGCAGTAATTTTTTTTGCATAAAGTGAGGAAAATCACTAATTCAATTGGCAGTTTGTGCATCTTGCTGATTAGCCGTTTGGAGCTACCGCAAAAGCCCGGCGAAGATAGTCGCTACAGTAGCGGAGAAGGAAGTACTTGTTTAATAAATTGATTCTTAGAATTAAACAACTTGTAAAT
>Ga0265780_10006009_pt1 | contig 15208 bp, 17 predicted proteins | sample P1T30metagenome_FD_192432 | JGI IMG/M metagenome (GOLD analysis project Ga0265780, IMG submission 192432) | Plant litter microbial communities from East Loma Ridge, Irvine, California - P1 T30 | ecosystem: Environmental > Terrestrial > Plant litter > Unclassified | place: USA: California... | reverse complement strand
GCCACCGGTATCCGCTTCGGTACCTACGAACTCTCCGAGCACCAGGAATGGCATTTTCGTGGCGGGTATGAACAAGATGCTGCTAAAGATGAAGACATCAAACGTCAGGAATCCACAGCTCAACAACCCGAATCACTGCAGTACGCCCATCGCTTTGGAGGAAACCAGGGACCGCCTACCAACTTCGTTGAGCTTGAGGATTATCAACATCCTCAATTCTGCGAGGTTCTGGAACAGGACGGGAATGATGCTCCGCTAGAGCATTGCAATAAGTGTGGCAAACCGTTTCGAGGCAGGTAAGCTTCACCCTCTCGCATTTCGCTCTTGCATAGGTATTGACTTGACAGCAGGTATCGAAAAGGCAACCTGCGACGGCATAACCTTGCCTTTCATAACCCACTTGCTGTCGTAGTCGGATCCGCGTGCCGTATTTGCAAAAAGGCTTACAAGCGGACCGATGCGACTCGCAAACACGAGTGGAAGAAGCATCGTATCCTGGACGCAATGCCGAAGAAGCGCACGAAATAGTTGCGCCAGTCACGACGATGATGATCGACTGCAACGATGGATACCTTGCAGTGCAGATCGAGAGCTGGGGTCTCTCTTACCCTGGTGGTATGGGCAGTTGCTTGCGGCATCTTCTCTTTTCCCTCTTCGGGGCGCACTGGTTGTTCTCTTACTGCGCTGAGGCGCTCTTAATGTAATTCAGCGCATATGCGCAACTTCAACTTCGTAGCTAGAAGTGTAATGATCAAAACGTAAATCAGGATGTACGCGACCAATCATCTGGCCACTGTGACATCCCAATCTGACGTGCCAGTGAGAAGCCTGGAGCCTAGTAAGGGCCCCAATACCTAGTATTCCAAGATCTGGGGTAGGCCAACGCAGACAACGCAGACAACGGAGATAACGATCGCAGAGGCATGCGGCTCTGCGGAGTTATCTACCAGTGCGGTTAAAGCCAACACAACGAAGAATGGCGTGAGCTCGATTAGGCGTCCCATCTACCATGTCGGGTACCAGATGCAGGTGTTAAAGCAGCGCGCTCGTCATCCGACACGGTAGGTAACGTCTCGCAGCAGTTCCACGTGGCGGCGCTTGCAGACCCTCGCCCTTCGAGCCCCGTGAGCCCAGCTTCGCCAGTGAGACCAACAAAGCTTCACCAGTTGATCGTATTTCGGTACTAGGGCGCATCAGATGACTGCCATTTGCCACTTGCGCTGCGGTGCCGTTGTGTCCGTGGCTGTGCACGCCCAAGAGGGCGCAAACGACAGATCACATGTACCGTGTATACCGCGTTGCAGGGTTCTGTTGGATTTGTTTTTGCGTCTTCCCCGTCCTCTGAGTTCAGTCGGTCCGGTACAGTACCCGTCGTTGATCAATGGTATACACAGCTGGTCCGATAGGCTACTGGTGCGCAAAGCCTGAGCCGGCTCTTGAGGCTGATATATTCCCGACTCCTTGGGACGGGGAGCTGTCAGAAGTGCGATTACCAAAATAAACGTCGTGCTTCGTACTGATTATGCCAACGCATCCACCGCTTCCAAATCGCCATCAATCCCCATAGCGGATGATGCGTATATGCCACAGGTGAAGCTTTCACCGCCGCGCAGGCGGAGTCATAGAGTCGATGCCTTGAGCACGCGTGATGTGTACTGGATCGTCGTAAAGGAAGGACAGAAGCCGATCATTGCATATGCATGCGAGATGACTGTTTGGGCTTGTTACCAAGCTTCGCGGCTGACAGATCCCTGATCTGACTACCCTGCAGATAGAGAGTTTATGTGTCCGATAGGGAGGCTGCGAAGGTTTCGATTCCTTATTCCTATACCGAGCGACTTTGCGCGCAAGAAGGGCGAAGCATAAACCAGCATCGCCACCCCTCCTAGTCAATGTCATCTGTCAAATGTGGGCCCGGTACACATGAGTGTGGATTCTGGTGATCTGCACCGGATAAAATGGTTGCCCTGCAGAGCTGAACATTCCTGGTACGGGGCATATTCCTTCATCTTGCAATAGCAGCTACCACCGTTGCGGCAAGTGATCTTGGAGCAAGTGCGACTGGCCGTCTCTCTAAAGCACCAGGGCAGTAGCAGAAACTGCCCTGTGCCAACCCTCTCAGCTGAAGAGGCGTAGTAAGCTAGCCGTGGAAGGCTATGCAGACTGCGTTTCCAGAGACTTGGGACCTGGCTACTCCACTTGAGGTAGACCCAACCCTCAGACAGGTTTAGAGTGCTTTGGTCTGCTGGTCAGGGATTTGGGAAGCCCTCATGTCAGAAGTCGAGGGACAGAAATGACGATCCCTACGAGCTGCACAGCGGCGGGAATGCTGTGTGCCAGCGGCTTGATGGCGATGGCAAGGCGCCGTCCATTGATATGGCTAGAGTGATGATACCCCCGGGGCCGCCATGCCCAGGTGAGCACTAGCTGCGCAGATGGGCTGCAAATGCGCGGCGCAACATAACAGACACCGGATGGTCTATTTCCAACCGTGCCGAAGCCTTATCGCATCGGCCCGCCCGCCCACAGAAATCTAACGACATAGCGAGGTGCCGAAGCTCTTCGCGGGGGTAGTGGTGATACTGTCTTCCTATTGGTCCGCGCAGAGCCTCATCACGTGATGAAAACGTGGCACAGAGATAGGCCCGGGCGCTATCGACGTCCAATCTCCACTTGGACGATGGCGCGATGAAAACGCACTGGGTGCACACTTGTAGCTGCATGCGGGGCCGAGGCAACTGCATGGCCTTTTCGCTTGTTGGACTCAACACCCAGTTCGCAGGAGCGGTAACCTGTCACGCGGCAAATTCCCATGGACATAGCCTGAGCGGAGAAACTATGGCTCTCGAGGTCGTCTCGGCCGCATCGCAGGGAGCGGAAGAATTGGATAGACACCCTTTTCGTCCAGGAAAGCTCAACTACCATGAGTGCTGACTAGCCGTTATTCCATGGTATCTGCCAGCGCCAAGTCCTGCTTGCATTAGCATGCTCAGCTCACATGGTGACACGGCATGCTATGTTGATGAATTGCAGTCGTTGTTGGCCCGTTCGTCCAGCGATGAGTGTTGGGTGCGTCTGCAGCTGAGCACAGGCGGCAGACGGTCTTTCTTTGTTTTTGGCAACGTTCACATCTCACAGATTGAACGCTGGATGGGATAGCACTGCTCAACTGAGCCTGCACCCTCTCTGTCTGGTACCGGAAGAAGCTTTTCCTGTCCAATTATGTGTAGAAACCATGCTGTGCACGTTGCGCGCAACGCGTGCGAGGTGGGTGTGGTGGCCTGGCGGCGGACCAGCCCTGAGCTGAGGGTCTCCAACGCCACAGCGCTTGCAGCTGGTATCCACAGTCAATTTTGAGACTCGTATGCAAATCGTCCCGCTCAAAAGCCAGCTCCCGGGGCAGTAGCGAATTTATTACCTCGCCAGCATAGAATGACTTGTGTAGTGATTGCAGTTCGGCTTTTGTATTGATCCATCGAGAGCGCCAATCGGTACTCTGGCATGTAGAGGCCCGTACAATACGCTGATTCAAGTGCCGCGCCGAGGGGTGCGTATAGACGCGATGGTGGGCTGCTGCAAGCCATGCATGCACCCTCGCACCCTTCCCCATATCGGCACTGGATGACGTCTGAAAATCTACGCGGATCAAAAAGCCTGGGGCCCGGCGTTGTGAATTCAGTCTCTCGCGCCGTCCGGTTCAACCTAGCAGTCGGCCTCGCTGCGGGCCTTTGCGTACGTCAACAGCCCTGCTGTCGCTGCTTTTATCATCCTCCATCTGGTACATGTGCCCTACACACATGACTGTTGGAGGCGCCCTGGTGCGGAAGGCGCCGGTCAAATCCGATGCGAAGGGCAAGGCTCCGGGCCTCACGACCACTCATCACCACGTCACTGTGGTTGCTCGACTTGTCGCAATGGATTGGACAATCTCGCTGAAAGCACCAGGGGTAGCTACCGAGCATGCCAGAAGCCAGCGCCACCCGCCATCCTTCCTTGTCGAAACAGGCAAACAGGCATACAACTGACAGCGGACGTCGGGCCCACATCTTAGACTCTGGCCATGTCCATGTTGTCGCAGAGCCACACCAAACCTCAGAAGGACTGTTTCGTTCCACTAGAGACGTTTTGCGTTGTCCATAGTGCCGACGTACCTATTCGTGACTCGGCTTGATGTACGTCTTGGGCTAACTGCATAGTGTGTCCGATCGTCGTACGGTAGTCCTCCAGCAGGAACAAGATCCGAGCACATATCATCCGTATGCCCCCTCCATATACGACCGTCACGCCACCTCTTGACCTCCTCCTCTTGCAAGCCTTCGGTCAACTTCAAGTCCACGCACTTCGCTTCCCATACCTGCCGATCGTCCTCGAGTCCAAAACAAAGGTTGCTGCAAGCAACGAGCGACCACACCGTTGCCGAGCGTAGTCTTGGGCTTAAGGAACAGAACCTCAACAAGCAAAGCTCTTCGAAAGACCGACCGTATCACGAAGGGCCTTCCCACTGCACCTCTACTGGCTCGTCAACTTCGGGCTCATCAGCTTCAACGACGACGGCTCCGACGCGGCGAGGCCAACAGATAACAACCACACACCTTCTTCTATACCTCTTCTTTAGTGGACAACTCAAATCGGTGCCCATCAGTGTCGTGTGCAGGCCTAACGACCACGCGAAGTGAAGCAGACGAGGCTCTGGACCTGGCGTTAAGACATCGACATCATTGGACGGGCTCGGTACTTCGTCACCCCCTTATCTTTCTATCGCCAATCGTTCATCGGACTGGTGTCTTCTCCTCGCACCCTGCGACCTCAAGTAAGCGGCTTGGCAATTGCACCGGCCCCCAAACCGTATCGCAACCCGTCAATTCTTGTTGGCATACATCGAACACCACGAAACGACCCCTCGGGCAGATCTCGAAACGTGCTGTGACAACTTCCTCTTGAAATCACCATCTTGACGAAAGTCGGAGATAAGATGGGTTCACACGAGCAGTATCGGCGCTCTTCGTATGCGAGGCGGCCTTATCATGGATATCCAGACGTCGATGATGACGAGCAATGCTTGGATCTACACGCTGGTAGTAATGGTTTTGCACTCGAAGACAACCTCGCCGACTTGCCTCTCCAGTCCCACAATCTGCAGCCCTCCTACCAGCCGGCTTTATCTTCGATGGATCCTGCTATCTTAGGACAGTACCAGCCACAAATGTGGCCGCAGCCGGAAAGGAGTCCACAGCAGGGTCAGTCATGGAACGAACGATACCCAAACTCAGTAACTGTTCAAGATGTGTCGAACTACCAGATGAACCCATTTGGTGCCCCGGGTGATTGGCATGTCGATCAAAGATACCCTCTCGAACAGGGCGGCGCGTTTCCTTACCCGCTTGGTCCTAGGCAGTTCGACACGACACCCTTCAACGCAAACCTCCAACAGGAGCCATGGTCAATCTACCACCCACTCGATGTGAACCACGAGCCGGGTTTTCTTCAAGGAGCGCCAGGACCCGGTTTGGAAGAAGTACCCGACACGACGCATTCGACAACAGACCATGTCAGTGAAAACATGGATGACAGCGTCGTCACTGAGCGTCCAATTGCGGATTACCCACGATATGCAAATGCCGACCAGATCCCACCTTGTTACCTGCCCCAATACCCTCTCCCTATCCACATTGATATTGAGAGGTCTGCGACTCCTTTAGAAACCCCTTCAACCACGCAAGGCTCTTCTCAGTGGGAATTTGGGTTGGACGTTCCAATGCAAAGATCTCATTCCACGCGCTCTTCTGTGTCCAACGCGTCCTCGGCGGGTCCTCCTCCGACCCACACTCCGGAGACGATGTACTGTGAAGTCGTGGACTGCAGGCAGGCGTTCACCGGTCTGTATTCAAGAGGCAACCTCGGAAGACATCGGAGGTTAGTCCATGGAACGGGCAGCCGGTATGTGTGCGGGGACGACACGTGTGCCAAGGAGTTCAGGCGACAGGATGCTCGGCTCAAGCATTACAGGAAATATCATCCTGATCTTGCTGCCGATAGTCCGCTTGTTCGTCGTTCCTCCGCTTCGAGACCCACGCGCAGGAATCAGGAGGACGACCTTAGTAACATGTCGAGTTGGGCCACCTGAACAGCTCTTCAGAAGAAGAGCCTATGACCCGGGCCCAAAATATCCTCGCGAGCAGCAGCGACCCCAAGATTATCTCTTTTCCACTATTGTAACGATCTGGTTTCTCTCTTTTGGCAATCGGTTCGGCGAAGGGTAACGGTTGCCCTCAATAAACGCAGCGCTACGCTTTTATCACATGTTTCAAGTTATCGCACCCCCTCACCATACTCAGCACGCTCCATTCGTGCCATCTCTTATGTTTCCATAACGTTGACGCAATCTGTAAACCAAATGTACGCACATTCGTTTCTTGTATGAGCCCCTCTCTTTTGTTTTATCCTCTTCTTGTTATTCGGGATACGTTTGCGATGAAAAGTCTTGGTGTTGTTGTATGTCTTGATGAGTTGTCGTTGGGGACGTCATGCCGGCGGCGGCGGAGTGGAGTGATCCTCCTCCATCGCTTGACTAGGCCGACCACGTGTCGTCCTCCAGGCAACTACCTCGCCGCGATGGTGCATGAGAACAAAGAGGAAGTCCCGGGGAACTATGCGCGTCTGGAAAGAGCGACGGTGTCGATGAAAGATGGTTGAGAATATCGGAGTGGAGTCGAAGGGGTCAAGGCCCGCGTCGCACTACGTGACTCAAGGAGCCCGGGAGGTCCTAGGAAGCCGGCGTCAACCAAACTTTGAATCTTCCACAGCCAGCACGTCTCTCCCCGACCTAGCCAACGACATGCGACTAGCTCCATGTTGATGACCGGATGCGCTGGCCGTCTAGACAAGGCCACCTACCGACGTCTCGGGCGATTGGGAGCCCGTCGCGCAAGAACGCCCGACCCTTCGGGCAGCTACCGAGATGACACCGTGCACCGGGAAGTCGTGGACGGGCAGCTGCGTTTCGCAACACAAGGTCTGGCTACACGCATGCCTTCTAGATCTTTGTGGTCCGATGTTCGACAAGATAAGAGTAGACCTCGGGGTTGTCGATCGCTCAGAGTGAGGCGAGGGACATGTTCAGGAAGCCGCCCGGCTTCCTCAAGAAAGTTGGCTGACTTGCTGTTGCTTTTGCCCCCAGGCCTGTAGCAAGTTTCAAGTAGAGGTTAGCGAACTCACCCATGTGAGTCCGATGCCTGTAATGACAGGCTGCTTCATATATAGGAACGATTCCTCCCATTCGAGTTCGGTGCCTACGATGGCGTAGCATCTCGCCCGGTCAGCCTAATATGGGCTCGTCAGCTATGGGACGCCTCGAGACGTTCCAATCCTCATTGGCTCTGTCGCTCTCTGGTGGTTCGTCTTCTCTCCCGTCTACAGCGACTGGCATCCAATGGAGGCGATATGGTCGTTGCCTTGAAATCACCGGCTGGACTCGCGTGAGTCAGAGCTGTGGGGCTGGCACTCTAGAAAGGATGGTGCTAGACAAGAGGATCGCCTCCAGTCTGGGCATGAACAGTGTATGCGCAGGCTGTGGTGTGCTTGTGGGTAGCTACGATCGCGTCCAAGGTCTTGGTTGATCGAGCTGGGTTGGTTGGGCTGAGACCTTTCATTTGTACAGGAGCGACGTACTAGATATCATTTGGATGTATGTGATTGAATACTAGAAACCATTTCAGCTGAAATCCGTTCATGTGACTACGGGTTTTCCATACCATTCCACCGAGCTGACATATTGTGTGCTGATGCGATGGCGTAAGATCCAAGCGCGTGGCCACATTCCTAAACTGTAACTTTTTCATGCCAAGGTAGAATTAGCTCGCGTTTTCCGATACTAAAGAGGCGGAATCAAAAAGTTCAAGCCCCTAGATACGACGGTGATGGTAACGTTGATCTGAACGAACGCCACACCAACCTGCAGGGGTGTGAGGCGCAGCTGGATCTTACTCGGCATCGTCAACGTGAGTCGGCCACGCCGAAATATTTTACGCCACTGAGTTCGAGAGAGAGAGAATTGTGTAGTGGGTGTCTTCAGATATTCTCTTCCAACAATTTGATACCCATGTGTGTGCGGTTTGATGCTAGCATGCAAGGTGACGTTAGTATCCGTAATGGTTGCATCCCTCATATGCATGGCGTAGTAGTGCTTCTGAGCCTATGATTAGTATATTGAGACTGAGTTTTCAGACGTTTAGAGTGCGAATTTTGAGTTTAGAGATACAATGACTTGTCGCATCTCTTCGAAAGTTGAAGAGATCACGGTAACAGACCCGCCGATTTTACATTGTGATCTTTCGAGCACCATATGTACATTGCATGTCACTCCCGTTCAAGACAGTGCTTCATGTCCATTGCGACCCGAATTATCTTGGTGCCCAATCTGTAAATCGTCGCCTTACAAGAGTTCCCCGATCCTTGGGTATCAATCCAGTCATTTCAGCAGCCTTACTATCTGACTATAGTATGTCCAGGTAACGACTGGTAGCTTCAACTGCAAGGTTATGCTGTTACTGCATCAGAACCGCACCTATTTGGAGCAAAGATTCGTATAGCGACGGCTCATAATTCCATCCTATGGTGTTCAGTTGTCCTACACCTCTCAGCCCCGTGAAAGTTCACAGCATCTAGCTTACCGATACAGGACGCTGAGAGTTCGCTTCATTGACGTGACAGCCCAATCAACGCCCCTTTCGATCTTCAGGCAGATTAAAAACGTCGTGTTACTGTGAGCACCCGACATCTGGCGCCTGATCGCTGTTTGCGGCCAACGCAATATGCAGTGCTTCCGATCGACCTGAGAACATTGGATACCGTGATCCCAGTTATCCCCCCGATCCCAGTCTTTACTGCCATGAGTATCGAACGTACTCCTAGTCTCCTCTGCCAAGGCGTTCCATTGTACTGAAATCGACTTAACAGTTTATGCTTCCAGTGGCAGAAGATGAGATCAAGTTAACATTCCCTAATGGCGGCAATGAAGCGTTGAGGTGGTAGACGGTTTGTTATCACGATCTTGATACTTGGCTCGAGACGATACACCTCAGGAACTCGAGGACATCCTTGGCGCGCTGATTGGAGCGTGTTTCCACGAGGCGATGTTCACTAGATAGGTGTCATGCAGGTGAGACAACAACGAGGTGTTTCGGCCGGGGCGGCGGGTTATGGGTACTTTTCGCCAGCACCGAACCAAATCACTGGTATCGCGATCCCGAAGCCCAAAAGCGTTCCTGCATGAGCTGATAAGGCGCATGACACCTAGGAAGAGGCATACTGTAGAGCCATGATGGAACATCTGATGGATGGAACAGGTGGAGTCACGGGGGGTGTGCCAACTTTTCGGATCGCATGCGTGGCAGTCAATTTCGCTCGCACTTTCGTAGGAGCCTGAGATACATTTTCGCTGATAAATCCTGTTGGTATCCTGCAATGCGACAGCTGGTGTTGTAAGTTTTGTTGGTGTTGCAGAGACGATTCGAGAATTCGCCCCAAACTCTGTGGCCACTTGTCGGATGTTCCGAGGCCTTGGCATTTTGAATGGCGAAAGAACGCGTCAAGCAACGGCGGCTGTGCTGTGGAATTGGACTCACAACGACAGGCGAGTACATCTTCAAGACAGGAGAAAGTCACGAAGCATCAGTGGTCCCCTGCTGTGTGCCTGTCGTTGCTTCGGTAGTAATGGTACCTAATGACTGGGCGCTGATGCCGGAAAGCGCGCATGCGTGCCATGAAGCCCACAAACGAGCGAGCACACCTGGGCTACACCGATTTGATTTGACTGCATGAAGCCGAATTTGTATTCGCGCTTCCAAGACAGAGTCACAGTATCATGCACTGCTGCCAACGCGCATAGCCATGTGTCATCGCGTTAATGACGCTCTAGCTGGTGTGGCTCATCAGCAACGTAGCACCTGGGCAAGCTCGCAACGAAGCTAATCAGGATGTTCGAGTCTGAGCTGACACCGCTACAGACGGGAAAAGCTGCACATTACTATTACTAGTAGACGTCATATCCCTGTCGCAACGAGCCAAACGTGTAGGTATGAGATGATTGGGGTAATGACTTGCGCAGCACGGCTTTCTACGGAAGCTCGTGCTTCCTCGTGCTTCTTCTCCGAATCACACCTGCTCTTTCTTCTCCCAAACCACCCAACACATATCCCGGCAAACTTCCTATCTGCGCTCTGAGAGGGCCCTTGGATGGTCCAATCAGGACAGCTTATACCGCCTGGTCGCATCGTATACGGAGCTCCCGAGGCTGTTCAACGTCCCCTGTCCAAGCGGCAAATGGCGACAATCTCTCAAGATCGTGAAGCGAGCCAGCACCGCACCGCTCATCGTATGCAAGGTGTCGCTGCGCTCTGGTACTGAATGAGGCAAACCCTCAAGTAGGCGACTGGCGAGCTCATACGGCAGCGAGGCTTTCTTCCAGAATCTGAAGAATTGATACGACGTGCCAGTCCCCGGAGATGCTGTGGTGTGCAAGCTGGTCCACTAAATTCAAGCGGCTGCCTGGCGGCGAGCCTTCTCGCCCCAACCTCTCGAGGCCCTTTCTTCTAACCACCTTTTGCCAGGACCTTCGTGCTCAAGGTACCCATAACGACGACACGCCGAACCTCTTTCGAAGCATTCACGTCCCTGCTGACACCTTATCGACATACCCGCGTCTTCGTCCCCGCCTCAACGTATTAACCTTTAACGCCAAACTCCTGGAGTGTTTTTGGTGTGCCAACAGCCCGACTGGACTCATAGCACGACAATCTTTCCGAGCAATACAAGAACTTTCACGAACATAAACCATTGCAACAACAAGACAAGAAAAGAATGAGAAGAATGTGCGGACATGGGCAGCCGAGGACAGATCCTCCAAGTCGAGTCCGATCATCGAGAGCATTTTGACGCAACGACTGATCCGACATCAGCTCAACGACCTTGACGATAACTGTAAAGAGCTTGGTGCACATACCACAGCACGATCACATCGATCGATACTTCGTACGCGATAACGCTGGGCCAGGGGCGAGGTGGCGATGGGCCTTACGATAGTGCTTCAAGCGTGCGTCTTGGCGTTTGTAGCCCTTCGAACATCCAGGCTCTTCACAAACATATTCCCGACCCTCCTGATGCTGGTAGCTACCATGCTTCAGACGCCGGTGGCGTGCAAGACTTCCCTTCGCGTATGTCCCTTGGAATTTGGCACCGCAGCCACGCTCAGAGCAGTCTAGGCGACTTTCATCTTGTGTTGAGGGTTCACGACCCATGTTTGTTGCTAATGGGCTCATAGGGCAGTCGTACCGGGATTGCTGAACTTCCTGCGAGTCCGACGTGCTGCACCAAGTTCAGCGTTTATCTCTTGGCTTGCGGTGCATATCTACTTACTTGGAGAATGCACTGTAAGGCGACCAGTCGCGACCCTCCACAGATGTTGCTACATGACCAAATGTTCCCCCGTGTAGCCGTCCTGGCGCGGACGCCATCGAAATCGCTGAGCTCCGTCGAGACGAGGAAGCCTGGTTGTGACCCTCCGGAGACAGATACGACCCCGATCCCACATCTGGTCCATGTCTTGTGATACGATTCCATGACGAGGTTGGTGTGGTCACTGTTGTATGGGAGTATAATGACGAAGCGCCTGCTTTTGTAGAATCGGTCACTCTACTTTCGCCTGCCCGCGAGTCGATGCTGATGAATGGTACCGCGTTACGTCTATGCTGAGGGAACAATCGAGAGTCGGACTGCATTGACTCGTTCCACAGTCCATTTGGAGAGCGATCTTCCACATAAGGGTACTGATCATCGTATCCCATCGCTGGCTGTGTTGGCGAAGTCTGATCTTTCGTGTCGGCCCGCATAGAGACCATGAAGTTTGGGTTTTCAGCGTGGTTCCAGCCCAGACTACTGACATCGTACATATGGGTGTCACACTGCCACCCTTGTACCATGCCTTGATCGCCCATGCTTTGAAAGGCCTCAGGGCTTGGCACCATTGATCTTGGCCCAAAGCTTCCGGAACCGTCCATGGTACTTATGTATCCTGGTGTTGATCGATTATGCCTTTGGTTTACCATCATCGGGTATCCTGCCGGCGGCCCGCCTGATCCGCCTCTCGTGTCAAACACCTTCGTCTCCGTCTTGAAAATACTCGAGCGCTTCGGCCAGTCTGATGTCATCTTGTATGCTAGACCACAGCTCCGTTCTTCAAAGCGTTGTCGGGCAAGTTTGTGGTTGACCAGAGATCCTTTGGAAGGCTTGAACGACGTGACGAGGTAGGGACCCGATGGTATGAACAGGAGGGCGACACGCGAGGGCGAACTGCGCTAGGCGTCGTTGACGAGGCTGGCGACTTCGAAACGAGATCAGTAACGTCGGTGATTTGGTCTCAAAAGAGGGGGGTTCTAATGTACGATGAGCAGCGACTACAGTGTGTCTTGGAGGCACGGGGTACGCACTGATCGCTATCGCCGCGAAATCGACGGGGGATACTAGCGTAAAGAGGATGCCTCCAGCTTGACAGTAGCATCTGACGACATTTGCATCGTTATCACGTCGATTGTGGTACCAAGGACAATGTTGGTCGTTGCCTCACTTTTTCTTTGGTGCTAGCAAGCGGACCAGCATCGACGTGGGCTGTGCAGACACGTGCGAAGGAAAAGGTCAACGAGATGGCCCTAGGCGTCCTGTTGTTGCCAAACAATGTCGGAGAGCGGAGACTGCGTGCGGTTCGACCCTCTTCCAATGGATGGAGAACGTAAGATAAGCGCGTGGAGGAACTCGGGAGACACTTCAGACTGTATGGCTTCAGTCGTGATACGTCCGCGTCAGCGGTGGAAAATCGACCACAGTAACGAGGCCAGCTTTCGACAGGGCCTGGTGCCTGCCTGGCCACTGATGTCACGCGTCAGCACAGATACACGCGCTTTGAATCCCTCACACGTCAACTAGCAGCAGACAAACTCGCGAATGGACGCAATTTTGGACCTAGGATGTTGGCATGCCTCAGCGACATCGCCCACACCCCGAACCGTCTGAGGTACTGCAATCGACGGTCGTGGCTGAGCGCGAGGCATACCCCGTCGTCACCCATGAGCCTGTTGCTGTTTGCGCAGGTAAAGCGGGTAAAGCGAGTGCCAGGAGCCCCATGGCAGACGACTGAGTCGCGAGCCGCCTTTGATTGCATACATAGGCTGACGACAGGATTGTTCCGGTGAATAGCGAGCGGCGGTCGCAAGTGGAAGACGTGGCACTGGCGAGTACGCCTCTTAACGATGAAAAGGATCAGAGGTGAACAGACTCCATTCGGGAGTACGACAGGATTTGGAAGAGCAGCTGCGCTTATACCAGATTGACTGCGTAAGCGGTCTTGCCTATGGCTTGATTCCTATGGACGCCTTCAGCTCTCAACATCTGCATGGCGGATGCGGACTTGCAGGTCGCAACCCTTTCGGTAATTGCATAAGGACACACAACCGTCAATATTCCACACACCCACACACACACACGGCTAGCGAGATGCGGCATGGCGGAGTGGTAAACAAATTTTGTGTCTTATCTTTGTCAACCTGCTGAAAGCCAGCCTTGCCATTGAAGTTGAGCGTGCAGTGTGGGCTACCGCAGAGCCTCACGGCTTGCCACTGCCGACAGCATCGATAGCTACTTGGGGAAGTGCCATCAGCAATCCTCGCTCTACATTCGAAGCAAACTTTGGATTGCTGCCCCATCGCATATCAAACCTTGTGGATGTATTGACAAGCCGCTTTCTTCGGCCTGACGGTTTTCAGTAGGCCTAAGAACCAGAGATACAGAACGCCCATGCGTACATGACCACACTGCCGCTGATAGCCACCGATGCAATCGCTACAGCAGTCGAAAACATGCGACACTATGCCCGCTGGATGGATTAGCCAATCGCCTGTCAATAGCAGAGCCGCTTCCGTTCTGGCCAAGTGTTGGTGCAAGGCAAGGAGTTCGCAGGTCAGCCAGGGATGTTCGTAAACACCCATGGAAACAGCCGATATCTCGATCGAAGTGCGGGGCTTCTGATGCCCATCTATTGAGTGCACCATCCGTAGTGGTTGCTGTGGTTTGGGACTAGCGCTCAATTTGTAGCGAGTGGTTGTATGGCTACACAGCTGCATGGCCAAACAAGTTCCAATCGCCACACTCACCTTAGACGATTTATGATTCCCCACCTGTTGATCGTGACCTCAGTAGAAGATCTGACAGCTGAGCGCTTATTGACAGTGAAGCTCAGGCAGCTCGCAGCGCTTGCGCTTGTGATTTGAGCTGTCCACTACTTTAGAAAGGCAGGCTTTTCGGGACTGAAAGTCTCAAGGTGACGGCGAAATGGGCCGCACCTGACTAGCATGTCTGTCAGGCCAAGACATACCTGCATTTTATTCAGTATTGTGGCGTCAAACCACCAGACATCCGCAGCTCGCGCGGGCTTTACCTAGCTCTGGAAGTAAAGCAGCCACAACGCATGTCCACTGTCCACAAGCGCTCCTCCGGGATTGCGCCCGCTTCGAGAGGCATATGGTTTCTGCCTACCACATGTGCACTGCAAACCTCATGCATCTGCCGGTTGTGAATCGCGTTCGCGCATGCGGGTGCATTCAGCTCGCCTGCGGAGGCTGGGTGGCTGGTTAGATAGAGAAATCACGCTAAGCTATCTATGGACTAGCTTCTCCAACCCCGTCACGTGCCATACGGCCAGGACGCTGCGGCTCTCCGCGATCGTTGCTGTTCATCCCAATTTCATCAAAAGTCCCACGCCGAACCAATCACGACAAATTGCCCGAATGTACTCCGGAGTATATGGATGATGTGGAGATCAACAAAGGGACGAGTACCTAGGTAGGAGACCAGTGCGAAGGAAATATCATGACGTCGTTATTTAATAGCTGAGCTAGGATCAGGCGCGAAACACCACCGAAAACATATGCTCTTCACCGACTACCTTTCAACCAATGTGCCTTCCCCCATGAAAGCGCGGATACAACCTTTTCCTCCTCCTCAGCCACGAAATCAAGCTCCTCGGGGTCTTCAATGTGGTCGTTCGCTCCCTATGACCTAGGAAAGGGGGGTCTATCCGGGTTGTAGTCATCTCCGAGACAGCGGAGGGACTTCTTGACTCCTCTACCCATTCCTTGCTCTTGTCACGAACCTGCGCAGTCTC
>Ga0265780_10006004_pt1 | contig 15217 bp, 13 predicted proteins | sample P1T30metagenome_FD_192432 | JGI IMG/M metagenome (GOLD analysis project Ga0265780, IMG submission 192432) | Plant litter microbial communities from East Loma Ridge, Irvine, California - P1 T30 | ecosystem: Environmental > Terrestrial > Plant litter > Unclassified | place: USA: California... | reverse complement strand
TGGAGATGGGCGTGTATAGTAATATCTCGGTCTGTTATATTACTATGATGTTGATAACTCGATTGGTGTTCAATCTAGTATTCCGGGTAGCGGGTCAGGTGTCTTGTCCCAAAATGTTTGACGCCACCACGTGCAGCAAGAGTTCGTAATTCACGAGACTAGCAAAGTCCGTCCGTAATCTGAGCGAGTAGCCTTTCTATCCTTAACAGCAGTTAATTAGAACAAGAATTCTACACACAAAATATAGAGGATACCCAGGCTCTACTTTCAACGTTTAGTGCGGTACCTCTCTGTCTCCCTCTCTGTGCGCACTACTATGTTTTTCGACTGTACCTCATCGACGTCCTCGAAATACTATGCGCTATGTTAGGTCGCAAGGCGCACGCGCGCATTAATTGCTCCGCACGATAATTACTGCTATCTCGTTCGCTCTTATTACTCCTACCTGCTATTGCCCTTACTCGCCTGCTATCGCAAAGTCTATTTAATAAACAATCCTAAGCACCTAGTTAGTCATAGTATAATAATTAAAGATATTAATAGCTATGCACTTACTTTTTCTTATGATTCGGGCAGATTATTTAAATAAGCAGACTGTCGGATCATGAGTATCAGTAGGGACGTCAGCAGCTCAACGCTGCCCAACGAGCAAGAACAAGTCAACCAACATCGTACAAAATGCATTCATAGCTATTGTTATTTCCTTTCACTAGTGAGCCTTCCAACACAGACCTTATAACTAGTAGAGATATTTATCTAGCGTAAGCGCTTATCTCTATCTTCGTCTTCGTCTTCGTCTGCGTCTACGCCCTTGCATTTCTTGTGGACTCTAAAGCCAGAGAAAATACGGAGTGCAGGATCGTAATCAGTTTTTGGACTATATAGCCTAGGTTCGTCCTCCCTTACGCGCACATCATATGCCCAGCTAACACAACCCTAGGTCACCACAGGCTTATTCACCTACAAGCTTAGCCCTGGCCCCGACGACGTCCGCACCTGCTACTTCACCATCTGCTGCCGTCGCGAGACGCTAGAATACTTCATTGGGTTTGCTACGGAGCGAGCTCTGCGCTGCATCGCCGCCGTTGCCCGTTCAGAAGCCCTAACATCATCATGCTGCTACTCAGGAGCGCGGTTAGCAACGAGCAATTGCTCCTAAACGGTCGCAGGCGTCAGCGCTGATGGCCGTGGCAGGTCCAACTTGCTGTGCGTGCTGTCGGCCGGTGCACCTTTTGGAGGGACGCCATGGCCCATTCGCGTCTTCGACCTTGGACTGGGTGAGGAGAGCGAATGGGACAGGGCGTACGGCTGGTTCAACGAGTCTTCGAGAGACTGCACACTGCATGAGAGCCTCGACTTCTACGACCTTTGGACTGGACGGGATGGTGTTGCTCGACATGAGGCGTCTATGTAGATTGCTGCCCGTAGTCTGACAGGCAGACCACGTAGGCTACATATGCCGCCCTGCTCTGCAAATGCTGGTAACATGATCGCTGGCTTCTGTACGCCACAGAGCTCAGCCTCGCTACCCACCATGCGCTTCAGCTTCCCGCTGACGTCCATATTCCTTTGCCGCTGCGATTGATCAATCCTTACCTTGTCTGCTTCGCTCTCAAACGGCGCCCTCTTCCGCTCCCTGCTCTTTTTGCCATCAATGTATGCCTGCCTGCAAGCCCAGAAATCGATGCCAGTCGGTGCTCAATGGCCGGAACTGCTGCCGCTTGTCGGCCACGGCGTCTGTCTGCTCCATGATACCTCGTGCGTACATCAGCCCAGCCACGTGCGATGTATGGCCGGACTGCTCATCGGCAATGGGCGGTTCTGCAGTTTCCTTTCCTTTCCTTCACCCTCGTTGGCTTGGAACGCGGTGCATCCACGCAAATATCGCCGGCTGATTCAATTGCTGCTGGAATGGCAGGACGAGCCGCCCAACTTGCGGCCCAAGTCTAAGCCCCATCTCTACCCACCACCCCAAGTCTGCGGACGAAGACGAGGACGGTGCACCATAGAAGTAGTAAAATCAAGATGAGCATCTACTTGTCAGGAACCAAAGCACTCTCTTCCAACAAATCCATGCCAACACTCTGCTTCCTTTACTGATAATACAAAGGTCGTGGGAGACTCAACCCTTACTAAAGCGACGCACTGTCCGTTCCTTTCCATCTTCTACCTCTCCCTCATCACCATCACTAACCACCCGCTTTCCTCTTCCAACTTCAGGCTCCAGGAATCTTAGTGTCTGCTTTGAAGCCGGCTTCCTCCAACCTCAACCCATTCAAAATCTTCCGCAGATGCGTCTTCTCTACACTCTCACCCTCACGTCGAATCTTCATCAGAAACGTGCGTAAGAAAGGAACCGGCGACTTCTTCAGACCCCATACTCCGCTTGGGGGAATTGATGAAGCCATCAGCGTAGATTTGCTGACCTTCTAAGGGCCTAGTGCGCAATAGCCCCAAGAAGTCGCATAGCTCGAAGTACCCATTGAAATCTCGAAGACAGAGACTGCCGGTAAAGAGATTCAATTGGATCGTAAGGCTTTGAGGAACTTGTTCTGCTGAGAAGTCACCACCGACATTGTACAGCTCAAGTCTGTCGAGAGGAGCGAAACTGGCATTCGTCCGCGGTACGAATATGTGTAGAGGCACTTTTGGGTACCGACAAATGTCTGCAAGCAACACGTTTGCCTCATAGGGGCTAACGATGACCAGATGTTCGACGATGCGGGAGTTTGCCTTGTAAACAGACAGTATGGATTGAATAGGCCTCTGGTACGACATCGAAAGGCGGTGTTGAACTGGCTCCCGAGCGCACATGTCTGAGCTAGCTAACAGGAGAAGAAAATGTTATCGTCTGTGTTTTTGCATCCTATTAACCATCCCAGGTGATACCGGCCGTTCAAGTGCAGTTCTATGCCATTCCTTCCGTAAGTTGCTCTCATGGACAAGACTTCGTGGTGCTAGTACATTACTAGCATGAATCTGCGCGGACAATAACGTTCCAATCAGTAGGATGGAAAGCTTGACTACATATTTCGTTAGGTTAAAATCGGTCTTGCAGACAGATCTTCAAGTAAGAACTTACCCAGATATAAAGACTTCAGGAATAGGTGGAATACCGGGTGCTATCCCCCCAACCGTGCACTTATCTAGAATAGCTTGAGCACCGTCGGCGATAGATCCGAAGGATTCCAGTTCTTTCCGGCTACGACTCTGCTCTTGTTAGCAGCAAGAACAGTATTTGGGAAGGATTTCTCAAAGGGGCTCATGAGGGACACATACATCATTGCACCAATAAATACCAAGGTCGTTGGCGCAGCTGACCCTGCCGCAATTTCCTGGACCGGGTCCATTGGCAGGCCGTCCATTGACACCGCGCAGGTAGTCTATACCATGTCTAACCCTGTTCGGGTTCATCGTTGCGGGAAACCCGCCACATTTCACGTCCTGGGGATTGAAGTAGGTTCGTTTCGCCAAAGATCGTGCATTCACGTTGTTGAGACTGTTTCTCCATCCAGGGCTCAGTGTGTCGAGTTGCTCGGCAACTTGCTCAGCGGTGCCCGCGAGGGTGACTTCGGAACCGTCGGGGAGCGTTACAGCCCACGAACTATCTTCGACTCCATATCCAGGAATGCCAGTAGCGCCATCCCGGGGCAATACAGCGCCAAAAATCTTGGGAAAGGTCAGTCTGGTTACTAGCAGATTCAAATGCAGGTTGTGCATACCGGGAGAGCGAAAACGGCAGCAAAGACAGTAGAAGTCCGCATTTTGAGTTGTCTATTGGCAACAAAGGCGAGAGTTGCTGAAGGTGGAGTAATGAGCTCTGGCAGTCGGTAGGGATGGCTTTATATCGTTTGGCTTCCTCTGTCAGCCTTGTCAACAAGACTCCTGACGTTGCAGAACCAGATACATAGCATTTAACGCTAGGGCGTTGACGGTAAGCCAAGGAATAAGGTCTACTTCGTAACAACATTGGACCCACTAAGTATTCGGCTGGGGTGAAGTTGGGTCAGGAACTTCGCGAGTCACGGGCTGAACTCAAAGTTTCAGGAGCCAATAGAACCCGCGCATCAATGTGAACAGTAGAGTCTCGTCCAATTATCCTGTGTGGCAAACACACGTGACTCTCAAACTACCCGGGCGCTAACATTGCCGGTGACCGAGAAACAGGTACCTTTTTTGTAAACTTGTCGCGTGGAATGTCACCACCTATAATAAAATCTTGGCGCCAAATCTTTTGCTAAGTTAGATTGATGGCCTTAATGTAACGACCGGGTGGCCTTAACGGAACGATCGGGTGGCCTTAAGGCAACGATAGGCGCGAGGGCGCGATTGTCATTGTTTATTCCCTTTCTGCTTGCCCAAGACTGTTACCTTGAATCGAGGAGTGAAGAAGATGCGTCATAATGACTCCATGGTGGAGAATTTAGCAAGTTCTAATTGATCCGAAATCTCACACACATTGGGAGTGGAGTTGTACCGAGCAATTTGTGCGGTCCGAGATATGTGAATATCCGAAGACGCGTAGGGAGGAACGATGAGCGTGTCATCAGAGTCGAAGGTATACATGCCAGTCACATACACGCGGAGTATATAAAGAGGTAGCTTACCTTGATGATACCAGTGCCGCTCAACACACTTTCAATTGTGTCCTCAATTCAATATGAAGACCGTCTTCGCTTTTGCCCTACTATCGATTGCTCAGGTACGCAGTCGTTCTAAAGTGCGATTCTCTCTAAGACTAAGTCACAGCAGCAGGCTTCTGCTCTCGAAGCGCCGATTGCGGGCTATGGAGTCGAGGGATTCGAGTGGGATGTTGAGACTCCCAACGGCATTGACTCGGTCAAGGGATCTCTTGAGGATTTTCTGATTGAGCAAAGCAAGTACCCAGAGCTTGCTGAAAAATTGTTCACCGCATCTGCGACCGACTCAGAGTTGGAGAAGCGTACCGATTTCAGTAACGCAAGAACCATTTGTGGGAAATTTCCAGAGACAACTGCCCTTTACACCAATGGAGGTATAGAACACCTTCGAGGTCTCAGCGGTACGCCTCGTAACGGCCCAGGGCCTGGTAACTGTGGACGAGTCAGCTGTGACGAAGGAGCCGCTATTTGGTGGTGCAACGATGTGAGTGACAGAAGCCTTTGCTATTTCACTTTTCGCTCACTGCATTACCCATAGTCAACATCAGCAAAGACTCTTGCGTCCTTTGGGTCTATTGCTGATGGTGCTCGAGCAATCGTGGATCGTTGCCAACATGGAGTGCCTGACAAGTTCGGTTACGCTGGTAAGTGCAACCTACCGCCACTTCCTACAATCTTTATGTGCACAGATGAATTCGACTCTGCACTTCTATTACTCTATAAGACTATGCCACTAACTTGAGAGCAACCTAGTTTCTGGGCAGGTGTTTCACCCCACCGAGTGGAATGTAATTGTGCGCAAAGATAAGTGCTAGGAAGTGCTATAGGTGTTTTCTCAAGCACATCTATGAAGGCGAGATCGAGTAGAATACCTGTTTCATCTTAGTCCTTCATTATCTAGACACTCACTACACAATGTTCATCGCACACATGTATTCGCATCATCAACTCTTATTCCTTGTTCCGCTCTTGTATCAATGTGTAGCCAGAGCCAGCTGCGTGGGCGACACTGTGAACTTCACAGGAAGCGGCAAATTCGTCCCATTCAATAACCTCTGCGGCCAGAATATCAGCATCTCAGTCGACTCAGTCGACTCCTACACGCGAGTAAAAGACCGCACCGAATGCGTCAGACGCTGCGTGTTTCGAAAAGGTCTTTGCTATAGCTACGATATCGCCATGGAACCTCTCTCCCATTCCAGCGACTCGGGTAAGTCGGCACCGAAGAAGAAGGTTCAAGACAACAACGTGACGCACCGAATTTGAGTGCAGGAGATCAATATCCTGACCAGTCCTTTGTGCTAACAACCGTGCCTACCAGAAGATTTGTGGCCGGCTCAAGAACGATAACAGTTTTACTGGCTCAACCCCCGAAGAAAACCTTGACTGCTGAAGTTGGAGGTGTCTTCGGTTGAATACATGGCCAGTAGCCGTATGTCGACCAGATGCGACTGCCGCGTCGGGAAGAACACCATTGTCCACACCTTGGGCTTGCTTGCCTCTGTTGTGGATAGTCTTGCGCGGAGTCTTAGGTCCAGTCCAGAGAAAGCCCCAGAGGTACAGAAGAGGAACAGGAAATCACACGCAACGAGAAAGATTGTTTCAAAAAGTATGTTATTACCTAGCGACTAACCGCCGGTTCATTCATAGAAGTCATACCACATCCCACCTCAAATCTAGGTCCAACGCTTAAGCTCCGTTACCGTTGTAGGCGAGGTAGTTCTTGGTTAGCAAGAGGCCAGAAAGCGTGTTCTTGGTGCTCAAGTCCTGAATGCGTTTGCACAAAGCCTTGGGGTCGCGTGGTCCCTCAAGCGCAAGCAGGTATGCGCCGAGACCGGTGATGTGGGGAGTGGCCATGGAGGTGCCAGAAATCGTCTTCTGGTCCGTGTCGCTGTTCTTCCATGTGGAGGTGATGTTCGTTCCTGGGGCGAAGACGTCGACAAGAAGACCAAAGTTGGAGTAGCTAGCCTTCGCATCATTCTTGTCAGATGCTCCAATGGTGCAAACATCCGGTTCGGACGCGGGCGACGATGTGATGGTAGGCGCGCCAGAGTTTCCAGCTGCAACGGCCAAGAACAACCCTTGCGCAACAGCCTCCTTCACAGCGGCGTTGCTCATAGGCGAGAAGATGCCGCCGAGAGACAGATTAGCGACAGCCTTGCCAATGCGGCCCTTGCTCTTGGCGTCGTTGACAGCGTAGTCGATGCCAGCCAAAACACCGTCGTTGGAACCGGACCCTTCGGCACCGAGTACCTTGACGGCGATGAGAGTTGTCTTCTTCGCGACACCGTAGGATGTTGAGCCAGTGGTGCCGGCCACGTGAGTGCCGTGTCCATTGCCGTCGCCTTCTTGCTCGCCGTCTACGAAGCTGGCACCGAAGATGGCGCGGCCGCCGAAATCGACGTGTGTGGTCCGGATGCCCTGTACAAGTTAGTGGGCTGTCGGCAAGGAAGGATCAATGGAATTGCACGTACGGTGTCGATGATGTAGGCATATGTGCCCTCACCAGCAGAGGAATCGTAGACGTAGTCCGTCGCACCATTCTTGCGGTGAGAAATGCGAGCGAGACCGTATGATGGTACGTTTTGCTGTGTGACGAGAGCCGACGTTCGGACAATGGTGTTTTGCTCAATCGACTGGATGGAGGCAATGTTGGCGACAACGCTGGTCAAGTCGGAGACACCATCAATGGAGAAGCCCTTGAAGCCGCCAAAGTCGTAGGTGTGCTTGCTTGTTGCACCGGCACCGGCAGCAGATGTGACCTGAGAGATGACATCCGACAGAACGCTGTCCTGGTTGACGCGGACAATCCATGAGCCCAATATTCTGTCGGCTTGTCTGGTCTCGAGAACGACTGGTGCAGCAAGAACCGCAGGTACAGCAAGGAGGAAGTTGATGAAGGAACGCATGGTGTAGGTATTGTTGTCAAAATGCGTCCGAGGATGTGTACACTCGCGTTGAAATGAGATGCAATGGCAATATTCCACTGGAATGGAGTATGTGTTACACTCAGCAGCACATGTCTGCGTTCATATACGAGCCCGTGGTTCCTCCACGACGGGTCTCTCCATGGCGATCTTGAGGAATCCCTGGGTACGATCATCGAGGATCTTGCCATCCCGAAGCCTAGTTGTAGATCTTCTTCCCATGGTTGCGGTACCCTATTCGCCGACCCTTTCGATCACCCAAACCGGTCGTCTTGGCTCAGACTAATTTGGAGTCGTGGCATAAGGCCGCTTTCCTAAACGCAATGGTGTTGAGAAAAGTAACGCTGTATGAAGGGAAGATCGACCGAGCGTAGAGCGCGCAGGCGCGTACAAGCACGCGGGGAAGGCGTGGTGTAGGCTGAGTACCGAGGCCCGTAGTAGTGGGATACTAAGCATGCTGCTATCCTCTTGGGGCGATGTCTTGCTGCTGGCATCCGACCGATCACATCAAGCGGAGCGAGACCAGAGTATGGTGTGCGGGTAGGAGCTTCTTTAGCCTTTTGAGGACGATCTGTGGCGTTGTTGGTTGACGAATCACGAAGCGCCCAATCCAAGCACGCTTCGGGTACTTGTAGATGCCCACGTGTGACGTAAGTTATCTTCCGCTGGTGGTGTTCTTGGTACGATACGATGTCTCTTCAGCACGGAAGTGAAGTGCCCCGCCCCGCAACTCGACCCCGCGTTCTTGGCTCATCGCACCTTCGCCGGACACTCCGATTTCGACGCCTTGGCCACCCTGCGGCACTTTTGTAGTCGAACGTCCAATCAAGAGGATTGCAAAGTGACGTGGGGAGGATAAAGGAGCAGTTTCATATCAGCGGTCGGCAGCAGAAAGTAGTGAGCTTGCAGAGACCAACGCTGGTGACGCAGATTTTGGGATGACGTACGTACTCTTAGGCTGCCAAAGAAACATGTAGCTTCTGACCGAGGTGTGGCTTGCAACTACGGAGTCCCAAGGGTGGCAAGTTCAGGCTAGAAATTTTGAAGCGACACTACTTCGAGGTTTACGCCAGGAAAGGAAGGAGCACAAAGTCACGATTCGCCTGGATCCATGTACCAGTAAACAACATCAAGACTTTGAGTTTGAAGATTTCAGAACAGCAGAATACAGAGACCTCGTGGCGACAGCAAGCTTGTAATAGTTCGAGTGACGTTGGTTTCGCAGCATGTTGCACGCCAGACAGTGTATTTGAAAAACTTGCATCGGCTACCTTCACATCGGAATCTGGAGTTCCACGATTAGTCTCTACATTGGACCTCACGAGATGAATGCATCTTCCGACATTATCTACCGTGGCTTTCCCCCAAATATCATGACAATCAAAAGAGACACGTCCTTGATAAAACCGGTTTTTATGTGACAATCTGCGGACTGTGAAATCTTTTCGTGATACGCTGCCGCATCATGTCCGCGTTGACCACGTCGCATTCCCGTGAGGCCAAAATGTCCCGTCCCGTTGGCGAATGCTGGAAATGTAGCAAACAAACGGAAATGATAATGTGGCCATGGATAAGTAGTGGATAAGTCTTTACGCGGCCTGCTGACGCCCTCACTGCGGGGCATTTCAACACAACCTCGAACTGACCAAAGTCGTCAACACCGCACAACCCTTCATGATGATTACAGGAATCCACCACATAAATCTCGTGGTCCCCCAAGGAACACTACACCTAGCCCGCGAATTTTACGCCAATACGCTATGCCTCGCACCCCGCCCGGTCCCTCAACTCCAGCGAGAGACACTCGCTTGGTTTGACATCGGCACGTCAGGGCAACAGGTCCACGTCGCATTTGGAAAACCACATGACTTCGAGCACGCGTCGTCACAACATCCATGTTTCAAGGTTGGGACTGCTGAAGATTTGATGGTCCTGAGGCAAAAGGTGTGGCAACATTTTGAGCGCGGTGGCGAAGCTGCGCCGAAAGAAGCGGACAAGCCGGGAGAGAAGAATAGTGGGGCTGTTGGTGTTGAATATCCTACCAGATTCTTTGCAAGGGATTATGCCGGGAATAGGTTGGAGTTTACTGTTTGATCATGTGGTCGCATTGGACATCCTGGGAGATGCCGGTGATCGAACCAAAGTTTTGAGTGTTCTGTCTAGCTTACAATACTTGTACATGCTCAATACTTCGCTATATTGTAGACCAAGCATTGTCGATTGGTATCATCGCGCCATTGATCATCTTGGCTTCATCCGAAGCCAGAAATGCAATACCTCGCGCAACATCATCGACTCCAATGACTGGCACCGGTGTACCTTCGCTGTCCTTTGAGACATGCATTTGAACAACGGGGCTGTCGATGTTAGCTCGAGGCATGGTGACTTGTGCGATGGATCTTACAAGAAGGCATTGAAGCCAGCAGAATCGAAATGCTCCATGGCTACCGAGGACGCAATATTTGTCGCAACACCGCCAGGAAGGACGCCGTTGCAGCGGATGCCATCTTGATGAAAGCGCCATGCTACATTTTTTGTCGCACCAACCTATCAAAGTTTAGCAAACACCCATACCACATTTGGGCAAGTAGGTATACATACCAAGCCATGCTTGCTCGCGGTGTATGCAATGCCAGCCGAAGCGCCAGACATGCCAGCTTTACTCGCGACATTGACAATCGACCCCTCCCTCTGCTCTTTCATGCACGGCAACACCGCCTTCATCAATCGAATCGGTACCGTCAAATTAATCGCCATTACGCGCTCCCATTCATCTTCGTGGATAGTGTCGGCGCTGCTCCACCCATCGCTCACACCAGCACAGTTGACCAGCACGTCAATCCTTCCGTGCTGCTGCCTACATCTCGAAACTGCTTCGTCTACTGCTCTTGGTTCGATGAGGTTGGCTTGGTAGAACGTGAATGTTTGGTGTGCGTCGGCGAGCTTTTGTGGTATGGCGCCAACGTCGATGCCGAAGACGAGGGCTTGTCGCTCGAGGAAGAGACGTGCGGTTGCGAGACCGATTCCGCTGCTGCAGCCTGTTACGATGACGACTTTGTTCTGGACACTTAAGATTGACATTTTGTTGATATGGATAAGTTGTGGTCGCTATGCATGGATTTTTGCGCGTGTGAGCGCAAGGGAAAAGATGGGCATGGAAGATGGCGTCATTATGGCGCGAGTCATTGATTCTGCGGGCACTAAAGTTCGCTACCGAATTCGGGAGGCCTTCGAATTCCTTCAACAATATTGAGCACCTCCAGGTCAACGTACGTACGTTCATCTTGAACTTTACAGATCGGCGTCGTCTTCAGATGATCTCTTCCATGCGATGCACATCGGAGTCCTTCGTCCATCTCCGGATCCTCTTTCCTAACCCATAGTACAATGGGAAAGCAAACAGCGCGGGTCCAACCGTACACGCAAAAATGACCATGGCTGGCGCAATCCAGCCGCTCTTGTTCATATATGCGAGATCAAAGACCCAGTAGCTGTACGAGAAGGCGATGAAGTTTTTGCACACCGTCGCAACAACCATGATTTCACCCGAGATGGGCTTGTAGCTGTCAATGGCGTACGCGATAGAAATGGTTGGCACGGTCGTGACTGACAGACCTGCAAGTCCGTAGCCCCAAACGATGATATGGCCCCATGCCCATTGGCGCTGGTACGCGAGGCCAGCGAGAATGAGCGACAGCATTGTGACGACCATGTATATGCATAACGCGGGCAAGCGCATCTCAGCTTCTCGGACTCCGCCATTCTTACGCGTTGCTCGAGCAGCAATCCAGTCAGAGTACGGGCCAGCAGTCGCGAGTCCAATGAGTGAGCCAGCGACGAAGGCGAAGTTGGTGTACCCGACTTGGTCTGGCTTGAAGAGATATGGAGGAGCGGCAAGGACAGGAGACTCAGTAATGTTGAAGAAGAGCACGAGGTCGGCGGGTCCAGCGAGCATCAAACCAGCCCATAGGATGATAGGATTGAAGAACACTTTGATTGGTGTCCACGTGTCGCGCATCACAAACATCTTCCAGCGCGAGTCGGGTTTACGAAAAGGCATGAATTGCGCACGCGACGGCCGACCTTTGCCAACAATGGGAGTCTCATGCGAGCCACTTTCCGAATCTCTTGCTGCCGAATTGTTGGCTTCCTTTCGCAGCTGGCTCCCCGACTCGCTCACCGCAGAACATGTTGTCGGGATCGAGGTGCTGTTGCCGCGGCGGTGGTACTTGGTTTCCGGATATGTTAGAGCAATGAGCGCAATCGCAAAAACGGCGAGCGCCGTCTCGAGCCAGAAGAATGACCTCCAACCGTAATGAGCTCCAATGTTGCCGGCCATCACTGGACCGAGGAATGCTCCGAGGAAGTAGCCAGTACTGCAAACAGTCAGCTCTCGCAAGAGGTGAGGGAGTAGCCTGAATGCTTACAAGTAGATTCCAGTCCACAACCCGCGCTCATGGAGAAAGAAAACGTCTGCAATCATTTGTACCGGGATAGTCTCGCTTGTTGCGCACACCAGTCCATTGACCGCACGCGCCGCCAGCAAGCTCCGATGCGACGTCGCAAGTGCTTGCCAAACACAGGTCAACATAATGAGGACCGCGAAGACTAAGCTGACCGCACGACGCCCAAATATATTGCTCAGAGGCACAATGAAGAAGTTTGCAAAGCCTAAGGTGATTACGGTGATGCCGGTCAGAAGCGACAGCTGATTGTTGTTCAAGTGGAATTCTTGTCCGAGCAGTGGAAACATGGGCGCAATAGAGAGTGCGCCGGTGACTGATACCCAGGTAAAGAGCCATTGGCCTGCTATCGCCGTGACTGTCTGGCAAGTCAGCATCAACACGTTTCATATGTTAGGGTCTTAGTCTTACGCTTCCATGTCGTTGACCAGTTGAGAGGGTCGTGAGGATCGAACGAAGGCTGAGGTACGAGTGTCTTCTTAGTCGAATCGTTCATGAGCTCCGTTCCCGGCACAAGGTCTACATTCCGACGCCCCGCCATGATGACAAGTTACTAGATAGGTAGGTGTGTAGGCAAGAATAGGATCAGGTTTTTGGAGTGAGAGGTATGTAAGAATCGACTCGAGGAAAGAGGACTTTACTATATTGGGTCCGATGACGACTTCAATGGGAAGCAGCCTCCCACCAATGCACACAAAGCAGTTGTGACAACCGACCTAGTAAGAGAGGCTCTCCCAAGTCGGCCAGTAAAATCAACTGCAGGTTGCCTCAACTTCCGACCTCAATTCGCAAAGTCACCGCATTCATTGAGCAGGTCTAGATCTATGGTATGTATGTCAGGCCTCTGGACATGCGTGGTCAGCATTACATGTGATTGACCAATATGCGCAATCAGCCGCATGAATACGGGTCTCCACTCGCGCTCCGAAAACTCACGTTCTGGCATTTCGAGCATATTACCATGTACAACAGCTTCCGTGTACGGCTTGTCATCTGCGCAGCGTGATGACTGATGATCTTGACCCGATGAGCAGGACTCGAATGAACAGTCATGGCGTGCAAATCATCAACTACACGAGAACACACATCGGGTGGACACTGCACTTGCCAAGTTGGCAATGCATGAGCATACCAGATCTTGAAGGTCTTGAACAACAACAATATGTGCCTTGATGACTTCGTCAGAAGTCGCGCGCGCACTTTTCGGAGCACTGGCAACTGCATGTTGTCACATACGAGCGAAAATCGAAACATGTCCGGGGAGTACGCTGTCGAGTTATAACGCGCTAAACTAAGCAATAAACTATAATTGTAGCTATTATTGGCTACTTTTATCTGACAGATACCCCGGCATTTTCGCCCGTATGCTCCAGCCTGCGGTACGTGGGGAAGCGAAGTTGCGACCCCATTGTTGTTCAAGACGGTATGAGTTCTACAAAGTTGCGAACACCTCAAGGTATGCAAAAGCAAAGCATAAGAGATGTCGGGGAGTTTGCTTGGTGTTTGGCGGAGATTTTCTCATGATGCAAAACGAATACAACCCTTCGCTACTCGGGTACTAGCTCCTCAAGCGTTGAGTTGTCATGGAATCTTGCGTACCGGCGGTTTGGAGCACGGAGCCTGCTGGAAAAGAGCGACAAACACAAGTACGTCCTTGCTGTCGGTTATCACAACAGACACAAATTCTTTTGCCTGCAAAGCGTGGTAAAGCACTCCCAAGCTTTGTCCAAAGCCAAGGAACTAAAAGCAAAGCTAGCAAGGACACTTGGCCGGCAGGGAATACTCCAGGGAATTCTCAACAAATCGTACCATCCTGCTACCGTCCGGTCGAGTTGTCTAAATATTCTTTGCAAACGTCTCGCGTCGCACTTGCATCGAGCCCAGCCGCAGTCGTTGGAACCCAATTTTTGTACACCAAATAGCTGTAATCCCAGCGCGAATCATTGAGCTGAGTGTTCCAAGTCCAAAATATCCAGCCATTCGTCCGTTCATATAAGCGCTGTTGCGCGACGAACCACTGCTTGTAGAATGCAGTATTGTTTAAGCTTTCCCAGTCAAACTCGGGACTCGACTCACTGCTAACGGTGAGACTCCACTCTTGGACCACCTTGGGTGTGTCACCGTCACTGAGCCTGTCGTCGACATGGCAAGTGTAGTTCATGTAATCGGCCTTTGTGGCATTGGGATGCGAGGCGGTCCCGGCCCCGCCGACGTAATTGTGATCATCGAAAATGATCTTCGCATCGGAGAGGTTGGACTTAGGGTCACCCGCACCCCATAGTTTGTCCATGAATTGCACGTGAAGTCGCTCGCCCGTTGGAATACTCATGTTGTTTTCAACGTCGCGGACAGCCGCTAGAGCTTGCGGATAGTAGCGCTGGGTCAATGTGTCCTTCTCTTCCTTTGGTATGCCGCCTTTGTCACGGAAAGTCTGCGGCTCGTTGACGACTTCAATGATACCAACAGTGGCGCTGTATGAAGGTATATTGTGGATACGTCTCGTCATTCAGTCAAGCCATGCGATTGCGCGATCATAGTTGCTTTGCTTGAAGAAGCCTGGCAAGTCCTGCGGTTCAAGAATCTGAAGGAAAATCAGTGTTATGCTTCATGGAGAGTTCAGTGAGTGCTCACTCGTCCCGTGAAAGGATGGCCAACCTTTTGGGCTCCAGGTGCGCCGTGGAGATCCATAACAACGAACATGCCGAGATCAGCTGCCTTTTGAATGACAGCATCCAGATACTGCAAGTCTATGACAGAAAAGTTCTCGCTGCCGTTGACGATACTTCTCAAACTCCAGTATCCAATGGGAATCCGGATCGTATTCAGTCCCGCATCGCGAATGTCTTGAACCGTGGCTGGCGTGATCCATCGAGCGCAGTGATCGTCAAAGACTTTATTCGCTTGAGACTGACTGAGTGAGCTGACGCAGTCAAACTCTGACCGGTTGCCTTTGCATCCCATGTCTGACCATTCGGTGCCCATCTTCCAAGGCTCAGATATCAACCAGCCCCCTAGATTGACTCCTCGGATCTTTCGGTTGGGCAATGTTCGCGCATAGTTGTGCGACGAGCTGCTACGATGAGTGAATGCTTGAAGATTGCGGTCTTTGGGCATCCAAGCGCAAACCGTCGTAACTAGGGACGTCAAGATAACAGTGTACGCATTAATAATTAGATGGGTGTGGCAA